>SDBU01000728.1_pt1 | contig 46815 bp, 84 predicted proteins | sample 2277071 | NCBI WGS metagenome assembly SDBU01 (sample SAMN10397929, study PRJNA504765) | marine sediment metagenome | isolation source: marine sediment core GS08_GC12, 126 cmbsf | place: Arctic Ocean: Gakkel Ridge, Loki's castle | collected 2008
TCACAGTGCAGAGATAACAGATCAATCAACAATGGTAGAACATAAAATTGATGTATTGGATGGTTCAGACCATATATCTGGTGGTTTAGTTCAAGTAAGGATTGACCATCTCCAGAATGGCATTTCGTCACATGATTTCTTTTTAAATTTTATAGCATTACAGGAAGGATTTACTTCACTAACAAACGCAGACCACGATAGTTTGTTTGGAAGAGGTAGTACAGATAATCATCCTTGGGCACTTCCAAGAGATGGCTCAAAAAATATGACAGGGCAATTAAATGGAACTTCTGCTTTATTTACAGAAAATGCAACCTTTGAAAAAGATGTTATAATTGAAGGAACACTTTATGGTGGAAGCCCTGTTAAGATTGCTGGAGGATTGATTGTTGATGGTGGCAACGTAAACATAAGCCCAGATTATAACTTTACATCAGGATATTATACTATCTTAAACGAAGTTGGCTCTTACCTTAACGAACTTTTAATTACTGCAAAAGGAGCAATAAGGTATATGGATATTAATGAAACTGTAGATGTAATGTTTCTAAATGTTACTTCTGGATATGTTGGGATAGGGACGATTACACCATCAGCAACTTTAAATGTTGTTGGGGACATGAATATTACAGGGGATTTTCTCGTTGGAGATGAAAGAATATTTGTAGATGAATCATATACTGCACTTCAAAGTCCAACACAAAATCATTATTTATCTGTAGATAATACTGGGGCTTTTTATGATGGTTCTGAAATATTAACAGTATCTAATCAACCAGATATTGATAAAATAGTATCTCCAGACACCTTAAAAGATTTGGCTATTTCAAATATTAATTTACTTTATTCAGATGGAAGTTATGCAAGACTTTATATTGATGATACTGAAGCAAGACTTACCTCTCCTGATGGACAAAGTAAATCACAGGTAAAAGATGGAGATTTTAATTTTTATGATGGAACAAGAGATAGAATTGAAGCAGATGGAATAGGAACAACGCTTCGTTCAACAACTGGTGCTTATGTTTCGTTATTAAGTAACGATTTTTTGTTTAGTGATAATACAAGAAGTAGGATAATTGTATCAGATGCAGAAAGCAGATTAGCAAGTCCGGATGGAACTAATGCTTTGATTATGAGTGATGCTTCTGCTTATATTACAAGTGCTTTAGAAATTACTGGAAATACAGCAATAACTGGAGCAATAACAACTACCTCTTCTGGGACTGCAATAACTTCTATTGATTCTATTGCTGGTGTTGGACTTAGCGTAAAACAATCATCTGCAGATAAACATACAATTATTGATTTTTTTGAAGAGGGTGCTACTAGAAAGGGTTGGTTTGGATATGGTTCATCTAGTTACAGACATAATATATATATTTTTAATGACTATGCAGACGGAAACATAGTTTTAATACCAAGAAATAATATTCAAGCAGGAGAAGTAGATGTTATAGGAGAGTTCAGCGTAACAGGTGTTGCTGGTTCAGGCAAGGTAGTATGTGTCAAAGCAGATGGTAACTTTGGAGTATGTTCATCAGCAATCTCTGGCTCTGGAACTTGTACTTGTGGATAGATTAGTTAAAATGAAAAAAACAATAATAATAACAATGTTGATGGTTTATTTATTGGTTAATTTAGTTTTTGCAGCAGACTTTGTTTTTAAACAAAGCACAGAAATAGATTTTAAAATTCCTTGTTTTAATTCAACAAATGATTTTTGTCCAGCAACAACAGATTGCACACTAACAGTAACTAACCAAAGTTTAACAATAATAATAAACAACCAAAACATGACACACAACACATCTTTTTATAATTATACAATTCCAGCAACAAACTTATCTTCTCTTGGAGAATATAAAGCAACAATACAATGCACAGACGTAACAGAAAGTGGATACTATATAGTAACATTTGAAGTTACAGAAGATGGAACACCATCAGCAATAAAAGAAACAAACAGAGACATAAGGGAAGTTGGAGTAACAGTATTGATAATAGTTTTTATACTTATTTTATTCATAGTTGGGCTTTATAAAGAAGATCCAACACTAACAGCTTTATCTGGTTTATTATTTATGGCACAAGGAGTTTTCATAGCAATAAACGGAATAAGCACACTTAATAATTCTTTTGTTAATGGTTTTGCATTATTACTAATTGGATTAGGAGCATACATAACAATAAGAAGTTATATTGATTCAGACGAATTTCAAAATATGTAAGGAGGAAAGATGGGAGAAGAAAAAAAAGAAGAAAAGAAAAGATATGAAGTAAAAGACATAGCAACACAAACGAAACCAGTAATAGTTGATACACAAGAGAAAGACGAAAACAAAGCTGTGTTTGAAATGGAAGATTTGTTAGTTAGAGTTGCTAATGATATTGAGATTATTAAAAAAGGATTGCTAAGTTAATGCAGCTTAATTTTCAGGGAGCAACAGAAAAAGTTACGCTTGTAATTGATAGAAAAAATAAAAAGCTAAAAGTATCAACAAGCAAAACAGGATATAAAATTATAGATGCCAAATGGTTTAGTCTTTTTGATAAAAGAAAAGAAGCAGCACAGGATAAAATCACAGAAAAGCTAAGCGACAAAGATTTTAAGATGGTGATAATACTAAGCATGGAACAAAACGGATATAAAAATGTTTGAAGGAGCAGGTCAAAGGGTTTTAACATTGATAATTCTTATTAGTTTAGGTTGGTTGATATATAGCCAGGCAAAAGGAAAAAATATTTTAGAAAGCATTAGAGGAAAGATGGGAGGAGGAGGAACAACAATAAACCCTCCAAAAATAACTATGCTTGGTAAGGTGAAACCATAATGTTTGATATACAAACTATGACAGATGAGGACATAGATAATTTAACACCAGAGCAAAGAGTTGAATTATCAAAACAACTTGATGAAGAACTTGGAACTACATCAGATTACGGATCACCAACACCAGAAAAGAAAGACAGCACACTAATCTTATTCAGGGAATTAATAGCAGCAAAGGATTCTAAAAAGTTTGGTAATCTAAGCAAGGAAGAACTTGGAAAAATAACAATCGGAGCAAGACACCATTTAGATAGTGCTTTGTTCTGCGATTCACAGGGGTTGCCAGAACTAGCACAATACTTTGAAGACAAAGCAGAGATTATATTCGCAACATCATTAAGTCTTAAAGGAAAACTAATAGATAATATAGTTACACAAATAAAGAAAGAACAAAAAACAACACCAGAAAGAACAAAAAGGAGAGGGTGGTTTAGTCCAAAAATAACAGAGGAAGGTGAATCATAATGGAAATAGAAGAAGAAAAAAAGAAAATTATTGATGGTTTAAAATCACAAATAGTATATTTAGAGGAAGAGATAAAACTAATTGAAAGTTGTAAAGATGAGTGGGAATTATTAAAGGTATTACAAGGTGTTGCTATAAGAAGTTCACATAGACTAACAGAGGAAGGTGAATCATAATGGAAGATAATAAAAAAAAGGAAACATTCTTTGAAAGGGCAAAAAAGAGAGCAGAAAAAGTTAAGCAGGAAATAAAGGAAAAAAGAGAGAAAGCAGTACAAAAAAAACTTATTGAAAAAGAAGAAAAGGAAAAAAGGTTAAAAGATACAGAAGAAAAAATAAAAACAATAGAAGAAGACCAGACAAAAATACAGATAGTACAACCAGAAGAAAAGAAAGAGCCAGTAGGAATTATAGGACAAATAAAAGAGCTAAACGAAAAAATAGATGCTATATCAAAACCAAAGAAGAAAAAAAAGGATAAAGAATTTGATTTGCCAGGCAAAGTAAAGACAAAGCTAAAAAAATTGGCAATGAAGAACAAATTACTAATAATCATATTAAGGACAAACAGGGCAGCACACCCAATAGTGGCAGACATAAAAAATGGTTTTGTTTTTATTGAAGGGATACCGCACAACTGCTCAACAGATTTTATTTATTTATGGAAGGGGAAGTATCCTATGATTGTTTTGCCAGAATGGGACTTAAACCCAATAGGGACAAAAGAATATTACGAATCTATTGAAGGAGGAAGAATATCTTATCCAGTAGCGGCTTTAATAAGAATGATTGAAGATAAAGAGATACTAACAAAGGGAAAACTCCAGACAAAACATTACATCTGGATTGGATTGGCAATAATAGCAGGATTATATGTATTAGTTGGAACTTAAAAGATGGGTAAGACAAAGCAATATTCAGTAAGAAAATATGGAGAATCCATAATAGTTTCTGTTGTTGATGAGTTAAATAGAACTTTGTTTAAAGGTTCTGCAAAAATAAACGACAAGAAAGGGATGAGAAGACTAATAGAAGATTTAGATAACAAAGGGGTTAATTTAAAGAAAGAGACAGATTGGTTTGGGTAATTTTACTAGTAAAAACTAAACATTTTTATATAAGTTAATGCTAAGGAATCAGTATGACAGAATTAAAGCTTAAAGTAATGAGAAACAAAAGAAACAATCAGCTTACTGTATTCTTAAACAGGAAAAAACTTGATTTATTTGGAAAGAATCCTAAATTTTTAAAGATAGATAAGAATGATTTAGAATTTTGAAGAGGTAAATTATAAATGGAAGAAGTAAAACCACACATTACAAAAAAAGGATTGGATGATGTAGCTAATATTGGAGATGGTATAGTCAAAGGATTAAATGGAGATTTTAATAATAAGAAGCAAACAAAATCAATAAAGCATTTTTAAAAATGGTAAGAAAAAAAGACAAAGAAAAGAAAAAAGAATTAAAAAGAAAACTAGGTAGGATAAAGAAATTTGAAAGGGAACAACTAGCAAGTGCTAAATTAATAAGAGGGATTGTTGGAACACCAGAGAAAAAACCAGAAAGAAAGGTTAATATTTTAGGTTAAAATGGTAAACGTAAAAGAAAGATTAAAAGGGTTTTTTGGTATAGTTATAGCAGCACCAATAGCAATAACAGCAATTTCAACAGTTGGAACTTCGTTTGCTGGATTAGGTGCAGGAGTACAAGGAATAGGAAGAGCAACACAAAGTTTAGTAGCAACAGGATTCTTAGGTGGGGCAGCAAAGCTAAGTGGAGCAACAAACTTATTTAAAAGCAAAAAGAAATAATGGTAACAGCAGAAGATTTAATAAGACGTTCAACAAGAGCAATCTGTGGAACGCTTGAAAGAGAGGTAAGTGTTAGACCAGAAAACCTGCTAAAAGCAAAGTTGGCTTTAAGAAAGAGAGGTCTAAGGATAGTTGGAACATCAGAACAAAAAGATAAGATTTGGTTTGTATCAAGAGGAGGAGGATTATTATGATTGGAAATGGATGTCATTAATAAAAAAAGAAAAACTAAAAAAACTAAATGGGTATAATGGTAGAGCTAAATAGATTGAATGTAAAAACAAAACAACAAGTATTATTATCTAATGCAATAATCAGAAGTAAGAAATTTAGAAAATCAAGGATGAAAACAAAGGAAGGAAGAAAACTTTTAAACGAAGAAACAGAATTATTAAAGAAAAAGTTAAAGCAATTCAAAATAAAATTAAAGAAAAAATTACCACCAAAAGTAAAGGTGAGATAAGAGGTAAATTAAAATGCCAAAACTAAAATTTTATGATTTGAAAGCAAAAAAAGCATTTGTAACAGATAAATATACAATAGTGAATAAGAATGGGAGAAGGTTTGCCAAAACAATAGCTCCATCAGGAGTAGTATCAATGAGGATTGTAAGCAAAGACTTTAAAAAGTAAAATGGAAGATGGTAATTACTATCAAACTAAAAAGAAACCCAGAAGCATTTAAAGTTAGATTAAAAACTTTTTCTAAAGAAGAATTTTTGGGGTGTAAATAAATGAGCATATTTTTACAAAAAAGAGCAATAGGAATTAGAGCAAGAGCAAAGCAAAGACTAGGTAGAAGATTATCACAATCAGAAAGGATTAATCTGGCTTGGTTAAAAAAATTAGAAAGGAGAGAACCCCAATTAAGAGAAACCATTAAAAGATTAGAGGAAGATAGATATAGGAGATTAAAGTTTGCTGGTAGTGTGGTTGGTGGTAGAACTGTTGAAGGAAAAAGAATAACACTACCAAAAAACACATTAACAAAATTTCAATTAAAGAAAGCAAGATCACTAACAGAGAAAGCACAGATCAAAGAATTTGGAAGGGTTGTAGTTAAACAACGAGATGTTATTGTTTCTAGGTTTGTTGAAAGAGAAGGAAAAAGGGTTGTATTAGCTAGAGATGAAGAAGCAAGAAAAGGAGAAAAAGTAATAGAAGCAAGAACAGTAGTTTCTAAAGGTGTAGCTGAAAAATTAAGATTAGTAGATGAAGAAAAAATAGCACAGGCAACAGAAGAAGAAAGAATAAGAAAAAGAGTAGAAGAAATAAAAGCAAAGCCACCTGTTGAGATAACCCCTAGAGAAATAATAGAAGAACCAACACCACCAAGAGAAGTTATAGAAGTAGAACCAGAAAAATTAACAAAATTAAGAGAAGCAATAGAAGCACAAAAAGAAAGACAACGGAAATTTCAGGAAAGTGAAGGATTTAAAAGAATAGATACTTTGGCTTCCATTATAACTGGTGGAGAAGGAAGACCATCAGCAGAAAGGGGTATGGTTGGGGGAACTATACAAGAAGTAGTAAGTGGTTTTATGTCTTTTCCATTGGCTCTTGGGGGGGGGTTAGCATTATCAGCAGAAAAAATAGCACTAACAGCAAGAGCACTAACAATAGAAGAGACAAGAAAACGGGTAGGACAAGAACTTTTTATTGAAAATCCAAAAAGATTGGTTCAAGCATTTAAAGATATGACACCACAAGAGAAAGCAGGAACAGCAATATTTATTTTATTAGCTCCTTTATTGGGTGGTGGAAAAGTTAGACAATTATCACAAAGAAAAGCAGTAAGACAAGAGCAATTAGCTAAATTAACACCAACAGAGAGACAAAAAGCACTAGATTTTGAAGCAAGGGCAAAAGAATTAACATCAGCTCAACCAGAAGTAGGCAAAATAAGATTAGGAGAAGTTGAAAGATTAAAAGGAAAATCACCAGAAATTTTAGATAAATATATTTCAGAAAATAAAGGAGATATTGTCGTTGGTGGATCTGTTGCTCAAAGAACACAGATAAGGGGTTTCTCTAGAAAACCAGAAGATATAGATTTATTCACAACCAGAAACACAAAAGAAGTTGTTAATGAAATAGTAAAAGTATTAGAAGAGGGAGGGGTTGGAAGGGTGTCTAGTGTAAAAGGAAAACAAATAACAATAGAAGGGGCAAAAGCAATAGAAGTAAAAGATTTAGGATTATTAAAAGCAAATATTAAAAGAGTTCAGCTTCCTTTTTTACCAGCTAGTTTAGGAATTGTAACAACACCAAGAGGAATAAAAGTTTTAAGTTTATCAACACAAGCAAAAAGAAAAATCATAGGTGGCTTTGGGTTAGAAGCACAAAGGATAAGGATTAAAGACATTCAGGATTTACCAAACATTCTTAGAGCATTAGCAAGATCAAAGAAAGGAAGCGTAGTAGTATCACAAACAACAGAACCAGCAATAATAATACCAGCTTTAATATTACCTTCTTTGCCTTCTGTTGAAGCGTTGAAAAAGAAAGTACCACTAAGGGTATTACCACCAAGCCCAGTAAGACCACCAATAAGAGAAGAACCTAGTCCTATTCTAAAAATACCAGCTAAAGAACCATCATTTTTTAAACCAACACCAGTAAGCATACTACAACCAACCCCAACAGAACCAAGCATAATAACACCAACAAGATTACCACCACCAACACCACCTAGTATAATAACACCAACGCCAGAACCACCACCAACACCAACAAGATTACCACCAGCAAAAGCCAAAAGAAAATCTGAATTTAAAGGCAAGGTTGTTGATGTTCAAAGACAACCAGCATACGATTTATTGTTGAAGAAGAAATTAAAACTAGTTAAAGGTAGGAGAGTATCACAAGGATTTAATAAGGTTGCTTCTGGGCTAACAAAATCAAGTGCTGTGGGGCTAGGAAATTTACTAGTTGATACCTTCACAAACAGATCATACACAATAGTAAAAAAGGGAACTACAAATAAACAAAACCAAAGGTTAGCTAGTTTTGATGAATCATTATCACATAAGATAAGAGTGAGCAAAAGAAATAAAAATATTTTCGTGGAGAAGATAGCTTTTGCTATTGATTCAAGACAAGAGAAAGAAGGTATTCCTTACAAGGCACACAGATTAAGAAGATTAGGATTATTAAAGACAAAGAAAAGGAAAACAAGAAAGAGGAGAACTAATCGTCTTGCAGGAGCTAGTCAATTTTTTTAAAATGGTAAAAAGAAGTTATAAGGTTTGGGGAATTGTTGGTTTATTTTTTTTAGTATTGAGTTTATTCATATCCACTATATTTACATCAGGGGTTGTTATTAGTTGGTTTATAATGTCATATTCATATTACAAAGAGAAAAAAGAAAATCCCCCCCACGTATTCCCCATAAAGAAGAATAGTGGTAGAGTATATAAATCTTTCGATTCAAATAAAACATGAAAAAGAAATGGAAAAACAACAAAAAATCACAAATAGTAATACTAAAGATGATGTTAGCTGTAATTATATTAATTTTCGCAATAGCACTCATTAAACCAACAGAAGAAACAATAACAGGAGCAAGGAACGCATCAAATTTAAACTGCACAAACACCAATATAACATCAACCCAAAACGCAACCTGTATTGTTACAGACATGGGATTATTCTATTTTATATCAACAATAATAGCATTAAGCATAGCAGTCATTACAGGAAGAAAAACATTTACAGAAATCATATCAACAATATTCGTTTTTGTATCGGTTGTAGTTGCAATTAACCCGCTAAAAGATTTAATAGTTATTGCAAGAGATGCATCACACTTTGATTGTACAAACGCAGCAATATCAATAGGAGCAAAGATGAGTTGTTTGGTTGTTGATGTATGGTTGTTCTACTTTGTTGTGTTTGTGATAGCAACATCAGTAACATTCATATTTACACAAAAGGTAATACCGTTTTTAAAGAGGGGAGAATGAAAAAAGTATATATAATTTTATATGTATCAATCTTAATAGCTTTGAGTAGTTTATTAAGCAACGAAGTTTCAGCAGCAACCTTTTGTAATGGCTCTTATTATGTAAATACCAGTTTTAATATCAATGAAGGTTTTGATACTGATAATACTCCTCCTCCACCTTTAAATTGTACTACTGCTGCTTGTAATTGGAATGATGGAACTAACTTTTTTGATGGTAACGGTTCTTTAGGCGGTACTGGTGCTGGTATAGTTAATATTCCAATTCAACCAATAACCGGAATTGTAACCTTTTCATCTTTTGTAAATGTTACTGATTGTACTTTATGGTTTATTTATTATCTTTATGATAATCTAAGGACTACTTGTCATGATGATGCTTTTCAAGTTTTTGATGGAGTGGGATGGACTCAAATATTTACTCCAAGTCTAAATCAATATTATCATTTTGTGATTGTAGTTGATTTTGGTACTGGAAATAATGTTAGTTCTTATATTTTAAATGCAACTAATAATAATATTTTAGGGAGTGATTTAGATAGGAGTATTGCATCTTTTGGAAATGCTCTTTGGCAAGTTTCGTTTGATGTAAATGAAGGACAAATGGATTTACTAAGAATTTATAATGGAACAGATTGTCCAATTAGTGCACCACCCCCCCCACCAGTACCAGGAGCACCAGCACCAACAGTTAATATTCTTTCTCCAAGCAACATAAGTATTAATAATACCTTACAAAATACTTTTACTTATAATGTTACTTTTCCTGAAAGCACACCAGATAATTGTTCTCTATTCTTAAACTCAACTGGAACATGGCAAAGGAATTTGACAAACCAAACAGCAATTACAAACAATACAAATAATACTTTTTTATATATAAATCTAACTAGCGGACATTATCTTTGGAATGTTATGTGTGGCGACAATAATTCAAATAGTTCTTTTGCAACAAACAATTTCACATATATAATTGATATAACTGATCCAACACTTATTGATAATTTTGTAAACAACACAGTAATATTTTTTAGAAATCTATTAACGGGACAGTTTAACTTTACAGACAACGAAAGAATAAACAGCGTAAACTTTACAATACCCACAAACAGCAACCAAATAATATTTAATGAAACAGGAATAAACACATCAACATATCAGTATAATCTAAGCTTTAATATTTCAGCGTTACCAGTAGGAAACCACACATTAAGAATAAGATATGCAGACATCCATACAGCAAACGAACTAAGAGATGAAGAAGCTTATAACCCACAACGAGGAGGATTATTTGACAGCAGATATTTAAGATATAGATTTAAAGAACCATACAAACCTTTAGACTTAAAGATATCGCTGAAAGATGGTTCTATCTTTGACAAATGGGATTATGAAATTAAGAAAGACAGATATGAAGAAAGCGTAAAACCACAGAACCCAAGCTCAACACAGACAATCATAGTTGAATCAACAGAAAAGATTGAAAGGATAACAGCAACAGAAAGAGACGATTATGGTGGGGATTGGTTAATAGTAGATGAGCATTGGAAAGACTTTAAACTAAAAGATGAACCATTAGCAAGAGTAAGCAAAATAGAATTTATTAATGATTATTATGTAGAGGTAACAATAGTAAACATAACAAACAATATAAACTATTTAAGGTTTGAATCAACAGGAGATTTAAATGTAGTAACCATAACATATAGTTTCTTTATAGAAAATGTTACAGAGATATTTTCAACACCAATATTAAATAATGTAGCAACAGAAATGTTTTTAGACTTTAATGGTTCTGGACATTCAGCACCAAGCATAGTAATCTTAGAATGGAATCATACAAATTATACAACAACACAAACAATCAATAATGCAACCTTAGCAAGATACAGACAAATCATAACACCAACTTTAGATTTAAACACAACAAACAAAGAAGTAAACATATCCCATAAATGGTATTTTAATTTAACAGGAGAAGAAACAACAGCAACACAAAATCAATCTATACAGCAAGTTTCTTTAGATAACTGTTCAGACTTAACAACAGTTGCTTTAAATTATACTATTAAAGACGAAGGAAACCAATCTCTAATCTACACAGGAGACGTTACAGGAACTTATAATTATAATATAGGTTCAGGAACAGGAAGAACTTTTAATTTAGTAGTAGTAAACCAAAGCAATTTTACAATATGTATATTTCCAGCTTGGATAACTTTTGGAGGAAACTACACTCTAACTTATAATGCAGAAGACTATCAGCAAAGGGGATTCATAGACAACAATCCATCAATAACAAACATAACACAGGATATAGATTTATTCTTATTAGCAGATGCAGACGGAATATTTGGAATATTCAGGACAATAGACACGTTTCAGGCAAACCTAGAGAACGTATTAATAACAATGATAAAAGTAATAGGTGCTTCTCCACAAACAGTAGAAATAGAATCAACAGACGATTCAGGATTAGCAACATTCTTTGTTAATCCAGATGTGACATATACTTTTACATTTGCAAAAGCAGGATTTGCAACACAGACATTTAACCTAAGAATTACAACATCAGAGATAATAACAGTTACTATGGGTTCAACAGCAGAAGAAAGCGTATTACCTTTGGGAACAGGAATAACTTATGAATTTACACCATCAAACGAAGTACCAAACAACGGAACAGACACAAACTTTACAATCAGAGTGACAAGCAGCTTTAGAAATATTATAAATTGTACGTTCTTCTTATTCAATGGAACAGCACTTATATTAAATACAACAGGGGTATTTAATGGAACAAACTGCACAGCAGACATACTCTTAAATACAGGAAACTACACAAACATCACAAGCGAAGTAAGATACACTTTAAATGATACGACATTAAACCAATCCTTTTTCATAGCACTCCAAACACCTTATAGGGTAAGGGTAGTTTATGTCGGTGACTTTTCATTAAGGAATTTCTTTGATGATGTAAACGCATTTGTAGAGGGAGGATTTAACGCAACAACAAGAATGATAATTGCTTTAATAATAATTGTAGCAATAGTTTCAGTAGCCACTATGAAATTACCAGTTGTAAGAGATCCAGAAAGATTGGTTTTATTAGTGTGGGGTTTAGTCTTCTTGTTTTCCTATATTGGGTGGTTCACAGTAAACGTAGATACGTTGCCGACCATAAGGGGTTTTAGTTTGCAGAAATGGATAATATTCATTATAACAAGCTTAACATCAGCTTCATATATATTAAGGAGGGAAATAACTTAGATGGGAAAATTAACAAGATATATAATCCTGATAAGTGGAATAATGCTTTTATTTTTCTTTACAGGATTAATGGGAAGTGCAGCAGATTTATGCGGAAGTGCAAACCCAAATAACTTATTGCTTTGCATCCTCTTATCACCAGAAGAGTTACCTAGCCCAGGTGATGTAATATCAACAGGAGCAATAGTTGCTGCGATTCAAGGAATAGCAGCAGTAGGTATTGTTGTAGGAGCATTAATATTCGGACAGGTAGAATTGGCAATAATAGCACCATTTGCAATAATTTTGTTTAACTTCCTATGGAATATACTGGATGTATTTTTGGTTGTAAGTGATGTAAACCCAGTTATAGCAATATTAATATTTGCACCATTATTACTTATGCTATCAATAACTTTACTTGATTGGTGGAGGAGACACGACTGATGGTAATACAAAACAATTTTTTTGACTTATGGGATATTTTTGTGAATGAACTGATAGGGGACGTGTGGCTTACAATAATTATAGGAATAATAGTATTAATATTCCTTTCATTAAAATTCAGGATACCCTATGAAGTAACAACGGTTTTTGCTGTGATTTGGTTATCAATAGCATACGCAGCAACACTTATAAAGTCAGTATGGGTAATCCTGGTATTGCTAGTGGCAGGATTATTCTTTTATAGGGTAAGCCAAATATTAGAGAGGTAATGAGAATGACATTAAAAGAATTTATAGGAAAATTGATGAGCCAGGAAAGGGATGTAGTTGAACTACCAGAAGGAGAGACAGATGACAGGGTTCTAAGATCATTAAGGAACGAAAACAGAAAATTTGATGAAGAAGAAGAAAAGGTACTTTTAAAAGAGAGATTATATGACAGAAAAAAAGAAAGGGTTAGAAAACATCTTTTTGGAATAAAAGAGGAAGCAGAAAACAAAGAAGTAAATGTAATGAATGAAAACCCTTTGCTTAAAGAAAACAACTTAATGAATGACAACAAAGCAATGGCTTCAAAAGGAAACCTTTTAAACGAAAAGAGCATAATGGGAAACAACAACTTACTGAAAAATGACAACAGAGTATTAAAAGATAGTAAGTCACTACTAAAAGGTAGTAAAGGCAAACTACTTTAAATATACTAAACATTTTTATATAAGTTAAATTACTAGTAAGAATAGAGCTTTTTTAAAGTGGCAAAAGAACAAGAAGAAGGACTAAATATTCTATTATTTGGATTTATTATATTAATAATCGGTATACTTCTTTCAGTAGCACTTGCAGACCAAATAGAAGCAGCAACAGAAGTAACAACTGAAACAGCAGAATCTATTGCTATTGGATTTAATACTGTTTCTGTTCAGGGAGAATCTATTACACTTGTATCTAATAATGGTACAACCGTCTTTACAGATGTTTTAAATGTCCTTTTCTTTGGAAATGGAAGTGTAAATACATCAGATGTTACAATCAATGTAAACACAGAGGTTAATTTTACAAACGCAGGAGTTATAACCACATCAGTAAACAACTTCTCAAATGGGGTATATGTTATCAATTATACAAGAAATGTAGCAAACGGAAGTACAGAAAACGCAAACGTTGTTGCAGTATCTTTCTTTGGTAATTCAACAATAAATACAACAAACGCAAATATAAATGTAAACACCCATGTTAATTTTACACTACCAGGAGTAATAACTGTAAGCGGAAGGAATTTTACAAACGATACTTATTCTATCACATACGACTATCAAGGAACTGATTATGTTGTAGATAGTGGATCAAGAACAATAGTAAATTTAATACCATTATTTTATATAATCGGAATTTTATTGGTTGGTGTAGGAATATCAATGAGAATGGGATTATTAGCGGGATTATAGTCTTTGAATGATAAGTGCGAAAGTCCATAGTTTGCCCTCTTGATAGTACCACCCCCAAGTGAGCTTTCTGGATAGAGGGCAAACGCTTTTTCTATATGTTTACAAACCACATATTCTAGAATATAAGTATTTAAATAATACATATACTAATTAGTTAATAGAACCATGGAGGTTTAATAATATGCCAAATGCAACAATAACAACATACCTTAATGATGCTGATTTTTTAAAGTATCTACAAAACAAAGATAAGATTAACCCAGAAATGAGGGAAATTCTAAAAGAAAAGGTGAATAAGTTAAAATGAATATCAAAGAACTAGATGAGTTTTGCTTGGAAAAGGATATATCAATACTTGTTAAGAATGGTCACCTTGCTGGATTCATCCCAAATAGAAATGATTGGAGGTAAACAATGCAAATAAACAAAGAATGTGAAATGATAAAAAAACCATTAAAAATGACCCAAGAAGAAGGTGTAAAACATTTTAATAATAAAGGATTAAAAATGATTTCTGCACCAGATGTATATAATGTAGCTAAAACAAACCATAAAACATTAATAAGAAGTTTGGCAAAAGACTTCAAAGATGACTACTTAGTAACAAGCACTCAAATAAAATACAATATAAAAACATTAATCGCAGAAATAACTCATGATGTAAAAAGTGTTGTTGTAAAACCAAAGAAAATTAAAGTTAAGATTCCAGTATTGCAAGGAAATTTTGAACAAGATTCTGAAACAGAGAAATATTTACAAGCACAATTCGATACTAAAGATAGTCTAAATATAATTCTAAAAAACTTAAAGAAGTTTGACAAGAAAAGAGAATTAAGATTATGGACACCAACACAATCAGAAAGAGAATCAAGACCAATTCGCTCTGTTGGTCTCTACTTCGACGTCTTGGGCAGGTTCGGTGTCGATGCTGATTGGTTTGACGGCAACTGTGGCTTCTCTCGTGGGGTGATTATAAATTCTGCGAAGCAGAGTAAAAAAAATAAGGTGAAATCAAAATGAACAAAACAAAACTTATACCATCAACAGACAATCAATACAGAACACAAGACCAATGGGCTGAACGTTACAACGAAAAAAATCAAATAATGGTCTCTGTAGCACATTTATTTCAAATTTACAAAGAAAAAAACTTTGAAGAATTTGAAAACCTAAAACCAGACTTTAAAAAAAGATGGTTAACAACTAGCACGAGAATAATCTACAATAAAGAAAATTTATCAGCAAAATTAATCCACAATGTAAATAGTAGAGTAACAAAAGAAATCACCATAGAATTAAAAAACTTACCTGTTTACCAACCAACATACATAAAAGACTTGTTAAAAACAGAAGAAGGTCTAGAATTTCTAAGAGCTTTAATCAACGACAAAAACACAAAAGAAGAAACAATCATAGATTTTTTCAAAACTTTAAGTGGAAAAGAAGAAAATAAGATTAGATTATGGACACCAACACAATCAGAAAGAGAATCAAGACCAATTCGCTCTGTTGATCTCGTCTTCGGCGACTTGGGCAGGTTCGTTGTCAGTGCTAATGATTGGTTTGGCGACTACGATGGTTTCTCTCGTGGGGTGATTATAAATTCTGCGAAGCAGACGCAATTTTCTAGCAACAAAGCAATTTTTGACATTGATGATGAAACAATTACAATACCAATGCAGAAAAAATTACTCAAAGATATAGAGAAAAAACAATCTGAAAAAAGTAAAGTAAAAATAAAATGGAAATTGGAGGTGCAATTAAAATAATTATCTTTGGCAAACGCCAAAGTCACACATCAGTTTATTAGGGCTTAACCGTCATAAAATACAGTTGCGATACACAGTAGGAAACGAAAATGTAAAGCAATGGTGGTATAAAAATAAACTGGTTACAAGAGATGGTCGCTCTGTTGATCTCAACTTCAACGACTTGGACAGGTTCAATGTCAATGCTAATGATTGGTTTGACAACAACAATGGCTTATCTCGTGGAATGACTTGGATGTTTGTATCACAAAAAGAATATGAAAACCTACAAAAACTTATACCCAAAACTTTGTTCAGAAGAAAATCTAGCTTTAGCTTTCAAAAAAGCACAAAAAAGAAAATCAACAAAACCTTATGTTATAGAATTTAAGAATAATCTAAATGAAAATTTAGAACTTCTTAGATTGGAATTATTATCTGATACCTATGAGCCAAGACCGTTAAAAACATTTGTGATAAGAGACCCAAAAACAAGGAAGATAAGAAAATCATATTTTAGGGATAGGATTATTCATCATGCAATCTGTAATATTTTAGAGCCAATATTAGAAAAAAGATTTATCTATGATTCTTTTGCCAACAGAAAAGGAAAAGGAACATTGAACGCAATAAAAAGATTTGATAAGTTCAAACAGAAAGTATCAAAAAACAATACTAAAAATTGCTATGTACTTAAAGCAGACATTAAGCATTATTTTGATGAAGTAAACCATAATACTTTAATAAATATTTTAAGAAAAAAAATTAATGATGAAAGGTTGATCTCATTAATATCAAAAGTTTTGAAAAACCATTCAGATGCGGTTGGAATGCCATTAGGTAATATGACTTCTCAATTCTTTGCTAATGTATATCTTAATGAATTAGACCAATTTGTAAAGAACGAATTGAAAATAAAATATTATATCCGTTATGTAGATGATTTTATTATTTTGCATGAGAGTAAAAATATTTTAGAGAGCTATAAGGAAAATATTAGTGCTTTCTTGATGGAAAAATTACAGCTTGAGCTTCATGCAACCAAATCAAAAATATTATTACTGAAAAGGGGCATATCCTTTTTAGGATTTAGACACTATTCTTATCATAGATTATTAAGAAAAACAAATATAAGAACTATGAAAAAAAAAATTGCACAAACAAATTATGATTCTGTATATGAATTTTTAGAGGGTTGGATTGTTTATGCAAAACAAGGGAATACTTATAATTTAAGACAGAAGATTGTTAATATTATTGAAGCTAATTTTCAAGGGAATATATCTCTAATACAGATAGATAGATGGATTAAACAAGCACAACAAGGCACATCATGGTAACAGTTCAAAGATATAGAAGACCTCTTGATTTGTGTAAATGTGGAAATAAAAAAGGAACTAATCCAGGCTGTTCTTACTGCAAACAAACTCAGGAGAGTAGAACATTAAACGAATAGGGGTTTAAAAAAGGGGTTTAAAGTTGGATAGGAAACAACCTAAACTAAGTAAAGAACAAGAAGATGTATTATACTTATTTACCAAAGAGTTCTTAACACCAACAAAGATTGCTATAAGACGAAAGACAAGTGTTCAAGCGGCATATAAAACCATTAAAAAATTAAAAGAAAAAGGTGCTTTAAATAACATTCCAATGGGGGTTGAAAAAATTGAAGGTACTTTTAAACCCCCAAAAAACCAAATCAGATTACACGCACAAGAATTTAATATTAAGTTATTATTTAAGGATCAAAGATATAATGAAATACTAAACAGATCAAATAGACAAGAAATAGATGGCAACACAATAAAATTATACTCAAATAGTATTGAAATCTATTCTGGACATAGTTTTATGGGTGAAGATGTACAAGCAGCAACATCTAAAAGCATACACTATTGGAACAGATTTTTTATTAAACTAGAAGATTACTTTAGTGTAATATTAATAAAGAACAGATACCAGAACATTAAATTAGTGAAAGCACACTATTCAGAAATTAATAATGAATTGGCAAGGGATTATGATGTCAAAGGAGATAAAATAAAGATATTCACAAGAGATGATGGCAAACTATGGTTTCTAATTGATAATAGCTTTAATCTACATGAAATAGAGACAGTACATTCAAAAACATCCAAACAAGACATGGGAGATGTAATAAAGCCATATTTTAACGATTTAAGAGAAAACAAACACTTTTTACCATCAGAAGTAGTAGATATGATGGGGCAAGTAACACAAAACCAACAGATGTTCGCAGAGAACATAAGAACACACATGAAGGTACTTAAAAGCATGAAAAACACTTTAAAGGATATAAGCACTACACTAAAGAAAGAACCACCTAAAACACAAAGGAAAAGGCAACGCAAAGGGTTCTCTGATAAGGAGATGAAGATAATAAGAAATATTAGGTTTAAGGATGGGACACTCGTATAGATACCCAACCAAAGGAAAATGTCCAAAATGCAAGGGTAGATTATATTACAGCAATTTAGAAGATACAAACAAATTAGTTTGCAGAAATTGCAATATAGTAATCATACCAAAAGAAAAAATCATAGCAAAAGGATATATAGTTTAGAGTTCATAAGTCTTTATATATCACATTTGTAACCTTTATGTTAGATGTGATAAAACATGGGAAACATAAGAATAAAGCTGGATGATGATTTGCACAGCGAATTAAAAATAAGGGCGATAGAATTAGATTATAAACAAGAAGAACTAATCCCTATCCTATTAAAAGAAGGATTAAAAACAATAAAGAATAGAAGATGAGCTTAAAAAAATATCTAAAAAAAGAATTATATATTGGGGATTTCTTAAATTCAATGGCTTTTGTTTTGATTGGCATAACATATATTCTTTTATATATATCTAACCCTTCTTTATTTTTTAAGACAATAACACAGTTTGATGGACTATTAAGTTTTAATGTATTTACAGGAATGATTTTTTTATTAACGGTGCTTTTATTAAATGATAGAATATTAAATACAACAATAAGGTATTATAAAAAATGCAAAAACAAATACTAAACGAGGAGAACGCAGTTAAAGAAGTATTACAAATTCTAAAGAAGGATTTTGATTTTAAATGGCAGAATATAAATTATACAAACCAGAACAGATATGCCATTATTCAGGGAAACCCAAACATTGCTATTTTATTAAAGAGAGAAGTGTTTTATAACTTCGGCAAGAAATTCCGAGACAAGGGGATGCAGGGAGTAGGAGACAGCATAAATGTTAAGCACCTTAGAGAGTTTGCCAATAAAAACGTCAAGATGATTTATGTCCTATTCCCTGATGGCAAACTTTATTATATTTCTTTAAAAGAATTTCTTATGTGTTCTTATCCCTGGATACAGAAAGAAGGCACACCAGTAAGATCAATAAGTATTCATTTATATAAGAGGTTTAATTAAGATGGAAATAAACGAGTTAAAAAAAATTAAAAACGAATCTAATCGAAGTTTGTGTTTAATTGCAATATATTTTATAGGAACGGCTATTTTATATTTTAAAGAATTTTATACACTAGCAATCTTCCTTCTTATATTTGGATTATATTTTCTAGTTGATAAAAGATATTGGGATATTAAATACCACTTGTTTAAGATTATGAAAAAATGAATAAAAAAGGAAGCATGGGATTGATAGCAATAATATTTCTATTATTGGCAATCTCATTAATTACAGGATGTTCATTAATAAAAAAAGAACAACCAGAAAACACAACAGCTTTAGATGAATGTGAAAAGGATAAAAAAGGTTTTGAAGTGCTATACGAATCAGAAAAAAATAGAGAGTGCAAAACAGAAACAATAACAATATACAAGAACATAACCCAGAACTGCACAAAAATGACTAATAAGAATTGTATAAAAGCAATTAATGAATCGCAGATAAACAATAGTTATCTCATAAAATTAATTCAACAAGCACAATACTGGGAAGCATTAGCAGAGGAATGTCATTTTTATAATGAATCTGAAAGGAACATAAACCTTACAGAAGAACTAGAAGTTTGTGAAGAAAAGCTAGAAGATATAGAGGACGTAATAGGATGAAAGAAAGAAAAAAGCATAATTGGTTTACGTGGAATTTTGGATTTACATTTAATATACTTCTCTTTTTTATGTTTATGTATGTATTATTAATAACACTTAGATTGATATATTATTTTCAAGAGTTTTTTGGAAAGATAACTGGAATTTTTGTTTGGGGAGTTGTATTACTTATGATAAATGGTACTTCATGGGATAACTTTATTGAAGCAATGAAATTTATACCGAAAAAAGATAAGAAAGGATATTATTGGAAAGATGAATAAAACAATGAACATAGACCCAAACCCAAAAGTTAGGATTAGTCAAGCAATATTAGTAATTTTGTTATTGTTTTTAATTATATGTATATTTATAGATTTTCGTGCTGTTATTCTTATTGGGATTGGTATGTTTGTTTGGAACAAAAGAATAAATAGAATAAAGAAAGAAGACGGATACAATGAAAAAAGAAAAGAAATGGGACGTATTTAAAGAAGGAGCATCAAGCCCAAAAACATTAATCACAGCAAATATGTATTTCACAGTAGGAATGTTCTGCGGTGCAAGTCTAGCAACATACACTTTGTTTTCAGCAAAATCATGGGGTTTTGGTATATTCATGTTATTCCTTTCACTAATGCAGGTCACAGCTTTTATAACAAATAGAAAGCAATACAAGGTAATCACTCAAGCAGAAAAGAACATTGATGAGAACCAGCAAGATTTATTAGAAGCATTAAAGGAGGCATAATAAAATGATAAAACAAACAAAGAAATACAAATTATGTGAATATGAAAAGAATAAATTAGTACAAAGATTAACAGCAGGAGAGTTGTTTATGACCATTATCTCTTTTTGGATGTTCCCTTTAATAGCACTATTCCTTTTTATCAGAGGGCTTTTTAAAGAAAGTTTTTATATTGAAGAAGAAGATTATTATAAAAGAAAATTAAAAGAAGTTAGAGGTATATAAAATGGATATGGATGATGTAACAAACCCAGTTGTTTTAGCAGTAGCGATTGGCTTATGGCTTGTAATATGTATATTACTTTGGAAAATACCAAACGCATGGGAACTAAAACAAAAGATAATGATAACTCTTGTGATGTTACCAATAACAATAGCAATTACAGCATCAATGTCAAGCAAAGGTAACTAAAATGAAAAAAGAAAAACTAAGAAAGATTGTAACAGTTGCTTTAAAGATAACCAAAATAATTACAGTTGCAGCTCTTTTTTATTGTAGTTCTGTGTTGTATCTGATTGGAGCAAGAATATTAGCAGGAGTAATACTCTTGGTTGTATTTTTGTTTATGATATTCAACCAGTTAGACGCACTCAACAAAAGATAAGGAAGAAACAATGAAATGCAATAAATGTGGAGAAAAAGTAGTTAAGTATCCATTAAAGTTACAGCCACAAAAAACATTCAAGGAAAACCTGGAAGAAGGGACTATCAAATGGAGAAACTTTTTTAAGATAGATCCAAAAGATGCTCTAATATTAATAGCTCTTTTTTTTATAATAATTGGGTTTTATGATTACCAAGAACAATGCGAAACCCAGCAAGAAGAATGTGAAGAGTGTATGAGCAAACCATATTATACACCAATTACAAATACACCACAAATAGAACAAGGTGTACAAGTTTTAGAATATGAAGGAATAGTGTAATATAAAGAAGAGGTGGTAATGGTGGAGAAGAAACCGACAGTATTCCAAAAATACATAGTTGATAAATTAAGAGAAATCATCCCTGAATTTGGAGAGACCATAATTGAAAGGAACAAAGTAAGGGAATCACTTTATAGGAATCGCATACCAGTAAAGCTGCACAAACAATTTTTAGAAGAGCTAGTTGATTTGGGATATATCAAGCTTCACAACAGAAAGAAGATAGAGCTTTTAGATTCCAAAGAAGATCAAAGAGATGTAGAGGTTTTATGATGAAAGAAAGAGATAAAAAATACATGAAAATACAAAGAACACTTACAAACATATATAGTTTTATTGGTTTATGTTTTGTTCTTTATATATTATTTAATAAAGAATATATTGTAGCAACAATCATTACAATTATGTGGGGTTTGGGGGTTTTGTTTTTTCGAAGATTTGATAAAAATATAGAAAAAGATTGTACATAATACAGGAAGTACGAAACAATGATATGGGAAATTATAAGATTTATATTATTGATTTCATTAACATTAATGATATATGATGGTGTTAAATGGTGTGTTAGTAAACTTACGCATAAGAAGCCAAAAGCGAAAGTAAAGTAGGAGGTTAATAATGAAATATAAATTAAAAAAAGAATATATACTTGTTTCGATTTTACATATAATTGGTGTTTCATTAATTATAATAACTACTATTAATTCAAGTTTAAATCCATTAAATTGGATTTTAATATATATTGGAACACTTTTGTGTGGATTAACTTATGCAGCAGTTTTACACTCAAAATAATGCAAAATGGAAACATTAACATATATAATTTTAGGATTTGGTATAATATACACTGGAATAGTTGTGATGGGAACATTATTTGTACATTCAATACTTTATGATTGTAAAAAAAGATAGTTCGTAAATCATACAAAATAAGACAGGAGGTTAAGAATGATTATTGAAGCAATGAGTAGGATTTTTGTTGTAGTTAGTGTATTATTCATATTAGGATCTAATGGAGTATTAGAAAAACAAGTATTGGCTTTTGTCATACCAGTTATATTGGTTTTATGGATACTTGAACCATTAAAGAAATATGATAAAAACCTTCTTGGTATAGCACAATTTTTAACAATAGTTCTTGCTATTGGAAGTTCTTTGTATTACATGACAGGAAAACCAGATACACCCTATATCGTTTATGCTATTTTATTTTTTGTAGTGAGTTATTTTAATTCAATAAAATGTTTTAAAGGTTTATCTAAGGACGCAAAGAAACTAAAAAAAGATGTTAAAAAGAACAAGAAGAAAAGTAAAATAATCCCACCTACTAAAGTAGGGGGCTTTTAAATGGAGGTAAAGAAGATGGAAAAAAAGATAGAAGAATTAAAAACAAGCGAATTGCTTGACAAATTAAATATAGAAGAGAGAAAAAAAGAACAAGACGATAACTTAATAAGAATTATTGAAACAGAAATAGATAACAGATACCCCTTTAAGCTTATAGAATCAAGAATTGAAGGAAATGAAGATGAAAGGGGATTAATAAAAGATATAGAAGAATTGGAAAAAGAAATGGGGGAACTAAAAAAACTATTAAAAAATCACGACCACAAAGAAGGTGAGGTTGTTGTTAAATTATAAAGAGGTGAGTGCTGATTCCTCCCATGACTAAAGTCAAGGGTATCCTCAGCACATTATTATGAAACTACCAGTAGCAATAACAGAAGAAGAATTTACACAGCTAATTAAAAACACCTATAAGAAACACCACAAGATTGCTTTCTTATTTGGATATGGATCTGGGTTAAGAATTAGTGAGATAGCAGGACAAAAGAAATTAAAGAGTTATTGTTGTGATGATTATTTATATGAATTTAAATATTTAGATGAAGATAAAAAGAAAAGAATATCATACAAATGCAAAAAATGTAATTCTGTGGTTGATAAAGCAAAATGCAGACCATCTCAAAAAGAAGGAGATTGGGAATACCAACCTTTAAATTCAAATCAGATAGATATGAAACAAAAGAGCATGAGAATATTAGGCAAAGGAAATAAAGAAAGAATAGTACCACTTCCAAAAGGATTTAAGGAATCATATTTAAAATACATTCCAATCAAATGTGGGGTTAGAAGTCTGCAAAGATCATTTAAGATGGCGGCAAAAAGAGCAGGACTATTAGAAATTAAACCAAACCTACATTTCCATTCTCTAAGACATAGTTTTGCCACAAGACTTGTAAGCCAAGGAGTACCAATACATCATATAAGAACAATGTTGGGACATAGCAACATATCAACAACTAATGTTTATCTTGAAGCAAACCCAATAGATGCTTTAAAAAGTTATGAGGATCATTTTTAAAATGAATGAGGTATATAATTTTAGTAAAGACATATTTTGGGCTTTTTTAATTTTAGGTACTATTCTTTATTTAATGTTATTTAGTTTTCCTAATATCCTTGAATTATCAATTACTTTAATAATTATTGGTGCTTTTTTATTTTCAGTATTTTTAGTAAGTGGAACAATAAAAGAAGACAAAGAGAAGAAGTCGTGATCCAATGGAAAAACGCATAGGAGGAAAACAAATGGAAGAAAAGAAAACATTATTTGATAAGATAGGAATGGTAATAACTTCACTTCTTGGACTTACTTTTATAATTGTTGCAGGAGCATGGATGTCGGAGTTTGGTTATTCTGAATATAAATTAGAACAGGTTTTTAATATCTGTTTAATGGGTTTGATGATGTTAAAAGGTTTGGAGTTAAGTTTAAAGTATTTTGAATAGTCGTTTAATTTAGGAAGTGAGACAATGCACATAGAAACCAAATGTAATAAGTGCGAAGCAACAGAAAGAACAGAAGCAAGTATTGGTTCTATTTGTATGTTTTGTCAAAAAGGAACAATGGTTTTAAGGAAGTAAGACAGAAATGGATAAAACAAAGAAAAGATTAATAGATAGCTTACAAAAAGAATTTAATGTAAGACTTAAAATTGCTAAACAATGTAATACAGATGGACATAAACTAGCCGAACAATTTGAAATTGGTTTTATGACTGGTTTACAAGTTGCAATGAGGAAATTAAGATATTCAAAATTGGTGTCGCAATCCAAGTAAATGGCGAATAAAATGTTAGAATCAATGAAAGAGGATTTAGAAAAATTAAAACATTTAATTAGATGTAAAAGAAAAGTGATTTGTACAATTAACATAGAGGAAACCAAAGAGAGATGAAAATATTAAACTTATATGCTAGAATTGGAGGAAACAGAAAGCTTTGGGGAGATGAACATGAGATAGTTGCAGTTGAATGGGATAAAGAGATAGCTAAAATATACCAGGGGTTCTTTCCTAATGATAAAGTTATTATTTGTGATGCACATAAGTTATTGATAGTTTGTTGGGATTTTATTAAAGATTTTGACTTTATATGGAGTAGTCCTCCTTGTCCAACACATTCAAGAATGCAGAAATGTAATATTAGAGCAGAATTATTTTATCCTGATATGAGATTATATCAAGAGATAATATTATTAAATAATTGGTTAGAAGGAAAATTTGTAGTGGAGAATGTTATAACATATTATGATCCATTGATAAAACCACAAAAAGTTTGCAGACATTACTTTTGGAGTAATTTTTTAATATCAAAACTTAAACTAAAAACATTACCTAATTTCATTGAGACTAATAAAGAAGCAATAATGGATTGGTTAGGAATTCATATAAATAAAAATATTTATGATGGATCTCATGATGAAAGAAAAGTATTAAGAAACTGCGTTCATCCTAAACTAGGTCTACATATATTCAATGAGGCATTTAAAGTAAAACAAAAGACATTAAAATGAAAGTGGGATTATACAATTTAGAACCAAAAATAGAAAATACAGCAATGATGCAAGTTAGCACACATCATAAATCTAAAGGAGATCAAGTAGAAATATATAACCCTTTATTCAAATATGATAAAGTTTATGCTTTTAGTATATTTAATTTTACAGATAAAGGATATACAACAAAAGAAATGATCAAAGGAGGAACAGGATTTGATATTAATTCAAAACTACCAAAAGAGATAGAAGAATGTGAGTTAGATTATTCTTTATATCCAAAATCTATAACATCATATATTTGGTTTAGTAGAGGTTGTGTAAGAAGATGTCCTTTTTGTGTTGTACCAAAAAAAGAAGGAAATATAAAACTAGTTAAACCAAAGAAACTAAATCCAAAAGGAAAAAATATATCTATTATGGATAATAACTTCTTTGCTAATCCAGAATGGAGAAAAGCAATTAAACAATTAAAAATATGGAACCAAAGAATCAATTTTCAAAGTGGATTGGATATAAGAGGACTTACAGAAGAACAAATAAGAGAATTAAAAGAATTAAAATTAGCCAAACAAATACATATAGCTTGGGACAATCCTAAAGAAGATGTAGTTAAGGATATTAAAAGATTAATTAAATACATCAAGCCATATAGAATTATGTGTTATGTTTTAATAGGTTATTGGAGTACACCAGAAGAAGATTTGTATAGGGTTGAAACATTAAGAGATTTAAAGATTGATCCTTTTGTTATGCCTTACAATAAAAAAGATCGTTATCAAAGAGATTTTGCAAGGTGGGTTAATTTTAAAGCAATATTTAAATCTGTTGAGTGGAAGGATTATAAAAAAGCGTCGTAAACTATACCAAAAACCGAATGGTTTGAATAGTATTTATGTTATATGATAAATGACATACTCCCAAAATAAATCACCCTAAAGGGTGGGGTTTCTCACGCAAACCCCTTAACTTAAACTGTTCGGTTAAAGACGGCTTTGCACAAAAACTTAGCATATATCCACTTCTGCACATTTTTTAAAATCCAGCTCAATTCCTAGTTCCATAGACTCTTGAGCCAATACACAAAGATTGTGACATAGACATTTAGCAAGGATTTCATTATCCTGCCCCGTCTCAGATTTGCTTCTAAGATGACTGTTAAATTTTCTCTTAATCATATGAAAAACAGTTTCAACATTTGAACGCTTGTGATAATGATGGTAAAAAGCTTCTGGATGATGTATAAAGAAATAATACATTTTTCTCCAAATATCACAACCTTTGCTCTTTGTATTTGGTGTTATATTACTTTTAAAAGGAATAAAAGGTATAGCCCCTATGTCAGAAACAGCTTGGAGGTTTTTTCGGGAAGTATACCCTTTATCTGCGGAAATTTCTCGTACATTAAATATCCTATTTGTTTTCTTAATTAAATCAGGAAACTCTGGACTATCCGATCTAAAGCCTTTTGTTATATTTACAGCAGTAATTATGTTGGTTCTAACGCCACAAGTTAAATGGCATTTTCTATATTTTCTTTTATCGGAATCAGAACCAGTTCTTACGTCAAACCATCTACCAAATTCAGTTGTGGAAAAGCCAGATGCATCAACTGCAAAATCTGATTCTATTTGTTTTAAAGGAATGCCCGATACTTCAATTAAGTGTTTCAAATATACACTTAAAGATTGATCTTTCAGACAATTAAGAACAGTATTGAAATGAGGGGTTTTTTCTACATATTTTAATCTTCTAGATATTTCTAAATCAGATATACAACGTCTTCCACTTTTAAGATTGTATGATTGAAGAACAACATAAAATATCTTTTCTCTTAGATTAATTGATTTTCTACCAACTCTTTTTTTATCTTCTGGAAATTCAATATAATCAAGAAGCTCGGTTAATATACCCATTAATAGTAATTTTTCTCTGGACTGGGCTTTGTTGTAAGAAGCCCAGTCTTGTGTGTACTTTCTGTTTTCATTGTGGAAAGGTTCATAACTATCTTTAATCTTTTTTGCAAAATTACCATAGCTACCTTGTCCACCTTTCTCAATCCTTTCCATAACACTATATGCAAGTTTATGCAACTCCTGTTCTTGTTTTTTCAATTCAGAAAAGTTTTTATTCTCTGAATCATTTTCTCCTACTGGAGAACTAATTTGTGCTTCACGGTTCATTTTGGTTCCTCCGACAGGAAGCCTTCGGGCTTCTTGCCTTTTTCTTTATTTCAACCATTTCGGCTGATTTTATTAAATATGTAAAGTATAACTAGTATTTAAACCTTTCTATTTATTTCACCATTATCGGCTTAAAAAATAGAAATCTTTATATACTATAAGCCGAATAATAATAAATATGGACGAAAATAGTAAAAAAGAACTAGCAAGAATAGTTGGTCATGATGAAGATGCTGAACATTTAAAGAAAGAAGTTTCAGTAATTGTAGATAAAAAACAATATTCAATAAGAATTCCTTCTAAATTTGCTGAACTTGCTGGATTAACTAAAGAAAATAGATTTGAATTTACACTCGTCCCTTTAGATGAAAAAGGAACAAAATTTACTATAGAAGCTGATTTAAAAAGAGAAAATGAATAAAAGAAAGTTTAATTCAACAGAGAGAAAGATTCTGCGATTGTTGTTTCAAACAAAAGCACATTTAACAGCTTACGAAGTTGCAAAAGAACTAAAAATTAGTTTTCCAACAGCTAAAAAATATCTTAAAATTTTATCAGAAGAAGGTGTAATAAAAGGTGGAGAAAATGACTAGACCAAAAACGAAGAGCACTAAAAGAAGAGTCAAAACATATAAATTTGATTTTGATTTATTAAGCGGAAGAAAACCAAAAAGAAGGAGGATCACAAGAAAGAAATTTATATAACCATTTGCCACAGACACTAAAAGTATATAAGAAAGAAGGAAAAATATAGAATAATAGATGTAAAATGAACATAATAAATAAAGGAAATTCAGATTTTAGTGTGACTTATAAATTAAATAAAAAAGAAGGTGTTTTTAATTGGTATCCTTATACAGAAGGGTTTTCAAAACCTTTTGTAGATAGAATGATAAATCATTTTAATATAAGGGAAAACGATTTAGTTTTAGACCCTTTTGGAGGATGTGGGACTACCACCCTCTCTTGTTTTCTTAAGGGGGTTTCTTCAATTTCAATAGAAGTTAATTCTTTTATGAATTTTATTTTAAAATCAAAAGTTCAATCATTAAAAATAAGTCCATCTAAATTAGAAAGGGAATTTGTTAAGTTAAAAGATATGATAGAAAAAGAACCATCCCCAGAAATGATTACATTTTTTAAAGATAAGAATTTTTTTGAGATTGAAAACATAAACCAAGCATTAAAAATAAAAAATGCAATAAATAAGTTAGGTTCAAACAAACGTATTAGAGATTTCTTTTTATTACAAATAAGTTCTATAATTGTTAAAGTTTCAAATATGGTTAGAGCAACAGATTTAAGGTATAGAAAAAAGAGACAGGAAAGACTAAATATAAATGAAATGTTTTTTGATAAAGTAGATAACGCAATAAATGATTTAAAAAAAATTAAACTTAAAGAAAAACCTAAAACCAATTTTATTAATTCAGATATAAGGAATTTATCCAACACTTCAAAAAAATTCATAGGAAAAGTAGATTTTTTTATAACTTCACCACCATATCTTAATGGAACCAATTATGAGAGAAATACTAAATTAGAAATGGCTTTTTTGGATTTTATAAATTCTGAAGTAGATTTGAGAAAATTAAGAAATGAAATGATAACAGCAGGAATAAACTCTACTAAGCCCCAAGATAAAGACAGTTATAATTTAGAATTCATACAACCTTTAATCAAAAGAGTAAAAAAGAAAGCATATGACCCAAGGATACCTTTAATGGTTGAAGGTTATTTTAATGATATGAACCTTGCTTTAAAGAGTATCCATTCTTTAATGAAAAAAGGAGCAAAAGGAGTCATAGTTATTGGAGACTCTCAGTTTGGTGGGGTACATATAGAAACTGATTTAATTCTTGCGAAACTTTGTGAACAGAATAAACTAAAAGTTAAATCTATTGAATCTATTAGAAAAAGAACATCAAGAAACGGAATGAAACTAAGAGAAAGCTTAATCTTTGTAGAAAAATGAATAATATTAAAAAAAAGATATTGAAATTAGAAAGATTGCCTTATTTAAAAAAGCCATATTCAAGCAGGTCATGGGGTAATCCATTACATTCTTTATGTTCCTATCAAAGTAAACTTAAACCATCAATAGCATTTTTTTTATCTGAGATTTTTGTAGAAAAAGATGATTTAATTTTTGATCCATTTTCAGGCGTTGGAACTATCCCTTTTGAATTGGCTCAAAAAGGAATAAAAACTATATCTTTGGATTTAAATTCGGTTGCTTATACAATAACCTCCGCAAAATTAAACCCTGTAGGAAAAACTCAAGTTTTAGAACAATTAAAAGAATTAGAAAATTATATAAAAAAAAAGAAACTATTAAGATCAGATAGAGATTATGTAGATAATTATATTAAAGAATTCTATCATAAAAAAACATTAAACGAAATATTAAAAGCAAGAAATTTCTTTAAAGATAAAGGTGATAACTACAATTTTCTTAAATCCTGTTTGCTTCATATTCTTCACGGAAATAGACCTTATGCTTTAAGTAGGAGTTCTCATAATATAACACCTTATGCTCCAAGAGGAAGATTTATTTATAAAAATTTGATAAAATCTATAAAAGAAAAAATTGATAGGATGTATTCAAAACCCATTTCAAAAGATTTCAAAAATGGAGAAGTTTTTCAAGGTTCTATTTTTGATTTTTCTTATCCTAAAAAATTTGATAAAATAATAACTTCTCCTCCATTTGTAAATAGCACAAGATTTATTTTTAATAATCGTATAAGAATGTGGTTTAATGGAGAAAGTTATAAAGAACAAGTAAAAAGGGCAGATGAATTTGTAGAAAATTATGATATTAGTATTTTTAAGAAAGTTATGAGTAAACTAAGTTCTTTATTAAAAGATAATGGAATTTGTATAATGCATTTAGGAGTTGTTAAAAAAATAGATATGGGGAAGGAATTGTCTAAATATGCAGAAGAAGACGGATTTAAAACTTTAGGTTTGATTTATGAAGACGTTGGTGGCAAAGAAAAATTTGGGATAAAAGATCAAGGGGCAACCCACAAACACCAATTTTTAATTTTACAAAAGAAATAATTATGTTTTAATTAAACTATTTGCTTTATCTATCCATAATTTAGAAATTGATTTTGAAGATGTAAAAAAATCAAATCCTATATCTTTTAAAATCCTGTTTCTTAAATGAATTATTTCATCTATATATGCAGAATATTTAGCAATCATATCTTCAACAACTTTAGAATTTTTCAACTTCTTTATAGCTTCTGGATTCCATTTTGGTTTTCCCACAAGCAATTTATAGTTAAATCCTGTGATTGTAGAAAGTTTCCTTATTTCTTTGTCGTTATAATATTCAGAAGCCCATTTACCAGATTTCTTCCCATTATGTTTTCTACATAACAAAGTGGCGTTATCATTACTCAAAGCCCAAAGATAAGAAGCTGGTAATGTGTGATCAAGAGGTCTTTCATTTTCATGTGCAACCTTACTTAGATCCTTGCCACATTTAAAACATTTATATCCAAATTTTTCATAAATCTTATTACTATCAATTTTTTCTTTTCCTGATAAATCTAAATATAATCTTCTTTTTTGTGCTGCTTCTCTATGTTGGTCTGTAATTCTTGTTTGATTTTTTATTGAATTATAACATTTTTTACACAATCTACACTCCCCTTGTTTTCCTGAAACTCTTGCACTATGATTATCAAAAGAATCAAGAAGTTTAAGAGTATTACAAACAATACAATACTTAAATTCAGGGGCTTCAGAAATATAATCATCATGCAATATCAAAAATTCCCCACTTTCTATAATTTTATTTTCTTTAGTGTTTTCAAGTTCATAATCATAAAATTTAGAAGAATCTCCAGATTTATGTATGAATTTACATTTAGGACATTTTATTTCAAAACTTTCAAGAATCTCATCATTTTTAACAAATATTATTTTTTGACATTTTGGATTCAAACATTGAAATACTTTAAAGACGACATCACCCATACCTTTAACATGATCCACTCTAATCTGATTTATTTTATTAACTTTAGTATATGGAGATCTTCTAACCATTAAATTAAAGAATTAATCACAATTTAAAAATATATCCATAAAACTCTAATTTTTGTGCAAAACCACATAAAGATTTGCATATTAATTAATATATTCCTTTAGTTTTTTAATTAATAGTTCTTTTCTAGCTTCAATGAACTTCTCAAAATTTTCAATTTTCCATAATTCCTTGTCTTTTGGTATTAAATGCATTTCTAAGTATGGATCACCTTTATCTTTAAACCATTCTTCAGGAGATGTGTCTCCCTTCCCGCCAGCACCATTCTCTTGTTGAGTTAGTACCATAAGATTAGCAATTATATCTCTATCATTTTTCTTATATTTCATTACATTTCTCCCACTTACAGGATTTACCACTTTAATATCTGTTAGTACAGATTGAGGAAAAATGTGATCTACTTGTGGAAGATTTCCATCATAACTTGGTGTGAAATCAAATTTTCCATACCAAATATTAAATATTAAATATAAATATTTCCCACCATAATAATTATTTAAAATTGTCTCATCAGTTATTTGAAGGTTTCTTCCAGCATTTAATATAATCTGATTAATATTATCAATATTAAAGTTTTCATCAACTTTTATCTTTTTATTTATTTGATCAATCAATCCGTCTGGGCTTCCACTAAATGACCCCTTAAGTAGAACTTTTAATATCCATTTATCAAGGTCTTTAATTCCAGCAACCCATTTATCTTTAAAGTTATATCTAAAATATATTAATGGTATAATACAAAGGTAACTTGGAAGAGCGTTGTCAGACTTAATAAATGTTTTACCATAAATAAAATCTTTAACATCCTTAATTGCCTCGCTTATTTTTTCCCAATTATCCTCTATATTCTTTAGGTTGTCTTTTTCTCTGAATTTTTTTACATCATATTTAGCCCCTTTTTCTATTAGACATAAACATGTTTTGAGTATAAAGTCTCTATCAAACTTATATCCCCCTTTATTTAGTTCTTCTTGTAATTCTTGTATTTCCTGTTCTGCTAAATCCCAATTAGAAGAAAGCAAAGAAAACAACAAGTCTGATTTCCCAAGCTTTGTGCCCCCTGAATTAGCCCTTATAAAAACCTCAACAACATCATTAATACTGTATAGCTCAGGATTATCAATACTATCTACCTCTTGGTAAGATATTGAATCGTCTCCAACAAATAACTTTACAATCATCGCAACAGTATCTCTAACTATTTTTTTATCATCATCTATTAGTTCCTTCTCACAATCTTCCTCCATCTTACTAATAATTTCTTCACCAAGTTCATAATATTGTTTTCTGGAGAATACTATCTCTTTAAATTTTATCCAATTATATTTTACTTTATCCTTGTCTAAAAATTTAAAGTGATATTTAATATCATCTTGACTGGGTTCCTTACCACTAAGAATATCAACATATAATTCTTTTCCTTCATAACTTCCATTTAATGCAATAAATAACGTCTGTAGTCTCTGTTGTCCATCTAAAACAAGTAATTTTTGATTATTATTTTCAGGGATATAAAAATCAGTGATTTTTATATTTTGGTTATAATTCTCTATAAATTTTCTTGTCTTAATCTTTTCTTTCGTTTTCCATATTAATAAGGTACTAATAGGATATTCTCGCATTATAGAATCAAAAAGAGCCTCCATTTGTTCAGGTTTCCAAACAAACTTTCTTTGAATATTTGGGAGCCACATACCACCTTGTTCGTCTGGATTATTAAGATAAGTTACAATTTTCCTTATTGTTTCTTTTTTGTTTTTCATAATACCCTTTCAATTAATCATTATTTATCTAATATATAAATTTAATTAATGTGCAAAACAACATGAAGGATTGCACATAAATAAAGAATTACTTCTTTCTATAATACCTAATAACATCAACCAACAAAAAACAAACAGTTAGAATAAACAACCTAAAAAAACGAAGCACATATAAGTAAAAAGATTTTAATTCTTTAGGGTGAAATAAATGTTAGAAAAATGTCCTCAATGTGAAGAAGAAACATTATCAAAAATCCCTTGGGTTGTTAATAGAGGAAATAGTAAAACATTAAAATGTTCTAATTGTGGTTATGAAGAAAGGATATAAATGAAACTAAAAACTAAAGATATTATTTTAATTATTCTTATTTTATTATTAGCTATAATGGCTATGTATTTCTATTGGAAATCTAGTCATTGTGTGGTTGGTATTTTTTAGGTAAAATCAATTTAGAATTGAAAAAATAATTCTTTAGGTACATAAACAACGTTATTTTTTTTATCCAATTTTAATTCAGTATCGCACACTATTATACCAAAAATAGCATTTACTGAATCCATAGTTTTCCTTACTTGTTCTGAAGTTTTATTACCCCATCCACATTCTATAGCAATCTTCCCTCTTTGTGTTTGAATAACAAAATCACAAACTTCACCATTATTTTGTTCTGGGTAACTTATTCCTTGTATAAAATTTGTAAAGATTCTTGCTTTGTTTAGACTATTAAAAATCCCATTCTCAAGTAATAGCCCCAAAGTTGAGGAATCTTTTTTAAATTTTCCAATATTCCATAATATTGCCGCTCTTATGCTTGGTGATGCAAAATAATATTTTTTACTCTTTCTTTCAGATTTTTTTACAGAACCAGACGAAATAGAGATAGAGTCTAGTACTCCTGCTTTTGTTAAAGCTGATATTATTTCAGTTATCTGACTTAAAGATAATTCTTCAATATCAAAAGACCTATAAGATACAACATCATTTGCATTTGCCAATATATTTAATATGGGAAATATTTTTGTTTGAGTTTTTTTGGTTATTGCATCAATCCTTGGCAAATCTTCAAAAATTATTTTCTCCAAAACATTAATTATTCTAGTATATATTCTCTTATCATTATCAAATAGAGTATTAGGGAAACCATTGCTAGTTATAAATTTTTCAAATTCAAATTTAAAAGAAGGAACAACATTTACTAATTTAGTTCTTACTTTTGTGTTGATGGGTTCTATTCTGTGATGTGCTTCTATAGCATTACTTGAATCAAAAAGAGCTTCACGTAAATCGTTGGATACACCTTTAAGAGGAAATTTACCCATTTTTAAGAGAAGATATTCTGGGAAGTTCAATGGTAATATCCGTTCAATATTAGCTCTTCTTACAGTATCTGGAGATGTTTCAAGAGCTATAGATGATGAACCAGAAACAAAAACTAATATATTCTTTGAACGATCATAAAGCCTTTTCACAACAAATTCCCATGTTTTATCGTAATGTGCTTCATCTATTAGAAATACTATCTTTTTTTTATGTGTTTCAAATGCTTCTCCTATCATCTTTTGTTCATAAACATTGATCAATTCATCAATATTTGCATTTAACCTCTTAACAACATCATCGCATGTAATGTAAATTAAATGATCTTGTTCAACTAATTTTTGTCTTTTAATAAATTCATATATTTGAAACAATAGTGTTGTTTTACCAACCCCCCTTAATCCAGGTAATATAACTAATCTATCCTGCTTTCCTTCAAAGAAGTTAGATACGTATCTTCTTAAATTTAAAAAGGATATTCTATAAGGGTACTTGTTTGAATCTGTGTAGTGAGAAGAAAGACTAGGCAAAAGCGAAAGCTGATTTGTTAAGTATCCAAGCATAACGTCTTCTTTACTCATAATGTTCTAGAAACCAGAACACCTTTATATACTTTACTGTTCTGAAAACCAGAACACATCTTCCATAGGAAATCTAGGTTAAAATGATAATATTTCGAGCTTTGTCCAAAAAGTATACATTAAATCAATCAGCAGTTATGAATTTTCTAGACAACCATCTTAATGGACATATTATAATTACTGTTATAAATACTAATAAAACAAGGTAAATAAAGCCTTCAATCAAACTACTGAAAGGGAGATTAAAGGATTTTATGGTATTAAACAAAGGGTCATTCCATAGAGTCTTACTTATTGCTCCCATAAGTATTCCTGCTACTACAGAAACAACAATTAACCGATCTTCACCAATTTTTAATTTTTTGTACATTTCTTCGTTATTCATTTATATCACCTCATAATTATTATTATCTTATACTTTTAAAAACCCTTCTTTCAAATCATAACTAAGCAGTGCTTCTGCTAATACAGAAGCATTAAAAGAACATTGCGAACAACTGGCTTATTTTGGATTGATAAAAATTGTTAAGAAAGATAACACTCAGAAGCTTTATTTGATTTAATATATTTTTATTGGAAATCTACACATTGTGTGGTTAGTGTGTTTCCTTAATTTTTGTGCAAAATTGAATTTATGTGCAAAGCCGTTAAAGACCAAAAAGTTTAATGTGGGATTCGCTTAACGAGAAAACCCTCACAAAAAAGTAATCACCTTTTGAATGGAGGTGATTATTATGTCACAATACAAACATTTCAATCCAGAAGAACACAAGATTGAAAGCAAAATAGCAACTGTTAAACGAGGACATCACTGCAAGTTTAACATTAACTATCACATAATATGGATACCCAAATACAGAAAGAAAATATTAACAGGTAAGGTGAAAGAAGTGTTAAGAAAAATTATTGAAGGGCAATGTTATGATTTAAGGATGGATTGCTTAGCATTAGAAATAATGCCAGACCATCTGCATTTGTTTGTTGGAGCAAGACCAACATCAACACCCTTTAAGATAATCAATCAGCTTAAAGGAAATACAAGTATACAGTTAAGAAGATTATTTCCAGACCTAAGATATTTAGGTTACAAACAGCACTTCGGCAAAGGATTTCCAGCTTTATGGGCAGTAGGATATTACTGCGGTTCAGCAGGTCATGTTTCTCAAGAGCAAGTTAGAAGATACATTCAGGAGCAGGATGGTAAAGATGTTTTTGAATACGATATTTATAATTGTCCTAAAGAATTGAAAGGACAATTAAAGATAGGTGATTTCAGTGGATAAAGACAAGATAAAGCAATTAGAAGAGAAGATTAAAAATCTAAAGCGTATTAAAGTAATTGCTAAAGAAAAGATTGTTTTCAAACGATACACTATTAGCAAACTTGATAGAGAGATATTGCTTAATTTTGATAAAGTATCTATAAAGGACTTAGCTAAAAAGCTAAAATGTCATAGGTCTTATATCTATGCTACCTTTGAGAAATGCAAAAATGTTTATACAAAATCAGAGGTGAGTTCTCAATGTTAAAACTTCCAGATAAGAAGTATCAGATTATTTATGCAGACCCAGCTTGGAAATTTAAGTATTATGGGAAATCTGATGATAGATATAGAAGAGCGGAAGGACATTATACTGTATCTTCCTTAGAAGATATGAAGAAAATACCCATTAAGGATATAGCAGATGATAACTGTGTGTTATTTATGTGGGCTATTTATCCTATGTTATCTCACGCCTTAGAATTGATGGAAGCTTGGGGTTTTAAGTTTAAAACTGTTGCTTTTACTTGGGTAAAAAAGAACAAAACAAATAGTGACTTCTTTTTCGGAATGGGTTACTGGACAAGAGCAAACTGTGAAATTTGTCTATTAGGAACTAAAGGAAAACCAAAGAGGGTAGATTCAAGTGTTCCTCAATTAGTGATAGCAAATAGGAGAGAACATAGTAGAAAACCAGATGAAGTTAGAAAAAGAATAGTTAAGTTATTAGGGGATTTACCAAGAATAGAACTATTCGCAAGAGATAGAAAACAAGGATGGGATGCTTGGGGAAACGAAGTCCCAACTGAATGTCAAAATACAATATCGGAGGTGAGTGGCAATTCCTCGCAGGGCTAAAGCCCAGCGTATCCTTGCCACATTTTTATAAGAAAGTGTCGTAAAATGGTAAAGAAACCTAAATTAATTATAGCAGAAGCAGGAATTAATCATAATGGAGATTTGAGATTAGCAAAGAAATTAGTTGATGCTTCTGTAAGTTCTGGGGCTAATGCAGTAAAGTTTCAAACATTTAAAGAATCAGAAATAAAATACAAAAACATTACATACGAAGAAACAAAAGAACTAAAAGAATATTGCGACAAAAAAGGGATTATGTTCTTATCAACCCCTCATTCATTTTCAGCAATAGACTTTTTAGATTCATTAGTTCCAATGTATAAAGTAGCTAGTTCATTTATTTTAAAAAGAGATTTTTTAAGAAAGGTTGCTAGTAAAGGCAAACCAATATTATTAAGTACAGGCAGCATGATAAATAAAGATGGGATGGCAACATTAAAAGAAATAGGGGCAGCATTGAGATGGATTCCAAAAGCAAATGTAACTTTACTACATTGTGTAAGTAAATATCCTTGTACTGATTCACATTTAGAAAGAGTATCGGTATTAAAACGAGTTTTTGGGAAACCAGTTGGATTATCAGATCATACAAAAGATACAGAGATTAAGATTAAATGTTCTATCATAGAAAAACATATTATGTTAGATAAAAATTGTGTAGACAAAGATGTATCTCTAACACCACCAGAATTTAAAAAAATGGTGAATGGGTTAAGTTAAAATGGATAATGGAGAATGGGATAAATTACCAATAGGAACTGTGGTTATATATCTTTTTTATCATAATAATGTGCTGATTCCTCCCATGACTAAAGTCAAGGGTATCCTCAGCACATTATTATGAAAACAAAAAAACTTAATTTGGGTTACGGAAAATATCATAAGGAAAGGAAAAAAGAGAGGTGTGTGACGTGTAATGAACTATGTTGGGGTAAGAGATGCAGACCTTGTTTTAAAAGAAAACCATTTGGACAATTATCAAGACAAAATAATAATCAAGACAAAATAATAATCAAGACAAAATAATAATCAAGACAAAATAATAAAGTATTAAAACCAACCATAAAGCGACAAAAAGGAAGGGCAAGGATAAAGGGACTCATATCAAATGCTGTCGTAATTTATTCAAATTACGAATCAAATAATAGAAAGGTTTATATAGTAGCCTACCCTATTATATAATACAATGGAAGAAGTATTAAAATGGGTTTGCCCAAAATGTGAGAAAGAAATAAAGAGCTTATATAAAAATCAATTTGAATATAATAAAAAACAACATGAAGAAAGCTGTAATAAAGAAAAGGATTAATTGGAATATTAGATTTTACAAAAAGATATGATTGGAAGAAGGGTGAAACTAATGAAAAGAAAAATAGTTGAAGTTAAATGGTTTGATGCACAATCATGTATGGATCAAACAACACTTAAAGAAATAAAAGAAGAATTCAAACCAATGAAGTCTAATTCTATTGGTTATCTTTTAGTAAATAATAAAGAGTATATTGTTTTAGGTTTTTCAGATTTTGGTGAAGACGAGTATAAGCACTACCAGGTTATTCCAAAAGGGATGATTGAGGAAATGAAAACCATAAGAGAAGGCAAATAAAAAATGGGAACAATCTATAAGTTTATAAAAAAAACATATAAAGAAAAAAGAATAAAATCAAAGAGACCAAAGACAAAACAACAGTATGAAAAGTTTGAAGTTATAAAAACAATAAAAGGAAACTTTGAAGACTTTGAAGAGTACATAAACAAAGGAAACACAATAGGAATAATACTTGGTGCAAGAGGAAAAGGCAAGAGTGTTATTGGGATGAAGCTTTTGGAAAATTCTAAATCAAACAAAAACAAAACAACATTAGGTTTTAAGAAAGAGCATTTGCCTTTATGGATAAATCATATTAAGGATATTGAAGAAGTAGAAAACAACACAGAATTATTAATAGATGAGAATGGAATAAGCTTTAACAGCAGGGACAGCATGAGCAACATAAACAAATTACTATCAAGACTTCTATTTATATCAAGACATAAAGATTTAAGCATAATCTTTATATCACAAAACAGTTCTAACATTGATGTCAATGCAATAAGACAAGCAGATTATTTAATCCTTAAACAAAGTGCTTTGCTGCAAAAGGATTTTGAAAGAAAAAAAATACAGGAAATATATAATAATGTAGAAAAGGATTTTAATAAATATAAGAACGATTTAGAAATAGCTTATATATATTCAGATCAGTTTATTGGCTTTGTGAAAAACAAGCTGCCATCATTTTGGAATGAATCTTTATCTAAATCTTTTAATATGTTTGAAGAATGAGAAACAAAATCAAAAAGAGGAAACAGGGAATCTAAGATGGTAACACTTAGAGGGTTATTTGATTTCTACATAGGTAGTTTTCACCTCTCTTGATTAACCCCTGCCTTTGTTTTAAAATGATTAAGAAAGATAGCCAGGATTTTGTACAAGAAAAAATAAATGAATACCAATTAGATATAGTTTACAAAAGAAATAAGAACAAATAGACTTCTGTTAGTATGATCTACTAAAAAATTGCAATAATTCTTTAATATATTTAATATAATTATAATCATTAATGATATGGCAAAGTATAAATATTATAATATGTGTCCGCCAATGCCAAGTTTGTGGGGTTTTCCCATATTAATTGCACTTTTTTGTTGTTTTTTTCTAGTTTTGTGTTTGATAATCTATTCTTCTGCTAATCTTCTCCTTCTTTCATCCAAAACAATGTCATTTATGGCACGTCTTTGTAACCCCAACCCCAAAATACCCAAATATCTTGTTGTTTTACTAACATTATCCCCCTCTTTCTTATAATAATCGTAAATTAATAGGTCTCTTTGGGATTTATATACATCTGCCCTTGTTTTTCTTCTCTTTTTCCCAAGGGATTGCTTCTTAATTACACGATATTGCTCTTCATTTATAGTATATTGATTCCTAAACCTACCAAATATGGTTGCCTTAACATAATGATACTCATAATATTGTCTTCCTTTGAAATATAACATCTTCATTGCTTGTTTACTGTAGAATCCCCAGAAACTACGGTTACCATCTATAAGATATACATGAAATAACCCTTTGCATCTGTGCAAAGCAGCATATTTATCCAGCATAAAGAACGTGGGCATCACCAGAATAACAAAAAGGTTCTTTTGTCGCATTTCCATCATCAAACTAACCAATAATTGATTAACTTCGGATAAACTGCTTCTGCTTGAAAGCCCAGTAAACGCTTCATCAAAGACAACGCAAGAATGAGGTCGTGCTTTAACAACAATCCTTACAAAATCGTTTGCAGTAAAGGCAATTTGCTCTAAACAAAAGTTAGGATCAAGGATTTTGGCTATTTGAAAAGCAAAAACAGACTTACCTCCCCCTTCTGTTCCATCAACAGCAACAACCCAATCAAAATCTTTCTTTTTTATGGATGGAATAACCTTTTTTGTTAATTGTCTATAAAGCATACCATCCATATAAAGAGATTTATCTTCATTATCAACTTTAATATCAAGAACAACCATTTTAAGTCATAATATTTTCATAAGTCTTTGTTTTTTTGCCACCTTTACCAACATCTTCTTGCAAAGTCTTTAAAAATATGTGTTTTTCATTAAGAGCATTATATAATTTAAATCCTTCTGTTATAGCAACACGAGCATTTAAAATTTTTACCCTTGTAAAATATTTATCCTCATCTGTTTGCTTTGCATCAGCAGCCAACTCCCTCCAAATACAATCCAAAGTCCATTTCCAACCACCCAAATTTCCTTTTACAGATTGAAGATTTGCTTTTAGCCATAATTCATGTAATCTTAATATTTGAAAAGATGCTTCATTAAATTCAGAGACTAATTTCTTCTTATCATCAAAGGATTCCATAAACACCACCAGAATTAAGTAAAATTATTAAGAAATCAAAAAAATCATATATTTTCTTCATCTTCAACCTTTTTTTATCCAACCTCTAATTTATATGTAATACAACTTATATAAAAGGTTTTAGTAAAGCCGGCTTTGTCCATAAACCCCTATTTCGTCCATAAACCCATTTTGGATTTAAAAAGATTTCGTTTTTCATCCCAAAACTGTCTAGAAAGTGTCTATTTACTTCAAGCTTCTTATCTTTTCCCTTATAGCTTCCTTGATAAACTCTGGTTTAGAAATATAACCATGTTTTTTGTTTTTAATAACTTCTTCAACTTGATCTATTAAGATGTTTGGCAAAGCTATTGTTGTATAACCTTTTCTAGGCATAAGTACCACCCCTTTTAGAAGTATGAATTATTAACATATAATAAATATAATAGGTACATTTTACAAAAAGGTACTTTTAAATATTAGGAAGGTTTTCTCTCTTAATATGGAAAAGTGGGACACAAAAACATATAACAATTTTAAGTGGTGGCAAAAGATTATCTTTTGGTTATTTATCCCCCAGTTATTGAACTGGGCTTTTTGGATCTATGTGTTCTTGTTATTCTTATTCAATAAAAAACAAGATGAGAAAGAAAGAAGAGAGAGATATGTCAAAGGAATCTATTATTGGAATATTGTTATTTATTTAATAATTATAATTATTTTGATATTATGAGACCAAAACACACAAAAAATAAGAGGAAATGGGTAGTTAGTATTCTATTGGTTTTTTTATTAATATGGTTTGTTGATGCTAAAGTTGGAGGTAATCTAAAAGATAAATTCTTAGAATCAAAAGAAAAAATAACTCAAAAGGTTGAGAATTATAATATTTCAATTCAACAAGATCCATTAATAGCAAAGTGTATTGATAGTTTTGATAGGTGTAAATATATTGCTACTAGGAAATATGATGTATCTTTTAAAATATTAGAAATAAGAAGATTTGATGATGAGGAAAAAGCAGAAGAGTATTTTAATATTTGGAAAGGTCCTGCTCAATCTGATTTAATTAAAGAATTAAAAGAAAAAGGTTATTATACAACTGTTGAAGAAAGTTTGCCTTTGGTTATGTTTTTCTTAAAAGTTAAGAGTTGGATTGGAGAAATGCCAAGAGTTACAATTTGTGATAGTGATGGAGAACTACTCTCTAAATCAAGTTTGTTATGTGGATAAAAAATATAAATATCATATAAATTTATTTTTCTGCTGCTTTTTGATTTGGTTTATTTTTTTTCTTAAACATGTATTACAAGTATTTCTATCTGAAAGGATTATTCTACCACAAACAATACACTTATTTTTAAATCTTAATCCTACCAAGATTTTTGCAGGGGCTTTAATCTTTTTCTCTTCTGGCATATTCTCTAACCTTCCCTTCTTTTTTTAAATAAACATAACCTTCTTCTTCTAATTTTTCTACGTGCCTTTTAATTGTTAATTGAGCATAACTTGTTTTCTTAGCTATTTGATTTATGCTTAAAGTTTGATTTTTATATTTAAGTAATAGACGCAATATTGATTTATCAATTTTATCTAACATTTTGAATTAATTTTATCTCTAATTTTGGTATTTTATCTTTTCTAAATTCTGCTCTGAATTTGATTTTCTGTCCTTTCTCAATTTTAAAATGTTTAGTGATCTCTTGAGGTATCCTAAGCAATAAAGATTTTGTATCATCACTTATTGTAGCAAACTTTTCTATGTAATCAAACTCTGGTTCTTTTGTCTCTTCTTCAATTTCTTTTAACTCTCTTAACTTTTTTTCTGTCATAAATACTAATAATGTCCTTTTATATATAAATGTTTCCAAAAATAATGACATTTCGTAATAGTAGTAACAATAGAAAGGTTTATATATAAGTTTATTATTACCTCTATTACGAAATGTAAGAACAACAAAAAAGAGGATAATGAAATTAAATAAAACAAAAATATCAAAATCCACAAAAGGATTTTCAATATTTTTATTAAATATACAAAATGTAAAATGAACGAAACAGAACTAAACGTTGAAATCAATCCAGAACTAAGGAAAATATCTGAAAAGATTTATAGGGATTCGAACCCAGCTATAAAAGATGTTCAGACAAGATTAGGAATTTATGATCCTAAACCTTTTGGAGAGAAAAGAACCTATCCACAAGATTGGAGTGTTTATTCTAAAGCGTGTTCACAGGAAAAGCTAATGTTTCTTAGGATACTTAAAGATGCTGTTGATTATTTAGATATAGATTATGAGTATAAAGGGAATGGTCGCCCTTCAATCTTTACTGGTGATGTTCTTAAGTGCATTTGTATTAAAGCTTATCATAATTATTCATGGTGGCGTTTAGAATCTGAACTAAAGATTGCTCGTTCTATGGGTATAATAGATACAGTACCTAAAAAAACAACACTTGCTAATTATACACAAAATCCTAAGGTAATTTCCTTATTGCATAAGCTGTATAAGATAATTGCTGAACCTCTTGCTGAGATTGAGGTTTATTTTAGTGCTGATGCAACTGGTATTAGTAATGCTTATGGTAATACTAGATGGATGAAGATAAGACACACACCACAAGAGTTTAAACACCATAGGGAATATTCTAAACTTCATATTATTTCAGGAATTAAAACAAATTGTATTTGTTCTGTTAAAGTTACAAGGGGTCATGCACACGAAAGTCCACATCTTAAATCTTTGCTTGATGATACAGCCAAAATCTTTAATATAAAGGAAGTTAGTGCTGATGCTGGTTATTTATCTAAGGGTAATGTTAAAGCTATTTCTTCTATTGGTGCAGTTCCTTATATTATGGGAAAGAAGAATGTTCATGTACCTAATAAAAACACTAAGTCAGATTGGGGTATGATGCTTAGGTTATGGAAGCATCACCAAATGTTTTTTTCAGAACAATATCATAAACGTAGTAATGTTGAAGCAACTTTTGGTGCTTTGAAGCGTAAGTATGGAGATTTTGTGCGTAGTAAGAAAGCTTGTAGCCAAGAATCAGAGATCTTAGCCAAAATCGTATGCTTTAATGCTTCTGTTTTAGCTGAAGCATTGCTTAGTTATGATTTAAAAGGTTCTTTTTTAGGATAGTTTTTGGACAAAGCTAGTAAAGCCAAGAATACTAAACATTTTTATATAAGTTAATTTCTAATAATCTCTAGATGGTGAAAAAAAAATATGTTAGGTAATCTAATTGGAGGATTTATAGTTATAATTGTAGGTGTTTCCTTACTCCCAACTGTTGCTAATCAAGTTGTTGCAGCTCAATCTGGTAATGTTACTGGTGCAGCATCAACAGTATTAGGTTTAGTACCCCTGTTCTTTGCATTAGGAATAATGAGTGCAGGAGTAGCTATAACTATCGGAGGTTTAAGAAATGCTGGAATTATGTAATCCTACTATCTTAAACAAAATAGAAAAATAAACTGATTTCTTCTATTTTTTAACCTTTTTTAAAAGAAACCCACGAATACTAAACATTTTTATATAAGTTAATTTCTAATAATCTTTAGATGGTGAAAAAAAAATATGTTAGGTAATCTAATTGGAGGGTTTATAGTTATAATTGTAGGTACTTCACTTATGCCAACAATTGCTGATCAAGTTGTTGCATCACAACCAAATGCTTCTGGATCAGGACCAGGAGGTAACGTTACTGGTGCAGCATCAACTGTAGTTGGTTTAGTACCTCTGTTCTTTGCATTAGGAATAATGAGTGCAGGAGTAGCTATAACTATCGGAGGTTTAAGAAATGCTGGAATTATGTAAGTCCAGCGTTAGAAACCAAAGAATCTTCGTCTTTTTCTTATTTTTAATCTCTTTTTCTTTTGTTGTTTCAGCAGACATAGCAATATCATTAGACGGAATAGAAGAAAGAGAAGAAGGTCACCCTTTTGTTCAGACAGGAGACACTACAACTTTTGATATAGACAGTGCAGACCTTGATAATGTATGTGATATAAATAACAGCACACTATTTAGGTGGGCAGGTATTTGGGGTTGTGGAGAATTTAATATGAGTGATTTTGTAGTTACAATAATTAGTGAGAACCACACATACATAGAAATAAACTCAAGCACATATTGGAACAACGTAAGTTCTTTTAATACAACTCAAATGGAAGATAACAATGGTGTTTTAAATATTTTAGAAAGCTGGATTACTTCTATTGTTAATTCTTCTTTATGGTTTTCTTCTGGTGGAGTTACACAATTATTCAATCCAGAAGATGTGGACATAGGTTCTAATGAGTTCAAAGCACAAGATGGAAACTTTACAAGAGATTTATCTGTAATGTATGATTTGTTTGTTTATGACGATACAACACTTTATGATACTTTAAAGGTTTATGGAATTTCCTCCTTTTATAAAAATTTTAATGTTTATAATGATTCTTTTTTTAATACAAGCATAACATTAGAAAGAACAGGAGACGCAATATTAGAAATAGAAACTCTTAGTTCTGATTCAAGTGCAGAGCTTAGAATGTTAGCAGATGGAACAAATGATTTATATATTTATACTTATGGAAGCACAGCTGCTGCAACTTATTATGGATACCCCAGAGCAAATACAAGTTATATAGATGCTAGGGGTGAAAGATTAATTATCGGAACTTTTGATACCTCTCCAATGTATTTAGCAACAGATACAAAAACAAGATTTGTTTTAACATCAGCAGGGCATCTTATTCCAGAAGATGATGAAAGTTATGATATTGGAAACAACACAAACAGAATTAGAGATATTTATGTTTTGGGTGAAGATGGATTAGGTGGATTACATTTTGTAGAAGATGATGGAAGTTATGGCAACCTTTCCATGGATGATGATTTTAATTTATTATGGAATGGTAATATTTTAGCAAATATAAATGGAACGATTGAAGATTCAGCTGCTTGGATTACAATGACAAGTTTACAGGCAAAATGGTTCGCAGATGTTGGAAACGTATTGACCTTTGATGAAACCGAATTAAACAAATCAATAGATGAAAGAACAGCGTCCACAACTTATAATGCAACAAGCATAGCAACTATAGAAGGAACATTAGACGCAGGAAATCTGGCTTCTGTTTTATCAATAGACAATGATTTTTATAATGTTTCAGAAGATGCCGGAGGAAGTCCTCTACTTATTGAGATTAATTTTACAGGAGTTGTCAAATTTTCAAATATTTTAATGAGAGAAAGGTATATAGGTGGGGGGCAAGGTCATGATATAGAAGTTCAAAGCTGGAATTATGATTCTAGTGCATGGGAAGTTCACAGTGCAGAGATAACAGATCAATCAACAATGGTAGAA
>SDBU01000729.1_pt1 | contig 46786 bp, 73 predicted proteins | sample 2277071 | NCBI WGS metagenome assembly SDBU01 (sample SAMN10397929, study PRJNA504765) | marine sediment metagenome | isolation source: marine sediment core GS08_GC12, 126 cmbsf | place: Arctic Ocean: Gakkel Ridge, Loki's castle | collected 2008
CAAGGACTCAATACACTACTACGCCTGCCGATACCGGATATAGCGGTGGGCAGCATTGGTTTTCGGGCAGTAGTGGGACGGATGGCAATTGGTCTGGCACACAGCCCCTTAGAGATGATAAATTTAGAATATGGGGAATACCAGTCTGGCTTACTGGCACATCGTACACAACAGGTGATAGTACGGTCGGCTCGGACGGCAACAGTTACGCAGCCCTGCAAGACCATACTTCATCTACAAGCAACGAACCGGGTGTGGACACAGGGACAGGAGTAGGAACAGGCAATGATGCGTGGGAGAATTTTTGGGATATTGAAATGGGAACTAAAGTAAGAGTAATTCCGTTCATCTTTTCATCGACAGTAGCCTATGTAAGTGAGTTTGGCGATGGCTATACAAGGTTCTATTTCGGCGATGCAATCCTAACCGACGGCGTGGGCGATAACGTAGAGGTCGTTACGCCCTACGCGGTGGCCGACCTGCCCCAAATCCAGCATACCCAGATAGGCGACGTTCAATGGCTGGTGCATAACAGTTACGCGCCGAGAAAACTCACCCGAACCAACCCGACGACGTTCTCTCTGGATAAGATAGTCTTTGAAAAAGGCCCGTTCCTAAAGAGAAACGATATTGCCGAAAAAGACGATATAACAATGACGTCAAGCGTCTCTGCTGCCGACGCTACAGGGACGCTCACGGCCTCGGCAGTCTCCTTTACCGCCGAGAACGTAGGCTCGCTCTACAAAATAACCCAGCCCAGGGCTACGGTAGTAGTTACTCAGTCCGGGGCCGGTACGAGCAGTACGATTCCCGTTTTTGGCAGCTTTACATGGACTACGCACGGAACATGGACGGGAACCGCCAAGCTGGAGAGGAACGAGAACAGCGGGGGCTGGGAGACTTTCAGGGTGCAGACCAGTTCCGACGACGCCAATATCCAATTCAGTTCGACGGAAAAAGAGGATAATGTCCTATTCCGAATAACCGTAGAGGGCGGGGTAACGGGTACTATATCGAGCGATATTAACGTCCACGCATCCACCCAGGACGGTATTGTGAGGGTTGATAGTTTCGTTCAGGGCACTGTAGTCAATATCACCGTCTTGGCGGCCCTGGCCGATACCAATTCGACTACCAGATGGGCCGAAGGTTCGTGGTCTGACCGCAGGGGCTATCCAAGAGCGGTCGGATTCTACGAGGGCCGCGTGGTTTACGGCTCGACTACCAAACAGCCCCAAACGATATGGTTATCGGAAACCGACGATTTCGAGGACTTCCGGGCCGGTACGAACGCTTCGGATTCGTTTGCAATTACGCTCCAGACCACAAATACCGTGCGTTGGATTGCGGCTTTGGAAGCGTTGATTGTCGGTACGTCCGGGGACGAATGGCGGGTGCAGAGCAATAAGCTCGATACGCCGGTCACACCGACCTCCGCCTCGGCCAAACAGCAGACGGAATTTGGCAGCAGGGAACTGCAAGCGGCCAAGGTTAGAGACGTTGTTCTCTTCGTGGACTTCGTAGGCAGGAAGGTTAGGGAACTGACTTTCAGCGAAGCGGTGAGAAAGCACGTTGCGCCCGACTTGACTGCCCTGGCCGAGCATATTACCAAGAGCGGCATAGTCGCAATAGCACACCAGAAGAACCCCGATTCGATTCTGTGGTGCGTTCTTAGTAACGGTAATTTGCTTTCAATGACTTACGAGAGAGAGCAGGACACTATAGGCTGGTCGAGCCATCCCATAGACGGAGAGGTGCATTCTGTCTGTGTGATACCGGGGGCCAGCGAAGATCAGGTATGGATAGCGGTCGGCAGGAACGTAGAGGCGGAGGGAAGAACGTATATCGAACGCCTTGGCAGTAGGATTCTGCCCGACGATCTCGAAGATGCTTTCTACGTCGATTCCGGGGTTACGGTAACAAACGACCCCGCCTCCACGACGATAGCGGGACTCAAACATTTGGTGGGAGAAACCGTTGTAGTCTTGGGCGACGGTGTGGTCTATACGCCTACGGCCGTAGTCGATGCAAGCGGAGAGGTTACGATTTCCGCTGCTGTATCAACTGCCCAGGTGGGCTTGGCGTACAGATATAAGTTGAAACCAATGAGGCCCGACTTCGGCTCGGCGACCGGAACTACCAGAGGCTCCAAGGTAAAGGTCGCCGAAATGGCAATATCCTTCGTCGATACGTTCGGGGCGAAGTCTGGGGTCGATTTCGATAACCTGTTCGATATAGACTTCCTCAATACCGAATGGGAGAACTCGTCGGGTGTTACCGGGTTGTTCACAGGTGACGTAGTGGCGAACCTTGATTCAGGCTTTAGTTTCCAGAATCCATTAGTGGTAAGCGGCAATGGCCCGCTTCCATGCACAGTCCGCGCAATAATTCCCAGAATAGAAAAAACCTCACGTTAAGGAGTAAAAGAAATGGCAGGCGTAGCAACTAATACGAATACAATCGCCGTTACCGGAATAGGCGTCGATGAGACGAAGACGAATACGAAGGCGGTAACAGTGCCCATCGAGAAACAGAGCGGTTACACGATTCTGACTGCCGCCACCACGACCGCTCTGCAACTGTTCGCTCTCGTTGACCACTTCGCCTTGAATAAGATTTATTTCGTCTATCTCAAGTGCATTGTGGGAACTGTCTATATCAACGTGGATACGGCGGGCACTGCAACCTTCGCAGAGGCGGCGGCAGACCTTGTTCTCAACACAGGCGAGTCGTGCAACTTGCCGATAAATCCGTTGGGCAATCTCGGTGTGACTATCGACGCTTCGGCGGTGACAGATGCAATCGAGTGGATGATTCTGGCGAAGGCATAATGGAATTCAGAGCGACCATAGATTCCGATAGAGATTTCGTTGGCAAGCATTCCATTAGCAGGGGTGTGTGCAACGAGCAACCCGAAGTCTTCGAGTTCTGCTATACGCTGGAGCATGAAGGCGTTATCTTCGGTATTGGCGGGCTGAGACTGATTACCCCGCAAGTTGCATGGGCGCATGTAGATATGACTACTTTCGCGCTAAAGCGAATCAAGACTTGCTACCGGGTCGTGGGCGACGTCATAACCAACTGTGCGAGAGAGAACGGAATCAGGCGCGTGCAAGCCTACGTCGATCTCGAATTTCCCGACGCTATTCGCATGGCCCAGCATTTAGGTTTTGAAAGAGAAAGCGTTATGCGCAACTTCATAGACGGTAAGCCGGCAGGTTTATATACAAGGATGTTCCCGTGAAAACCTATTCTGGATATATAGAAATCTGTTCAGGCAAGACGGTATTGCTGCCATGGCCGATGACTGAATTGGATTTATGTAGGTGGCGGTTTGGCCCTCTTGAAATTGCTGCTATAAGTTTAATAGCGGGCGGCCAAATACTCCAGGGCCAGGCGGCCAAGCGTGACGCTGAGAATCAGGCGGCTATCCAAGAGTACAATGCTCAAGTCCAGGAGAACGACGCCAAGCAGGCTGAGGTGCGCGGTGCTTTCGAGAGCCGCAGACAGGCCGAGGCCGCCGAAAGGACTCAAGGGTTACTGGTAGCCAATCTCGGCACTTCGGGCCTTGTAGCGACTGAGGGCGCTCCTTTACTCCTGAAAGCTACCCAGCAGACCGAATCCGAACTTGACAATTTACTCATAGGCTTCGATACCCAGATAGAGGCGTCCAGGCTCCGCAGCGGTGCAACTCTGAGCAGATTGGGTGCGAAAGCCTCCAAGTCCAGGGGCAAGGCTGCGCAGACGGTCAGTTTCATTCAGGCGGGCGGTACGATATTGGGCGGGTTTGCATTTGCTAAAGGCCCTAAGGCCCCAGGTGTGAAACCGAGTTTTCCAACAACGGGTATAAATAGGGCGTTTCCATAATGGCAAAATTCCCAGGCAAGACAGAAATACAGTTCACCGAGCGTCTCCCAACGGGTAGGTCAGGCAGCGTTACGGGCAGGCCCGACGTGAGAACCGGCTCGCAGATGATAGCCCAGGCGTTTACTAATCTCGGCGGTCAATTCCAGAAGATAAGCGACGCCAGGGACAAGACCGAACTCTCTACTATGAGGCGGCAATTCGACGAGATGAGTTTTGCTGCATTCAACGCTTCCGCCCTGGCCGCCGACGAAGAGGGCCGCAGGGTTGTTACGGAGCAGTGGAGCCAGGACGTAAAAACTATCAGGTCGAAGAGCGGCACGGTAAACGCCGACTTCCAAAGTTATCTGGATAACGTCCAGCCCGAATGGGCACAGAATTTCGCACGTCAGGAGGTTAAGTTTAGAGTCGAGGAAATCGAGGCCGAAAAGGACGCCAACCTTGCAAGTGCATATCAGAACGGCGACGTAAAGACTGTGAATAGCATTCTCGATAGCATGGCGGATTTCCGTCAAATTACGAGGGCGGAGGCCGACCAGCAGAAGGCCGAGGCGCCGACGACTATCGTTCTGACTCAATCGCGAATTCTCATCGGCAACGGTGCTAACGCAGTTGCAATAGACCAGCTTAATGCGTTGGAGAACCTTGACGGCGACCAACTTGACCAGAGAGACAAGCTATTGAGAATGGCCCAACAGCAGCAGCAGGCCAACGGCGATGCCTTCGGTAAGGAACTGCTCAAGGAAGGACTCGGCCTGACAGACCTGCCTACGAACGCAAGACAGGCTAAGATAGAGGAACTAAAGAACAAGGCACTCGATCCGAACAACGGTTTGTCCTTAGAACAGTCCAGGGTAATGATAAACTGGCTGGACAGTCAACTCGCCCCGTCAAGGACGACTACGGATTGGCGGAGTTACGACAGGGTGTGGAAGGCGGTTGCCAAGGCCGATAGCGAAGAGAGTATTCGCCAGGCCAAAAACACGTTCTACGAGGAGGCTCCCAACCTCGCTCAGGCCGAACAGAAAGAACTAATGAAGAGATTGCTGGAGGCGGAGTCTCCGTCCGGCGACGACCCGCTAAAGACCTCCGCCGCCCAAAGAGCGTTTGCGACTCTGGGTGCGGCGGAAGCGCTATTGACTCCAACGACGGACGCGGGAGTTGAAGCTATCGTATCGCCGGAAGAGTTTGCTGATTACGAGGGGAGAAGCAATGACCAGAAAACGGCCATAAGAGGAATACTCGGCAAGCGTCAACTGAGCCAGCAGAGAACCGATTTGGAACTGTGGCTCAAAGTTAAGCCACGAACTCCGCAGGAAATACAAGATTATATCGACAAGGCATTGACCTTGCCGAAGCAGGAAGATGCCGGGAACTGGTTCACTCGTTCACTTGGATTCGGAAGTGTATTTCAGCCGTCGGCTGAAGGTCGTTCCTTACAAGATATTATTACAGGTTTTCCAGACGATTCAGGGCCGACATCTTTCAAATTCACGGCAACCAACCACAAGACAGGTGAAAGATTGGGACGTAATAGCAAAACAGAACCATGGCAACCGATACCATAACATTACCAGAAGGCTTTGTCTTAGACGAGCAGCAAGGACTCCCGGAGGGTTTCGTCCTGGATACGCCTCCGCTCCCTATACGCCCATTTGAAGACGACATATTCACCGGCGAGCGGCAGATAAGTGAATTCGCACCTATTCCGATACAGGGCATCTTCCTTGACGACGAAGAACTCGAAGCCCGTACATCGAGCGCCCTTTACTACCACCGCACGCAAGGCATTCCCCGCGAGACAGCTTTTAACTTAGTGAATCAGTTGAACTTTCAGTATTTGGGCAGGAAGGAACCGGCCAAAACTGCGTGGGAGCGAACAAAGCAGGGGTATAGAAACAGTAAGATTTCCGTACAAACCGGCGATTTAGGTATGGAAGTCATTAACGATATACTGACTGGCCGTGACCCGCAGGCAATGGAAACAAAGTTGTCGGAACTAAGCAAACTCGAAGGGCGAATTACTCCCGATTGGCTCAAGGAACTTCGTAGTCTTTCGGAACGGATGGCGGTAGCGAGCGCCGAGCAAGCCCCTATTCTCGCAGAAGGGATAAAAGCCGCTCCCGTCCCGGCGTTGTCGGTTGGAATACTATATGCGTTAGGCGCTGTTGTTGCCGGTCAAGCTGGGCCGCAAGCTCTTACTTTTGAGGAAGCCGGAACCGTTCCCGCTGCTTTTGCCAAGGGCGTTGCAACCGGCGCTGGGCTTGGGGCGGCGGGTAGAATAGGACAGCTTGAAGCTGGCTTCCAGATGATTTCTTTTATGCAAATGCGAGATGAATTTGGGAACAAAATTGACCCTAAGATTGCCGTAGTTGCATCGTTGGGGGTTGGCGCTATAAACGGCGGTATAGAGTTACTCCAATGGACAACTGCCTTATCGACTTTCGGCATCGGGCCAAAAGTATTCGAGAACGCGGCGGCGGCGATAACCAAGAAGTTTCTGGCAAACGGCACACTCAATCAGATCGTTGCCAAGAACATCTTGAAATTCGGCGGCACGTTCACCGCTGAAATATCGCAGGAGATTTGGCAGGAAATTAACGGTGTTCTTGGCGACGAGCTTGCAAAAGACTTGAATAACCGGATGAAGGGCACTAAGTTTCCTCCAGTAACCAAAGAGGCTATAGTCGAACGCCTCGTAGAAACGGGCAAGGAATCCGCTTTGGCTTTCCCGGCACTACTCCTGCCCGGCACAATAATCACTACTACTGCACAAGTCCTTGAAAAGAAGCCCGTAAGTGAGTTTGAGGCCGCAAGGGCTGAATTAGCCGCCAAGAAAGCTCCCGTAACGCCCGCAGAGGCTCCAAAAGCCGCCGAGCCGACTATTACTCCGCCCGAAGCAGTTGGGGCCGTTACAGAGGGGAAGGTGGAAGCGCTAAAGAAAGCTACTGGATTCTTCCCCGAAACAGTCAACAAGAAACTCAGGGAAGGCAAAACGCTCACCGCCGTTGAGGAAAAGGCGACGTCTGAAATTGAGCAGGCTATCGTAGATTTGCCCGTGCATGAAGGCACTGTTAAACGTAAGGCGTTCATAGAGCCGGAGGATGCTGCTGCACAGTACAAAGTAGGTGAAATCGTTACCGAGAAAGGACTCGTATCAGCGAGTAAGTCCGGTGGAGAAGAACGTATCGGCGGCAATGTGGTATTTGAAATCGAAAGCATTACCGGTAAGGATTTGGGGCAATTCTCCACTGAGGGCGAAGTATTATTTCCGCGAAATACACAGTTCGAAGTTACAAAGTTCGACGACACCGACCCGGACAATATACAGATAAACCTAAAGGAAATCACCCAACCCCCCACGCCCAAAGCTAAACCTGCCAAGAAAAAGCCTAAAAAGCCGCCCGCCAAAGAAGAACCGAAAGCTCCCAGGCTCGCTACGCGGGCACAGGAAGACGCACTCAAAGCCCACTTGAAAGTGGAACTCGAAGACGTCGATACCGGCAAGATGTCAATGGCGGAGCAGGCAAGGTTAATTTCCAACGCCCTGATAGAAGAACCTGAGGCGGTAAAGGCGTGGGCGATGGGAACCGAAGACCCGCCCAGGGGGATAAGACCGGCCACGGCGTTCGAGGCCGTGAAGTTCAAGGCTATCGAGGAACAGGATGTCGGAACGCTATACGATTTGACAAACATTTCCACTGTCCCACAAAGACTTAAGGAATTCGGCCAGGAGATCAAGGCCGCCGACTTCAGGAGGGACAGTAACGATCCGGTTAAGGCCGGCGAAGATGTCAATACGGCCAGGGAGAAATCTTTCGAGAAGAAGTCCAAGACTACGGTGAAGAAAGCCAAGAAGGCAGGGGCGAAAGTCGTTAAGGCTGAAATAAGAAAACAGGCGGATATAAAACAACTCAGACAATTCATACAGGATATATGGTGCTAAATGGCATTTTGCTTACCAAGACATCTCGCTGAAGATTTCATTCAGGCTCTCAAGGATGGGAGGATAGATCCCGTTAAGATGATGGATATAGGCAGCAAGGCTCGCAGAGAACTTCTCGCTAAATTCGTTGGTGAAGATAATGCCGCGCAGGTCAACGCTCTGTATGAAACCAGACTCTTGTTAAAGAATCAAGTCAAGGGGATGAAGACCTGGATTAACAAGGTTGCGGGCATTACTCCCAAGCGCAAAAGCGATATGATTTCTCGCGTCAATAAAATGGACAAGGCTCTTAATCCCGAAACAGAAGATGCTTTCCTTGAAGACCTTGTGGCCCAGAAGTTAGGCGTGGCGGTCACTATGGAAGAGGCTGGCAATATCTCAGAACTCGCCCGGATAGCTACCGAGAAGAAGGAGGCAATGGAGAGCGGCCCTCGCAGGGAGTTGCCTTTAGGCGAGGACACTAAAGTTGAGAAGGAATACGGAATGGCGGGCGTTGCTTTCCGCAACTACATTACAGACTTGAAACTCGGCGAACAGGTTACTGTGGATAAGTTTTTCGCCGACCCGGTAGGGACTACGCAAAGACTCTTGTTTGACTTGGCAAACAGCCCGTCAAAAACGTTCATGGTCGCGGCAGGGGTGTCGAAGAACTTAAAAACAGCGTGGGACAACTCCGCACTGCTTAGGCAGGGATTGAAAGTCTTTTTCGCTGAGAGTGCTGTATGGCGGAAGAATGCTCCAAAGACGTTTGTGGATATGTATAATACCATCGGCGGACAGGCTGTGCTGGACGAAATCAATGCCTCTATGATTTCGCACCCGCTTTACAAAGACATGGTGAGGGATGGACTCGCTATCGGCGTCGTAGAAGAAGAAACCCCCCAGGCTGAACTACTGGGAAAGATACCGTTTTTCGGCACACTGATAGGGGCGGCAAACAACGCATTTACAGGCTTTGCGTATCGGACGAGGGCCGATCTTTACGCACTATACACCGAAAACGCCAACAAACAGGGATTCACCGATACCGAAGGTATGGGGATAGGGCTGCTAGCTAACTCAATGGGTAGCAGGGGGGCGCTTGGCCCAGCCGAGAGGCTGGCCGATATAATCAATGTGACGTTCTTCTCGCTCAGGAACGCAAAGGCTAATTTCGATGTTCTGACGGCTTTCCTTTTGAGCGGTAAAAAGACCAGTTCGTTCGTCAAGAGGCAGGCGGCAAAAGAACTACTCAAGATAGGGATGGGCATTTACGCTTCCCTGGCGATAGCAGCGGCCCTGGGCGGCGACGTCGAATGGGATAGGCGCAGCACTGATTTTGGCACGGTCAAGTTGGGGAACACCCGATATGACTTCACGGGCGGTATGGGTAGTTTGGTTGTGTTGTTCCAGAGGCTATGGAGCGGCCAATCAAAAAGTGCTACAACCGGCGAAGTAGTTTCAACGAGAGGCACGAATCTGTTCACAAGGAACGGACTTGACTTGTTGATTGGCTATTTCACGAACAAATTGGCCCCGCTGCCCTCTACAATGATTAACGTTCTTCTCACCGGAACCACTTTCGATAAAGACGAGGCCGTAACGGTCGGGAATACGATAAGGGACTTAACCGCACCCATAACGGCGGAGAGCGCTATAGAGACATGGGAAGACCCGGACTCCGGGCCGTTACTACTCACCTTGATTGCGGAATTTCTTGGTATCAGCACGAATACATTTAGGCCGAAAGGCAGTAAAGTAGTGGGGCTTGGCAAGTAATGTTAATTAAATCTATTCGCGATCCGGACTACCTCGAATACCTGCTCCGCGACGGATCCAGGCAACTTACAGCCAATTGGGATGCAGGGGCTTTTAGTATTGAGGCGCTGGGGTTTATACATACGGCAACAACGCTACCTACGCCGTTAAACGGAAAAGTGGTAATGCAATCGAGCGATAACAGACTCTATCTGGCGAGGACTATATAATGGGAAGTTTCAGTGACTATACTGAAAATAAAGTGTTGGATCATTTAGTGGGCAAGACTTCATTTACCATGCCGACATCTTATGTTGCATTATGCACCGCTGACCCTACCGACGCCGGAACAGGCGCAAGCATGAATGAACTTCCTAACACACTTGCTTATGCTCGCGTGGCAACCGTAGGCGGAGATTGGGACGCTGCGGCAGCCGGGGCGATAGCCAACGCCACGGCAGTTACGTTTGCGGCGGCATCGGGCGGGGACTGGACAACAGTTACACATTTCGCTCTGGTAGATTCCGGTACACACGGGGCGGGGAATATGTTATTGCATGGTTCCTTGTCTGTATCAAGAACAGTGACGGATGGTGATAATGCTGAGTTTGCTATCGGTAATTTAGATGTTACTTTAGATTAAGGAAACGATTATGAAAGACGTAGTAGCGATCAAAGTTAGAATTGGGTTGAAGCCTAACGAACACCATCTATATCCTGACTGGGAAACATTGCCTCTGGCTGAAGGAGGAAAAGTCACTGACCATCAGTTTATGAAGTGGCAGTACGATAAGAAATACGGCCACCGCGAGGAAGGGCCGGACTCTCCGCTGGATATGCAGTGGGGCATGATGCTCGTGTCTGCTCTGTACGCACAGCAGGCGGTTGCATTGTTTAACAAGTCTGGCGAGCCACCGACGATTATCATTATGTCCGAGGCCGAGGCCATTGACTTCTATGAGGATAGGGTTACGGCCCACATGGGCGAGGTGGATTTGGATGAAGGCGTTCTTACCGGCCTTAATGCTGAGTTGTCTCTAAGGGAAGCTACTGGCGTTGATACCGTCAAAGTCAAAGAAGACATTGTCAAGGCTCTCGACAAGGACAACCCGGCCCGTGGTGTGCGTAGGAGCAAGAACAAGAAGTGGGCCGAGCGAATCAAGACGTTACCCCAATTTAGGATAGTCAATGGCATCAGTATTGATTAGCATCCCGAATCAGCACTGGATTCACACCAGCGTTATGCGAGCAGCTATGATGCTCTTGCAGGACAAACGCTACAAGTCTAAGCTCATCTTCCCGGCCCACAAGCCCTACGTCAACAATCTCCACCACATCCGCAACACGTTCATGAAGGGTGATTACACGCACTGGCTGAATATCGACGCCGACAATCCCCCGGTGGGCAAGTGCCCGTTCGATTTGGTGGAGCTTGACCTTGACCTTGTTGGCCTACCTACGCCCGTCTATCACGCCGGCAAGATCGGTGAGCGCCCGCAGTATCTTAATGCCTACGACTATAATGGCGCTTGTTTTGCATACAATGAACACCAACCCCAGGAGGGCTTGCAAGAAGTTGACGCTATCGGGACGGGATGCTTTATGGTGCATCGTCGAGTCTTTGAGCATCCCGATATGCCACCCGCTCCGTTCCACCGAGTCTGGAATGAGGACGGGACGATGGACAAGGGTAATGACATTGCTTTCTGCGAGCGGGTGCGGCGTTGTGGGATGAAGATACACGCCCACTACGATTACCAGTGTGACCACTTCACAGAACGCTCGCAGCGAGAGGAAGCCCGATATTGGTGTGAAGCAGCGAGGGCTTTGACTAATGGCTAATACTGTTTGGGGCGGTTTTGCGGCTGACATTCTTACTCTCCAGAGCGGAGAGTTTTCCGCTACTGTTAAAACAAGTCTTGATGTAACCTCCGTAGAGAGTCAGTTGACCGGCGTAAGTTGGGATGGCACAAATACGCCTATGACTGGTTTTAATAATAAGCTGTACCTCATGTCAGGTCAGTTCTCCATAACCATAAAGACCAGTCGCTCCCCTGGTGTTGAGGCATTTACCCAAAGTATCTCATGGGATGGGACTGACACTCCGTGGGCAGGCTCTACAGGTAACAAACTCTATCTCCAATCCGCCCAATTCTCGGCCACTATTAAGACAAGTCTTGACATTAACGGTATAGATATAGTTGTATCAGGTATTTCGTATGACGGCACTGATACACCTTGGTGTGGCACACAAGGCCAAAAACTTTATCTGCAATCAGCGCAGTTCTCCGCTACCATGAAGACAAGTTTGAGCGTTGGTGGGGTTGATACCGTTCCACAGGACATATCATGGAACGGCACGGACACCCCCTGGGCGGGTTCGACGGGTAACAAGTTATACCTTCAATCAGCCCAATTTTCTGCTACCCTGAAAACGAGTTTTGCCAGTGGTGATGTATCTGCTATTGAGACTGACGATGTAACCAATAGGCTCGGAGGCGCAGTAACCCACGCCCTCGCCGGAGTCTCCGCTGCTGTGTCAACGGCTTCGGGTTCGTTACAGCAGACGGTGTGGACGAAGATCGCGTTGGAGACGCTGGACGCCACGTTCGCAGACATGACGGTGGATAGCCTCATCCTGATAGACGGGGGCACAGTAGGGCAGGCGGCGGGGCCGTTGATGACGTTCGATGACTCGCTGAATCAACTTCTTATAAGTGGCGCTAACGTCGGCATTTATGATACCAACCCCATAAATGAATTGTCGATTAAGCGAAGCGTGAGCGGTGGCGACGTTCAAATCAATCTGGAGAACACCAGCAACACCGCCGATTCCCGTGCGAGATTTAGGTTGTTCGTGGGTGGCTCGTCGGCGGGCGATCCGATGTTCTTGTTTGCCGGTTCGGCGACCTCCACATGGGCGCTTGGTATGGATATGTCGGATGCTCAGAAGTTTAAGATTGCCGGTTCGGCACTCTTGGGGGATGGGAACGACGCTATAGTAATTGATACATCGACGTATGACATTGAATTGCCAGCAGGCGATCTTACGCTGACGCTCGGCGATCTTTTTATGACTGCGGGATTTGTAGTTTTTCCCAAAGCTTCTGGTAGTGGTATCAAGGTAGACACTGCCACCCCTACATTTGGATTCGCAGATATAATCGGAGACCAATTTGCTAAGAATACAGGAGGAACCAAACCAGTTCTAACGGCATATAATGGGGTGATAAACGGGTGGAAGTTTTCGGCGGGTGATGAAGCCTATATGACTTTTCATATTCCTCATGATTATGTTTTGGGGACCGAAATATTCCTTCATGTTCATTGGTCTCACATAGGAACATTTGTGAATGGTGGAACAGTAACTTTTAAGGCTACAAGTATATATGCTAAAGCCCATAATCAGGCAGCATTTACATCCAGCCCGGCAGTGGGTACATTTACAGGTACAGCATCCACGACACAATATCAACAGATATTAAGTGAGGCATCTTATTCCGCTTCTACACCTTCGGGGATACAGGTGGATCAAGACTTGCTGGAGCCAGATGGAGTTATAGAGATGACTTTTGAACTTGATGCAAATAATATGACTGTGTCGGAAGGAGCTGTACCTGATCCGTTCATACACTATGTCGATCTTCATTACCAGACTACAGGAATAATTGGAACTAAAGATAAAGCCCCGGACTTCTACGCATAAGGAAAATAACATGGCTGAAACAAAGAAGCTAAAAAAGATTGATGACGACACCCTTGAAGTTACCACGACTGTGACAAAATCCGTAACACTGGTGTCACTACAGCGTCAATTAGCGGCTCGGCAGGAACGGAAGATATATATCGAGGCATGTATCGTCGAATTAGAAGAACAGATTGCAACCTTAGGGTAAGGAGTGACCGATGAAGATTACATGCGAGAACGACAAAGAAAAGAATCAGGTAGTGGCTGTGTGCGACGCGGCTTTGAAAGCGGCGGGCGTTCAAGCCCGCGTTGCCGTGAATCTTATTATGGATAACATGGGCAGGGAAGTCCCTGTGCCTGAAAAAGAGCCTGCCAAGGACGCTTGACGAAAGTCCCAAAAACGTTAGTGTCCAATCGCTAATTATCTTGACATCTTCGCGGCGATATGCGATATTCAACGCATCATGCGAAGAACGTTTACCATCTTGACCTCAACTTACGGCCCCGCGGACTCCTGGAAAAGACGTTCTTCGCAGAGTTTCTTGTCCCTGGGGCCACTTACCATCAACAAGCACGGCGGCCCCCTCCTTCACTCCTACATTATCTCGCTTTTCCCAAAAGCCGCCGTGTCTTTTTCATTGAAAGGATAAAGCTATGAGTACCACAGAAAACCAAACAGCACGAGTGACTCAAGTAGCAAATGAATTAGACACATTGGTTGGGGCAAAAGACAGTCTCGTCGATAAAAAGGATAAAGTTATGAGTACCACAGAAAACCAAACAACACGAGTGACTCAAGTAGCAAATGAATTAGACACATTGGTTGGGGCAAAAGACAGTCTCGTCGATAAAGTAGCCAACCTCACAAACAGGCTCGTGAATGTACTGAGAGAACCTGTGCCAACGCCAGAAGCGGCGTCACTGAGCGATGAGTCGGACGAGTCTATATGCCCATTAGCTCATCAAATTAGAGAGTTGCGGCGGTTAATCGAGGCCCAAATCAGCCAAATCGCGGATTGCACAAATCGCCTCGAAGTATAGCCCTGAAAGGATAAAGTAATGAAGAAGCAAGAAATACAAGACGTAATTTACTGCGATGTTTGCGGGAAAAAGGAAGGCTCTTATTCACATGCTTGTCTCGGTTGTGGAGTGCATGTGTGTTATGAGTGCATGAAGGCGGGCAGTATGGTTGATTACCCACCCGGCGTCCATCATTCTGGGAGCGACGGCTATTTCTGCAATAAATGCGACGCGAACCCACCGGAGAAAGTAGTTGCCCTTCACGCGGCGTTTCGCAAGATCGTAGCACTGCGAGCGGAATATGAAAAATGGTGGAAGGAATTTGACAACCGAGGCAATGCCGCCGAAACCGAAGTCAAGAGATTGCAAGCGGATTGCGAAAAGAACTAATGCTCCTTTTGAAAGGATAAAGTAATGAAGGTGTGTAGGAAATGTAAGATTGCGAAGCCGCTTTCCGAATTTCATAAAAACGCAAAAGGCCGTGATTGCCATGTTCTCATTGTGACAAGATGGCACAAATGTATCATCACCATAGGGGCTACGCCGTCGAATACCGGCTTGATGTAATACCACTGTGTTGCAGGTGCGATTACAAGGATCATCATTTAGACAAGAAAGGGGCGTAATTTATGCGAAAACTTACGCTGGAACAAACCTGGGTCGAGCAGTTGAAAATGTCGCGGTGGATTGCGCAACAGGTGAAAGCGGGCAGTATTAAATCCGTGTGTAGCTTGAAGCATGAATATCTTGAGTCGCGTATAAAGGGATATGAGCTTGACGATGTACGTTGTGAATGTTTCTTCTGTGAATACAACGAAAAGCAGTCTAAGCCCAAACACGAGAGTTGCCGACTTTGCCCTGCCCGTAAAGTTGACCCGAATTTTGCTTGCTGGAATCCCGATTATCGTTTCACAAAGCACCCCGCCGCCTTCCTCCGCAAACTCGAATCCTTGAACAGAAAGAGAAAGTTGAAGGAGAACAAATGAGTAAGGAAACAGAGGATACTATGGATTATGACACAGGGCCAATGACGTACGATTTCAGACCTTGCAGGGTATGTGCATACAATGTAAGTAATGTCTGCCAAGAGGGTTATGATAGTCTGTCTTGTGCTGGGCGGCAATTTATGATTAGTGCTGACAAATTTGTTTCCGCCTCAGAAGCCGAGCAGCGAGAGAAGGTACTGGGTAAGAGCCACATGGCCTATCAAAGTGCCGCAGAAGCGGATATTAAAGCACTGGAGCAGCAACTCGCCGAGGAAAAAGCCGCTAAGATGCGGTGGGAAGTAGCAGCCGAAGACTATCGCACTAAGATTATACCGAAGTATAAGCGGCAACTCGCCGAGGCCAAGCAGCGAGAAGAGAGCTTTCAAGAAACGATTGCTATGTGCAATGATCGGGCCGCAATTGATAACAAACGTGTGTGCAGTCTTGCGATGGATGCAATCAAAAAAGAAAAGAAGTTTAAGCAGCAAGAGGGCAAGTATAAGAAGGTTGCTACAAAGTTGGCGGAATTGTTTCCAGAAAGTAGTATGGAAGAAATGGACGCGGCAGACTTCAAAGACAGAGCGATGCAGATTATGGGCATTGTTGTTCTTGCCAAAGCCGCCATGGAGGACAAGCTATGAGTAAGGCACTCAATCGAATATACCGAGAGCGAGAGCACTATGAGAAAGAGAAACGGGAGGCCGTCGCCGCCAAGGACAAGGAGATACAAGACCTCACCAAATGGAAACACGACGCTTTTGCAGCACGACACGAGCAAAACGGTCGTATAACGATGTTCCGTATTCAGTTGGAGGCCAAGGACAAGGAGATAGCGGCCCTCAAAGGCTCTTGCACGATATTCAAGGCAATGCTTGGCACAGAAATGGCCCAGGCAAAGCAGATAGCGGCCTTGCGAAAAACGTTGGAAAGAGTACGGATGTGGGCGAACGCCTACCCGCTCAAAGCGTTCCCGAAGCCCGACCTTAAAAAAGCCGCCGAAATCTTAAAAGCAGCGGGCATGACACTTGATTCAATTAGTGCCGACACCATGCGCTATGTAATATCGGGCGTGAAAGATATTGTTGAAGCCGCCTTGCAGGAGTAAAGACAATGAGCAAGAAGAAATGTCCTCGATGTAAGGTGGTACAGATACCCCAGTGGGCGGATATATGTGAAGAATGTGGCCTAAAGGGTAAAGATAGAGGGGAACGTGTCTTAACTGTTACCGTAATTGACGGTATGGAGTCCCGACAATGAGTAAGAAGATACATCTAATCTGGCAAGAAAAAACGCCGACGGGTGGGCTTAGTAAGATTACTTGGTGGTGGCCGCAGTGCGGTCTTACCTTAATAAAGGCAGAGTATTTGACAGAAAGCTTCGATGAAGTCAAGTGCGGCAACTGCAAACGAACACGAGCCTACAAGGAGTCCCAGCAATGACCACGCAACCAGAACTACTATGCCGAGCGAGGCGAAAAGACAATAATGAATGGGTGGAGGGCGAGAAGATTACTAATGGCAATGGTGAGATTTTTGTCATCAGCGAGCCTATGACGGTTTTGACATGCACACATAAAACATCCGCAGACAAAACCGATTTAGCCATTATTGGGTGCTTTGAAATCATCCGCGAAAGCCTCCAAGTCTCCACAGGCCGACGCGACAAGCACGGCAAGAAGATATTCGGCGGGATGCGAGTAGATGCCTGGACGGGCGGTAATAATTACATAGGCTGTGTGGAGTGGGTTGGTTGTTGCTGGATTCTTCTTGGTCAAGACTTTGGTGTATATCGCGATATTGAAATCATCCCGGACGAAAGCGAGGACGGACAATGAGCGAACAGAACAAGAAGCTCGAAGAAGTATTGCGAAAACACATTGCTTGCTTAGTGGGCGTAGATGGAAGTACGGAGTGTTTCAGTTGTGGGCCTCGCTGCTCTAACTGCGATGCTATCGAGGCCATCCTCCGCGAGTTGCAGCAGCCAGAGGCGGAACGCGAGATGTGCCCGCAGTGTGGCGGTGATGGACAGTATTATGGATTTGGAGAATGCGGTAAATGCGATGGCGAGGGTACGGTGCTCTGCCAAAAGCCGGAAGCCAAGAGCCAGCCAACCGAGAAGCCAGAACCAGGATATATAAGAGAAGCACTATGCCGCATTAGAGCTAAAACTACAAGGGCCGAGAAGCCAAAGACTGAGGCGGGGGAATTATGTAAGGACTGTGCAAAACAAGCAAGCTGTGATATTGCTAATGACGTACAACCGCCTTGTGGAGCCTTCGAGCCTAAGCAGGCCGAGAAGCTACGAGAAGCTTTAGCAAAACTGGCTCACGAACAATGGTCGGGCTGGATGGATTATCTGTTTAGTAAGTGCGAGAAAGTTGGCTCCGCTCAAGTTGAAATTCCCGACTGGGCTGTCAAACGCTGGATGCGACAAGCGAATACGGCTTATTCTGAACTATCACCTAAAGAACAAGATTCAGATCGAACCGAAGCCGATAAATTCCTTGCTGTTTTTCAGGCCCGCATCGAGCAACTCAAAGCCCAACTCAAAGCCGCCGATCAAGGAAACGAAGAATTGGTCGAGGAAGGCGAGAGGCTGAATGCCGAACTTGCCGATGCCCAGAAAAAATGGGCCGAATGGATGCAGTGGTGCCTGGAGAGCAGGAAAGAAGTTGAACAACTCAGGGCCGCAATCGAGAAGAAGGAGCAGAGCGATGCACGTTGAAAGATTAGAGCTACTTACTTGCGAAAGAGGCGTTGCTGCGGTGAACCAAGCCGGCGAGCCGGATGTAGAGCCTTGCGGTAGCATCGCCATTGTTCGGGTATCGTGGGGCGGTCGGCCACTTTTGTTGTGTACGAATTGTTATGATGAAGTTGTAAAAGAGGAGCAGAGCGATGAGTGAACAACCGACAAGCATGGGCGGGGCCTTAGAGATAATCGAGAACCTTGAGCAGGAAGTTGACGACCTGGCAGAGAGAAAAGAAACTATCGAAATGTGGGCGGAAAATACAATAGACTTCCTGAACACGATGCGCAATCACAACACCCCTATAGCAGACCGCAATGGCTTGACTGAGTTTCTTCAAGGCGTTGCGAAAAGCGGGCTTTTTGACTTCAAGGTGATAGATGAACCTGTACGAGAAATTAAAGGCGACGAAGGCGATTCTCATTAGTGCTGGAAGAAACGGTGGCGAAATAACGCCCGAACAACTCGCGATTCTTAATCAGCCTATAGATACCACGAAAGGCGAATCGCTTGAAATGACCGGCGATGAGAAGTACGCTCTGCAAAAGGAAAACTGCCTTGTGTGCTTTAATGGGCAGATGCCGCAGGAGATATCGTGCTGGCCTTGCCCGGAAATCAGACGAGACTTGAAGAAATTACGCAAAGAATGGAGCGTAGCATGAGTGATTACATTCCGATACCTTTGGAAATAGGCGAAGTAAGCGGCGACCCGAAGTACGAATTCTACATGGACGGCTATACGTTAAAATGCAAACGCTATGGAAAACAATGGCGTAGTTTCTGTGGTGATAATGCTGTTACTGCGTTGTTCATTTTTGCGAACGAACTGATTGATAGATGTGGTGAAATTGGCGTAGAGCGAGACGTAGCCCTTGGAGAGCTGGGTATAATACAAAACGAACAGATGCAAAAGGAGAAAAATAATGAGCATCCTTAGCCAATTCGACGCCTGTAAGATAACAGAAGAACCGAACATAGGCCGTGCCATCGTAAACGCCCGGCGTGATAGAATCAAGAGAACCCGAAAATTCGTAACGCTAATTAGCAAGGAGAATGACAATGGGATTCACACCAAAAACAAAACCAAGAGTATTAGTTCCTGAAGGTCAACATCATGCCGTCTGTTACGGTGTAGTGGATATAGGAACGCAGCAAAGCAATTTCGGCCCGAAACGCAAATTGATTATCTTTTGGGAGTTACCGGAATTGCGGATAGATATTGAGAGGGAAGGCGGGACAGAGAATTTGCCGCGAGTTACTAACGGCAGATATACCGCAACACTTCACAAAAAGTCGAATCTAAGTATTCACTTGACGGGATGGCGCGGCAAGGCATTTACATCCGACGAGAGGCGCACTTTTGACTTCTATTCGCTTCTCGGTCAGAATTGCCTACTCACAATCGTCCACGAATGGGATGCCAAGGGCGAGAATCAATACGATAACATTGCAGGCATTACGGGCCTGCCAAAGGCTATGTCGCCGCTTGCTCCAGAAAATCCGCTTATGAAGTTCTGTTTCGAGGATAACGGCAAAAGCATCCCGAAGGGTATATACGACTGGTTGGCAGAGTTAATCAAACAGTCCAGCGAGTATCGGGGCGCTAGCACGGACGACGAACAATTGCGTCCAGAAGATACTTCGCCTACCGAACCGCCCGATTACGATACTCGCCCCTCAATCGAGGGCAATCCAACGCCCTTTTGAACAGGCCCTCGGTGGGCACAACGCAGGAATCTACAAAGCATTGAAGGGATGGCAAGATGGACGTAATAAAAGTAGCCCAGAAGATCCAAAATTGTATTGAAAGACTTGAGGGGGCCGAAGATGTTCTCAGGGACGCCGTAGCCGCTCGTGCCGTAGCTATAGCTGAATACGATAGGGACTTGGGCTTATGTATAGCTCGGTTCAAGCTCGGTGAGAGTGTTATATTGGATGGTAAGAGCATTAGCAATCCCCCGGCGACAACAACGAAGGAGCTTGCCAAATCTGTCGTCTGGGAGTCTAAGTTGACCCTTGAAAAAGCCGAAGGCCATTACAAGGTTGTTATCAGCAAAATCGACGGGATAAAAAGTCAATTAGTGGGCTGGCAATCTATCTACAAGCGAATGGATAACGTCTAATCCCCGCCCCCAGGGGCGTGAAAGGAAGTGTGAGAACAATGACACCTGACGACATAGACACACTTGGCAGAATTGTGACCGAATTTGGTGAACGAGTTGAACTGTTCGGGCGGTTAGTAGAAAAAAACATAGAACTTGATGGCATGAAGGCTGCGAACCGCCAGCATCCGCAAGACGAGCCATACACGGAGAGGGATTTTGGCGTTGTGGCTGAGGAAACTAATCGTCTCCTAAAGTAGTAACTTGATCTCGTTAAGGAGTAAGGAAAGATGACTTTAGAAATGTTCCCAGGCGGTAGAATCCGTAGTGGTAGTCCGATGACTTTAATTAGTCCAACGGGCAAGCTGTCTTTCAACAGGATAGCACAAATCCAGTTTAATCTTATTAAGTGGGGACGAGTCAGTATAGGCTACGATAAAAAGACTCACCAATTAGTTTTGGCCCCGTGTAACGATGAATGCTATGGCTCGCGAAAGTTTAATCACCAGATATTAAATGCTGAGAAACGAAAAACTCCTTATTCTGTTTGTTTTTTATCGGGGCTGGGATTCTTAAGGTATTTCGGCATTGATTTTAGCGTACCTTATTATTACCCGGTATCGAAAGATGGCGACAATCTTGTCATTGATTTAGGCTCAGGAATTAAAAAAACTTCTACCAAGCCCTCTCAGGAGCAATGACAAATGGATAAGCAATCGCCGAGGACAAGGACGACAGGAATGGATTCCAGGGCAACGGAGTGCCCGCCCTTCGGGGTAGCTCTTTGACACAGGAATAACGGTAGTGGCGGCGTGTGGGAAACGCAGGAAGAACGTGTGGAGTATAAATCCTAACGCAAATGGATACCATGCAGCTCTCATTGGAACCAGCAGGTTCAAATCCTGCCCACTACCTTTTTAGCTCTTTGAAAACTATGCCAACGAACCTAATTGACAACTTTTTAAGGAGAAGCCAATGGATTAGCTCGTTTTCATCACAGGCGACGGTAAACTAATGTAGTGTAACGTTCGTGCTGTCGCCGCACAACATTAGGCGGGACTCGTGCGACGGATTGCATATTGACGAGGGCCACGGATGGCTTTGCCCGCTTTTTAAGGAGTAAGAACAATGATACCGAAATTTAGAGTGTGGGATATAGACGAAAACGAGTACGCCGACGCTCGCCGCAGGACTCAGTTAGTTCTTCGTCCCAGTGGGAAAGTTACCGAAGGAAGTACGACACCTAATGTTATCGTTGAATTCTCTACCGGCCTCCGCGATAAAAAGCGTACTGCCGAGTTCCCGGAGGGACAGGAGATATTTCAAGATGATTTATACAAAGATATTGATGGATTGTTATTTAGAGTCCGAATGAAATGTGACGGCTGGGGCCTTTTCCCCGTAGCGCCAGGCACTCCGGTACGCAGTCTGTATTGGCACAATATATGTGTAAAGACATGGGGCGAAGTCATCGGCAACATCCACGAACACCCCGAACTCCTAAAGGACGAGCAGAATGACAGCTAAAAAGGAAGCATGGAACTGGTGCAGTAAGTACATCCGGCTCCGCGACGCCATAGAACACCAGAAGAAGAATCCCGAACAGCCCTTCGGCAACGTGGCGTGCTGTACTTGCGGCAAGGTAACAATTTGGAATAAAAACACCGACGCGTGCCATTATATACCCAAAGGTTCGAGGGGTATGAGTGGGGTTTATTTCGATGAACGGAATATCCACGCCGGGTGCAAGAACTGCAACGGGGGCTTCCGTGCAGGCCGAAATATCCGCCACGAAGTAGATGAGGCATACGAGCGATTCATGCTGGATAAGTACGGCGAGGAGACTGTGGCTTTACTGCACCACCTTGACAAGATCGGTAGCTACCAGCACAAGATCGTCCCGGTCGGACTCATGTATAAGCAGATGTTTGAAGAATTGAAAGCCAGTACGGGATTGACACTTTAAGGAGAACAACCAATGAGAAACAAAGCAATCGCAATCGCAGCAATGTTAGGTATCGCCGCTATCCTAATCGCAGGCGGCAACGATAACGCAATCCCCGCCGACCCCAATACCGTAGTTTTGCGCCTGCATGAGCGGGTATTCTACGGCACGGACGCCGGAGATATATGCGTTGAGATATGGGTAGAATTGAATGAGCCGATGGGCCTGCCCGACGCCAACGTGCCCGGCTATACTGTAATCGGCGAGACGACAACCGGACAGCCTGGCAGCGTAATAGCTACGCGAATTTTGCGAGGCGAATAGTGCCGGAGCCGAGATATTAATATTTGAAGTGAGGCAGATATGACAGAGAAGGAATTGTTATCTGTAATAAAATTGTCAGAGTCGAATCAAGGTTGGTGGCTTTACGATAATGGGCGACACATGACAGCTACGAAGAATTCCACACATAATCGCTATAGGCTCGCCGCTCTTGCATTCAAATTGAAGAATGCGTCAGATATGATATTATTGAGTGAAGGCATGTCGAAGGTGTGGGGCTATTGGTGCGACCTCACTTGGGAATCTCGAAAGCGGGAAGGCGAAACAAAAAAACACGTTCGCTACCCCAGGTTTTGGGCTAATCGTAGCGAACCCATTCATTGGATAATCGCCGCACTGATAGCAAAATTATTGGAGAGACAAAAATGAGCCGAATATTTGAAATTGAAGAAGCTTGACGAATGGCTAAGACCATAAAGATAGGCCCTGTAGATGGGGTGACGAGAAAGTGCTACAAGCATACGAAAACCAAGTTGGGTTTCGATGGCGGGGTAGAAAACGAAGACACATGGACAATCTTCTGTTGGAACAAAAAAGGTCGGTTAGAGGTAGATTCTTCAAACAATTCACAACTTTGCCCAAGGCATGTAAGGAAGCTAATTAGGTGGCTACAAACTCTCTGAAGGAGCTTGACGATATGCGTAGATCTTATGACGATGACAGAGCCGATTGGTGGAAAGATAGCGAGCCGGCGGAGGAACCGGCACAGGCCACAGGCGAGACTAAAATCGCCCATTACGAAGAGCGCGCAAGACGCCATTGGCAGAATTGGAAAAGCTACGGAAACAAAATATATCTGCACCACTACAAGCAAGCTAACATCAAAATCCGCGTACTTAAACAACGAGCACTGGAAGGAAAATAATGGAAAAGAAACATACACCCGGCATAGCGTCCTACACGGTATTTGCCGATCACCACGTTAGGGCAGACGAACCGGCCCACTTTTGCGTTGAACATCCCGACGATGGCGACGTTGAAATTGCCAGTTTTGAGCAATTTGAAGGCGAACTTAAGGCCGAGCAAATTGCTAATGCCGACTTTATGCTATTGGCCTGGAACTCCTACGAAGCCAACCAAGCCAAGATAAAGGCGTTGACGGAGGCGTGCAATTACACAAAGACGCTATTCACAGAGAATGTTGGGCAGAGCACGCACGCCTTGGCATTGATCGAAGCCGCCCTCGCAAAGGAGTAGAACATGGAAGCACCGAAAGAAGATTGGCCCCAAACGATATGGCTTATCGACCATCTATCACAGCACCCAGGCGTCAGAATAGAGCAGCACTACAAGAGCGACATCCAATACACCCGCTCAGACCGCGTAAAAGTGCTGCTGGATGCGTTGGAATATATCAGAAGCGAAAAGGTGAAGATCCACGCAGTATGCCTACCGTCAATACACAAACGTGCCCAAGCCGCCCTTGATGAATTCAAGGAGAAGCTAATGGATAAGCGATGCGATAAGTGTGAGTGGTGGACTCGAATTGTGGGCGATAGCGGCAGTTGCCACTTAGAAGACCAAGAGGAGCCGGCTGAATCTATACATTACGGCAACGAACGTTGCGATAAATTCAAGGAGCAAGGAAAATAGATATGGCAAAGATATTCAGCGGCGACGAAAGCAAACAGTTTTGGGCCGCAGTAAACGCATCGCCAGATAGTGACATATTGTATGACTACGGGCTAAAGGCGCAAGAGCTTGAAACCGAGAATGCCGCCTTGCAAACCTGTGGTACTTGCGGCGAGCCGCTCTCTCGTGATTGTCCGCATTGCAAGAAGTTATGGGCCAGTTAAATGATCGAAGCCAGAAAAAACAATCATATTTTAATCAAAGGAGTAAGAAAGATGGACACAATTATCGTAGGCAAGCTAAAGTATAAATGGTTCTGGGGAGGCCTCTACGGGAGTGGTTTCAAGCTCGTCAGCAAGGTATTCCAGATAGGCAAGCTGAAACTCTGGCGGATTGTAGTGCCTACTCATTCAGGATTCTCGAAAGAATACTATAAGCCAGAGGGGATAGAAGAATTGCGAAAGCATTTCGATGTTCAGTGGGAAGAGGCTTGCGACGACGAGCATTGGTGGTACGTTGCACGGTCTAAGTTTGATGCTGGTTATGTCGGAACACCAGAAGACGCTTATCACCGATTGCAGCAAGGCTTTGCCTGTCGAACGATTCAGAAAATAGACCCGAAGAACAAAGTATGCTGTATCGGCTATAAGCCCGCAGAGCAGAAATGGTATGGTTGGAGCCATAGAGCTATATACGGCTTCAAGATTGGCGATACCGTCAAGGAGGGCGATTGCATCGCTTCGTCTGGTTGGACAGATGAGTATCTAAAAACTCACGATGATCCGTATGTTTTACCCATGGGCTTCACAGCCAAAAACGAAAGCGACACGAAACGGATGGCGATAGCTTTCGCCGCCTCAGTAAGTTAAAACTACCCCCTGTGAGGAGAAGCACAATGGCAAAGGATGACAGCTTGTTATGACCGAAGCTGAGAAAATAACGAGCATATTCAGCCACTGGAATTCGCACAAGGGTTGCGGTTACGGCAAGGTCAAGTGGAAAAGCCACAGGATATTCTCCCTGCCCTGCCAGCAGGCCGTCCGCAAGCGACTGAGACAGGGTTACAAGATGGACGACTTGAAGCAGGCCATCGACAACTATGCTCGCGTATTGACACACAGCGATTGCAAATGGAGTTACGCATGGAACCTGCTGGAGTTTCTGATTCGCCATCGACCCGACAGGCGAAAAGAAGAACAACTATGGCGCTGGCTGCCGGGACAGTTCGAGCTTGACGATTATATCAAGCCGAAAGCCAAAGTCGATAAGGCCAGGGCGGCGGAGCCGAAGGCCGAGCCGTTCGAGGAAGTAACACAGGCCGAGAAAGATGCGATATTGGCTGAAACACCCATGGGAAGACGAATACTGGCAAAACGAAGGAAGGCTGACAGAATGAGAAAGGAACCCTAATAATGGCAAAAAGAAAACTATCTGCTCACAAACGAATCCACAAGGCGATGCCGGGATTACGCAAGGCGGCGAGCGATGTAAACAATCTGCGTATTTCCTGCAATAACATCGAGCATTACGCTTACGGTATTGCCTTGCAGCATATATGGGAGACCCTTCTTGAAGTAGATGAAGTGCTGAACCCCCCAGAGGAAACCGATGAGTAAGATAATTTTGGATTTGGCGGGCGGAACCGGGGCATGGTCGAAGCCCTATGCGGACGCCGGCTACGACGTGAGACTCATTACCCTGCCCGACAACGACGTTCTCACCTATGTACCCCCTGGGAACGTGTACGGGATTCTTGCGGCCCCGCCATGCACGGAGTTCAGCCTAGCCAAAAATTCTCATCCCAGAGATTTTGAGGGAGCTATCAATATCGTAAGAGCTTGCTTGTCGATTATCTGGCAATGCCGTATCGAGAAAGAATTGGGCTTTTGGTGCATGGAGAATCCCCGTGGATTCCTCAGACAATTTCTCGGTAAGCCGCCATTGAGCATCGAATACTGGTGGTATGGGGGCGACGCTCAGAAATATACAGACCTTTGGGGCTATTATGAATTTCCAGTAAGGCTCTATACCGAACCGCCTGAATTGTTTCGGAAATGGGATAAAATCAAGAGAAAAAAACGCTCACACGGCTTGAGTAGAGCTGCGGTTCGAGCAATCACCCCCCCAGGCTTCGCAAATGCTTTTTTCAAGGCTAATCAATGACCGAAGAAACAAACAAGATAATCGGGTATCCTCACTACTGCTTTGACTGCCTCTGCTCGTATGTATCGGCGGAGCGGTTAGCGCCGTGCTGGGCGTGCGGCTCCAAGAACGTAAAGAATTGCTATGGGGAAACTTATGACTGATTCTTGGTCGAATTGCTATGACGACGGTTGGAAGGACGTAATCACGCCCGAAAGTTTTGCGCATCCGGCAAAGATGGCCTACGGGCTACTCAAGCGTATATTGGCCCACGCCGCCGATGAGGGCTGGATAAAGCCGGGGCAAGTAATAGTTGACCCCTTCGGCGGTATCGGCAGCACGGGGATTCTGGGGGCTTATGAGGGCTACCAGGTTATTTCTGTTGAATTAGAGCAAGACTTTGTTACAATGGCTGCAAAGAACTATCAATTTCATTGCCAGAAAGGATGGTGTACTTGTGGAGACGATGGTAGAGCTTACATGCAGTCATTGCAAGAAACAGTTTCTAAGAAGGTTGGCCGACGTGAATCACAGCCGGAAGATAGGGGCGAAGAATCCGTTTTGTTCGATGAAGTGCAAGAGTTCATGGGAGAAGGGGCGTCCTCTGAGCGAGAAACGACGAAACCAACTCAAGGGGCGGATACCCTGGAACAAGGGAAAGCCGTGGTCGCCGGAAATGAAGGCGAAGCTGTCAAAACTGGCAAGCAACGGCAATCGAGCAATGAAAAAGAACGGGCGGTGGAAGGGGGGCAGATACGTTCGCCCGGACGGCTATATTCAGATAAGGGTCAGCAGCAAAAAACTCAAAATGGAACACGTTCACATAATGGAGCAACACTTGGGCCGGGAAATGACCAGGGGCGAAGTGGTGCATCACATAAACGAGAATCGGCAGGACAACCGGCTCGAAAATCTAAAAGTAATGACAATCGGAGAACATCTCGGATACCACAACACCGGAGAGCGAAGCCACAAGAGAAAACAAAAACTTGCCCGACTTGCGGCAAATTCATAGTACCGTTACCGATTCACCTATGCGGGGATAGCCGGAAACTGTGCGAGGTGGTGGCCGGGGCGGATTTGATTTGTAGCTCGCCGCCATTTCAAGAGGCTCTGACAGGTGGAGGTATTGCCAAGAACGGATATCACAATGAGGCACTGCGAAAAGGTAAATTCGATTTAATCGGCAAGAGATCCTACATGCCCGAAAATCAGGGGCGATCGCCAGGGCAACTTTCAGCAATGAAGCCCGGCAACATCGACTGCATCCTTTCCTCCCCCCCCTACGCCGAAACCCTCAAGGGCGACGGCACACAGAGCGAGACGGCCTCAGAGTCCAGGGCCAAGCGGGTAACGGCGGGCGGGAGCCTGGGGCAGTCGCAGCGGACGCAGGGGTATGGCTCGGATGGCAATTTGGGGAATTTGAAGCCCGGCGACGTGGATATGATATGCTCGTCGCCACCGTTCGAGGATACAGTGAACAGAGAAGGCGAGTGGAATAACTCTATAGACCCGCAAAAGAACAGCTACCCCCAAAACCGCAGCAAAAAATATGTTGAATCGCGGCAAGGACTATATGGCGAAACCGAAGGCCAATTAGGGGCCGACAAAGGCGATACATTCTGGCAAGCCGCTGCCGAGATAGTCCAACAGTGCCATCAAATCCTAAAGCCTGGGGGCCACGCTATCTGGGTTGTCAAGAGTTTCGTCCGCAAGGGCAAGATAGTGGACTTCCCCGGCGATTGGCGGCGTCTGTGCGAGTCTGTGGGCCTCAAAACCGTCTGCGTTCACCATGCAATGCTCGTCAAGGAAACTCGAACGGACGGGCTGTTCGGCGAAATCGTCGAGAAGAAAGAACGCAAGAGCTTTTTCAGGCGGCTGGCTGAGGCCAAAGGCTCGCCAAAAATAGACTATGAAGTAGTGATTTGTGGAGTGAAGGAATAGTATGAGCATATTAGACGTATTAAAAGAAATGATACCGGATGAAATTATTGACGGTTCAAATGTTGACGAGACTGCCGATATGGTTGACTTGGATATAGCGTACAAGCTGTTGGTTGTACGGTGGCCGGTTCAACAGACAGACTTTCAGCTATTTTGCGATATTCCTCCAGTTGAGCGGGATGTTCTCAAGCGGCGCGACGGCAAGTATGAAATTCGCTGGCAAACTGAAAACGGCCCCAATTTCGAGGTATTCACTGTTGAGCAAATGAAAGTTATGCGAGCAAGGTATTTGCTATTGAGGGGTTTTTACGGCAACAACTTTCGGAAACTCACTTTGCCCAAACAGAATGAAGCAGCGTGTCTTTATGATATTTCCTGGATTCCACCAGAGGATTAACGGAATGAAGGGCCTATTCGGCGAGCAGGTCAAGCCGTTCGACAAGAAGCGATTCTCCGAAGATCGGGCGCACGCAGCCTGCCCCGGCTCCGGCCCGGCGTTTATGACGTGCAAGACGTGCGGGCATTGCGTGAGGCCGGGGGGCTTCTACAAGTGCAAACTCATGGAAAGATACTGGAGCCACGGCGGGGCTACTGATATTCACCTGAAAGACTGGGCATGTAGTTTTTACGAAAAGGAAACCTAATATGGGCACACCAAAGATATTTGTTAAGACACGAGATATGTACCAAGTAGCCGAAGATGGGCACGGGAATTGCTGGGTCGAAACAGAAAAAAGTGGTGGATTCTCCGTTGAATACCTCCTCGCCGTCGATGCAGAGAAGCGAGAGGCTGAGTTGGTCAAGGCGTTAGAAATAATACGGGACGATGTAGGAAAACAAATAGCCTTGACTGTTACTCATGCAGCCGAAATGAAGCGTGTGCTTGACGATGAAACCAGAGAGGATTTCCACGATTCAGCGCAGACGCATTTGATGGAAGACGAGCTATTACTACCAAGTCTGCGTTGGTGGTACAAGAAGGCCAATGAAGCCCTCCGCACAGCCCCCAAGTGAGAAATGACCGGAGGGGTTAGATGGTTGCTTTGGCGATGGGGCTGCAAAGCATCATATCCATGCCATCCCCTTCGATTGCCGAGAGGACAATATTTTTAATAGAGCTATGCACACCGCAATCACTGTCGAGTAGGGCTAAATCGGTTAGTACCTTGCCATTATTGCCAAACAGTTTATGCGATGAGTCTCGGCACTTGCTCGCCAACTCAAAAACCGCAATTGGTTGAGTTTCGTTTAGATGACGAAGCGAGGCCATAACAGTAAGCACTAAAGGCTCACATTCTTCGGTTCCATTCTTCAATTTTAGCATATTCATTTCACTTCTCCTTCAGCAAGCCGGATCCCCCGGCGTTACGGGTTAGTTAGCGTGGCGTTTGCCAAATCTCCATTTGAGTTATGAGCTTCTCGGCGTGTCTTTTGGTTATGGCGTTAATGCCATCGAAAACCGTTAGGCCCCACCTTGAATCTCTTTCGTTCGGGGGAATCAAGTATTTCTTTCCCCACTTAGTTGTACGATTCAACCGGAGAGCGTCGAAGCGTTCTAATAGAGTTTTCATTTTCTTTTTCCTACAAGCCCCCACCAGAGAAGCGGGGGCGGTTGGGGGTTAGTTATTTTAGTTCCGTCAAGTTGAACCTGTCCACGCCCGCTGCCTCAGCAGTATCGTACATCATCGACCACTTAGCATCGAATCGTTGAAACATCAATTCGCGGGCCTTGGCTGCATCAGCCGCCTCGATAACATGATAGCAGTTTTCGTGTGGCTGATTACAACCGAAAGTGAAGTAGAATTTTGCCATTTCATTCTCCTTAATAACCCCACCGGGCCGATACAGGACTTGCGGGAACGTACCGGCGGCGGCGGGATTAGATTCGATTTGGTAGTTTGCAAGTCCATACCCGAATATCGCATATTCGCCGATGCTTGTCAAGGATTTTTATCTCGGATAATTGCCAAGCTGCTCGTAAGTCGTTACGACATAAAGGGATAAAATCTTAGTGGTGACACCGGATTTTAATTGACATATCGAATTGATTGTGATATTCTAAGGATCGTCGAGCATGAAGCTCGGCAGCGCAGTCGGGCATGGAGGCCTGGCTTCGCACTAACAAGTTAATATGTGGCGGCGTAATGAACTCCGATCTCCAATGGAGCCGTAGTAACTGCCGCGATAAGTGATTCACGGGCCTGCACGGTTACGGCGGCTACGTTACAAGGCCTGGTTCGTCCGGGAACGTAACTCACGCTGCTGTTTCTCGCAAGTGAGGCCTATACGAACGCGTAGTTTAACGGTAAAACACTGGGCAGCGGCCCGGAAATGTGGGGTTCGAGTCCTGCCGTGTCATTTGAGATTATCCGCGTAAAGCGGTTCACGAAATGCCGTAGAAGCAAGGATGCTTATGCAGAACTTGACAGACAACAGAACAAGAGATTTACCAAAGCGAGAGCGAAAAGTAAGAATCGCTCAGAGGACAGTCGATGGCCGGGTTATCTGGGTTCGACCGTGGAGGAGAGGATGACAGACAACACAATTTCAGCTTATAAGGCGGTTCAGTTTTTTCCATCACAAGTGGTAAAAAGCTGGCCGCCCTTTTTCATTGACAATTGAATAGTGCTACTTGTGACGGAAATTTTCCATTTGAGTAGTCAAAATTATGAGTTGGTAGGCGGGTAAGTCGTCGATACAGGGAAGACCACGGGCGAGGCCTGCAAGCCAACCAAAGACTCTCAGTGCATGGCTGGACAGTCTTTGGCCACTTATGACCGGCAGGAAAACCTCTCGATATAACCGGCAGTCGCCGAGCCAAAACGAGCGTATAAATTGCCTTAACCATGTGCAGACATTTAGAAAACCCTCGAAGTCTTTATAACGCTTACTTCTTCCTGGCTCTGCTGGGGTTGTAGAGCGTTATAAATAAGGGGCGGTATATGAAAAAATACACTTACGAGTGCAGGCGCTGCGGCAAGCAGCACTGGACGAAACGAGACAAGAAGCCCTTAGACCGTATCTGTGAACGCTGTGGCGAGGTAGTAGGAGCGAAATGAGCAGAACATTACACAAAGAAAAAGCTCTCAAGCGTGGAATTGGCAAGGAATACTGGAAATCAAGGCTTCACAGCGGCGGCGAAGAGCCTGGCAGATATACAAAAACACGCACTCACCGCAAAGAACGGCGATTAGGCAAACTTATGTGTGTAGGAGCATAGAATGAGTAAGTATCCCAAGCAGCCGAACGTGAGTCCAGAAGTGGGTTTAATAATGCTGGCTTGCTGCGACTGCGGTTTGGTTCACAAGATGGGTTTCACTGCTGGGAAGGATGGAGCATTAAAACTCCAGTTCCAAAGGAATAATCGGGCAACAGCACAACTTCGCCGAGGTGGATTTGCTTATCTGAAAGCACCCATAAAGCGAGATAAATGGAAAATGGTGCGTAATGGCTGACCAAAACAACATGAAACAAGGCGATATAGTAATTGGCGTCGGCGGCGATTTCTCTTACCCGGCCCTGATTCGTAGGGTAATCGACCCGGGATATTTCGAGATCAAGAACGTTGGCAACAGGGTCGCAGAGCAATTGAGGCCTGCGAGCCGACGTGAACGATTAAACTACCATTGGCAGCAATTTCTCGGCTTCTTTCGGAGATTAGCATGAAACGAGTAATCATCCAGTATTTAGCGCTAATGGCAATCCTGATCGGCGTGGCGGCAGGCTGTAACAGCAGCGACTTCAAGGCTACAATCGTCGCCCAGGGCCAGCCAGCGCCCCACAACGGCTATAACATCGGCCCGAGCCTCTGGGTGCAGCAGGGCGAGCCGTGCCCCGTGAGCGGCGCTGTGATATGGCTGACGGGCACTGAGCCGAACGACCTGTTTGGGGAATAGAGGATGGATATAAAGAGCGCTGATAAAACAGCGAAGCGAATTGCGAAGCAGTTAGACGAAGCGTGCAGACGAAAAGGCTGCATGAATACAGGCGACAAGGTCGCTATCGAGGATAAGTATTTCAGGCTTGTCGAACTTATTGAAGCATACCAGACGTTGCGTATAATGCAAAAAGAAGCGAATAACCTCTTAAGGGCCGCAGAAAAGCTCGGCGAGACATCGAATTGGAATAGGGTTGCAGAGAAATAGAAAAGGCCCGCCGAAGCGAGCCTGCTCTCGAAGAACAAAGTGAATACCGGGTTACTTAGTTGCTTTGGCGATAGCTTTCTTGAGCATGGTTAGCAAGTTGGTTTTCCACGCCTCATATAGGGCGGGATTATCGATGGCATCTATCTGGTTGGCTTCGAGGGCGCAAGCCAGCAAATCTTCGGCGGCGTCCCTGACCTGTTTGCGTTTATCACGTTCCTTGTGGTCTTTGACTAATTGTGTTCTTGCTTCTTTAGATAATCCGTATTCCATGTTCAATCCTTCCTTTCCTGCCCTGGTGGGGGCGGTTAGCTGACGGTTACTTTAGTCAACTCCTTAAGCAAAGCCTTTGTTTCGTCGAGGCTCTTGGCGGCTCTGCGGAGTTCGTCGCGAGCGATTTTCTTCTGGGCTGGCGCGGCGTTAGGGTTTTCGAGGGTATTTATGTAATGTTCGATTACATTGCCCCATGTTGGCGTTGCGTCGATTGTGCCGATCTTCTTTTTCATAGGTTCAATCTCCTTAAGAAAAGCCTTTCCTTGGCCGGTCGGTCGTCCGTGGTTAGCTGGCTGCTCGTCTATTCTTAGCGAAAAGCCATGTGCCAGACCAGGGATAGTCAAGGCTATGCGCTCCATTGACTGCTTCGCGTTCGGTTTGACCGCCATAGAATGTTTGGCGGGGATAGCAGGCATAACCGTCGCCTACTTCAATCACCCAGCAGCCTATTTTGCTATAACCGAGCTTTGTTGCGGTTTCACTGGTAGGATAAGCAAAGTTTACTTGTTTAACTCTCATAATCTTAACTCCGTTAAAACCCAACCCAGACGACAACAGGTTAGCAGAGAAGTTGCCGCCGGGAAGGGAAGTAAGCAAAGTTTGGAAGGTGCTAACCATAAAAGTCATAATACCATATTTGGCCGAAATGTCAAGGAAAAACTTCTAAGTCTATGTAAGCACAAGGGTTATAAGCGGCTAATTATAGGACGGTGACATAGAAAAAGCCCGGTTTCAAAGAAATAGCTTGACAGCCTGTTCTCAATAGGGTAGAATACAAGGTATGGAAAATCCAAACGAAAAACTCGACAGACTAATCCAAGAGCGTGCAGGGCTGCACATCACACCCAACACAGAGTATCTTTACGACTCATACACGCGAGAGATCAATATACTGAGGTTAGCGATAGCCATGAGTTGAAGGTAGATTGTTAAGATAGGCAAAGAGGTCAAGGATGGCTGAATCCAGTAGTAAAGAGCCAAAACAAGAGGCAGCAAAGGCAAGATATGACGACTTCGCCCTGTACTACGCAACCAACGGAGAGAATGGAGCGAAGGCAGCCAGGGACGCAGGGTACGCAAAAAATAGTGCTGCGCAAACAGCAAGGCATCTACTTAGTATTCCTTATGTCCAAGAACAGATTATGCTGAATAGGCAGGAATTGAGGTCGCAAGCGGATGTTACAGCCGATGAGCTACGACAGAAGTTCCGCAGGAATGACATGCTTGCGATTGCCAGGAAGGATTTGGGGGCTTCCAACCGGGCCTTGGAATTACTGGGCAAGACTGCGGGCCTCTTGTCGGATAAAGTGATACACGAGGATGCAAAAACCGAGGAAATCAAAGAGGCCGAACGCGCCGAGGTCGAAGCCGAAGCACAAGCAAGAGTCATCCAGATAACGAGGGCCACAGCATGAAACTATCAGAGCTACGACTGCGAGCAGCCCGGCGACTACCGCCCGAGAGAGTTGCTGTGGTTATTAAGACGAGCAGCATTTGGGACGGTGTTGTCGAAGTGCCACCCATGATACTCACTAAACAGCCACTATTCAAGCCGAGGAGTATGGGCACAACTGAGCAGCAGTGCATGCCAGGCTACTACAAGCCAGTATTCACAAGGCACGAACTACGCACCGGCAGCAGCACGATGGAAGCACTGGAGGTCTTGGACGCCACGCTGGAGCCACGGAAGCAGCCAGAGGCCACGTTGGCCCCCCTACAGGAGCCTACGCCCTCACAGGAGGAGCAGAGGGGCCTTGCCCCCCAGGGCGTACCCATCGCTATGGTGGGGGTGGACTCTCAAATATCTGGCAATTTCAAGGAGATGTTAAAATAGGCAAGCGAACATCACAACAGCATATACGGCATGTTTCATGGTTATTTTGGCGATATTAGAAATGTGTTAAGATAGGTACTATGCTCAAGCACAAGAATTATAAATGCAGTTGTGGCCACGAGATACGTTTTTCTTACAAGTGTTGGATGGGCTACATTGTAACTTGTTCTCAATGTGGCAAGACTCGTCGTCGTGGCTTATGGATTCGTAGTTGGTTTTTTTCCAGGCAACTTACAATGACTGATGATATGAAGGCATTGATTCTTACTGGTTTTGTTTTTGCGGTTCTGGTGGCGTTCTTCTTTTGCTGTTGGCTCCTCTTTCACCCTTCTGTTCCCACGACGGGCACACGGAGTTATTACGCGGCTGACCGGGAGTTGCTGGCTTACGTCCACGGCGAGTACTTGGGCGATTGTTTCGTCCAGACGACAGGCTCTTCTCCTGATACTGACGAAGTTTACACACAGTGTTAATATAGGCAACTTATGAAGTGTAGGCAGTGTGATAATTGCATTCACGTTCTCAACGAGACGATTGACGGGCAGGTAACTCGGATTTGCGGGTTGACTCAGGATCATTGGCCCAAGTTGTGCGAGCGTTTCGATGTACGTCGTTTTTGCGGCACTTGTTCATATTACGTCGTTGCTGCTCATCCAGGTGCTCCTTATTCCGACGCTCTGTGTCTTGCTTGTGAAGAGATTGCCGGCGAGTCGTCTGCCGATAAATTCGAGCGATTAGCCTCGCGCATTGCCGAGTGCTATCTTACTGGCTGCGATTCTTATATGGAGGATGAGTTCCGTGAAATGTAGGCAGTGCCAAACTGATTTTGACCGTACTCATCACCGGCAGTTTTACTGTGGTGCGTGTCGGGCCGATCGTATTTTGTCTATGCCGAGCAAACTTGCGGCTCATGTGGTTCCTGAATTTGCTCGGACTTTGAATGTAGCCGAGGGCACTTCCTACACGCCTAATAGCGATGGCAGTGCTACCATTGGGGGGTCGTCTCCCGATTACGACCCGAATCCTTTCCCTGAAACCCGCGATCTGCGCCGGTGGAGCAGGCAGGATTTGGTTCGCAAGATTCGTTTAATGGCCCCTGACGAGTGGATTAAGAGTAAGGAGCATCGGCAGTTGATGTGCAGATTCAGAATGTGGAGTCCCGCCCGGCTTCGGGTCGAGGGCTATTATGTGAGTGTTGAGGAGTTTTATGCCATCGACACCTAAGCAAAAAGCTGCTGCGAACGTAGGATACTGGGCTGCCGGGCCTAACAAGATCAAGCTCCAGGCCGGGGTCTTTTCGTTTAAGAATCGCGAGTATCAGATTGAACCCATGACGAGCAATTGCCGCCGTAGGTGCTATATGAAAGCAACGCAGTTGGGCTTTACCGAAATGGAGGTTCTCCGCGCTCTGCACGCGATGATATTCAAGTATCTGCCTAAGGGTGTTCTGTATATGTTTCCGAACACCGATGCCGTCAGGGAGTTCGGCAAGAGTCGTTTCGACCCTTTGATTGCCGCCAACCGTTATGCTATCGGCAGGTACGTCAAGCCCGCCGGGAAGGGCACTGATACTGCATCTTTGAAAAAAATCGGCGACGCTTTCCTTTTTCTTCGCGGAGCGCGACTTTCCCATAAGATTTCTCAGCAAGACGAATCGATTCAAATGATTGGCATTCCTGTTGACAGACTTGTTTTTGACGAAGTTGACAAAATGAGTAAAAAGGTAATCGCCAAGGCCAGGGGCAGATTGGGCGATTCTGATATCAAAGAAGAGGTTTTCATCGCGAATCCTTTGGTGCCTGACGATGGTATAGACGAGATATTTCAAGATTCTGACCAGAGATATTGGTTTAGAAAATGTCGCTTTTGCGGCAAGTTCACTTGCGCCGAGAAGTTCTTCATGGAAGACCCTGAAAGATGTGTTGGTACTCGCCAGGATGGTACGGGCTATATTGCGTGTCATAACTGCGGACGAGAACTTCTGATAGACTGGTTTGAGGGTGAGAGCCTCACAAGCGAATGGGTTCCGGATGTTAAGGCTAACACCGATTATATGCAGGGCTATCAATTGAGTCAGTTGACATCAATTAAAAACGATCCATTGGAAATACTGCACCAGTACAGAAATCCGCCTGAACGTAATTTGGGTGATATTATTCGTCTCAGGCTCGGTTTTCCTTGGATAGGAGCCGAGGATAGGTTGACCAGTGCTGATGTGTATAATTGTTGCAACGGTGAAGAAATGCACTCTCATTCGGCGGGGCCATGTTGCATGGGAGTTGATGTAGGCGATACTAAGCATGTAGTTATAGGGCAGAGGATTAACAGAGAACAGTACCAGGTTCTCAAGGTGATTCAACTGACTTCATGGCAGGATATCGGTGATATTGCCCGCAGGTTCAATGTTAGAAGCGCCGTAATTGACATGCGGCCACTTAGGGACGCGGCTGCTGACTTCCAGAGTAAACAGAAGTATCCTGTATTCCTATGTGAGTATTCCGACAATCCTGCATTTATGAGACTTTGGGACACCAAGAAAGGTGTTGTGAAGGACTATCGAACCGCCCTATTCGACGAGACTCATCGCATGGTAGTGACTCCAGGCATGTTGACTATCCCCAGGAAGACTAATCTCGAAATTCAGGAATTTGTAAAACAGATGTGCAATCCTTACAAAATTCTGGAAATCAGCGAAAAGACCGGGGCTAAGGCTTTCAGGTACAGGGGCAAGAACGACCATTACAGAAACGCGATGAATTACTTCTTACTGGCTGCTCAAAAGAGCGGTGTGGCCAGAGCCGGGGGAAAGAAGAAGAAACAGAAATTCGCAATAAGCGATTATAACGTATTAGGAGTAAACTGATGGGTGGATTAGTAGGCAAAAAGGTTAAATCGCCGACACCGGCAAAGGTATCGCCGGCCCCGACGATAACAACCGAGGCCGAAGACGAAGCCTTGCGCAAGGCGAGTGGTGGCGGGGGCTTCGCGGCCCAGATACTAACCGGCAATCTTATCCCTGAAAGCACGGGCAAGAAGCGGATATTCGGATGAGTGAAGATAGAGCCAAAAACATAATCAACTTATACGCCATAGCCGAGTCCGATGCGGTCAATTTCAAGAACCTGTATCAGGACGTGGCCGATTTGATATTCCCGCGAGAGAACCAGATTACTACCGTTACGACTCCCGGCGAGCGCAGGAACGTGCGGATAATCGACGACACCGGCGTTGTCGCCAAGGACGAGATGGCTAACGGCCTGTCCATCAATCTCTTTCCTCCGGGCCAGAAGTTCTACAATATCCGAATGTCCGACAGGGAGCTAAACGAAATTCCCGAAGTCAAGAGAATGCTCGGCATCATAACAGAGATTTCACACGAAAAGAGGAACGCCTCCAACTTCCGGCTGGAAGCGGACGAGACGTTGAAATCTATATCGGCATTTGGAACCGGCAACTTGTTCTCGTCCTACAAGCCGGGGGTCGGTCTTAACTACAAGGATTACGACGTAGGCCAGTACGTCATCCAGCAGAACAGCCTCAGACGAATAGACACGATGCTGTTGAAGTTCCCCCTGACCGCCACCCAGGCATTCGAGATGTTCGGTGACAAGGTTGGAGAAACGGTTCTCGAAGCGTTGAAAGACGACAAGACAGCGACTAAGAAGTTCGATTTTATATATGTTACCCGCCCACGCAGGAAAAGGACGAGGACTTCGATTGACCCGCTGAATATGCCCTTCGAGGAAATATGCGTCTCGGTTAGAGACTTGGTAGTTGTCAAGGAAGACGGCTTCGAGGAGTTCCCGTACATGGTTCCCCGCTGGACGAAATCCTCGAACGAGATATGGGGTAGAGGCCAGGGCGTTCAGGTGTTGCCCAGAGTCCAGAGCCTCCAGCAGATGAAGCACGACTACCTCGAATGCGCCAACAAGCACAACAATCCCCCGCTGGAAGTCGTGGACACTTTTGAAGACGACGTCGATGTTCGCCCGGGCGCGAGAAACGATGTGCAGGAAATAGGGACGATAAGGGCAATTGAAAGGGCCGCTCTCGGCAATTTTGTTATCACCAAGGATGCCCTCGAAGCCGAGCAGGAACTTGTAAAGAAGGGTTTCTTAAACGATATATTCGTCCAGTTTATGAACCTTAAGGGCGACCGCCGAAACGAACTGGAACTTAGAGAGCGATTGACCGAAGGACTTCAAAGGCTCGGCCCGCCCGTGGGAAGGCTCCAGGAAGAATGGCTCAAGCCTATGGTGGAGAGGGATATATTCCTTCTGGCGAGAAATGGCGAGTTCCCGGAAATGCCTCCTGAGATGAGGGGCAAGGCGTTCAAGATTGATTTCGTCGGCAGGCTGGCGATGGAATTGCAGAACCAGGAGGCCCAGGGATGGCTCAGATGGGCGGGCGTGGGCGGCGAACTCGAAGCGGTATTCCCAGGCGTTAAGGACAATGTGAAGGTTGACGCCGGATACCGGAGACTCGCTACATCGTTTGGCGTTTCGACAGAAGACATTAATACAGTAGATGAAGTTGACGCTATCCGCGAGGCGAGGGCGGAGAGGGTAGCCCAGGAACAGCAACGAGAATTAGCCGCACAAGTGGCCCAGGCTTACCCAGGCGCTACGAAGGCTCCTGAGCCGGGTTCGATAGCGGAACAATTGATAGGAGTATGAAATGACAGTCCATAACACAGGCCGTAGGCCGAGAAGACAGGATAGCCCTAATTCCTCAATTAAAGCTCCGCCGCAACCCGAACCGATTCCAGAACCGGAGAAAAAGGTATCAAAACGGAAAACCAAATCGCGTTAGACTTCCAGAAGTGCTTCGATACCGACTCCGGCAAGCAGGTATTGGCAACTCTCTCCAAGATATGCTGGGAGAACCGAAGCATCTTTGCTTCTGACAATACGCACCAGACGGCGTTTAACGCAGGCCAGCGAAGTGTCATGCTCTACATAAGAAAGAGACTGGCCGCAAACATTCACAAGGAAAAGCAAAAGGAAGCAATAAATGAGTGACGAACCGACAGTAGTAGCCGCACCTGCAGCAGCACCAGCGTCGCAATCAATATCGCCGGTAAACGCAGATGGTTCATTTACCGAGAATTGGAGAGAGTCTATTGACGAGGACATTAGAGGCGAAAAGGTATTTGACCGGGCACAGAATTTTAACGGCGCAATGAGAAGCCTTTTCGAGGCGAATCGCATGGTGGGGGCCGATAAGATGGTTCGGCCCAACGAGAGTTCCGGGGACGATGCTTGGAACGACTTCTACGATGCAGGCGGCAGGCCCGCCACGGCGGCGGAGTACGGCTTCCAGCGACCTGAAGCCCTCGCCGAAGAGAACTACAGCGAAGAACGTGCAACCGCCGCAGCCGAGTTCATGCACAACGCAGGCCTGAGTACAAAACAGGCACAGGCGTTATTTGCCATGCACAACGACGGTGTTATCAAGAAACTCGCCGATCAAGCCACGAATATAGGTTTGGCCGCCGAAGAACTCAATAACGGCCTGGTGAACGATTGGGGCAATGCTTATGAGGCAAAGAAGCATCTCGGCAACGCTGCAATCTCTAAGGGGCTGGAGAAGAGCCAGAGCAAAGACCCTGAATTCAAGGACAGGGTGTTGGAGAAAATCAACAAAGACCCCGACCTGCTAAGGTTCATGGGCGACCTCGGCGGGTTTCTCCAGGAGTCCAACGGTATTGAGATTCCGATTACTACAGGCGATACCCCCGAAACACTGGACACAGAACTCCATGAGCTAATGACTTCGGATGCGTTCAATAATAGGACTCATCCCCAGCACAAAGCAGCGATGGCGAAGCAGGACAGACTAATGGAAAAAGGAGCAAGAACAAGAAGATAAAAATTCTTAGGGGACAACCTCGCAAGAGAACCCTGAGATAGTAGTAACCTACTCGCCCCATCCGGCGCAAGGTAGGAAAGAACTGGTGACAGACAACCTTTCCGTGAACTTAACATTTACTGAAAGGTTGTTTTATGAGTATTACACTTAGTGGCGGCATACCCACATGGTTCGTTGATAAGTTCTCGGCGAATCTGTGGCATGTATGCCAGCAGGAAGAATCGAAGTTCGGACAGTCCGTGCGAGTCGAATCTATCCTCAATGCAGAGGATAAGGCTTTCGATATGCTGGACGCCTTCTCTCTCGAAGAGAAGACCGGACGAAACTCCCAAACCCCGACCCTCGACGCCAGCACGCAGAGGCGATGGGTCGATACCACCCCGTTCCACAACGCGGTTCTCAAGGATAAGGACGACGATATTTCGATGATCGTCGAGCCTACCGGCGATTTCATCGCCAACTTCCGCAAGGCCGTCAATCGCAAGAAGGACGATATTATCCTCACCTCGATGGACGCGACAGTGACCAGCGGGCGAAGAGCGGGCGATACCACTTCGCTTAGTTGGGAGAATCAGAATGGCAACGTCAAGTACACCGGCAAAGATACCGGAAGAACGATTGCCCACGATACTGCGGTTGGTAACGCTTCGGCTGCCGATACGGGAATGACCGTCGAGAAGATCGAGTTGATTCACGAATACTTCGCCTTCAACGATTGTGACGATAGTGTGCCGACTTGGTGTATGATTTCTCCCCGGCAGTCGACAAACCTGTTCGGCCAGGAAGAGTATATCAATATCGACTATCAGAATTCCAAGCCCCTGCCTACGGGTAGAATCCTTCGGAACTGGCACAACATCAACTGGATCGTCTCGACGAAAGTTGTCGTTGGTTCCAATAACGATGTTGATGCTGATACGAATGTTTTCAAGTGCTTCGCTTGGAAACAAGACGGGATTATCCTGGGTGTTCAGGACGAACTTACCGTCGAAATGTCAATACGCGACGACCTCTCTTATTCGCAGCAAATCTACGTTCACATGAACATGGGTGCGATGCGTATGGACGAGGACAGAGTTTGCGTAGTCGAATGTCAAGCATAATCGCCCAGCGGCAAAACGGTGTGCCGGTTAAGGGTAAAAATTTTAAGGAATAGCTATGAGTTACACGAATAACAATCACGAATTTCAAAGAAATCGTTTAGAGGAACCCGCCCAACTTCTGTCGGCGGCGAACTTCTGGACGCCTACGGCTACTCGGAAGAGTATGCTCGGTCGTATTTTCGATACCAACGACGGACGACGGTTCCGGTATCAGAAAAACGGCTCGTCCATACTCACTAAGGCGTTGGTGAATCAATCCGCTGCCGGTACTGCCGGCTGGCAGGACGAAATCCAGACCAATAATCCTGGCGTTGCTATTGTCGGCGATACGCAAATCATCGTTACTATGACCACCACGGCTGCTGCCGGGGCTTTCATAGACGGCTACCTGACAGTTGAGCAGGGTGCTGGCAGCGACGAAATGTATATCGTCAAGACCAATAAGGTTGGAACTGCCAATGCCACTTCCGGCTTTGACGTTATATGCGAGATTGCCGACGCGGGCGGAGTTCGCGTATTAACCGCCGTCACTTCCAATATCACGCTTACGGTGAATAAGTACCGAGACGTGATCGTGTTCCCGACCGATCCCACCGGCGTAGCCACCGGAGTCAGCCATGCGACAGTAGCGGCGAACTTCTATTTCTGGGGGCAGACTCGTGGCCCGTGTCCGGTCACGAAGGATAGTACCGATACCATCGTCGTTGGCGATATGGTAGGAGTCGGTGCTAATACAGCCGGTCAAGCCTGTTTGATGGATATAGCCGCCGAAGGCGACCGTCTCATCGGCTATTGTATGCGTGCGCCCGCCAATGCCGAAACCGCGTTAATCGACCTCCAGTTGGAGTAAGAAAGGAGAATGACAATGAGAAAGTTACTTTTATCACTAATGTTACTGATTATCCTCGTTAGCTGTATCCTGCCCGTATATGGCCTTCCGGTGGGACAGAGAAACGTAACGAACCTGATAGGTGCATATACCGGCCCCGTCAGCGGAACGGAACAGGACGATAATGTTAAGGCGGCTCTGGACATCCTCCAGTCAACGGTTAGTTCCGCACTCTCTGGGAACGGTGGCGACATATACTATGTTGATAGCTCTGCATCGGGTACTACTGGAACGTCCCCGACCAACGCGGTTGCAACTGCCAACGCCGGTATTGCGCTCTGTACGGTTAATAACGGCGATGTGTTGTTCTTCATGCCGGGTCATGCAGAGACTCTTACCGGGGCTACCGATGCTATCGACGCCGATATTGCCGGAATTACTATGGTAGCATTGGGTAATGGAGTGGATGCAGCCACGTTTACCTACGATACCACTACCGACGAGTTTGTTATCGGGGCTGCGGGCGTTACCATGAAGGGTTTTCGTTTCATCGCGATAGTATCCAACGTCACAATGGGTATTTCCGTCGAGGCAAACGGCGATCAATTCACTATGATCGACTGCGTCTTTGTTAAGCCCACTACGAATACCTGGGAATTCGCCGATATGGTCGATCTCGCCAGCGGTGCGGACGGCTTTCACGCCTTCAACAATACGTTCTACACCGACGATGGCGGGGCCGATACTGATTCCGACCATGTAATTGAAGCCGGTAACGGAGTCAATGAAGATTTCCAATTCATAGGCAACGACGTTCAAGGTGACTGGCTTGTCTCGGTGCTATGGTCCGATACTGCCGACCAAGAAGTAGTTATCAGGGGCAATGACATCCTGAATACTGCTGCCGGTCAGCATTGTATCGAGTTTACGGCCGCTGCTGTAGGTTGGGTCACAGGCAATAACCTGTACGGGGATACGGAAGGCTCGATTCTCGACTCTGGTTCAATGTTCACTGCGAACAACAATATCAGCGTCTTAATCGACGTTGATGCTATCCCTCTGTGGGTTATTGACAATGGCTGGAACCACTTTATCGCGTTGGACGGGGCTACCCAGGTCTATCCTGAGAATCTCGCTACCGATTCGATATTGGCAAAGCTGATGGTCAAGGCCGACCCGGCCGTTCCGAGTCAGTTTAATAATTCTACTGATTCGCTTGAGGCTATTCGGGATAATATCGACACATTGAACTCTGCCGACCAAGTTGATTTGGACGCGATTCTTGCCGATACTATCACGATTTCAGGTGCTACGCTCCCCGCTGCTCCTACGGCTAATTCCCTTGCTGCCTTTATCGCTTCAGGTGGAACGGCCCTGGGTACTGAACTCGCCGATTCAGCCTCTATTGTAGATGCAATTGGGCATACTGGTGCTGCTTTCCATACTACCGGAGTCGGCTATTGGATGGAAAAGACAGTGTCATGGCCTGAGACGCTATTTGTAAGCGACGACGCTTTTATCGTTGCTGGTGGGCCAATTCTGATAACCAGTATGATTGGGCAAATAACGACTGCGTATGATGGTGCTCTGACCCGTACATGGTGGTGTGACGCAGCTACGGCGGCTCAGGACATTGAGTTTACAAGTTCCACGGACATTGACGCTTACCTTATCGGTTCAAGAATCGTCTTCACAAATGCTAATCCAGCAGTACACACGAATCTCACCGCTCTTGCTACTAACGGTGGAGGTTCGTCTTTGATGAGCCCGTGGTTCTGCCCGATCGGTACGATTGAAGTGCTTGTCGAGACGCCTGGCGCTGCCGCAGGTGCGATAACGTGGTATATGACGTATGTACCGCTTGCCGAAGGTGTAACGGTGACAGTGCAATAACATTTGGGGGCCGGGCAATCTGGCTCGGCCCTATTTTTAAGGATATGACGATGACAATTAAGAAGAACAAAACCGCAACTCTGTATATCAAGAAGGAAGGGGTTGCCCTTGACGGCGGTACGGTTGAAGATGTCTTTACCGTTGCCGGCGGCCCTATCATGGTGACATTTCTCGGTGTCGAAGTTACTGAGGCGGTATCGAATAACCCTTGCAATGTAGGTTTTACAAATGACCCAACAGCAGGGGCCGGAACGGATACGCCGATTACGAGTGTTGCTTTAGATATTGCACAGGCTGCGATAGGCGACTGGCTTTATATCGAAAACGACGCATCGGCGATGATAAAAGCCGCTCTTGGCACAGCCGTTCCTCAAATGGGCGATAGTGGCGTAGGCGTAGTAGTTCCTATCGGTGGTATTGACTTGGAGTTACAGAACTCCAATCCCAGTAGTGGTATCGGTACGGTCTGGATGGCGTATATCCCGATAGACAACAATTCAAGAGTCTCGTAAGGAGAAAACGATGGACAAGAAACTGACAGAAAGTAAAAAGGCGAAATTGGGCGGTATAGGCGTTAGCACCATCCTCGTCTTGATAGCTCAATTTGGCCTCTCTGTGACTACAGGCGGCTACATCGTCGGCGCGATTATCATTGCCAACATTTTAGGGCAGGCGTTCCAGGACGCGGCAAAGGAGAAAAATGGCGGACAAGATACTAACGCTAATTAGAACGTTTTGGCCTGTTGTAATTGTTTTGCTGGCGGTTGCCGGTACGGCGGCGGTGAATGTCCATAGAATCGAGGACAATCACAGTGATATAGCGGCAAACACCGCATGTATCACTGGGGATAGAGAGAAGCAGCACGAAAGAGACATTGCCGACGTCGAGATGCGGAAGGACATCGAGTATATCAAGAAATTCGCCGACGAACAGAAAATAGAAGTTGACAACAACCGGGTTCTTCTGGAAGAAATTCTTGAGAGGGTCACACATTGAGCGAAATTGAAAACATTGAGACTCTCATAGGCGATATTCAAAAGAAACTTGTCTTAATGAGTTCCAATACAACCAAAGAGCAGGAAGCCGCTATAGATGTTGCAATGGAATCACTCGACGATTGGCGAGACAAACATTTACGCAAATTAAGGACGCTTTTCAATGGCTGAAACAAAAACAACCATATCGAATATGGCCTTAGACAGAATCGCTGTAAAGACTATCAGTGATTTTGATTCCGACACCGGCAATCCCGCTGTCAAGGTGAGGATTCACTACGACCAGACCCGCAAGGCTGTTCTGGAGAGCTTTCCCTGGGCTTTCGCAGGGAGCAGGAAGACCTTGACCGAACCCGCCGACTCTCCGGCTTTCGGGTGGGACAACCAGTTTTCGCTTCCGCAAGATTACCTGATTTTCAGGCGAGACGACAGCATTGACGGCTCCCTGGCAATTAATGATCGGTGGGAGATCGAAGGTGAGTTCGTTTACTCGAACGACGCCAGCATTCAACTGGTCTATACGGTTGATTTTGAAGACCCGGACAAGTTTGATAGCCTCTTCATCGAAGTCCTCGTCTTAACGCTGGCTATAAAATTGCTGTACCCATTGGCCGGGACAAGCCCGATAACGATAGGCCTTCACGACGAACTCAAGAAAGACTTGGCGAAAGTGACCAGTAAGGCAAGGCGAATCCACAAGAAGGCCAATAACGTTTCAGGTCGTAGCGACTGGAACGTCGCGAGAAGTACCAGAGGAACCGTATTTACTCGACAAGGGAGAGTCTTTGGCTAACGAAATCGCATTCATCTGGGTTACTGGCGAAGCCGCAATGACTTTCGAGGTTATTACGGAAGTTGGTGTATCGCGTGAGTCCGGTACTGCAATGACAGAAACTCCCGCTGCTTCCGGTCTGTACCTGGGAAGCCCGACGACTATCCTGGAATCCGACAAGGTAGTGGTGAGTAATGCGGGCGGTGTTATAGGTGGCGGCGAATGGCTGCTCGACCCGGTAAATGACAAGATAGATATTATCGACACCAATGTGGACTTGACCTTAATAGCCTCGAACAAAGTTAGAAATACTTACGATGAGAGAAGTGTGGAGCCACCGGCGACGGTGATAATAGACTAATGGCGGTGAACATCCCCCTAATCAGTTTCAGTACAGGCGAGTGGAGTCCCCAGATAGACGCCAGGGCCGATGTAGAGAAGTACAATTCGGCCTGCCGCGTCCTTGAGAATATGATTCCCCGAATATACGGCACGGCGGAGCGCAGGCCGGGCCTGAAGTTCATAAAAACAGCAAAAGCGTATGATGCGAGTGTAGCGTAGATGGCGGCAACGATACAAATAGAACATACCGAAGTACCGTCTTCACCGGCATTGACATTCATTGGCGGTGTTGAATGGCACGCGCAGACTTTTACTGTAGTCGATTCGTTTACCGTAAGCAGAGTTGACCTGTTTATGAACAGGCTTAATAACCCTGGAACGTTTACTGTGGAAGTGCGTGGAGTAAGCGCAACTACCGGACAGCCAGATGGTAGTTCAATAGCTTCAGCGAGCGTGTCCGAAAGCCAAATCGACCTTCATCCGGCAGGGCCGAGTTGGTTGACCTTCAATCTTAATGTTAGCCCGCAATTAGCATCCGGCACGACTTATGCACTGGTAATGTCTGCTCCTGCCGGTGGCCAAGTTGGAAGCAATGGAGCAAGGACTCAATACACTACTACGCCTGCCGATACCGGATATAGCGGTGGGCAGCATTGGTTTTCGGGCAGTAGTGGGACGGATGGCAATTGGTCTGGCA
>SDBU01000730.1_pt1 | contig 46759 bp, 34 predicted proteins | sample 2277071 | NCBI WGS metagenome assembly SDBU01 (sample SAMN10397929, study PRJNA504765) | marine sediment metagenome | isolation source: marine sediment core GS08_GC12, 126 cmbsf | place: Arctic Ocean: Gakkel Ridge, Loki's castle | collected 2008
GGGCACCATCTCCAGCCACTGGCTCAGGGCGTTGATGGCTCCTGTGGGGGAGAGGAGGGGGACCCAGGCAAGGTCCAGGTAGACGTTGGGGAAGGTCTTGGCCAAGACGCCAGCCTCCCCGGTGAAGGGGAACCCTCCGTGGAGGATGACGAACTTGGCCTTTGAGTACCAGAGGAACAGGTTGGTCAGGTGGGTAGGCCTGGCGCGATCCAGCCAGGTCCAGGTGCCATTCCCGTCTTGCATCCCGGTGTGGATCTGGATGGGGAGTCGGTGCTCGATGGCTCGCTGGATGCAGTAGTCCAACATGAAATCGCTGATCTTCCGGGTGTCCGGTTGGAAGGCGCTGGCCATCACCTGGTCGAACTGGTAGCCGGCTTCCGCTCTTGATACACCCTCGAATCGGAGGGAGCGGCTGTAGGCCATGGCGACCTTCACAGCTTTCCCCCCGGCGGCCTTGTAGCGCTGGAAGACGATATCCACCAGGCTGGTCAGATCGTCCAGGTTCCTGATCTCGCCTCTTCCCAGCCGCTGGGCGATCTCGGCGGCGGCGTTTCCTGGGTTCCGGGTGATGAATGGGGAGCCCATGAGGAAGTCATCTATCCGGAGGACGGGGATATAGAGGGGGGAATCAGCTGCGTAATTTCCTGAAAGATGGAAGCGGTAGTGGTCTAGGAGGCATACGCGGACATGAGCCCTTTCTTTGAAGATGTGTTCGAACCAGCCCTTGCACCGATGAGCTTCGCGTATTCTTGCGGATGCCGCTTTCCATCGAGGCTCTTGAAGGTCGTGTTCCGATATATCGTACAGCTCGCTTAAGCTACGTAGCACATAGCGGTATAGGGAGGTGTTTTGGACCGCGGGCAGGAAGGGTGCCAACCGCCCCCATCCCTCTTCGGGCTCGATGGTCTCGGCCAATACTTCGAAACCCTCAGGCGACATTCCGGCAGAGACGAGGTCGCGGTGGACGTAGCACTTCTTCAAGATATTGGGAATGTCCTCTGCTAGATCTACAGTGCCAGGGAAGAAGAGGTGCTCGTGGGTATCAACGATCTCGACTTCGCCCAGGACCCTGTCCAGCTCTTGACTCAATTCCATAAGAAGAGCCCCCTCCTTAAGAAAGCGGGCCGACCTGAGGCAGGAAGTTGATCTCTAACTAGGGCCTCAGCTGCGGAGATTCTAGCACGATGAGGGAGGGCTAGTCAATCTGACCATAGAGACAGGGCATGGCTCGACTTGGACCGCTGATCACCAGAGGGAGAGTTGAGCAGGCGGAGCTTTTCCATCCAGGAGCACGAAGGGGGCGGCGCGACCGCTGACCGCGCCTAGCCTGGCCAGATCTTTCAGCGACCTGATCTTCCCTTCGCGGCGCAGCTCGACGATTCGAGTGGCCGACCGGGGACCGATCCCGGGTACGCGAAGAAGTTCTTTCATAGAAGCCTGGTTAATCTCCAGAGGGAATCGATCGAGGTGGCTCTGTGCCCACGCCAGCTTGGGGTCCGCTGTCAGTGGCAACCTCCCAGCGGGGTCGAAGGCGATCTCGCTGAGGTCGAAGCCGTAGTCACGCAGAAGGAAGTCCGCCTGATAGAGCCGGTGTTCCCGCTGGGGGTTGGCGGGAGGAACGCCCTCCAGCGGGGTTCCTCGGATGGGCTGGAAGGCGCTGTAATAGACGCGGTCCAGCTTCAGCTTGCGGTAAAGCCAACTGGCAGATTTCAAGAGTTCCTGGTCCGATTCCCTGGCTGCCCCGACTACGAATTGGGTCGTCTGGCTCACCGGGCGGCCTCTTCGGTTGGCTTGCCATCCTCGCAGTTCATGAATCCACCGCATGGGCTGCAGCAGGTCCTGATGCAGACGTTTGGAGGGGGCCAGGTCGGCCAGCCTCGTCTGGCTGGGAGCTTCCAGGTTTACCGACACGCGGTGGGCGAGCTGGACGGCGCGTTCCACGTAATCTCGAGTGACTCCAGGCAGGATTTTGAGGTGGATATAGCCCTGGAAACCATAGCTGAAGCGGAGCAGCTCGGCTGCGACTAACATCTTCTCCATGGTCTGGGATGGGCTGCGATCTATGCCAGAGCTCAGGAAAAGGCCTTGCACCATTCCCTTCCGGTGCAGTTGCCAGAAGGCCCTTGCCAGCTCTTCTGGCTGAAGGGTGCTCCGAGCGAAATCCCTGCCGCGGCGGTTGGCGCAATAGAGGCAGTCGTTCTCGCAGGCGTTGCTCATGAGCAGCTTGAGCAGGGGAACGCGCCTGCCTCCTGGCGTGGCGGCGGATTGGACCCATCGTTTCAGGCTGCCATGGTCACGAGGAGAGCCCCTGCTGCACGGGCCGCAAAGGTCGTGCTGAGCAGCCTCGTTGAGGGTCGCCACTTTTCTCCACAGATCCATCTTTTGCCGAGCTCCGCTGCTAGTATAAAGAACATTTGTTCTATAGTCAAGTCTCGGCGTTCATCGCCTCGCTGGCGCAGGGGCGCAGCTTGACAAAATGCGCGCTATTATGTACAATCCCTGGGTTAATCCCTTAATGTTCCTTCAAGTGCCCATTTATTCACTCGTTTCGATCCCCTCGGACGAAAGGGCTCAGACTGTGTCGAGCATCCACAATTCCGCAGGAGGTTAGTTTTGGAACTCAAAGACTTCAGCGCTGTTCGAGTGAGCCTTGCCTCCCCAGATATAATCAGGTCGTGGTCATATGGCGAAGTGACCAAGCCGGAGACGATCAACTACCGACGGTTGCGTCCGGAGAAGGATGGCTTGTTCTGTGAAGCCATCTTCGGGCCCACCAAGGACTGGCAGTGCTATTGTGGCAAGTATAAGAAGATCCGCTACAAGGGTATCATCTGCGACAAATGCGGCGTCGAGGTGGCCCCTTCCCGCGTTCGCCGTGAGCGAATGGGGCACATCGAGCTGGCTGCGCCGGTGGCCCACATATGGTATACGCGCCGGGTGCCCAGCTATCTGGGGCTGCTGCTGAACAGCTCTCGTCGCAATTTGGACCGGGTGCTGTACTTCACCCAATACATCATCACCCACGTTGACGAGGACGCCCGGCTCAAAGCCCTTAGGAAGATCGACGAGGAGGAGGAGAGGGAGAAGGCTCGCCGGGACAAGCTCTTCCAGGAGGGGAAAGAGCAGCTTCAGGCACGGATGGACGACGGGATCGAGAAGCTGGAAGCCGCTCTGGAGGAGGAGAGAAAGAAACTGGAGAAGGAGCAAGAGCAGGCGACCGATTGGCTGATGAGCGAGGCCAATGCCTTGCAAGGGAGGCTCGAGTCGATGGTGGGCGAGGAGGCTCCGGAAGCCATCGCTCTGTCCTCGGTGGGACTCACCGTGGAGAAGGGTGAGGCTGTCGGGAAGAAGCACTTGAACCTGCTGAAGCGGATGGTCAAGGAGGAGATCGACAGGATCGCTGCCGAGGGAGTTCAGCAGCGGAAGGATCATCAGTTGCTCATAGATGCCAAGAAGGACCAGCTGCAATATGCCATGGACGAGGAGTTGGAGGCCTTGCGCAAGCAGCTGAACGAGGAGATAGAGGCGACCGCCAAGCAGCTTCTCGAGGATCGGAACGAGCTGGAAGATATCCGGGAGCGGAGGTTGCTCAACGAGCTCCGATATCGCGAGCTGAAGTCGAAGTGGGGGCAGGTGTTCAGCGCTGGCATGGGAGCCGAGGCCCTGTATGATCTCCTAACAAAGATGGACTTGGATTCGATGGCTGCCGACCTGCGACGGGAGATTCAACTGACTCGATCCGGAGCGAGGCGGAAGAAAGCGATCAAGCAGCTGCAGATCGTCGAGGCTCTCCGAAAGTCCGGAAATCGGCCGGAATGGATGATCCTGACCGTTCTGCCGGTAATACCGCCGGATCTGAGGCCTATGGTGCAGCTGGATGGTGGTCGCTTCGCCACCAGCGATCTCAACGATCTGTACCGTCGGGTTATCAACCGCAACAACCGGCTGAAGAGGCTCTTGGAGCTTCGAGCCCCTGACATTATAGTTCAGAATGAGAAGCGAATGCTCCAGGAGGCGGTAGACTCCTTGATCGACAATAGCCGGAGGGGGAAGGCGGTCTCGCTTCGCGGCAGACGTCAGCTTAAGTCCCTGTCAGACATGCTGAAGGGCAAGAGGGGTCGCTTTCGGCGCAACCTCTTGGGTAAGCGGGTGGACTATTCGGGTCGCTCGGTCATCGTCATCGGCCCGCATCTTCGGCTGCACCAATGCGGCCTTCCTAAGAGCATGGCGTTGGAGCTGTTCAGGCCGTTTGTCATGCGCAAGCTGGTGGAAAACTACCATGCCATCAATATCAAGGGGGCCAAGAGGATCATCGAGCAGGGACGCCCGGAGGTGTGGGAGGTGCTGGAGGAGGTCATCAAGGATCGTCCGGTCCTCCTGAATCGGGCGCCGACGCTTCACCGCCTCGGCATCCAGGCTTTCGAGCCCGTGCTGGTGGAAGGCAACGCTATACAGATACACTCTCTGGTCTGCGCCGCTTTCAACGCCGACTTCGATGGCGATCAGATGGCCGTTCACGTGCCCCTCTCCGAGGAGGCTAAGCGGGAGGCCATGATGCTCATGCTCTCCAGCAGGAACCTCCTCCTGCCCGCCAACGGGGAGCCGGTGGTGGGTCCCTCCAAAGACATGGTGCTGGGATGCTACTACATGACTATGGAAAAGGATGGCGAATCCCGGGGCGAGGGCAAGGTCTTCGCCGACATGGAGGAGGTGTCCCTGGCCTATAGCCTGGGAAAGGTGGATCTGCACGCTCGGATCAAGCTGGCGGTGAGTCCGGATAAGATGCTGGAGACCACGGTGGGGCGAGGCTTGTTCAACGAGGTGCTTCCCCAGGAGCTCCGGTTCAAGAATCATGTTATGGATAAGAAGGCGCTGAAGGCTTTGATCGCCGACTGCTACCAACTGCTCGGACAGGAAAGCACCGCGGACCTGGTGGATAGGATCAAGGACATTGGATTCCGCTTCGCCACCGTGTCCGGGTTGACCATCGCCATAGATGATCTGACGATCCCGGAGGACAAGGAGCGCATCCTGGGTGAAGCTTCCTCGAAGGTGGGTGAGATCGAGCGCCAGTACAGGAGGGGCCTGATCACCCAAGAGGAGAAGTATAGGAAGACCGTCGAGCTTTGGGCCAAGGCCACCGAGGATGTCACCGCGGCAGTGAAGGCGGCGATCGATCCGCAGGGCCCGATCGGGGTCATGGCCCAGTCCGGGGCGACCAAGGGTGAGTTCCAGCCGATACGGCAGTTGGCGGGCATGCGGGGACTCATGGCGGACCCCTCCGGCCGCATCATCGCGCTGCCTATACAGTCCAACTTCCGCGAGGGGCTGACGGCACTGGAGTACTTCATATCCACTCACGGGGCGAGGAAGGGTCTGGCAGACACCGCCTTGCGAACGGCAGATGCTGGATACCTGACCCGCCGTTTAGTCGATGTCGCCCAGGATGTGATCATAAATGCCGAGGATTGTGGAACCCGGGTGGGGATATTGATCGACAACGGGAAGAGCGGGGCGTTGGGTGGGTCCTTCGCCGAACGGATTCACGGGCGCGTCCTGTCCAAGCCGGTGACCGTCGACACCGATAAGGTGACCGACGTTCGGAAGCGAGAGGCAGAACACCCTGTGCTCGCGGGCTCGCGAGTGGGCGATGACGTCGAGGAAGGCAAGCCCTTTTCCAAAGGCGCCGTTCTGATCGGCAATTCTGGCAGGTACAAGGACGTGATCGCGGAATATCCTGGGACCGTTCTGATCGTGGAAGGCCGGGAGGAGATCGAGAGGTGCGACCGATGGCTGGGGCTGTGGGCTGAGGTCAATGGCGAGGAGTCCCTGTCGGGGAAAAAGAAGAAGAAGTTGGCCGAGGAGATCGCCGAGGAGAGAATTTGGTGGCTCAGGAGGGAAGGCAAGGTCTCGAAGAAGCGGGAAGCCGAGGTGCGCAGCGATACCCTGAACAGGATCGAGAGGCATCTGGAGGGTTATAGGGTCAGCTGTGAGAAAGAACCAACTCATATCATCGATTCCCGGGAGGCCTATCTCTGTCCGGAATGCGGGCAGCATATCTGTCCCGTTTGCGGCGAGTGTCAGGACCAGCTGCCCGGCTTCGGCGAGCTTGCTCTGGATCATGGTTGTACATCGCCTCTGGCTCAAGTCTTCGGTCGGTTGGTGGTGGAATATCAGGAAGAGGTGCATTGGTCGGAGGTGTTGTTAGAGGAGGGCACCCTGCTCGACGATCAGGAGGTGCGGAAGATCGTCGAGGCCGGGGTGTCCAGGGTGTACGTCCGGTCCCCGCTCACCTGTGAGCTGGATCAGGGTATTTGCGCGAAGTGCTATGGACACGATCTGGCTCGAGGGGGAATGGTCTCCATAGGGGAGGCGGTCGGGATCATCGCGGCGCAGTCCATCGGCGAGCCGGGGACGCAGCTCACCCTTCGGACCTTCCATACGGGAGGCGTCGCGGCGGGCGGGGATATAACCCAGGGTCTGCCCAGGGTTCAGGAGCTGTTCGAGGCTCGAGATCCCAAGGGCGAGGCCATAATTTCGGATATCGAGGGCTGCCTGGACATCATCCAGGATGAGGAAGGCCGGAAGCTGCGGACTACTTCCGCCGAGATTCACCACGATGAGATCCAGATTCCCAAGGGCTATAAGCGACTGGTCAAAGATGGGCACCGAGTGACTAAGGGCGACGTGATAGCGGAGCCGAAAGAGGAAGGTGAGGAGCCCGTGGTGGCCAGCCAGCGCGGTGAGATCGTGGTGGATGGCAGGAAGGCATATCTTCGTTACGAGGAGAGGGAGGAGAGAGAATACGAGTTGGCGGCTACCGCGAGGCTGCGCCAAGGGATCGAGCCGGGAAATTGGGTCAAGGCGGGCGAGCAGCTCACCGAGGGTTCGAAGAACCCGCATGAGCTCCTGCGGGTTCTGGGCCACGACGCCACCCAGGTCTACTTGCTGGAGGAGGTCCAGAACGTCTACCGCTCGCAGGGGGTGACCATCAATGACAAGCACATCGAGGCCATCCTAAGGCAGATGTTGCGCCACGTGAAGGTGAAGACATCGGGCGATACGGAGCTCCTTCCCGGTGAGTTGATCGACCGATTCGCGTACCAGGAGATCAACGATGAGATTGTGGCCGCTGGAGGCGAGCCCGCTACGGCGGAGAACGTGCTCCTGGGAATCACTAAGGCGGCGTTAAGCACCGATAGCTTCCTCTCGGCAGCATCCTTCCAGCACACGATAAGCGTGTTGGCGAAGGCCGCCATCGAGGGCAAAGTGGACAAGCTTCGAGGCCTTAAGGAGAACGTGATAATCGGCAAACTGATCCCGGCCGGGACGGGCTTTCCGCGGCGGCTTCAAGGGGAAATCTTCGGCGAGATAGCGGGCGAGGGCGAGGAGCTCAGGAAGCCGGACGAGGTTGAGGGGACAGGAAGGACTGCCGACACTGAAGAGGCCGAGGGGATGCAGGAAGATGAGGTTGGAAAGCTGGAGATGGCGGCGGAGGGGACAGTCGCTACTTAGAGAGGAGAAGCCGGTATCGGTCCCGGATGAGAGGGGCTCGTCGTTGCGACGAGCTCCTCTCTTATCTGGATGAGGGATGTGAGAGGGATCTCCCGGAAGGCGGCGACCGCTCGCCTGGCGCTTGGTGCGCCGGATCGGCGGGACATATAATGGGCGAAGCATGAGTGGCCGGCGGTTGGGCCCTAGCTCGGCCGGGGCTATTTCATTGGGATGAGAGGTGCCTATGTATCGACGATACGGCTTCGTTACTCCTGGGCAGCATCTGGTTTCCTCCGCTGAGGAGGCCGTTCGAGCCGCGCAGGATATCGGGTTCCCCGTGGCCTTGAAGATCCAATCGCCGGATGTGATCCATAAGACGGATGTTGGAGGAGTTCTCCTTAACATGGGCAGCCCGGAGGAGGTGGAGGGCGGCTATCGAAGGATCGTGAGGGCCGTGGAGGCTGGGTGCCCTGGGGCTCGGATCGAGGGGGTGGTCGTGCAGGAGATGTACGACCGGGGGGTCGAGATAATCATTGGGCTGAACGCTGACCCCCAGTTTGGGCCCACCTTGATGTTCGGCCTGGGCGGGGTGTTCACTGAGGCACTGGGGGCGGTCAGCTTCCGCGTTTTGCCCGTCTCCTGGCGGGATGCGGCGGAGATGGTAAGGGATATTCCTGGCGCTCAGATATTAGAGGGCTACAGGGGAGCAGCTCCCGTCGATCGGGAGGCTCTGATCGAGCTCTTGCTCATGGCCGGCAGGATGGGAGAGGATCTAGCCGGCCGGTTGGGATCGATCGATTTCAACCCTGTTCGGATCGACGGCTCGGAGCATAGGGTGCTGGATATCAAGATGTTGCTGGAACCCGAGAGGACGCACGGCTCGGCCAGCGCTCCCCGGACTGAGAATCTGGACAAGTTTTTTGAGGCACGATCGGTGGCGGTGATCGGCGCCTCTTCCACGCCGACCAAGATCGGCTACCAGGTTATGGATAGCTTGGCCAACCACGAGTATGAGGGCAGGGTATATCCCATCAATCCGAATAGGTCGGAGGTCATGGGCCTCCCTTCTTACCCGTCCCTGACAGATCTGCCGGATGCGGTGGACCTGGCGGTGGCGACAATCGCGCTGGCCGCGGTGCCCGATATCATCAGGCAGTGTGGGGCCAGAGGAATTCATAATCTAGTGATCATCTCGGGCGGAGGCAAAGAGCTGGGGGGAGAGAGCCAGGCGGTGGAGGAACTCATTCGGGAGCTCGCCCTGGAGGAGGACGTGCGCATAGTGGGGTGCAACTGCATCGGCGTCTTCGATGGGCGAACCCGCCTGGACACCTTCTTTCAGGGTCACGATCGGATGGTGAGACCCCCGCTGGGGCCTGTGGCCCTGATGGTGCAGTCGGGGACGGTGGGGGCAGCCCTGCTGGAGGACCTGCGGACCCCTGGCATCTCGAAGTTCGTGAGTTATGGCAACAAGATCGACGTGGATGAGGCCGATATGCTGGCTTATCTAAAGGATGACCCCCCGACGCGAGTCATGGGATGTTACATCGAGGGGTTGGAAGATGGGAGGAGGTTCCTGGACGCCGCGCGCTGCGCAGCAGCGTCCAAGCCGGTCGTGGTTTTCAAGCCGGGCCGATCGGCGGAGGCGGCGTCAGCTTCCATCTCCCATACGGGGACTTTCGGCGGCACCTACAAGGTGTACGAAGGGGCCTTTCGGCAGGCGGGTTTGATTCCGGTGAACAGCTACGAGGAATTTCGGGCGGCCCTCAAGGCCCTGGCCATGCAGCCCCCAGCTGGGGGGGGCAGGGTGGCCATGATCAGCAACGGGGCCGGCACCATGATACAGGCTATAGATCTTCTCGGGGAGATGGGGCTCGCCATGGCGCCGTTGTCGTCGGAATCGCTGAGCGCGTTGAGGTCCGCCTACCCCTCCTATTTCGTGGTGCAGAATCCCCTGGACGTGACTGGCTCTGCGACCAGCGAGCATTATCGGGTGGGGATCGAGGCCCTGATGGAGGACCCCAACGTGGACATCGTGTGTCCCTGGTTCGTTTTTCAGGACTCGCCTTTGGATGAAGGCATCGTGGACGTTCTGGCCGAGATCGCGGAGAGGCACGATAAACCCCTCTTCTGCGGCGCCACCGGCGGCCCCTATACCCAGGAGATGTCGAGGCGTATGGAGGAGAGAGGGACACCGGTCTTCCCTTCTGTGCGCGAGTGGATGACCGCGGCGGCGGCATCGTGTGGGTGGGGCAGGGTGCAAGGCAGGAGGGCTTCCGACGACGACCTTTCTGGCTAGTGGGTCGGTCTGACCAGGTCGAGGCTGGGCCCTGGAATGGGGGAGAAGCTGATGCGGCCGTTGCGCTCCTGGAGAGTGCCTAGGGGTGCCTGGGGCTCATGCTCCAGGATGATCAGCGCCTGGCGGTCCAGTGCCCATCGGACCATCCTGCGCTTCGACTTCAGCGTTTCCAGCGGTTCGGTGTCGTAGGCGGACAGCCAGTTCAGCCTCTCCAGCTGGATCGGCAGAAGCGCCAGGTCGCCGGTGAAGATGGCTGATCTGTCCCTCGATTCGATGATGACGCTCTGGTGATAGCGAGTGTGCCCTCTGGTGATGATGCAACGTACCTCTGGGGTCACCACCTCATCGCCCTCCATAAGGTGTGCCCGGTCGGCCAGTGGCCGGAAGGTTCGTGGGATATAGGAGCCTCTGGTCAGCTCGTTGGGGTGATTCGCCTCCTCCCACTCGCCTCGCTGGACCCAATACTCGGCTCGGCGGAAGGTGGGCGTCCAGGCCCCTGCTACCTGTTGGGTGTTCCCGCCGCAGTGATCCAGGTGCAGGCGGGTGTTGATCACGATATCGATGTCCTCGGGACTCACCCCCAGTCGGCCCAGGTTGGCCAGGAGGCTGGAGTGCCGCTCGAGGCCGAAGAACCTGGCTGAGCGGGGGGACACGCGCTCGCCTATCCCCGTGTCCACAAGCAGGGTCGATCCGCTGGAGCGGATCAGGAGGCAGTTGAGGGCCAAGGGAACTCGGTTATCCTCGTCGGGAGTCGCTACTCGTCCCCAAAGTGCCTTGGGAACGACCCCGAAGACCCCCCCGGCGTCCACGTGGAGCGTGCCGTCGCTGACGAGCTCCAACTCTGCATCGCCGAGCTTCAATCGTCCTCCGGGGCTGGCGGCTGACCCGTTGGTCGGATAGTCTCATCGCTCGAATCGGGGGAAAGGACATCTCCCGCCAATGAGGCGAGGATAGCTCCCAGCGCCATGGAGACCAGCTTGGTCTGGCGAGGGTCGGATCTCGAGGCCATGACCAGGGGGGCCGATGCTCCCACTACCACACCCGCCATCTTGCCTCCCGCGAAGTAGGTCATGGCCTTGCCCAGCACATTGCCGGCCTCGATATCGGGACAGATCAGGATGTCGGCGCGCCCGGCGACCGGGCTGCTGATTCCCTTCACCCGTGCCGATTCCGGGGAGATGGCGTTGTCCAGGGCCAATGGGCCATCTATGAGGGCGCCGGCGATCTGCCCTCGGTCCCCCATCTTGGCTAGGTTGGCGGCGTCCAGGGTGGCCGGTATGTTGGGATTGACCATTTCGGTGGCGGCGAGAATGGCCACTTTGGGCCGTTTAATACCTATGTGCTGTGCTAGGTAGATAGCGTTTCGGACGATCTGCACCTTCTGCTCGAGCGAGGGGGCGATCACTACGCCGGAATCGCTGAGCAGCAGCAGGTGGTCCATGCCGGGGAGCTCGAAGACTCCCACGTGAGTGAGCAGCTGGCCGGAGCGCAGCCCGCGCTCGCGATCCAGGGCGGCCCGGAGGAAAAGCCGGGTCTCCAGGCCTCCTTTGATCATCATGTCGGCGCGCCCTGCCCTGATCAGATCGACGGCCTCCCGGGCTGCGTCCCGGTCGTCGGGTCGGTGAACGAGTTCCCAGGGCGATAGGTCGATTCCCGAATCCCTGGCCAGGGACTCCATCTTGGGAATGTCGCCGATGAGGATGGGGTTGGCGATCCCTTGATGCCACGCATCGCGGGCTGCCAGCAAGATGTCCTCATCCTGGGCTGCCGTGATGGCCATATCCCTGGGGCCGATGCGTTGCGCCCAAGCCGTTAACTGGTCGAAGCTGGTGACCTTCAAAGACGATACCCTCCATGATCTTCGGGGCGCGCGGAGCAAGCCGGGAGGATGGGCTGACTCAGCGATTATGGTTCGCTACTTCCGGGACCTCTTCTTCTTCGCCCGCTTCCTGCCCCCGGGCCCGACTGAAGCGGTGGCTGTCTCCCCCGTCCCCGCAGCGCCTTTCTTCATGCAGCAGTGTTTGTACTTCTTCCCACTGCCGCAGGGGCACGGGTCGTTTCTGCCTACACGATCCCGGCGGGAGGCGGCGGGGCGGGAGGGAGCCTGGTCCTTGGCGCTGGTGAAGGTCCGGCGGGATGGCTGGGGTGCCTCCTGGGCGATGGTGACGTGGAAGATCTCGGCGGCCACCTTGCGGCGGATGGCGGTGTTGAGCTCTTGGAACATGTCGAAGGATTCGGTCTTGAACTCGACCAGGGGGTTGCGCTGGCCGTAGGCCCGCAGACCGACCCCCTCGCGGAGGCTGTCCAGGGCTGTTAGGTGTCTCATCCACAGGGAGTCCACCGCTCGAAGCATCAAGATGCGCTCGAGCTGGTGCATCATGGAAGGGCCCAGCTCCTGTTCCTTCTTCTCGTATAGGCTTTCGGCCAGATCTAACAGACCGCTCTCGATCTCTGGGGCAGTTTGATCTTCCCAGCGGGGGGGTGAGAACTCCGCGGGGAGGGGAAGAAGGGATCGAAGCCCCGCCTGCAGCCCGATCAGATCTGGCTCGTCCTCCCTCGATGATACGTAGGTGGAGACCAGCTCCCGAATCTGCTCGTGGATCATGTCCAGCACGATGGGCTTGAGGTCCTTCCGAGACAGCACCTCGCGCCTTTGATCGTAGATCACCTGGCGCTGCTTGTTGATGACATCGTCGTACTCCAGCACGTGCTTTCGGATGTCGAAGTTGTGGCCCTCCACCTTCGTCTGCGCGTTCTCGATCGACTTGCTGATGAGCCCGCTCTCGATGGGAACGTCTTCGTCTAGCCCCACCCGGTCCATCAGGTTGGCGATGGTGGTGCCGCCGAAGCGCCTCATCAGATCGTCCTCGAGAGATGCGTAAAACCGCGACGATCCAATATCGCCCTGTCGGCCGGCGCGCCCTCGCAGCTGGTTGTCGATGCGGCGAGCCTCGTGGCGCTCCGTTCCTATGATATGTAATCCTCCCGAGTCCAGGACTCGCTCCCTCCCCTCGGCGCATGTGGCCTTGGCTGAATCGAGGGCCTCGGCCCATTCCTGGGGGGGGAGCTCCAGGATATCCTTGCCACTCTTGCGCAACGCCTCCCGGGCCAACCCCTCCGGGTTTCCTCCCAGGAGGATGTCCACCCCTCGCCCCGCCATGTTGGTGGCGATGGTGACCGCGTTGAAGCGTCCGGCCTGGGTAATGACGGTGGCCTCGCGCTCGTGTTGCTTGGCGTTGAGGACCTGGTGGGCTATCCCTCGCCGGCGAAGCACGCTGGAAAGCATCTCCGATCTCTCCACGGAGATTGTGCCTACCAGAATAGGCTGACCTTGCTCGTGAAGCTCCTCGATCTCCTCCACGACGGCGCGGAATTTCGCCGCCTCGGTTTTGTACACATAGTCGGGGTGGTCGACCCTGATCATGGGCTTATGGGTGGGAATGGCCAACACGTCGAGGTTGTAGATCTTCTGGAACTCCTCCTTCTCAGTCAGGGCTGTCCCCGTCATCCCCGCTAGCTTCTTATACATACGGAAGTAGTTCTGGAAGGTTATGGTGGCGAGGGTCATGCTCTCGCGCTGGATGCGGACGCCCTCTTTGGCCTCGATGGCCTGATGCAAGCCCTCCGAGTAGCGTCGCCCGTGCATGAGGCGGCCGGTGAATTCATCCACGATGATGACTTCACCGTCCTTGACGATGTAGTCCCGGTCGCGCTTAAAGAGGACCTGGGCTTTGAGCGCGTTCTCCAAGTATGGGATGGCTTCGTAGTATCGATTGCTGCGTATGGAGGCTTTGGTGGCCTCGACACCATGCTCGGCAAGGAACCCTTCGATCTGGGCCTTACTCTCGTCCACATCCCTGGCTACTACTAGGAGCCGCGACGCGCCGTCCAGATCCAGGGAGGTTACCTGGGAGGATCCCGATAGGGCCTCGACGGCTGCGTCCAGCGCACTCAGGCTGCGGAGGCGTGCCTTCACTTGCCTTTGCGATACCTCCTCTATCCCTTCCACGCTGACCCCAAGCTCTTCCAGGAGCGCTGAGGCCACGGCTTCGGCTGGGAGCCCCTCGTTCTGGACGGTGATCCCAAGCGACGCCTTCCTCAACTGGACCTCGTCCACCAGTTGGTCCAGGGCTCGGAGGGCGCCCAGGGCTTCCAGGGTCAGGTTGCGGCAGTTGAGCTCCAAAACTTTATCGGCATACAGGTAGGCGATGCCTAGCTGGTGTTCCATCTTCTCCACGCCGCGCTCGGTCAGGCTGACCGAACGCGCCCTCTCGTCGATGATGAAGTCCCCATCGGGGCTCCCGGCGTCGACGCTTTCCTGACCGCTCCTTCTCAGGCCTTTAACCTTCTGCGCGAACTCCTGATAGAAGGAGGAGGGCTCCTCAGCCTGACCGGAGATGATAAGGGGGGTCCGGGCCTCATCTATGAGGATGTTGTCGATCTCGTCGACGATGGCGTAGCGCAGCTCTCGCTGCACGCACTGGGAGAGGTCCCAAACCATGTTGTCCCTGAGGTAATCGAAGCCGAACTCATTGTTGGTACCATAAGTGATATCAGCAGCGTAGGCTTCCCTTCGAGCCACCGGACGGAGGTTCTCCAGTCGCTCGTCGGAGGTCCGGTAGTTCGGGTCGAAGAGGAAGGCCGAATCGTGTTGGATGACGCCCACCGAGAGGCCGAGCAGGTGGTAGATAGGCCCCATCCACTGGGTATCCCGCTTGGCCAGGTAGTCGTTGACGGTGATAACATGCACACCTTCGCCCTCCAGCGCGTTGAGATAGACGGCCAAGGTCGCGGCCAGTGTCTTCCCCTCTCCGGTCTTCATCTCGGTCACGTTGCCCTGGTGGAGGGCGATCCCGCCGACGAGCTGGACGTCGAAGTGCCTCATGCTGGTGGTGCGCTTGGAGGCTTCTCTCACCAGAGCGAAGGCCTTGGGCAGGAGGTCATCGAGCGGCTCCCCCGATTCAAGCCGCTGGCGAAAGAGGTCCGTCTTTGCCTTGAGCTCTTGGGCGGAGAGATTTTCCATCTCTGGCTCGAGGGAGTTGATCTCCTCGACCAGAGGCTGTACGCTCTCCAGGTACTTGGCGCTGGAATCCTTGATGATCTTGGCGAGAATACCTTTCAGCATGGAGAAGGTTCCCTCTTCCGGCTATTCATTGAACATCTCCCCTACTGAGACCCCCAGGTGGATGCGGCGGATCACCTCGCCCAGCAGGGGAGCGATGGAGAGGACAGTGATGTTGTCGGGCCTTTTCCCCGGTGGAATGGGCAGGGTGTTGGTCACCACAAGTTCTTTCAATGCCATGGAGGAGATCCGCTTGGTAGCGGGCGGGGAGAGCACGGGATGCGTGCAGCAGGCGTAGATATCGTTCACCCCGTTCTCCCGTAACACTCTCGTGGCCTGCAGAATCGAGCCGGCGGTGTCGATCTCGTCGTCGAAGATCACTGCATTGTGGCCTCTCACTTGGCCTATTATGTTGAGAGCCTCACTCTTGCCCTCGTTGCCCAGTCGTCGCTTCTCGATGATGGCCAAAGGGACGTTCAGCTCCTGAGCGAAGTTCCGCGCCTTCTTGGTTGCGCCCACATCGGGGGCGATCACCACCGGCATATCCAGGTTCTTCCGGATGAAGTAGTCGCTCAAGAGGTGCAACGCGGTTACTTCATCCACGGGGATGTTGAAGAAGCCCTGGATCTGCTCGGCGTGGAGGTCCACGGTTAGGATACGGTCCGCGCCAGCGGCGGTGATCAGGTCGGCCATGAGACGGGCGGTGATGGGAACCCTTGGTTGGTCCTTCTTGTCCGTCCTCGCATAAGGGTAAAAGGGGATCACCGCCGTTATCCGACCCGCGGAAGCCCTTTTCAGGGTATCGATCATGATCAGAAGCTCCAGGATGTTCCTGTTCACTGGGGAGGAGGCTGGCTGCACCAGGAAGACGTCCTGTTGCCGCACGCTCCGGTTCAGTTTGACGAAGATATTCTCATTGGGGAAGTCCAGGATATCGGCTCCTCGCAGGGGGATGTTCAAGTAGTCGCAGATCTCCTCGGCCAGCTGCGGATTAGCTCTTCCGGAGAAGATGCTCAGCTCTCCATACATCTGAGCCTCCTTAAGTCCCGTGAGGGAGTTGAGATGACACTGCTGGAATCCCGGCTATCGACCGCCGGGGCCATTCGGCAAAGTCGCGACGGGCAGGGATGGCAAGAGCGTCGATGATGGCTTAGCTGTAGCGCTCTAGCGGCCACAGGATTTGCACGAAGTGGCTGCGCAGGAGGAGCAGGAGTTTCCTCCTATCGAGCGGGTGCCTCCCCCGTTACCCTGGCTGCGCGAGGAAAAGATGGAAGGCATCCGCTCGCTTCTCTCGCCTCCGCAACGAGAGCAGCAGGCGGGGGCATCCAGGTGGCCTATAGCTCGAAGGATCTGAAACTCCTGTTCGCAATCGCGGCAACGGTATTCGTAAATCGGCATCTGAACACCTTAAAGTTCCTCGGGTCCCAGCTGGGGATTATATCGCCCCCCGGCGCGGCCGTCAAGGTGCGAGGCGCGCGGGATGGCGGCCCCATGTGCTCCAAGGCGCTCGCTTGGTGATGTGCTGACTGGCGGTCTGCTACCGGGACCGGCCCCTGTCTCCAAACAGGATATTGGCGAGGATGCTGGCCGCGGTGACCACGAGCGATCCCAGGAAGGCGCTCCCGAAGCTATCCACCTGGAAGGCCAATCCGAACAGGGTCGCCAGCCAGGAGGCCAGCCAGAACATCAGCGCGTTGATGACCAGCATGAACAGCCCCAGGGTCACCACTACCAGGGGGCATGATATCGCCACCGCGATGGGACGAACGATGGCGTTTACCAAGCCGAAGATGACGCCTGCTGCGGCAAGAGCGACCAGATTCTCGTTGTACCTGATCCCCGGGATCAGCAGTGCGGCTGCCCATAGGCCGACGCAATTGATCAGCCAGGACCATACGAATTTACGCACGGGTTTCCTACCTTTCTTGTTGTCTAAGGTTGAGCCACAGGGTATCCTCCACGCTGACCTCGATGAATCCCAGGTTGTGCAGGCCCTTTTCTAATTCCTCCTCGCCGAGTGCCTGCAAGGTCAGCTTCACCTCCGCCTTCGCGGGGTTGCCCAGGCTCCAGAGTGCCGTCGTCGTCAACGCCTGCGCATCTGAAATCTGGCACTGGGAGCCGGGGAAGAGCCTCATCCTCCGCTGAAACGGAGGTACCCTGTTCGCCGTCATCTCCAGGTAGGCCAGCAGGGTGCCTCGCCTCTCTGCGACCCAGGCTTGCCGGCGTCGGAGGGTCAGAGCGTCGCGGAGCCAGCGAGCGGTCGGCCCTCCAACTGGCGGCGCGGGGCCAGTTCCGCGGAGGAGATGAGCCGGCTCAAATTCGTCGGCTGCTGCCCGTTGACGCATGGTGGAGATGGTTCGCGAATCTTCGACGTTGGCGCGGCGCACTTGACAGGGGGAATCGATCGATGCTGGTGGTGCTACCCCTGGAGGCTTTGTCAGCCGCGCCTCACGTGCGAGACGTTGGAAGCCCAGCCTCTCGTAGAGGCGGGAGGCTGGGAGATTGCCTGCCCTCGCTTTCAGGGTGATGGATGTTCCTCCCCGATCGATAATGTGTTCTTTCGCGGCTTGCATGAGGCGGCGGGCGACCCCCTTTCCTCGTTGGCTGGGATGGACCGCCAGGTTGCTTATCAGCCAAGTTCCTTTTCCACCCGAGGAGCGGTGGACGTTGACGTTGCCCACCACGTGCCCCCCCTTTTCCCAGACGAATCCCGAGAAGAGCTCCTCCAAGTCATCTCCCAGCCAAGCGGAAAGGGTGAGGAGGGGAATCATGCGACGCATTAGCTTGAGTTCGCGAAGGGCTTCCGGGTTCTGGAATTCTCCCTGACAGAACGCGATTTGAAGCAGGTCGAGCGCGCTGCGAATGTCCGAGGGGATCCGCAGGGGGCGCAGAACCCCCAGGGCCTCGTCCCCCAGGGGTGTGGCTGCCCGCCTTTCGGGGCTTGGAGAGGTGCTCCTAATGCAAGTCAATCCTGGCAAGGAGCTACCTATCCTCCCACGTAGATTCGTCCCGTCACCAAGAGGATGAGGCATCCCAAGATCGCTACGTTGAGGAAAAACAGCATCGATAGAACGAACCAGTATCTGGCCTGCATGCTCCTCCGCTCCAACTTCGAATAGGATAATGCCAGGACCGATAAAAGTCAAGCGCAGCATGGAGGAGAGAGGGATATCCGGGAAGCCTTATCTGCCGCTGATCAGCGAGCTATTTACTTTTTACCAGGAATGTGGTATAAATGGGTATCTTGGTCGAAGTCTCCAGCCCGTCTTTTATCGACGAGAGGAGGTGCGCATGAACTGACCGGGGCGGCCGGGGAAGCGGCCGCCTCCGAGGGAGCCTGTCTCCGAGATCATGCTTTCTTTGGGGTTCTGAAAGACGCTAGCAAGAGGAGGGAGAGAAGTTGAAGAAGTATCTGTTCGCGCTATTGGCCATCGCGATGATCTTGACGCCGGCCGCGGTCGTCGGTGCGGCTCCGCAAGGACAGGACGAAGGCTATACTACCTATACCGTCGTGGGGGGCGATACTCTAGCCGAGATCGCTGCGGCCCAGCTCGGGGACGGCTCCCTGTACCTGGAGATCGCGGCCCTGACCAACGCCCAGGGCGGGGATTTCGCTTTCATCGAGAATCCGGACCTGATCGAGATCGGCTGGCTTCTGGCCATACCGGTTGCCGAGTGGTCCATCCCCACCGTGGCCCCTGAGGATCGCGAGATCCTCACCGTGGCTTACGGCGGAGACGTCGACACCCTAGATCCGCAGGCGTTCAAATCCATCCTGGGCTATTACGTCATCATGAGCACTCAGGATCAGCTGCTGGATTACGTCCTCCAGCCCGGCCCCGATGACATCCTAGTCTCCTCCTTGGACGTGCGGCCTATGGGCGCCGAGAGCTACGATGTGAACGAGGAGATGACTGAGGTTACCTTCTATCTGCGAGAAGATGCCAAGTTCGCCGATGGGCGGCCCATCACCGCCAAGGATTGGAAGTACACCTTCGATCGAGGCATTCTGGGACCGACCTACACCCAGATCCTGGCCGATATGCTGACCATCACCGACACCAACCAGATCCAGGTGGTGGATGATTACACCATCAACTTCAAGTTCAACAAGCCCAACCCGCTGTGGCGGGAACTGATCGTCCTGAACACCATGTCGGTGCTGGACAGCGAGACCTTCCAGGCCAACGCCACGGAGGACGATCCCTGGGCAGCCGATTGGGCCAAGACCAACCATTCCGATTCGGGCCCATACATCTTAGAGAAGTGGGAGCCGGGCGTGGAGGTGGTGCTCACGCCCAATCCGAACTACTGGAACGCGGACGCCGTCAACAACGCCGGCATCGTGGTCAAGATCATCCCCAACCCTGAGGATCGAGTGCTGCTCCTCAAGAACGGCGACGTCGACCTCACCTACGAGGTGGCCCCCAGGGAGATGGCCAAGCTTGAGGACGATCCTGCCGTCAACGTAATAAAGGTGGCCAGCACCTGGAACTGGTACATGGGGATCAACAACACCATCCCGCCGCTGGACAACAAGCTGGTGCGGCAGGCCATCAGCTACGCTGTGCCTTACGACACCATCATCGACCAAGTGATGTACGGCTACGCGTCGCCGCAGAAAAGCCCCATAACAAAGCTGACGCCCACCAGCGACTACAGCTTCTGGGAGTACGACACCGATCTGGTGAAGGCCAAGGAGCTGCTGACCGAGGCGGGGTATCCCGATGGTTTCGACACCGAACTGAATGTTTTGATCGGGCGCGCCGAGGATGAGGAGGCCGCGGTCTGGATCCAGGCGAACCTGGCCAAGATCGGGATCAACGCTACCATCAACAAGATGACCCAGGCCGACTGGCAGGACAAGATCAACAACTTCGAGCATCCACTGTTCATGATGGAGTGGTTCTCCTGGGTCAACGATCCCTTCTACCACATGTACTGGAACTGGCGATCGGATTCGTGGGCCAACTTCACCCAGTACAACAACCCTCGCGTGGACGAGATCATGAAGGAGGGCATGTACCTGACCGATTCCGTGAAGCGCGCCGAGCTGAGCCGTGAGGCCCAAGAGCTGATCCTGGACGACGCGCCGTGGGCGTTCACGTATACCAGCAACTTCACCGTGGTCACTGGCAAGGATGTCAAGGGTTACGCTGTCTACTGGGATCAGAACCCGCGCTGGATGTACCTGTACAAGTAGGTTCCGACCTGAAGATGGGCTGGTGAGTTGTGAGGAGGGAGCGGGTTATCCGCTCCCTCCTTTTTGGGGCAGATGAGCGACGGTTGTTGTGAGCTTCGCCGCTCGTTGCGGATGGTGGGGGGGATGATTCAGCCTTGATCGTCGTCGCTCGTGACAGCGATATAGCCGATCTGGATCCACAGAACTTCAAGACCGATGCTTCTTATGACGCCGTGGCCAACCTGTACGAGGCCCCACTGGAACGCGAGCTGGTGCCGGGCGCCTCGGGCAACTGGATCGCGGGGGATCGAACCCGCAGCAGCGCGGTCGAATACTGGCGGTTCACGGATGGGGGCAAGAGGCTTGAACTTGGAGTCCGGAGCGGTCTGATTTTTTCCGATGGGACTCCACTCGATGCGGCCTGCTTGAAGCACACCTTGGACAGGGCTATCCTGGGTCCTGGTTACGTGGCCCCTCTCATGAGATTGATGACGGTAGAAGATCCCGAGCAAATTGTCCTGATGGGGAATCAGGTGCTGGAGCTACGATTGAAGCAAGCCTCGCCTATTGCCTTGGAGCTCCTGTGCCTCAGCGTGCTATCGGTTATGAGCCCTACCGTCAGCACGAAGCATGGAGTTGACGGTGATCCCTGGGCAAGTCGCTGGTACGAGAATCATGCCCTGGGCTCAGGGCCGTATATCCTAAGCGACTGGGAGCCGGGGCAGGAATACACCTTCGAGCCCAATGAGCGCTACTGGCGTCGGGGAGAGGTGGCCAATTCGGGGGTCACCGCCAGGGTCATGGCGTCCGCCGAGGAGCGCCTGGCGGGGTTGCGCGATGGCTCCATCGACCTGGTCATAGGGTTGCCGCCGGAGCAGTTGCTCGCTCTGGGTCGAGATCCTGACATCCGGCTGTTGTCATTTCCCAGCACCTTCTGTAAATACTTGGGGATGAACAATCGGATCTCACCCTTCGACGATGTGAGGGTAAGGCAAGCGATCTCGCATGCTGTCCCCTGCGTGGAGATCATGAACGACCTCATGGCAGGCCATGCTCAGCCCCTGACCAGTCCCATCCCGGTTGGGATGCCCACTCATGACGATGTCTTGGCGCCCGGCTCAAGGGAGAACCTCGATCGGGCTCGGGAGCTTCTTCGGGAGGCTGGCGCGGAGAAGGCGAGGTCGGTTGAACTTTTCGTGCGCTCGTCCAAAGCTGAGGACTCCCGCATCGCGGAGCGTGTGCGGGCTGGCCTGGGTCGGCTGGGAATCGAGGTGGAGATCCGGTCCCTTCCGGAGGGCGAGTTCTTTGGGGGATTGACAGCGAAGCGGTTGCCATTTTTCATCTGTGAGACGTTCTCTTGGGTGAACGAGCCGATGTCCCATCTGATGTGGAATCTGGGGTCGGATCGCCCCAAGAATTTCACTAACTACGCCAATCCACGAGTGGACCAGGCCTTCGAGCGGGGCATGTGGGAGCTCGATCCGAGGAAACGCGCGGAGCTGAGCCGAGAAGCCCAGAGGCTGGTGGTAAGGGATGCGCCCTGGGTGTTCCTATACCAGCCCAACTGGGTTGTGGCCACCTCCAGGCGCTTGAAAGGTTATGCCAAATGGAATGACCTGCTGTCGCGATACAGAACCCTGTATCTGGGGAGAGGGGGGAGAGGTGACGGGGCCCGGACACTCTAACCATTTGGTGGTCGCCGTGGACAGCGATATCAATAGCCTGGACCCTCATGTTTTCAAGACCGAGGCGGGCTATTGTGCCGTGGCCAACCTGTACGACGCCCCCCTGGAGCACGCCTTGCGGCCCGGCCCTGACGGCAGCTGGCAGGGCAGCCCCGAGATCCAGGGGGCGTTAGCGGAGAGCTTTGAGCTGTCTCCGGATGGGACCTTGCTGAGGCTTCAAATCCGCCCTGGACTCACCTTTTCCGATGGTGTGCCCGTAACCGCCGAGTGCTTCCGCTACACGGTGGAGCGGGCGCTGCGTGGATCCGGCTACGTGGATCTCCTCTTGAACCTGGTCGGCATTTTCGATCCACAGCAGGTGCGGGTCCTAGATGATCGCTCCCTCCAGCTGGAGCTCAGGTTTTCCAGTCCATTCCTCCTCCAGAGCTTGGCCTTGATGGACCTGGCTATCCTGGAGGCTGGCGAAAGCCGACGCAGGGCTCAGGAGGGAGACCCATGGGCTGAAGCGTGGTATGAGAGCGCAGCGCTGGGGGCCGGCCCCTATGTGCTGGAGGCGTTCAGGCCGGGGAAAGAGTGCGTCTTGAAAGCCAATCGCCGTTATTGGAGGGCAGATCTGCCCCGCAACGATGGCGTTACTATGAAGGTGGTGCCATCCGCACAGGACAGGGTGAGGATGCTCCAGTCGGGGGAGGCGGACGTGAGCGTGGGGCTGGAAGCGGAGGGCCTAGCGCAACTGGAGCAAGATGCCAGGGTGCGAGTGGTGGCCCTGCCCAGCACCTTGTGGAAATATCTGGGCGTTAACAACCGGACTCCACCCTTCGATGATATCCGGGTCAGGAAAGCCCTGTGTTATGCGACCCCGTACGAGGCTATAATCTCCGAGGCCTTCGGGGGGCGCGCTCAGCCTCTGACCAGCCCCGTCCCCGCAGGGGTTCCCACCCATGATGGCTCCTTTTGGAACTATCGAGTGGACTTGGATAAGGCGCGGGGGTTCCTGCGGGAAGCAGGGCTGGGGAGGGGCTTCGATGCCAAGCTGACCATACGCGAGGAGAAGGCCGAGGATAAGCGTATAGCCAGCTTGGTCCAGGAGGCCTTTAAGGAAATTGGGATCGAGCTGGAAATCGAACGGATCCCCAGCCTGGAATTCCACGAGGGGATCGCCAGGGAGGAACTGCCTATGTTCCTCCTGGAGATGCTCTCCTGGGTCCGGGATCCGTTCTTCAAGATGCATCTGCTGATCGAGACCGGAGCCCTTGAGAATCGGATCGGCTACAGCAACGCCCGGATCGATGAGATAATCGCTCGCGGGTTGCGGGAGTCCGATCCCCGAGCGCGCGAAGCTCTCAGCCAGGAGGCCCAGAGATTGTTTGCGGAAGATGCGCCGTGCGTGTTGCTTTGCCAACCCCATTGGGTGGCGGCCACGAGGTCGACGCTGCGGGGAATTGTGATGATGAACGACCACCAGTTGAGATTTGTTTATATGGAGAGGGTCCGGTAAAATGGCGTGCCCCGGGTTTCACCCTCGGTGTTTTATGGGTACAGAGTCGCTTCCTTCAGGGGGTCGCTTATGAGCCTTCGCAGATACCTCGCACGCCGTCTCGGATTCGCCGTCGTAACCCTCGTGGGGGCCATCACTGCCGTGTTCATATTGACAAACATCTTGCCGGGGAGCCCTGCGGCCGTCAAGCTGGGCAGCTTCGCCGACCCGGAGGCTATCGCCGCCCTGGAGAGACAGATGGGGTTGGATAAGCCACTGTGGGTGCAATACGGCCGCTACTTCTGGAATCTGCTGCATGGGGATATGGGGACGAGTTGGATCAGCGGGCACCCGGTGGCCACCGACCTCCTGCGGAGGTTGCCGGCATCGGCGGAGCTGGCCCTTTGCGCCGTGTTCCTGGCCATGTTGGTGGGCCTCCCCTTGGGCATCGTGGCTGCACTCAAGAAGGATAGCATCGTGGACCAGGCGGCCCGCTTCATCGCCATCTTCGGCGCTTCGGTACCCCTCTTTTGGTTAGGCTTGGTGATGATCCTCATCTTCTATTCCGTTCTGGACTTGGCGCCTCCTCCCATGGGCCGGATAAGTGCCCGAGTCGTCGCTCCGGAGCGCATCACGGGCTTTCTTCTCATTGACACGCTGGTGCAGGGCGACTTCGATGCTTTCAGGATGGTCGTGGGCCAGTTAGCGCTTCCTTCCATCAGCCTGGCCATAATTGCGGTGTCGTCCATCATCAAGATCTCGCGGTCGGCCACTCTGGAGGTGCTGAGGATGGACTATGTCCAGACCGCCCGAGCTATAGGCCTCAGCATGCGGGAGATCGTCACTCAGGATGTGCTGAAGAACGCCTTCATCCCCATCTTGACCATGCTGGGCATCGTGCTGGGCTACCTTCTGGCGGGGAATGTTATCGTGGAGAGGATCTTCGCGTGGCCGGGCATCGGATCCTACGCCTGGAACGCCATCATGTCCAAGGATTTGTATGCGGTTCAGGGCTTCGTTCTTCTTATCGCCATCATCTATGTGGGGATCAATCTAGTTATCGATATTCTGTACGTGCTCATAGACCCTCGGATCCGCCTGGGGTAGGACGCCGGGTTCGGGGAACCTAGTTCGGCCGATGCAAGTTTAGGAGGGAACGGGAAGTTAACCCATGTCTGCATCCGAGGCTAGTCTCGTGGAAAGCCTGACCGGGCGGGAGCAACCCGAAGGGGGCCGCCTTTCCGACTTCTGGCTGATCCTGAGGGGAAACAAGACCATGCTGGTGGGGATAGTCATCCTCGTTCTCCTCGTCCTGATGGCCTTCGTGGGCCCCTTGGTGGCCCCGTATGGGCCGTTGGATACGGATCCAGCCAAGCAGTTGCAAGCCCCTTCCGGCGAGCACCTGATGGGCACCGACCAGTATGGTCGCGATATACTGTCGCGAATCCTGCATGCAACGCAGCTGGATTTGCAGATCGCAGCGTTCGTCACCATCATCGCCTTTACAGCGGGCTCTCTCATAGGTGCCATTTCAGGGTATGTGGGGCGGCTGCTGGACGATATAGTGATGAGGGTGGTCGATATCTTGATGGCGTTCCCGTCCTTCATCCTGGCCATGGCCATCACCGCGATGCTGGGCAACTCGGTGCGGAACGTCATCGTGGCCATTGCTATCGCTTATACACCCTATTTCATCCGCCTCACCCGGGCCGAGATTCTCTCCCGCCGGCAGGCGGAGTATGTGGATGCGGCACGGTGCGTGGGCAACCCGGATTGGCGCATCATAGGCTTCCATCTCCTTCCAAACAGCATTTTCCCCGCGCTGGTACAGGCCACCCTGTGCCTTGGCTGGGCGATCCTGGATGCATCCGGACTCGCCTTCCTGGGGCTGGGGATCGTCCCCCCCACGCCGGAGTGGGGGGTCTTGGTGAACGAGGGCACTCGTAATATCATCGGTGGCGAATGGTGGACTTACTTCTTTCCAGGCCTGGCTATTATGTTGGCGGTCTTCGGCTTCAACCTGACCGGCGACGGGCTGCGGGACATTCTTTCGCCGGAGTAGATAGGAATGGAGACCTTGACGGATAGCGGTAATGGGCTCCTCAGCGTCCGGAACCTGAGCATCGCGTTCCCCAGGAAACGCGGCTCGGACGTGGTCGTAGTGGACGACGTCTCCTTCAGCGTGGGGGCGAACGAGTACGTCGGGCTGGTGGGGGAAAGCGGCTCCGGGAAGACGGTCACCGCCTTGTCGGTGATGGGGTTAACCCGCTCGCCGGGGAAGGTCGTTTCTGGCGAGGTTTGGTTCAAAAGTCGGGATCTGAGATCATTGAACGAGGATGATCTTCGCGCGGTGCGCGGCAACCAGATCTCCATGATCTTCCAGAGCCTCAGAAGCTCGCTCAACCCGCTGATGAAGGTGGGAGACCAGGTGGCACGGGTATATCGAATCCACCACGACTTGGGCCAGGAGGAGGCCCGATCGAAGGCGATCGAGATGCTGCGCCTCGTGGGAATCCCCGATGCGAGGAGGAGGGCGGGGGATTACCCCCATCAACTCAGCGGCGGCATGTGTCAGCGGGTGATGATCGCCATGATGATCTCGTGTCAGCCCGACTTTCTCATCGCAGATGAGCCTACCACAGGGTTGGATGTGACCATTCAGGCCCAGATCTTCGAGCTCATCCGGGACCTCCAAAAGCAGCTCAGGAGCTCGGTCCTGCTCATAACGCACGACCTGGGGGTGGTGGCGGAGACCTGTCAGCGCGTGCTGGTGATGCACGCGGGGCACATCGTGGAGACGGCAGATGTGGAGACCATATTCGCGGATAGCAGGCATCCGTACACTAGGCATCTGATGAGCTCCATCCTTCGTATCGACAGGGAGATCGTGTTCCCCGAGGACATGAGGAGCGTCTCGGAGGACATCCTTTATGCTCCGCGGGGCTGTCGTTTCGCACACAAGTGCGATCAGGCCATCGAGGATAAGTGCTTCCGGGAAAAGCCTTCTATGGTGGAAATCGAGAGTGGGCATTGGGTCATGTGCCATCTCTATGGAGGGCGGGGATGAGCCCTATCCTGGAAGTCGAGAAGCTCACCAAGTGGTTCCCATCGCGGGATGGTCAGGTCCGCGCCGTCAACGGCGTGAGCTTCCAGATCGAGGACGGCGAGGCTGTCGGCTTGGTGGGCGAGAGCGGCTGCGGAAAGACGACCATAGCGCGATGCATCCTGCATCTCACCGGCGTTACTAGCGGGGAGATCCGCTTCCGTGGCAGGGAGACATCCCGGTTGTCCGAGTCCGAATTCCGTCCGCTTCGCAAGCATCTCCAGATGGTGTTCCAGGATCCCATCATGTCGCTGAACCCCCGCTATACGGCGCGGCGAACCCTGAGCGAGCCGCTCATGCTCCACGGCTTGGCCAAGGGAAAGGAGCGAAGGGAGTGGGTGCTTGAGGTCATCGCTCGCGTGAATCTGGAGAGCGAACATCTGGATCGGTATCCTCATCAGCTCAGCGGGGGCCAGAAACAGCGGGTGGGCATCGCGCGCGCCATCATCACCGACCCCGAGTGTGTGCTTCTGGATGAGCCGACTTCCTCTCTGGATATGTCGGTGAAGATTCGCATCGTGCAGCTGCTTAAGAGGCTCCAGGAGGAGATGGGGATGACTTACATATTCATCTCCCACGACCTCAGCACGGTGAGGAACCTGTGCAGTCGGGTCATGGTCATGTACCTGGGTCAGATCGTGGAGATCGCTCCCACCGACATCCTGTTCTCCGATCCCATCCACGCCTATACCCGGGCGCTGCTCTCGGCCATCCCTATCCCCGATCCCACGGTCAAACGGGAGCGCATCCTGCTCAAGGGAGAGACCCCGGTCCTGACCGGCGACTGGAAGGGATGCACCCTGCAGGACAGATGCCCAGAGGCCACGCCGGCCTGTCGCGAGGAGTATCAGTATATGAGGGACGTGGGTGGCGGACACCTGGTGGCCTGTCGCTTGGCGGATTAAGGGAGGCGGGGAGGGCTGTGATGCTTCATATCGAGTCGTTCGATCCTAGGGGTGACGGGGGCGAGTTGGAGACCTTCCTCAAGGAGAAAGCCCCCTATTGGCGGAAGCGGGGCTTTCAAGTTAAAGCTTACGTGACCCAGTATGGCCTGCCGGAGGCAACTCGTTCGTGGCGAATCAGAACGAGTTACTTCTGTCCAGCCACTTGGATCGGCCAAGGGAATTGTATGTAAGCGAGTATTTGCTAGGCTTTTGGGTGCCGATTACATTTCTGAGTTGGCGCCAGTTCGGGAGTGATTACGGTGGCGAATGAGTTCTGGTTGGACCATGGTAATAGGCGTATCGTATTTACTTCTCCAGACAGATGCCCGATGTGTCACAACTTCGTCACAATAAGAGCTTCTATCGCGCATGTTTGGGGTGAAAGTGAAGCTCAATTAGTGTTTCGCTGTCCGAACAACCGGTGTGGTCGTCTGTTCATTGGGTACTACGGTACTTCTATTTACGACGAACCCCTTCTCCGAAAGCTTCGACCTTCAGAGGTCGCGAAAGAGTCCTTACCACAGTCTATTGAGCGTATTTCGCCTGACTTCGCGTCTATATACGGTGAAGCACACGTCGCAAAGGAGGAAGGGCTGCTTCAGATTTGTGGTGCTGGGTACCGAAAGGCCTTTGAGTTCTTGATCAAGGACTACGCTAAGAGTCGGAGTTCAAGCGACGAAGAGAAGTTGGCCATCGAGAAAGCCTTCTCTGGCAAGGTAGTCCAGGATCACATCAGCGATCCCCGTATCCAGGCGGTTGCTGAGAGGGCTCTCTGGCTGGGGAATGATGAGAGTCACTATCTGAGGAAGTGGACTAGCCATGACATAGAAGATCTCATCACACTCATAGGGCTGGCTGTTCGATGGATTGAGATTGAACAGCTCTCTCAGGCGTATACAGACGATATGCCTAACTGAAGATCATTAGGTATGCATTTGCCCAACCTTCTGGCAGAGATCTCGAGGCAAGAAAATCCACGCACATCGGCAACAGTGTTCGAGGCAGAATAAAGATCACTGCCGCAGTATCCAAGATCGGAGACGACCGCGTGAAAACGCCAGCGGAGTTGATAACAGACAGGCTGAAACAGCTCACTGACTATATCTCCAAAGCCAATGAGCACACCTATTTTCATCGCCTGAGGGAATTCGCTGATTACTGCAGGAATACGCCTGCTCTGAAGTGTGCAATCACTCAGTTACCTAAGGTCGACTATGACTGGGATATTCAATGGCATCAGATACAGTGGCCGTTTAGAGACGAGGGCTCGGCTTTTCGCTGGAGTGCTCTAGAGCAACTTGCAGACGCACAGGACCAAAACGAGGCTCTCAACTTACTATTAAGGATAGACTACGATCTCACCCGTGCACAAAGTACATTTGCGCAAGAGGTAGTAATCCCTCTGAGCGACTACTTGGTTTTCTCCTTCGCAACTTCCAGCATAATGCTATACTTACTTTGGCGCTACAAGTTGTGGGCGGAATGGTTTGAGGCCGACAGGTTGCGAGGGGTTTACAGCACTGATGGCGAAGAGGGACTAGACGATGATGTACGCCGTTTCTTGTTTGAGAGCGGTGTTGACTATCCATACTCTCAGCCCAGTTCACCAAGCGGGAAAGCTGATGTTGTAGCGAGCCTGGAGACAGAAGACCCCCTTGTTCTTGAGATTAAGGTATGGGATTCTTCAAAAGGCTATAGGGAAAACCGAGTCCGGGATGGACTCCGTCAAGTGATTGACTACGCAAGTGACTATGGTAAGAACACAGGCTACGTGGTCGTATTCAATCTCGACTCTGTGCCCCTTAACTTTATAGGTGACATGAGTGGGACACAAGACATACCACGAGTTGAGAGAGATCGGACCTACTACTTTGTGGCTATAAACATCGCTAGGCAAGAGAAGAAAGCCGCTCAGAGAGATAAGGGTAGGCCAGTGAAGCAGAATGAGATTCAACTAGATGGGCTTTGGGAGAAGCGGGATGGCTAAGTTGCTGGGTGTCGGGGATAGGTGGTCTTGATAACTAGGCCAAGATAAACTTGGAAGGGCCGGAGGGAGCGGACATAGTTTGGAGGAATTAGTATGGCGTTAGGGTTGGAGGAGGAGGCGCGTACGATCCTGGTCCAATGCATGAATCTTCGGGCGGGAGAGAGCGTGTTGGTCATCGTGGATGAACCGTCGGAGGGCATAGGGCAGGCCCTTTGGGCTGCGGCCAAGGAATTGGGGGCGGAAGCTGCCTTGATCAAGATGATTGCCAGAGCCAGCCACGGGGCGGAGACTACTCCTGTGGTGGCGAAGGCGATGCTGGAGGCGGATATCATCCTGGCTCCTACCAGCAAGTCCCTATCTCATACACAGGCTCGAAAGGCAGCTTGCGAGCGCGGGGCGCGGGTGGCCAGCATGCCCACAATTACCGAGGATATTATGGCCAGGACCATGGGCGCCGATTTCTTCGCCATCCGGGACCGTACCGTTCCCCTGGCCCGGATCCTCAGCGACGGCAGCAGGGCTCACGTGACGTCTCCGAGGGGGACCGATCTGGTCCTTTCCCTGGAGGGCCGAGAGGGGCACGCCGATACGGGGATCCTGCATGCGCCAGGCTCTTTCGGAAATCTACCCGCTGGTGAGGCCTACATCGCCCCGGTGGAGGGGATGGCCGAGGGGGTGATCGTGTTCGACGAGGCCATGCCACCTATGGGCCTGCTGGACGAGCCGATCACCGTAGTCGTGGAGAAGGGGTTCGCCACTGATATTAGTGGGGGCGAGGGCGCTAAGATGCTGCTCAACGACATCGACCCCTTCGGCCGGGATGCGCGCAACATCGGTGAGCTGGGCATCGGGACCAACGAGGCGGCCGGTTCTCCCCTGACTGGCAATACCTTGGAGGACGAGAAGGCCTTGGGGACGGTCCACTTCGCCCTGGGGAATAGCGCCACCATCGGCGGCAAGGTGAATGTGGCGTCACACATTGATGGCATTGTCCTCAACCCCACCCTCGAAGTCGACGGGAAGACCATCTTGGAGCATGGGAAGCTTCTAATCTGAGCTTGCCAATTTGATGCCACGCCTGGGAACAAAGGAGGGAGGCGGCCGAATCCGGCCATCCTCCCTCGAGCAGTTCTAATGACTTCTCCGGTTAGCTGAAAGCCTACTTCTCGGTGGAGTGTACCCACCGGCAGAAGCCATCCCCTCGGGTGAGGCGGTGGGTGGGTTCGAACTTCATATCCGGGTTGAAGCCAGCGACGAAGCCATCGTCGCCCGCACAATAGGTATCAGAGAGAAAGGCCAGTTCCTCGTCGCCGACCCCCCATCGTTTCAGCAAGTCGTAGGCAGCGCAGCCGGAAGTTTTCCAGATGAAGACATCGTCACTCAACTCCTCGGTTCCCTCGCCGCCCGGGGTGATCCCATACATCAGCTCCCAGGCCTGGGCCATTCCTCGCGCGTCGGGCCGACCGACCTCCTCGGCTATCTCCTTGCCGATCCTCACGCCGGCCTCGTACATCGACTTGCGCAGGATCTCCTTGGCCTTGTCGCGCCCAAACAGCTCCTTCAGCTGCCAATAGGTCTCGGTGAAAAGGCCCGCCTGCCATTGCATCCCAGTCCCCAGCATCCTCGAGGCCTGGCTCAAAGGCACCATCTTCTCTTGCTCTGCCATGCTGTTATTCCTCCCTTGATCCTAAGTCGGTTCTAGAACGAGAACTCCACTTTCATGGATCCGTACTTCTCCTTATCGATGGCTGTGGTGAGCGCCTCCTTCCACCCCTCCAGGGGGAAGCGGTGGGTTATAGTGGAGGCTTGTTGCGCCTGGCCGCTGGCCACCATGTCCAGCGCAGTCTGAAACTCCCGTTTCGGGCCGTGATACGAGTAAATCATAGAGGGCAAGATCACTACTTCCTTCAACAGCAGAGTGGCGAGATTCAGAGGCCGGTCGCCGGAGAAGAAACCTTCCATGATCAGTTTCCCCTTCTGCCTGCACATTGCCAGGCCCTGCTGGAGCGCGTCGGTGTTGCCGCCTACGCACTCGTAGACCTGATCCGCTCCCCAGCCGCCGGTGAGATTCAGCACCCCTTCCACGGGATCGTCGGTCTCTTGTAGGCAGATAACCTCGGTGGCGCCAAACTCGGGGGCTAGCTTGGCCTGGAAATCGTATTTGGCTACGGCGATGAGGTCGGTGACCCCGGCGGCGCGGAGGCACTGGAGGGTATCAAGTCCAATGATGCCGGCACCGATCACGGCCACGGTATCCCCGGGCTGAGGACCTCCCAAGTTGGATGCGTGGACGGCGCAGGCCAGTGTGTCCAAGAGAGAGGCCTCTTCGAAGCTCACATGGGGAGGAAGCTTGAAGACGTGGGCCGCCGGGACGGTGAGGAACTCCGCATAGCCCCCGTTGAAGGTGCCTTTTCCTATGGGGATGCCGACGATGTTGAAGTTCTTCTGACAGAGTTGAAACTGTCCGATCTGACACATGGGGCATGGGTTATCAGGCTCAACGTCCAGGCACGAAATCAGTGGCTCGATCCCCACTCGGTCGCCCACCTCGATGCCGCTGACGCCGTCTCCTACCTCATGCACTACCCCGGCGGTCTCGTGGCCGAAAATTGCAGGAAGATTCTCGTCGGGTATCAGATGCCGGGTGAAACCCATGAAATAGTGTAGATCCGATCCGCAGATGCCGGTTGCTTTGACTTCAACAACTATCTCCCCTGGATTCGCTTTCGGGCGAGGCACCTCTTTCAGCTCCATGCCGTTCGGCCAGGTAGCACCATCCCAAACCACGGCTTTCATCATTTCGGACATACTAGCTATCTCCCCTCTCATGCTTTCTATAAAGTGGAGCCACTATCTGCTATGGTGTCTATTATGCGGCTTTAGCTGCTCCTAGTGACGCTCGAATACTGCCCTGAGCGTTTCGTTATCCTTCTTGTGAATCGCGGCTTCGAACGCTTGTTGCCAATCTTCTATAGGGAACCGATGGGTGATCAGATCCCGGTGGTTGACCTGGCCGGATGCCAGCAGATCCATCCCAATCTGGTATTCACGCTTGTATCCCCAGGTGGAGTAGCAGCTAGAGGAGATGATATCCACCTCCTTCAGGATCATGGTCAGCAGGTCGATGGGACGCTGGCCAGAGAACACGCCAATCATTATCACCTTTCCTCCCGGCCGGCACATGTGGATTCCCTGCTCTACGGCGTCGGTGTCGCCGCCCACACATTCGTACACCTGATCCACGCCCCATCCGCCGGTGAGTTTCATCACGCCCTCAACCGGGTCGTCGCCGTCCTCGATGCAGACGACCTCTTTGGCGCCCAGCTTCTTCGCAGCCTCTGCCTGGAATCCATACCGAGCTACCGCTATGATATCCGAGACCCCCTCTATGCGGACGCATTGGATGGCATCCAGACCGATGACTCCGCAGCCCAGCACCACCACCGTGTCGCCCATCGAGGGCCTGCCTCGCTTTATGGCGTGAACATCCACGGTCAGGACATCCAGAAGCGCAGCCTCGTCCAAGGGGACGGAGTCGGGGGCTTTGTAAAGATGCTCCTCGTGCACGATGATGTACTCGCCGTACCCGCCGGGCAGCACCTTCCCCTTGGTGACGGGGATCCCCAGGATCCCGAGCCCGCTGGCGCACAGAGGATACTGGCCGATCTCGCACATGGGACACGTCTGGCCGAACGCGGTGCATTTGTGAATGGGCTCCACTCCCACCCGGTCGCCGGGCTTAACCTTGGTCACCCCTTCGCCCACATCCACCACCACCCCAGCGTTCTCGTGTCCCAGGACGGCTGGGAGGTTCTCATCGGGCACCAGATGCCGGGTCTGGCCCAGCAGGTAATGCAGGTCGGACCCGCAGATGCCCACCGCCTTGACGTTGACCAGCGCCCAGCCCGTCCCAGGCAATGGCTTGGGGAAGTCTTTTAGTTCCAGACTGTCTGGGTATTCGGTTCCGTCCCAAACTAGAGCTTTCATCATCTCAGTCATGCGAACACCTCCTGTATGGTATATTCTATCGCAATTCGCGGTCTGCAGTGCTGCTCGCTTGTTGCTGCCCTCTACTCCTTCCCCTCCATCGCCTCGATCCACGGCGCATCGTGGGATTTAGTCCCATCGTAGGGCACGTCTGCTAAGAAGGTTCCTGAGGTGCATAGGAAGAAGTGCACCTGCCCGCCTTCCTTCTTGAAGTGCCCCAGGGTGATGCAAGGAGAGGCCTTGTCCGGCTTGAGAAGGAGGTTGGGGGTGTATGCCTCGGGGTCGTAGCAGGCTGCCAGGACGTCGCCTATGATCAACTTGTGATCGCCAGGGACCAGCGAATCGGTCATTCGGCACTCTATACGAGCCCTCACTTCCCCGATGCCTGGGACCTTGACCTTCCTGGAAGGAGCCTCCTCAAATCCCACATCCTTGAACTTGTTCCTGCCTGCGGGAAACCGGTAAGAACATTTCACCAACCTTTCCGACAGATCGAGATCGGGCACGTTGATCACAAATTCCCCGGCCCGCTCTATGTTGATCAGAGTCTGTTGTTTCGTGGGAGTGTCCACCAGAGCAGCCGCAACCACGGGGGGGGCCCAAGACACGTTCATCACCCATCCGAAGGGCGCGACGTTGATGCTCCCATCCTCGTTTCTGGTAGTCAACAGATACGGGCCGCTAGGCAGCATCAGCATTATGCTGTCGGAGATCCGATCATCGGGAAGGTAGGTCGTGGCTCTCAATTTTCTGCTCCTCCGTCTAGTCCAGGATTCCCCGGGGATGACAGGCTACGAACCTCCCCCCGCCGCGATCCACCAATTGAGGCTCCTCCCGTCGACACTCGTCAGTCGCCCGGGGACACCGGGTGTGGAAACGGCAGCCCGGGGGCGGGTCGACCGGGCTGGGGATCTCTCCCACCAGGGGCACGTACGCCTTTCGCACATCGGGGTCAGGCACGGGGACCGATTCCAGCAGAGCCTTGGTGTATGGGTGCAGCGGGCTATCGAAAAGGGCCTTCGTGGGAGCGACCTCCACCAATTTGCCCAGGTACATGACCGCGACCCGGTCGGAGAGGTACCGAATGATGCTCAGATCATGGGAGATCAGAATATAGGACAGGTCCAGCTCCTTCTGAAGATCGATCAGGAGTTCGATGATCTGCGCCCTGACCGATACGTCGAGCGAGGAGGTGGGCTCGTCCAGGATGAGCATCTTGGGTCGGAACGAGATGGCCCGGGCGACGCCGATGCGTTGCTGTTGACCGCCGCTGAACTGATGGGAATACTTGTCCAGATCGCTGGCTTCCATTCCCACCCGTTCGAGGAGCTGCACCATCCTGTCCCTGAGCTGCGATTTGGGCACCCCCTGTCTGCGCAGCGCATCGGAGAGGGTGCGACTGCAGGTGAAGCGGGGGTTCAGAGAATCGGCAGGGTCCTGGAAGACCATCTGCATCGAGGAACGGAGGCGCTTCACTTCGGCACCTCGGAGCTTTAAGATGTCCTGTCCGTCGAGCCGGATGGTCCCTGAGGTGGGCTCGATGAGCCTGAGAACGCACTTGCCCACAGTGGTCTTACCTGACCCGCTCTCTCCGACCAGGCCCAGGGTTTCGCCCTTTGCCACCGAGAAGCTGACCTTGTCGACGGCATGGACCACCGCCTTTGAGAAGAGCCCTGTCCCTCGCACTGGGAAGTGTTTGGTGAGATCCTTAACTTGCAGCAGACCGTTCTCCATCAGCGCGACCTCAAGTCCTGGGATAGAGATGGCAGGCGACCCTATGGTCGGGGGCCAGCGAGATGATAGTCGGCTCATCCGAGTCGCAGATGTCCATCCGGTGCGGACAGCGAGGGTGGAAGCGACACCCCGGCGGCGGATTTATGGCGCTGGGCACGTAGCCGGGTACCACTTCCAACACCACGTCTTTGTCCAGTCGGGGGATGGATCGCAGCAGCCCCTGGGTGTAGGGGTGCGCCGGCTCCTTGAATAGGGTGAAGGTGGGCGCATCCTCCATGATCTTCCCGGCGTACATCACAACTACCCTGTCGCAGGTCTCGGCTACCACGCCCAGATCGTGGGTGATGAGCAGCTGGGCGGCGCCCATCCGCTCGCGGACCTCACGCATCAGCGACAGGATCTGCTTCTGGATGGTGACATCCAGGCCGGTGGTGGGCTCGTCGGCGATGATGAGATCAGGATCGCAGATCAGGGCCATCACGATCATCACGCGCTGGCACATGCCGCCGCTCAACTGGTGCGGGTACTGGCTAAGGAGCGCCCCCGGATCAGGAATGTTCACCAAGTTCAGCATCTCGATCGCCTTCTCCTCGGCCTCCTTCTTGTCGCCCCCCTTGTGCAGGGAGTAGATGCGGGTGATCTGTTCGCCTATGGTCAGCACCGGGTTGAGGCAGGTGCGGGGATTCTGGAAGATCATGCCGATCTGGTTGCCTCGGATTCCCCGCAACTCCTCCTCCGACATTCCCAGCAGGTCCTCGCCCTTGAAGTAGATCTCCCCCCCCTCGATCCTTCCTGGCCTCTCCACGATTCCCAGGATGGACATGCCGGTGACCGACTTGCCGGAGCCCGACTCTCCTACAAGGCCGACCAGCTCTCCACGGCCCACGTGGAAGGAGACCCCATCTACCGCCTGGACCAGCGCCTTGTAGACGGGGAAGTGGGTTTTCAATCCTTTGATCTCGAGGAGCTCAGTCACGACTCATCTCCGTAACTTGGGATCCATGACATCTCTCATGCCGTCGGTAAGCAGATTGAAGCCCAGGATGGCGATGAAGATGGCCAGTCCTGGGAAGAGGAACATCCACCACTCGCCGGAGGCGATGTAGCGGACTCCCTCGGCGATCATTCCGCCCCACTCTGGCTCCGGAGGCCTCACCCCCAGCCCTATGAAGCTCAGACCGGCGGCGTCCAGGATTGCGTAGCTCAGGTTCAGCCCGAACTGCACCAGCACAGGGAAAAGGCAGTTGGGCAGCAGATGGACGAAGATGATCTCCAAATTGGATGCGCCCACGCACTTGGCGGCCTCGGCGTAGCCGCGCTCCCGCACCGAGAGCATCCCGCTGCGCACCAGGCGGGCGAAGACGGGTACCATGATGAAGGCCACCACGCGGATGATGTTCTCCGTTCCTGCCCCTAGCGCCGCGGCCAGGCCCATGGCTAGGACGAAGGCGGGAAAGGACTGCACGATGTCCAGGAAGCGCATGATGATCTCATCCAGGGCTCCTCTGAAATACCCCGCGGTAGATCCCAGGAAGGTCCCCACCAGGGCGGCGATTCCCACCGAGGAGAGGGCGATTATGAGGTCCGTGCGGGTGGCGTAGATGATGCGGGAGAGGATGTCGCGCCCGAAGTCATCTGTTCCCATCGGAAACTCCAGGGTGGGCGCTGCCATGCGCGGCCCCACGGTGAGCTTCAGGGGGTCATGGGGCGCGATCCAGGGCGCGAAAGCGCCCACAAAGAAGGTCCCGAGCACGATCGCCAACCCCAGCATGGTGAGGGGATTCTGACGCATCAGGTAGAGGGGGAACTCGATGCGTCTATACCACCGCTGCACCCTGGAGGGCGCTAACGAGACTAGGGAACTTTCCTGTGTTACCATCCAGAACTCCTAATAGGTGATGCGCGGGTCTATGACGGCGTAGAGAATGTCCACAACCAGGTTGGCTATCACGTAGACCAGCGCGGTGACCAATACGAAGCCCTGCACCGGCGCGTAGTCGTTGGCCATGATGGAGCTGACCGCGAATTGCCCCATCCCGGGCCAGGAAAAGGCGACTTCCACCAACACCTCTCCGCCCAGCGACCAGCCGTACTGCATCCCTATCGAGGTCACCACCGGCAGGAGGGCGTTCTTAAGCGTGTCTCGATAGATGACCGTCCTCCTGGAAAGGCCGCTGGCGACGGCGGTGCGCACGTAATTGGAGCCCAGCACCTCCAACATGCTGGCGCGGGTGATGCGGACGGTGGGAGCGATCATGGCGAAGGCCAGGGTGGCGACGGGCAGCATCAGTTGCTGGGCGCTGGAGGCCAGCGCCTCCCAGTTGGCGGTGAGCAGGCTGTCCACCAGATACAACCCTGTGATCCGGTCCGGGGGAGGGACGAAGATCGCGATGCGCCCGATGGGCGGAGGGGCTATCTGTAGCTTGAAATAGAAGATGTAGATGAGCATGAAACCCGACCAGAAGATGGGGATGGCCACTCCCCCCACGGAGATCGCCCGGACGACGTGATCGAACCACGTGCCCCGCTTGATGGCCGACTGGACGCCTAGCGGCACGGCGATAATCAGGGCCACCATCAGGCTAACTGTGGTCAGCTCGAAGGTGGCGGGGAATCGTCTTATAAGGTCATTGAGCACCGGTTGGGCGGTTCGATAGCCGAAACCCAGATCCCCCCGAAGCAGATCCTGGAAGTAGATCCAGTATTGTATATGGAGCGGCTGGTCCAGGCCCCTCGCCACAATCTCGGCTTCGATGTCAGATGGGCTGGCGTAGGGGCCCAGTATGGTGTAGACCGGATTGCCCGGGATGAGGTGGGTCATCAGGAAGGTGAGAATTGAGATGCCTAGAAGGATGGGTATCAGGAAGAGAAGCCTTCTTGCAATGTATAAAAGAAGCTTCAACTGCTTGTACTCCTACATGGGGTATATGGGGCAACCTGGAGGGAGATCCCTCCAGGTTGCCTTGATAGCGAATCGCTGAGTCTACCTAGCGAGAGCGTTCGCTATTCCTTCGAGAGAAACCACCAGGGAACCAGGGAGTCGGATCGGATCCTGAATCCCTTGACCGTATCGCGGGTGGCCAGGTTCCAAGTGGGCTGGTACAGGAGCCCTTGAGGGGCATCGGCTGAGATTAGCAGCTGGGCTTCCTCGATGAGCGCCTTGCGTGTTGGCTCGTCCAGCGTATTGGGGAGGAGCTCACCCACGATCTCGTCGACCCGCGCGTTATAGTACTCCGAGAAGTTGAAGGTGCCTCCGCCGGTGGTGAAGTTCCAGAACAGATGGTACTGGGCATCCGGCACGTAGGGAATGAAGTACCACATGGTGAAAGACGACTCGTGCGACATGCCCTTCTCGGTGTGAGCGGCCGCATTCATCTTGTTGAGGTTCATGGTAAGGCCGATCTCGGCCAGGGCGGACTGGATGTAGATGGCGGTCGCTTCCTCCTCCGGCACGCCTAACTTCAGATCGAAGGTCAGCTCCGGAGCGCCCTCGCCGTTGGGATAGCCTGCCTCGGCCAGCTTCTGCTTGGCCATCTCCAAGTCCTGAGAGGTGTAGGGCCAGCTCCCTTCTAGAGCATACTGAACTTGCCATGGAATGGGACTGGTCAAAGGACCTGCCAGGCCGTAGTTGGCCTCCGCGATGATCCGCTCGTACGGGATGGCGTAGAGGATGGCCTCCCTGAAAGCCTTGTTATCGAAGGGCGGCACGGTGTTCATCATGTGCATGTACTGGTTGCCGTGGGTCAGGTAGGAGATCACATCGACGCCCGGCGCATCCCGCATGGAGACGATATCCTTGAGGGGGAGCTCGTAGATGACATCCACGTCCCCGTTTCTTATGAGCAGCATCCGATCCTCGGGCGATGGAACGATGCGGTAGATGACCTTCTTGATCGAAGGGCTACCGCGCCAGTAGTCCTCATAGGCCTCCAGGACCACCTGCACTCCGGGCTCCCAGCTGGCGACCGTGTAAGCGCCGGAGCCGGCCACATTGGTCTTGGCCCATTCCGTAGCCCAGGGATCATCGGCCGTGGCGTTCTCTAAGACCTGGTCCACGTTCATGATCTGCATGTTCATCTCGGTCAGGACGCCTAGGAGTAAGGGGTTGGGGCCCCCGGTGTCGAAGGCGATGGTGTAGTCGTCGATGACCGTCAGCTGGCTGATGTCCTGGATCTGGCCGGGGTCGCTGATGAGCCACTGCGCCGTGCTGGGGAGCTGAAGATAGCGCTCGAAACTATCCCTGACGTCCTGGGCGGTTAAGGCATCGCCGTTCTGGAAGGTTATTCCCTTCCGGATGTGGAAGGTGGTGACCGAGCCGTCTTCGGAGACCTCCCAGGACTCTGCCACGACCCCCTCGATCTTCGAGGTATCGAACTTGGGATAGCCCTCCGGGCCCGTGGTCATGCCGAACTCCACCAGTGGATCGTAGGCGTTCTGGAGGATCTCGTTGCCGATCCAGAAGACTGCCGAGGCGGGATCCCAGTCGGCCACTTCGCCGCTGACCGCCACCACCATGGTGTCACTCTCGCCCACCGGCATCTCGGGGAGTATCGCCGGCGTGGGGATGACGATCTTCCAGCCCGACACGATCACGTTGGGGTCTTCGATCATGGCGATGCCTGGCTCCGCGGAGGTGTTGGTGGCCTCCACGATCTCCAGGTAGGCGGTGGCGGTGCCCAGATACGTCTTGGAGATTTCGCTGAGCGTGTCGCCCGACTGCACTGTATAGACCGTGACATCCTCTTGGGCAGCCGGCGCAGCGCCTGCCGAGAGCACCGGCGTCAGAGCCAGGAGCACGGCTATCACAACGAACACGAAACGTTTCATGCGTCTTTCCTCCTTAGTTTACGGTCCTGAAATCAGATCCTCATGCTCTTGAAGGCTTGCAACCTATGGCAAGCTCTTGGGAGAAGTTCCTAGCGGCCCGTCAAGGGATATGGGGTCCGGACTCTGCGTAGGAAAGACTATCTGCCCCCTCAGATCATAGGTTTCTCTCCCCTCCAATCGGGTTCAAACCAGAAGAAAAGCGAACCTTTAAGGCTTCTGTCGAAGATCTGAAGCAACCAAGAAGTATCACAGAATCGAGTTAGGTTGGAGAGACCTGTGCTGTTAATCTAGGTAACTCCAAGTATGTGCCGAAAACGGCGCAAATAGTATATAGGAAATCTAGTCAATTGTCAACTAAGCGGTGTACGGTGTGGGGGACGCGCTACAACCCCCTCCGTGACGAACCCCAGGCCGAGCTGCCTGAGCGTGGCCTCCGTGGGGCGCCCGGATTCCCTGTCCCACCCGCGCAGCCGGTAGTACTCGTCCAGCATGATGTCCAATCGCTCCTGCGGCAGAATGGCGCCTTCCTCCATGTCCAGGTCTTCTTGATCTTCATGCATTATCCGCCAGGGAAGAGTATCGTTTTTCCTGCTCAGGCCTTCGCGCATATTGAAGCACCGCTCGAGCGTCACGATGCGCCGGCCGGCCTCCATAATCTGGTCGGCAGTCATTTCGATCCCAGTCGCATACTGAAATAGAAGCGCGGCTCTCTCTTCATCGATCCCGTAAGCAGCATGGGTTGTAAATACGCAGAGCCCCAGGGCGTCAGCCACGGCGTACATGTCCTCATGCCAGTTGACGATTTCTGCTCGCTTTTCGATGACTGTCCCTCCGAGGTACTTCGCATCGCCCGCGATCCTCTGCATCAACGCCCTCGCCTCTGGGGTGCCGCCGAACTCGGCGTTAGGTGTCGAATACAGGTGGTCACCCCCCCTCGAGTTCACCGCATACGCCAATGCCCAGGAGTACGCGGCACGAAGCTCGACACCGGTGATTTCAAGACCCTTTATCTCCATGGTCCACTGGTAGGAGTCGCCGCCGACCCTTTCTGCGGCGACTCTGGTCCCATCGGCGAGCAAGTCCCCGACCCCCTCTCGATGCACGATCCGGCGGAGCAGCTCGACCATCGCCTCCCCGCTGCCCCACTCCGGCTTCAGGCCGTCTAGCTCTTGGTCCCCGACCAATCCCTTCTCGTAAGACTCCATCAGCCACGCTATGACCGCGCCCGTCGTGTTGACGTCCATTCCCATTTCGTTGCACAGCTCGTTCATCCTGCATACGAGGTCAATGCTGGTGTTCCCACACCTAGGGCCTAACGCCAGCACCGCGGTGAAGTGAGGGCCACCGGAGTAGGCCCCGGTATATGGTCCGACGTTGACTTCCGTGAGGGGGTGACAGGTTATGGTGCAGGCGCTGCATCCTCGCCTGTTCTTCAGATAGCGCTCCTTCCTCGACCACGTTGAGCCGGACAGCCCGCGCACTGCCTCCGAGTCGTCGATGTAGCTCCGATTGAAATTGTACGATGGCATCAGGTGAAGTGCGTTGTACAGGTCAACATCGGCCGGGGTTCCATAGTCAAAGAGCCGTCTGGAGTAGCTGTCTTTGTACAGCGCCTCCCTGGCTCGATTGACGACACCGCTGAATTCCTCGGGCCGGGCGACGGCAACTTCTCCATGTTCGCCGTCTACCACGATAGCTTTCAACTTCTTCGACCCCATGACTGCCCCTGCGCCCCCCCGCCCCGCAGTGTCGTAGTACGAGAACATGATGCTAGCGAACTTGACTCCGTTCTCCCCCGCCGGCCCGATGCAGGCGACCTCGATGGGTCCATCTGCCTCCGCCTCCAGGGCTCGATTGGTCTCCCGGATGGTCTTTCCCCAAAGATGCGCTGCATCTCTCAATTCGACCCGTTCACGGTCAATCCACAGATGGGTTGGCCTATTAGATACTCCGTGCACGACAACGAGGTGGTAGCCAGTCCTTCGAAGGGCGGCGCCGAAGTGCCCGCTAGCGCAGGTTTTGAGGAAGATGCCCGTTTGGGCGCCCCTTGTGGTGACGGTGAGCTTGCTTGCCGCGGGCGCATTGGTGCCGGTCAGCGTGCCCGCGGCCAGGATGAGGAGGTTATCACTGCCCAGAGGGTCCGTTCCCTTCTTCACGCCATCCCACAGGAGTTTCGCGGCGATCCCTCGCCCACCCAGGTACTTGGCGATGATCTCGCTATCAATCTCCTCTCTCCACAGCTCCTTCGTGGAAAGATCCACGTGCAGGATCAGTTGCGAGTACTCCTGGGACATTCCAACACCTCCGTTCGGTTGCCTACTCAAACCGGATAGCAAGCGGGAACTGGCAGAACTTCACACAGGCTGGATCACCCCCACACAGATCGCAGATGAGAGGCACGCCATCGGTATCATCGAACCTGATCCCATCGAAGGGGCAGGCGGTGACGCATGTCTGACACCCGCTACAGGTTTCGCGATCCACTATGGTTGCCCCCGACCTCTCGTCTCGCGACAGGGCGTCGACCGGACAACTGGCGGTACAGGGAGCCTCATCGCACTGGACGCACACCCTCGGGGTGAATTCTGCCCATTCGTTATTCTTCTCCACCCAGATTCGGGCCTTCTCAAGGCCGAAAGACCGCTCGTGTTCGAACGAGCAGGTTAGCATGCAACTATCGCACCCTGTACATTCCGGCGGATCGACCACCAAGTGCTTCCGCATCGCGCCTCCTTTGAACGTTTTCCAGAAGCTACTGCCCCAGAAATCCTAGTCGTGCAGCCACCATACACTACTATAGGTCCTATCCACTGTCAACGAATCGGCAAACTGGGGCAGGCTCGGTGAAAGCAGCTCGGAGGCGGGCCCGCTTGATATGCAACCTTGCGAACGGCGATGCCAGGTAAAGGACGTGGTGGACTAGTGGCAGATGCTCAACGTGGGCGGTTTGCGTTCATTGAGGATTCGGGTGTTAGCGATTTTATGAGTGAGCTAGGGGAGGTGAAGTGGATAGCTCCCATACTTCTGCACCGCCTGGGAAAGGGCGAGCACGCTCTCCGGCTGCAGGTAGTCGGCCAAGCTGTTGCCGCTGCTGACCATGTATCCCCCACCGAGCCCCACGTCACGGATCAGCCCGTGCACCTCTTCGTCCACCTCCTCAGGCGTGCCCATCCCCAGGATGTTCAGATCCACGTTTCCCAGCAGGCACAGCCGATCCCCGTACTCTCGTTTCATGGCCCGGATGTCCATGGCACCTTTCTCATTGGGGTGCAGCCCAGCAATTCCCAAGCTTAAGAGGTCTTCTAGGAGAGGCATCACGTTTCCGTCGCTGTGTAGTATCCAAGGGATGGTGATTTTCTGTGCCATATTTTTGAAACGGGGGAGAACCAGGTCTCGGAAAACTGCTGGCGAGAAGAAGGGCCCACTCTTGAATGCCAGGTCATCTACGGAGATGAACACATCGAATCCCAGTTGGCAGACGCGCTCTGCCACCACAGCTATCCAGTCGCAGTAGGTATCGAGCACCTCTTCTAAGAATGGACGATTCTCGTGCAATGCCACGGAGAAGCCCTCCCATCCCATGCTGAGAAGGGTGGGGAAGATGCCGATAGCTGTCACGAAACAGGAGGCGTAATCCTCCTTCTGCGTGACGAACCGCTCTGCCTCGGTGTAAAGTGCGTCATCGTGTGGATCGGGGAACTGGAGCAGTGAAAGGTCGGCCTCGCTCTGAATCATCCCGTCTCCGTAGAATGGTCGTCCATCCTGGCCGGATTGGATGTGGGCGTAGATCGGCGCGCACATGAAGTAGTAAATGTTATCCATCTGTAGGAACGACGAGATCGCCTTGGCCTCTTCCACGCTATACAAGTTGGTCTCCAGGTCGGTGGCCGGACTCTCTGGTTTCTCCCATCTCAACAACTTCCCAGCGAGGGGGCGGTCTATCCCTATCTCGAAGTAGGGAACACGATCTGGCTCCTCCCGACGCAGGGCAGCCAGCACTCTCTCTCGGGATGTCATAGCAATTGCTACACCTCCTCACTGCGTGATTCCAGGGCGCGTTAAGAGAGCGTTGACATTATATCGCACTTCCGTCCGTGTTTTGTTAGTTGGCAGAACGACTTACGCTGTCAGCTTGACCGCTGAGTTGCCAGGAGCTATATTGAGCCGAGCCGCCTTGGGGGAGGGGAGTGAGATGATAGGCAGGAGAAGTGCTTCATGAGCGATAAGCTTACGCCTCGGCAGAGAGTCAATATGGCTCTGAATCATCAGGAGCCCGACCGGGTGCCCATCGATTTGGGGGGGACGAGCGTTACTGGAATAACGCTGGTGGCGTATCGGAACCTCGTCCGCCACTTGGGCATTCCGGTGCTGGAGCCCACCCTGATCTCCAAGATCATGCAGTTGGCCGACACGGACGAGCGGATCCAGCTGCGGTTCGACGCGGATATCCGCCCCATTTTCCTGGGCACTCCTGACAACTGGGAGGACATCCAGATCGACGAAGAGACCTTTCGGGATCAGTGGGGCTGGGTATGGCGAAAGCCTTCCACTTCCTTTTACTATGACTTGATCGAGAGCCCTCTGGCAGGGGATATCACCATTCAGGATATCGCCCGTTATCCCTGGCCCGACCCAAGCGATCCTGGACTCTTTCGGGATCTCAGGACTCAAGTGGAACATTGGAGAGTTCGAGGAGATTACGCGCTCGCCCTCAATCCCGGGTTAGGAATGTCCGAGAATAGCCAACTCTTGCGGGGCTACGAGGACTGGTACGCGGATGTCGCTCTCAATGCCGACCTGGTGGGCGCGTTGATGGATGCCGTCCTGGAATTCGACCTGGCGGTGATGGAGCAGGCCCTCGACCTGGTGGGAGAGGATATCGACGTTATCCTGTTTGGTGATGATGTCACCACTCAGTCAGGTCCCATGATCTCGCCGAAATCCTACCGGAAACTCATAAGGCCGCGGCATGAGCGGCTGTTCGATTTCATCCATGACCGCACTGATGCCAAGATCATGTACCATAGCTGCGGGTCCGCCTATTGTTTCATGGAGGACTTCATAGATATAGGAGTCGACATCATCAACCCGGTCCAGGTCAGCGCTGCGGATATGGACACAGCCCGCCTCAAGGCGGAATTTGGAGATCGGATTTCCTTCTGGGGAGGGATCGATACCCAGTCCGTCCTGCCCCATGGGACTGAGGAAGAGGTTCGGGCCGAGGTGGAGAAACGTATCGCCGACTTGGCGCCCGGCGGCGGCTACGTCCTAGCTCCAGTACACAACATCCAGCCTGACGTTCCGCCCGAGAACATCGTCGCCATGTGCGACCATGCCAAGGTGGTGGGGACTTATCCCATTCGGGCCCGGGCTCCGGGCGAGGAGATGATATAAGCCAGGCGGCGATGGGTTCGTGTGCTTGACAGGCGGGAAAAAACGCGTTAGAGTGAAGGTCCAGAGCCGAGGTGGCGAAATTGGCAGACGCGCTGCGTTCAGGACGCAGTGGGCGCAGGCCCATAAGGGTTCGAGTCCCTTCCTCGGCACCAACTCAGGGCGAGCGGCACAGAGATGCCCCCTCTCTGAGCTTTTTCTTTTACGGTCGTGCTCGGTTAGAATCGCGAGACGCGTGCCGGGCAGGGACGGCGTTGCGCTCGGTTTGAAATTCCATTTCAGAGCCGTCGATTGACTACACTATGAAGCGATATCCTCCTCCTGGGAGGCCTGTCTGGGTGGATGAGCCCGATGCGCTGAAATCCCTGGCGCAGTGGCTGTCCGGGTGCGACATCATAGCTCTCGATACGGAGTCCAACAGCCTCTACGCTTATCGAGACCGGGTGTGCCTTATCCAGGTATCCATCCCCCGCGGCGATTACCTGGTGGATCCTCTGGCCCTGACCGACCTTTCGAGCCTGGGGGAGGTCCTGGCCGACCCGGCCATCGAGAAGGTCCTCCACGATGCCAAGTACGATGTCATGGGCCTAAGGCGGGACTTCGGCTTCACCTTCAGCAATATCTTCGATACCATGGTGGCCAGCCGGATCCTCGGGTGGCGTCCGTACGGGCTGGCGTCCATCTTGAGAGAGCGGTTTGGCGTGACTCTGGACAAGCGCTGGCAGCGGGCCAATTGGGCCCGGAGGCCGTTGCCGCCGGAGCAATTGCGCTACGCTTGCCTGGATAGCCATTATCTTCTGGCACTGCGGGACGAGCAGCATCGAGAGCTGGTCGCTCGGGGACGCTACGAGGAGGCCAGGGAGGCGTTTGAACGGCAGACCCAAGCTCGGTGGACTAAAGGAGGCTTCGACCCAGGCGGATTTTGGAAGATCAAGGGGGCCCGAGACCTGAGCGGCCGCGGGTTGGCGGCGCTCAAGGAGCTGTATGCGTTTCGGGATGGGGAGGCCAGGAAGCGGGATTGCCCCCCTTTCAAGGTGATCTCCAATGCTGTTTTGCTGGCCTTGAGTTCAGCGCGGCCTGGCGGCTGGGAGGAGCTCTCTCGACTGGAAGCGCTGACGCCCAGGTTGCGCCGGCGGTACGGAAGGCAGCTCCTGGAGGTGTTGGAGAGGGCGAAGGCCCAGCCTGCCCCCGCTCGGCCATCCAAGCGCAAAGGCCGTCCCGATGAGGAGACTGCGGCCCGGTTCGAGGCTCTGAAGGCTTGGCGGAGGGCCGAGGCCGAGCGTCGTGGGGTTGAGCCTGATGTGGTGATCCCAAACGAAGACTTGTGGCGGGTGGCTGGGGAGAGCCCTTACGATCTGCCTGCCCTGCGGACCTCGGGAGCGTTGGGGCCGTGGGCGCTGGATCACTACGGAGAGGAGATCGTAGCCGTCCTGGCTCGCCCCCGTGGAGCATCCAAGCGCGGGCGGCGACGGCATTCAGGCGCTGGCCGCGCTTAGAGCTTGAGGTGGGATATGGGTTAGCATCCTGGGGGGGCTCTCCCGTCCGGTCATGGCTCGACTTCGGATATGGGGACAGCCGAGGGCGGTTTCC
>SDBU01000731.1_pt1 | contig 46753 bp, 73 predicted proteins | sample 2277071 | NCBI WGS metagenome assembly SDBU01 (sample SAMN10397929, study PRJNA504765) | marine sediment metagenome | isolation source: marine sediment core GS08_GC12, 126 cmbsf | place: Arctic Ocean: Gakkel Ridge, Loki's castle | collected 2008
AAAGGGTGTCCAAAGATTGGGGCTTTCCTAACGCTTTACGCCTGTATTGGGCGGTGCTTCTTTAGCACAAGCATCAGGGCGATTAACGATTCATCGCTAATCGGGTATCTGAAATATAAAGCCTAAGCTGGCTTTTTTTGGTAAAGAGCCTTGAGGGATTCCTCATGGCGCTTGAATTCCGGGTCTCCTTTGAAATTGACAGGATTTGTTTTTCTTATTGCATTCTGCTTGGCGCGAATGTCAGCTATTTGGGTATTTATCCCATCTAACGACAATGCACCGGCATCACCTCCACCCTTACGTCCGGCCTCGCCCATCTTCTTCGCCATGTTGTCCATTATCATAGTCAACCACGGAGACTGTTTTAGTTGCGGAGCTTCTTCAAGCAACTTTTCTAACGGATTCACATTCTCGCCGTCTGCGCCCTTTACTTCAAACTCACCATACTTCTGAAGATGTGCCAAAGCGGCCTTGGTTCGGTCATCGGTTCCGTCAAGCCACTGGGCCTTGAGTAGAGCCGTACCAGCCTCGAATCTCTGGTTGGTACTTTCTTTCAGTTCAGTATTAAACGCATCGGTATCAGACGATGTATTCGTATGGTAGAAGTCTAAGAGTTTCTGGAACTTGGCATTAGACAACCCCAATTCCTTGTGTGCGAATTCTTTTATTGCGCCTATCTTAGTATCGTCAAGAGGACCAAGTTTGGCAGCAAAGTCATCGGAATACTCATATTTGTATTCATCGACGGTTTCGGGTACGCCGTTAGCCCTTGCGAATGCGGCTCTCACAGCGTCGTCAGAGCCTTCGGACGGTATCTCTACCATTGTGTCGGGATTCTTGCTAAACTTCTTCCTGAGCTCCATGTGGCCCTTAGCAAGCTCTCCTACAGTCTTGTATCTGCCAAGGGTGTCGGCGTCGTCCTTGAACTCGTCACGGCCAGTCCATCCATCGTTAAATGTACCATCAGAACCGACAAAGCCCTCATCGCCACCTTCTTCGCCGCCACTGAATACATGCCCTTGTTCAAGAAATTCATCTAATGTTAATCCTCTATTCATTTTCTTTCTCCTTAAACTCGCCACACCAATCACATTCTTCCGTAACCGGCCACACGGCGCATGGGCTACATTCCTCTTCAGTAACTTTGCAATGAGGCGCATTTCTGTGGCAATAACCAATATCGTCCTCTTCAGGTTCAACAGCATCAGGATTAAGCTGCCACCATTTACATTTTTCACATCGCATTTTCTTTCTCCTGTTCTAAGGTCATATCAAAACACGTTTCAAGGTGCCCAACTAACCCACTTAATGTGTTAAATACATATTCACTACCCGTCGTGCACTCAAATCGCTCCCTTGGTGAGTCGTACACGATAAAGCCATTGTTGACTTTCCGTATTCTAATGTCGTCACTCATTTTCTTTCTCCTGTATTTCCGCCTCGATCTGCTGCTTGTTCTTGGCGTGGGTATTTATACCCAACTCTTTCGCTTTAGCTTTAAGCACATGCCATTCGTTCGGTGGAACCTCCTGTGATTCCAGAGATTCATCTTCAAAGTCCCAATCGCCCGGAATTGGTTCACGGTTGGCGCGGAATCCGGCCTGTTTTAATTGTTCTTCGTCCATAGCGTTTTTCGACCAGTTCAACTTCTCCGGCTCAAATCGGCGGGCGTACTTACTTGGGACGTTCTTTTTATAGTCCTCAAGTGAAGCCGGCCTTATTTTCTTTGTTACTTCTACAACCATAGCCCGTTCCGCCGCTGACTTCACATACGGATCTGCTCCGTCAATTTTTCGGCACAACCCACTACAATATTCAGGATCGTACTGATCGCTGGTCTTGTCATGCTTTAGCTTCGCACCACACTTCCTGCATTCTTCTCGGTTACTCATTGGCCTTTCTCCATTTCTTGTTCTGCTTTTTTAATATCTCGCTCCATCATATTACGCAGGATAATCGAAACGGCTCTTTTTCCTGCGTTGTACGCACTTTGGTACGGGTCGGGATGAAAGGTATCGTTCCTGTACCCCGTTATACCGTCAATAGCCTTTAGGCCAAGTTCGTTTCCAGCGAACAACTTCTGTATCTGAGCAGTTTGCTCTATCGCAAAATCAAAAGCCTCGCGTTTAGCCTCTTTTTCTTCTTTTGTTAAACTCTTAAAATGTTCCATTTCTTTCTCCTAAGCTGCGTTTGTTATACTATCCGTTATTGAACCTTCCTCTGCTTTTGTTCCTGCCGCCTTCGCCGCTTTCGCAAGTTCCGGGGCGGCCTCCAATATCTGCTGTTGAGCCTGTTGTGCCGCCCTGTCGGTTTGTATCTGTGCTACTTCCTCCTCACTTCTTAGCCATGTAGCAGGGACACCATTGTTCCTTGCCGAGTCCCTGAACGCTACCGGAATATTTATGTGGTCGAGCCAATCGAGTATGTCCATACCAGCTAACGGCGCCCATTCCTGGAGAGTCTTCGTTAATCCCTCGGTTTCAATCGTTCTAAGTGCAAGGGCAAGTCTGCCAAGGTACATGACACTGAAATCTTTTTCAGCTAATTCTTCTGGCATAGTGGGTAATTTTCCCTGCCTGCCGAGAATACCAATCACCCTTCGTATCATTGGATTGAATAATCCACTTTGCAATCTTCCGATGATCGGAGTTAAGAACCTTAGCTTCTGTTCGACTCTCGCCATGATCTCGGTAGCTGTCATGTTCTTACGATCAATCAGCGGGTCGAACATGTCAACAAAGTAACCTCGCATGATTTCCTCTTTAGTCTCGGAGATTGCATTGTTTATCTCAGAGAGATTGCCTTCAAACTTCCACCATTCCGGTTTCTCGTCGCGGTAGAAAACTACACCACCCGGCTTAGTAGTCAAAGGCCACACCGAACCATCGTCTTTGACAAGCATGGTCGGGTCAACCATCTTGTCCCAGCCCTTAATCCTGATTCTCTTTAGCTCGTTAGCCATTCTAATGTCAGGCAGTTTCTTCATTGTCGGGCTACGGCCATAATCTTCAAGCGAGTCTTTATCAAATACGCTTACCTGATACGGGAACTCTTCGTAGCCACCTTCGGAGTCTTTTATAAATTCCGCTTCGTCTCGTGAGATATATTCACTTGAGAACGGCATGTTCAGCGCGTCGTCTGCGGTATCGTCACGCTCTTCTCTGGGACGAACAACATGAATGAACTCAAACTTCTTGTCCATTTCCTTAATGCTATTGTGTGCAGTTTTAATCTTCTCGCCCATGTTCTCAATTCCAAACTCCTGACCAAACTGCCGAGCAGAGAATCTGAACCTCCGGTACACCGTATCGACATCACCGTCCGAGTTTCTGACAATGTAAATATCTCGCATGAAATAGTTTATAAATACAATAACAACTTTCTTGCCCTTTTCTTCATACAGACACCCGGTACCAAAGCAACCTAATGACTTTAGATATTCAAAGAACGCCTCTCTGAATGTGCTGCTGATAAGATATTTATGAATTATTTTAGTAGTTTGGTCAAGCCATTGCTTTACGTCATCGTTTCCTTGCAACTCTTCGTCATCAACTTCAAGGACAAACGCACGAGTCTCTGTTGGGAACATGAAAGAATACAGCCCGGACGCAAGCTGGATATTAGACTCCTCGCCTGTGGTATCGAATAAATCCATCAATACCTCACCACTTGCCCGCTCGGAGATTATCTGACTGTTCTGGGGCATGGCGTAATCTGCGCAGTCCTGAAACTGTTCATCAAAGTTCGCTCTATCGGTCTCAAGCCGTTTCATTCGTTCGATATGTTCCTTAGCTGTGGCTGGCATTGACCTCCCTCTCCATATCTACACTTCTATCTCGTTTTACTTTTTCTGCAAAAAGTCTATCTGCGTATTTACACGAGGAAGACCAGAAACGCTCCTTGGCGTCTTCTTGTGATTCTGGGCCACGGGTACCGTAAATTATTGCTATTGCCATTCTATCCAAGCCTCGTATTTAAGATGGTTCCACCTCGTTGCGCCGTTAATCTACCTGCAAGGATGTTCTGCTGCCGACCCGCCCTGCGACCAACCTTCTTTTTAGCCTCATCTATTTCGCGGCCCGGTATCGGGGTAGGTGCAGGGTCTATTGGTGGTGGTGTACTTGGACTTCTTCCGCCAGTCATAATCATTCCCTTTCAAGTTTAGCGAGCCTGTTCACAATAGATAGCATTTCGGCGGGAGTTACACCGGGCGGACCTTGTATGCCCTGTTGGCCGCGAATACCCTGCTTACCAGTAGCGCCGGGGCCACCTGTATCACCCGGATTGCCCTTTGGGCCTTGTAGTCCAGTATGGCCCGTTTGGCCGACCAGCCCGGTATCGCCCTTACTACCTCTCGGACCGACAGAACCTTGTGGACCAGCCAGTCCGGTATCGCCTCTGTCGCCTTTATCGCCGGGTACGCCCATCTCGCCGGGATCACCGGGTAAGCCTTTAGTCCCACGGACACCCTGTTCACCTTGTAAACCTTGTGAGCCAGTCAGGCCGGGACCGCCATCGCTCCCGTCCCTGCCTCTTGGCCCTGACTCGCCTGATGGACCCGTATCGCCCTGCGCGAGAACTTCGAGCGGACCACCTCCTTCGCCTGCAAGGAATAGTCCGCCATTCTTAACGACTATCCTGCTCAACACGGCAGCGGCAAGTTTCTCACTCAATATCTCCGTTGGTGTTTTATCGCTTTTTCGACTCACGATTAACCTCCCAATCTTTCAATCAGCGTCGCCTTGGAACCGCTGGCTTTCAGGCCAGCATCCTTAGCCATCGCCTGTAATTCTCTGTACGATGCCTCGCCGAGTTCTACTTCTGGCGACACGGTTTCATCGAATGATACTGACACCGTCTCGGCTACTATCGTCGATTTCTTCACGTCCCGCTTGTTTGGTTTAGTCATTACTGTCATGTTTAGCTCCTTTTCATATTCAATTTTTGTCAACTTTCATATTCTGTCGCGGCAAAACTTTTCTCATGTGGGCTTTTGCATCGCCGAGACCGTGCTTCGTGCCGAACCTACACCCGTAATTATATCTTTGACCACACACTACTTTGTGAGCGTATGACTGGATACACTCGTCCAGTCCGTTACGGTATTTTGAAAACGTCACGTTCCATCCTTCGATTTTTTCAGCCAAAACCATTATCTTCGTTCTCTTGAATTCTTGTCAACTTTTAACATTGTCATGTTTAGCTCCTGTAAATACTTTTCGTGGACAATCGGTTCTACAAGTAATGTCCTTTTCTAACATCTTCAACTGTGCCCGCATAATCTTTTTTATCGTATCTATTTTTGTGTTGTTATCAAACAGCATAGCATAAGAACATTTTTCCCCACGTATCTCCTTAGTGCCAAAAAACTGGATACATCCGTTCCTCCTTGTAAACGATACATCCCATCCTTCAATCCTGCAATCAACCGTCTTGTCAGTAAGTCCATCTAGCAGGCCGCCAAGAGGCAATGCTGACGCCATGAACAACTTAATCAATTCTCGTCTATTCATTTTCTTTCTCCTATCGCTACTTTTTCACTTAAAAGTCCTACGCTATTGATAGTATACTGCTCTTTGTATTTCATTCTCCATTCTTCCGCATCTTCCTTGAACTCCATCGCTATTCTTTCCCACTCATCTCGTATTTCTTTATGCCATTCCAAGTCGTCTCGAAGTCTGTCGATGTTCTTAATGTCTTCTGTGTAGTCTGCCTCGAATAAATCCCACTCTGTATAAAGTTCATGGAACCAATTTCTCTGTCGCCTCAAGTCAAAGGCGTTATACAAGCACACCTCACCTGCCAGCATAAAAAACAACATCGCCACAATAGTTAATTTCTTCATTTTCTTTCTCCTAATCTATAACTCATATCCTGCGTCGTTGCACGGTTCTGTCTCTTTGATTCAGGGATACCCACCTTCTTACATGCCAGCCGGAAATAATTCAAGGCGTTACGATAATGGTCCTGCTTATCGCCAATCTTCTTGTAATGGTATTCAGCGTTGCCCCTCTTATCGGTTTCGAGGAACTTTGCCGCCATGCACATTTGATGTGCGAATATGTTTACCTCTTCACAGTTTCGAGGAATTAACATCTTGCCCGGCTTCGTTACCATGTAGTGAGTCTCGTCGAATATCTCCGTGCGGTTCACCTTTACTATATTGTCTGTGCCCCACAAATCGAATGTCTTTAGACCAGGAGAATAATAACAAGGATATACTGTATTACCATATTGAGTCTCCGACTTGGCAAATTCCCTTATCTTATGGGATTCGGGCATGGCGTCGCCAACTGTTGCCTTCACATTGAACCTCTGGGCCAGATCGTGCAACGTATTCCAGTCGGGGACACGGGCCAGTTTAACTATACGGAACTTGTCATTGCCTATCCGGGGCCCGATGATAACATGGATAGTAGGCCAGCCTACATCGAAGCCCATAGCGCAGGGGCCCTCGTGGGAGTTGCGCATATGGTCGGATGTGCAGCATTGAAGAACCTCTGTCGGCCTCAAGACGTCTTCGGCGCGAGCAAATGCGCTACCAAGAACCGTTCTCTGGAACTCCGCCTCAGTTGTGTCATAGGCGAACGGATCGTCGTATTCCTTTAAGACGTGAGCTAAATCCCTGTTCGGATTCAATAGTTGCGAAAACCAATACCCGACAGTCTCGACTGCGGGACGGTCAGGAATCCATATCGCATTCGAGCGGTCTATCTCTTTGCCGCAATGAACGCATTTCGGATAACCCCTGCCATCCCTCAACCCAATACACTGAGGGAACTCCGTCTCCATGCAGGTGTGTTTCCGGCAGGACTCACACTTGATCTGCCAACGCCGCATATCAGACTTGCTGTAGAGAAGGTCGATCCCGTCGTCGGGAAGTTTAGGACTCCCCATATCAGTCCTTCGATTGATAGTGGAATTGCCGAGTCTCTGATTAACCTGCCTTGCCATCTCGTCGTCGAACAAGTCCCGTTCATCCAAAAGAACCCAATCGGCAGGAGTCTGGCGAACAGCAGTTGAGTCCTTGGCCATACCGCCAATAAGAGTCGTACCGGAACAGCCAAGAAAACTCACATTGGTTTTCCCAATCCTCCGTTTGTGTACCGCGTTTATGTCATTGCAATGTTTTCCGATGACATCGTTATCTGTCAGGAGAGCCTTAAACCTTGCGCCAGAGTAGTCTTCTACCGCAACTTTCGAGGGGAAATAATTTATAATACCCTGCGGATAAAGGCCATGCAGCGCGCCATGACATACTTCGATCGCCTTACCCATCGTAGCACCTGTCTGGGTGCCCTTCTTAATCACCTCGCCAAGCTTGACCTTGCCATCGCCAGTCTCAGGGCGCATTATCTCCAACTGATACTTGCGACCCTCTAAAGAAAAGGGCCGACCGTCTATCAGGATTTTATTCAACCACGCCCAATAAGGAGCGTCAGTCGAAGCGTTTTTTGAAGAATCAGTCGCCATCTACTTCCTCGATATCAACTAACGGGCTTATCTCGTCGCAAACAAGAGGCTTGTGTTCGCCCAACGATGTATCACCCTCGCGAATATTCCAAACAAAACTTACGTAATCCACATTAATTGCCATCTACTCGCCCCACTCCTTATAGCCCGGACATCGACGACGAAATTCTGCGTATTCAGGACTGTTCTTCCAATCCTCGCCGTTGGCTTCCATTCCATAAATCTTCATGGCCAATTGACCTGTGTTTAAGTCATCCATCATAAGCCTTTACCATACTCTCAACCTCATTTATCAACTTCTGCATCGCCTCTAACGCATCCTCCTGCTCAAGAGTCTCAGCCTCGCCCGTCTCCAAAAAGATCGCTGTACGGACCTCCTGTATGCCATGTAGTGCGTTGTCAAGGTTCTGTGTCATCGCAAAAACTCACACAAAGCACAAAAAGACGCTGCAACCAAAAATAGCCACCATGCACAGCAAGCAAAACCAAATAAGAGCCGACTCATTTACGCTTGCCACCCTTCTTAGACTTCTTATGGCCCGGCTTAGTGCTCTTGTAACTTCCTTTTTTACCCTTATGAGGCATAATCATGCTCCCGGTAAAACAATATTACTCTTGGGCTTAACAAACGTAGTACGAATGGAAATAGTGTCCGATTCCTTGTTATGCTCTACAAACAAAGCAAAGTTCTGGGGCATCGACTCCAACGAAGAACGAGGCAAAGTTAGAACAAAATCAGCAGCCTCATCAAACTCCTCTTCGAGCGAATCTGCATGCTGTCTGGCCTGATGCCGAATAATCTGCCACAAAACAGCGTTCAACGTGTCCTGAATCACACGCTGCTGGTGGACCACAGTCTTCATGTGAGCCTTAGCCAAACGCTTCCTGATCTGGGTACGGGCTGATGCTATCATGTCAACCTTTCATGTCTTGTATTGGTTCCAAGTGAAAAATATATATGGGCGGACGGGGTAGGTTCACATACTCCCACGTCATCCCCCGTTCCGACCCCCACCCCCTGCCCGATAAAAGGAGTCTCTTTATACACTACGCCACCTCTCTGTACTTCCAGCAGGGCACGAACTGGCCTTCTGCTTCCAACTGCTCAACTGTCCGGGTGTGCAGCCTGCGCATGACCTCTTTGTACTCCGGGCTCTGCTTCCAGTCGCGCATGTAATGCAACCGGATGGATAGGTCGATGTAGGGTATGTCCGCCAATGGATTGTCGGTGTCACGCTCTGGCTGTTTCGTGACACCTGTCACGCTTTGGGGTGTCACGATGTCACGTTTTCGGGCCCTACTCTCCCGTTGCCGTTCTGCTACTGTTTTTGCCATATTATGCCTCCTTTGCCAGTTTAGGCCCTGATTCGGCGTCTGTGCGGCTTTTAGCGTACGCCTTGCGGTATTCCACATCCTCGGCGCTCATCCGCTCCCGTAATTCCTCCAGCTTTTCAGCATTAGGAGCCTTTTCACGGTGAAAACCCAGCATTTCGTTCATTTCACGCAAACACGCCACTTTCACGCTGTCCGAGTTCGTATTTTCGTAGATATCGAGCAACCTCTGGTACTGCGCTTTGCGGCTTAAATCCATCTCAGCCACGATTTTATCGTCTATCCGTGCTATCGCAGCCCTTACCCTATCATTAGTATACACAATACCTGTTCCACGATTATCGCAATAGCTGTCTGCATAGCCCACTATTCGCAGTGTTTCGGCCTTATTCCGTTTCCCTTCTCCACAGAACACCTCTGCGATCTTGTTTACCGTGCTTTCGTCTTTTATACTTGGCATTCCATGTGCTCCGCAAGCGCTCGTTGTGTCCGGTTGAGTTTAATCGATATCCTTCGTGTGTCTCCGTGTATTTTAGCGTGTAGTGCCTTAATTGGCCCTATTTGAGACGAATTCCAGCTTATACGCCCTTGTTTGGCTATGAATCCCATCGGTCCTGCTATATCAATCATTCCGTCCTTAGCTGGCTTCAGGCTGTGCTTTTGCAGCCACTTGACTATTTTCTTTAGCTTACTGGCTGTTATTGGTTTATCTGGCATTGTCTTACCCCACCATGTGTCCTACTTGGTTTTATTTACGCTTGATTAAATTGTTTTGTTCATTATCCTTGTTTTTATGCCCTTGAGCATCATTTTCGCTTTATTTCTTTTTTGCCTATTGTTATTTTAGCATTATACCGATATAATATAAGTAGTGAGTTGATAAGTCAATAACCTTTTATTGGAGAAAAGTATTATGAACGCCTTTCAACAAAACATCCTAAACCAAATGCCTCAATTCACCCTCAGCGACTTCACCTATTTTATCGGCTGCTCACAAGATAAGGTGCAACAGCTAACACTTGACCCCAAATGCACCATCCATCAAACCTTTATCGACTGCAAAGACGCCGAATACCTCCGGACTGGGTATTGCCTTAAAAACTGCGGTTTCAAGTGTATTGACGTTACTTCTGGAACGCATAAAATCAACTAACCACTATAACCTTTTTAGGAGTATCAGTATGAGTATGCCACAAGTGTATTTAACCGAGACATCCGGCACAGAAGGCGATCTGTTGGTATTCTCAAGCCGCCAAAAGGCTATCACGGCCCTGGTAAGAATCTACCCGTCCGCCATTATGTATGGTGAGGACAAGGGCAAGACAAGCGTCACAGTCGATGGTACTACTGTTGGCTGGATAACTAAAAAGATGGTTCAATAGAAAGAGAGGACAAGAATGCTTAAATGTAGACACTGTAGCAACTCAACAGCAAATCGGTCTGGTGTATGTGATAAATGCCAGACGCATCGAAGAACGCAACGCAACATAATCTCCGGGCTCGATGAACGTATCGGAGAACTAACCCGACAACGCAACTTTATCGCCAAATCCCTGCATTAGCCATCTTAACCACCCGTAAGGGTAGAGCACCAAGCCCCCTGAGCGTACCCGCGCAAGGGGGGCTGCTTTTATTATATCGATATTAACTTGAAAAAGAACCTATCGGGCTAAACTTCCTGCTATAATCACTCATCCCCTAACTCTTCCAGTACGTCAGCATATCGATCTGCAATACGCCTTACTGTCTCAGTAAACAAGGTTTTCCCGTCCACCTCATACGAAAATAACGGGGGTGTTATCTTTACGGGTTTGGAGAAGTCCCGGATAGGTATTATACCTTTCATTCTATTCTTTCGGGGATGTATAATCTTATCGGTTCAATTGGCATTGGATATCTTTCCGCTGAAATACTCGTCTTTATGTTGCCACCTGTTCTGCCCCTTGCAATCCCCACAGCTTGCCATGACTCCATAACTAATACAGTCCATGCACTTCTCGATCTCAGATTCATACTCTAGTTGCTTATCTGGCATGTTATGTGATTTCCTTTGCTTCTGCTTTCAATATCCTTCGGGATCGTCGGGTCAGACAGTTCTTATCGTATCTCTTATGGCCCGAAGCATTGATATTGTTATAGAAATGGCGGTTCAAGTCAAAGTCCGCCTTGCCCTTGTAGTATGGTTTCATTTAATCACCGCATATTCTACTTAAATTCTCGTGTTTCATCTCAGAAGCCTGTATTCTTATCAGACGTTCCAATTCTTGTTTGCGCTGTTGTTTTTGATAGCGCCTTATACTACGCTTGATCTGTCTTTGTTGTTTAGTCTTCATGTTCAACCTGTCAGCTTAACCAAGAGGTGAGCGCAATTACCCCTAAGATTAAGAGGTAATTATCAGCTTGAACCTGTCGGATCACGCTTCATACCATATACCGTTTCAGCCTGTTTTGTTGGGCAACTGGTAGCAGTATATCTCCACCACAGCTTACACTGGGCCGATAACGGGGTTTTATCAGCACTTAATCACAAAGCCCTTGTACTCGTCCTGTAGCTGTTCTGATGGCCGCTATAGCCCTGCCCCGCTCGCCTGTTCTTAGGGGGACTTGAATCAATTATAAAAAAAGGGGCTTCCCGTTAGGCTGATGCCCTTCAGGAAACCCCGTATGGTCTGCTTATTTCATTTCCAACTATCATATAATCCCTGTAACTAAACATCCATTACAAAGCATCATACGCCACCCAAAGTGATCCGTCAATAAAAATTTTCGACGACACCGAAAAAGTATCGGTGCAAATAAATCTTGTTATTATTCTCCGATTCCACTTGACAGCCTGTAACCTGTAATGTATAGTCTAATAGAGCCTGCAACGGGCAGGGTTGTTAATGATACTTATTAGGGAGTATGAGATTATGATTGATTGGGCAAAGGGAACTAAGGCGGAAATTGAATTGGCTTCTGGCATTGCTAAAAGAGCCGTCAAGCTGTTAGGGACAGCCCCAAACCGTGTTGCTATGTTTGCAATGGATATTCAGGCCTGCCACACAAACGGTTGCTGTCTAAAGCTGGTGGACTTGCTAAGGGCCAAAGACGGTGATTTCTTGCATGACGTGTGCGGTATCAACCAACATATAGATCGTGATACTGGAAAGTTACAGGACTGTTTTCTGCCCCGTTATGCTGTATGTCAATAACCCCCCACTCCCGCCGCAGGGTGTGGAGTAGTGGTTTAACTGGAATGTTATTTTATAATATAATAACAGCAAATACCAAACCGGAAACTGTCGGCAAACAAGACGGCAAACCCTGTGGATGTTAGCGAATACGAGTTGTGCCATGTCCCTAACGGGAAACTTGGCCGGGGCTATTTATAGTTCCCGTAGAAAAGCTAACGGCAGGCAGGGCTCTTGTATCAGGGAGTCATCACCTTTAAGCCTGAGGCGAACTTGAAACAGAGCGGATACGGGGCGGATTTGCTGTTATTTTACAAAGCAGTTTAACTATAATATTGTTTAGGTTAGGGAGTAATGGAAATGAGTGAACACACAGAAGGGCCGTGGGGAAGAAATCAATTTCTGGTTTACGCTGAAAACGGCAACGGCTGCACTCTTGCAACCATAAATTCAACAAGCAGGGGGATAAGTGATGTAGAGGCCGAAGCCAATGCCCGTCTCATTTCCGCCGCCCCGGAATTACTGGCGGCGTGTAAGGAAGCATTGGATTGTGCTACTTGCGCATCTCCGTCTGTGACTAATACAGAAAAACGGCGTGATTCGGTAATTGCCAACTTGACAACAGCTATCGCCAAAGCAACAGAATAAACTCCCTAACACCGCCCCTCTGCTCGTGTGGGCAGGGGGGCATAAAATGAAAGGAATATGAACATGAGAGTCCTGGTTGCATGTGAATTTTCAGGTCGTGTCTGTAGGGCTTTTCTCGACAAGGGCCATGATGCTATGTCCTGCGATCTTTTGCCCACTGAGGCGGACGTGCCGCACTACCAGGGCGATGTGTTCGACGTGATAGACGATGGGTGGGATATGATGATTGCGCATCCGCCGTGTACTTATCTCTGTGTCAGCGGTATTCGATGGATAGGGCATCCCAACCATCCGAACAGGCAGCAATACCAAAATGAAGCTGTTGAGTTTTTTATGAAACTCATAAATGCCAGAATTGCCAAGAAAGTTGTCGAGAACCCCATTGGGATCATGTCAAGTAAGTACAGAAAGCCCACCCAAATCATTCGACCTTGTATGTTCGGCGACGATAGTAATAAAGCTACGTGTCTTTGGGAAGAGGGAGTAGACAAACTAATACCAACTAATAAAATAACTCCCAGTAGACATATAAGTAGTTCGGGTAGAAGCTGGGATAAATGGTTTTTTGACACCTCCTTGATTTCCGACCTGAAAGAACGGTCCCGCATAAGAAGTACGACCTTCCAGGGCATAGCCGATGCTTTTGCCGAACAGTGGGGGTAATTATGCTACAGAACTGGACAACATTAGACTATATCATTGTAACCGCACTGGCTTATCTGGCTTTACTTTAGAATAAAGGAGAATAGAACCATGAAAGAATCACGACAAGCGGCAGCATTGACCCGTCACGAATCAATCCTGTTACGCCGCCACAGTCGCCTATGTAGCTGCAATGGCTTGCCCTGTACTAAATGTACCCATCACGGGCCAAGCAGCCAGAGGGCGGAATGTACGGCCCTGTACCCCCAAAGGAGGACGCCATGAACACACATGACAAACTGCGCCGCGCCGATTGCAACGACGAAGAAGCCGAAGCAATCGCGCAGGCAATCAAAGAGGTTGAACCAGAACTCAGGCGATGCTCCGGCGATTGTTCGGACTGCCATAAAATCAATACTTGTATGAATTGAGGTGAAAGAAATGTTAATTATGAAATGTATTTTCCTGTTTATTGCTTTGTGGTTTGGGAGTGTGAATACACTCAGGATTTATGGCAAGCAGGATATTCCAGCGATCAATCTTATTCTGCAAGCCATTGGCATGACGGGATTCATTGCTTGTCAATGGCTTATTTAATCGCTTCTTAAGTAAAAAGGATTAATCATGGAAACCTGTGAAGTACGCCGCTGCCGCCGCAGCTATGACATAACCTACCTGCGGCGCAGGGTATGCACCAGGCACTTTAGCTTGTGGTGTGTAATTCGTAAACCGAATCTTAAATCAGAGAAAACATTCAAAAAGGAGAAGAAATGACTGCTCGTAACGACTGGGTAGGACACCTGAGACACTACACCCTAAAGGAACTTCGCCGACGACAAAACTTAACAGTACAGCAAATCCAGATTGCATACAACGCGAGCAACACGAGAGCGTTAATAGATTTGCAAGACATGGCGGACAGTTTGACCGAAGCCGTTTACCTCAATGAATTCGTGTACGACTAAACTCTTATAAATAGTTGTTTTATCTGAAAAGGGGTACAAATTACACCCCACTTGAAAGGAAAATGAACATGACTAAATTAGACCGATGCTGGAAGAATTGCCTGCGGATGTGGAAGTGGATTAGTGAGAACTGGACCCCGGAGGAAAGTGTTACCGCCATGAAATCACAATGGCTTCTCCAGCACAAGTTCACGCGATCAGTAGTAGCAGATTGCTTCTTTTGCAACTACAACAACAACCATGGAGGCAGGGCCCGAAGATATAGAGGGCAAGATTATTGTTCTGATTGTCCCGGAGGATATGTAAGTAAATCATTTGATTGTTATTCGTCAATCTATAACTTCTACTTAAAACCCAAAGCCTTTTACAAAAAGCTATTACAACTCGACGCTAAACGAAAGGAAACTCAACCATGAAAATCACCGTAAGAATCAAAGGCCGTTACGGCCACAAGGACATTATCCCTGTAGATGACAATGCCAAAGACATCCAAAAGGCTCTCAATGGCACAGACCGTAAGAACTTTACCCCGAAGCAGATAGAGTTCATCAAGGCTATGGGTGTTGAGGTTGACGTTGAAACGCCTACGATTTAACGGGCTTTCTTCGTCCCTACATACATCACCGGAGATACCCTGTCCTTGTTCCCAAAACGATGCATGAGTCACCCCGATGGTCCCTATATTAGGCAACCACGTAATCGCACGTATGCCCTTGTTTATCCATGTGCCTTTTGCTATGTAGAAAAGCAGCCTGTACTTCATTATCTTACTCCTTAAAATTCAGATTTGCGAATTCACCGAATACCTCTTTGGCCCTTGCATCGTAAGCTCTTGCCGCTTTTTCTTCTGAAGCATAGCTACCGAGCCATGTCCTTTTGCCCCGACATTGTATTTCTGCTCCCCAGCAATTTACAGGTTGCCTTGCACGCATAGAAACGCCCTTGTATTTAGAGCTAAGCTTCCCCCTGTCCTTCTTTCGGTTTGCCATATTCTGAACATGTGTGCACTCCCGCAAGTTATCTCTTTGGTTATCTAACCCGTTGCCGTTTTTGTGATCTGTCGAGAATCCCTTTCGTACGCACAAAATCGCGCGGTGCATAAGAAAACATTCTCGGTTTAGAGTTCCGGGGCCTTTACGTGTGGCATAATAGCCGCCAGTTGGTATCCTTGTCGCCTGCCACTTCCATTGAGTCAGCCATTCAAAATCAGCATCGTCTACAATCGCAAATTGGCCTTGGGTTAGTGGGATGTGTTTCATACTAATACCTCTCGTAGTATTTCTCGACAATATTTGGGTGGAAGGGCAGTCGAGATGCCTGCCTTTTCAGCCGCTAAGCCTATCCACCCACACTGTAACGCACGCCTGCTCATTTGTCAATCACTTTCTTTAATCCCCCCACCATCGCGGGTCGTATGGTTCAGTCATTTTCATTGCTCCAATTTTTCAGGTGTGTCGGTTACGTTGCCGATGATTTCAACAGGATGCTTGATATAATATCCGTGAATACGATCTCCCCAATTATAGCACGAATGGCCCTTGAACTCGATAGCATACGGTTTGCCAATAAGAGGCTTGACTATATCACCACTATATATCTCTACATTATTTCTGTCCTTTTCCCCCGTACTCTGCTCGACGGATTCGGGGATGACTTCGACGCCACTACTAATTTGAGCTAACATGGTTATATCGTTGGCGGGGGTTTCGTGCGAAGGTGGAATCGGCACAATGTAATACCGCAATCCCAATATCAACAAAGAACCAAAAACCCGCTTGCCCGCATCATCGCCCCACCGTTGCTTACCTCGATACATTCTCATTATCTTATTCTCCTTCCGGTGGGTCAATGGGACGCCAGTGGGTGGGATAAGGGAAGGTTCGTGTCCACTTATTAATTTTTGGAATATATCGTCCTTCCCAAGTTTCCTGAAGTTTTGAATTATAACACCAAACTCGTCGAGATAAGCCATTAGGCACTTTTTCTTCCGGCAACCTCTCCCCCACTGGTATCCAGCGGTTCTTTTCCTGCTCGGCGTCAAGTCGTCTAGCTAACCGCATCGCCCTTTTTTTGACAGCGGCGAGATGGGTTTTGAGTTGGGCTATTTCCTCATCGCATGCTACGTGGTCGTCAAAAGTCATTCCGGCACCTCGCTTTCTTCTTTCAGCATTTTCGAAAACTTATAAATCCCATTACCGACTTCGTAATCGCAATCCTCGTCAACATCTTCTTCGGTTGCTGTATGGGGCAAGATCAACCCCAGCTTCTCGGCCAACTCTTGCACGTCGCCACCATCAATATAGCCGCCGCCCCAACATTCTGTCCTTATTATATATCGGGCGAATTCTTGCAAGGTGGTGAGTTGGGATTGGAGCTCCTGATAAGTAACCTTTTTATCGGGCACGGAACCGCTGATGATTCTATCTTTCTTTCCAAATTGGACAGTCATGGCATCACCGCCTTTCCGCCGCTTTCAACAGGCAAAATTTGTCTTATGTTTCCGTTTAGTTTGCTGCCTTTGTTTTTTCGTGGATAAAGCACTACTCTTTGACCATGACAACTACTTTCATTGCTGAGGAATTCTTCCCAATCGTCAAGAGTATATAAGCATATATCCACAGGCTTATCCGATACTATAAGTAGATCGAGGTCGTTAGCTGTTGCGGGATCTTCAATGCTGGAACCAATTTGATATATTCTCATGGCATCACCCCCAACGCCGCTCTAATCCACGGCATCAATTCAATCAGAATGCCCTTAAGTTCTTCGGCATCCAGAACCGACGAGCCGATACTGACCTTGCCTAAGTCGTTAATCTTAGCCTCGACTTTTATACGGGTTGAATCTACCATGCACTGAGTCATTGAGCCCTTAGTATGCAAGACGAGGTTGCCAGCAGGGTCATACTTCTTTTGGTCGATGTTCCATGAAACACAGCCGCCGATGAATAGCAGGGTGATGAGTAGTAGGCAACACTTCTTAAACCACCGCCACCCAGGGCAATCGCCAGTTTTCTTTTTTGATTCTTTGTCGTAATAAGTGCAGATAGTGTTCATCATGCAATCTTCACATTGTCCCATCTTTCAATTCTCCTTAAATTTATTTCGCTCGCCATAACATGAATTTTATGTACCATTTGGGGGTATAGTGCTCCATTTCTGTCTTATAACAATTATGGACAGGATGAGCACAACCGTATACAAATTTCTTGTTCTGCCACTTACAATCTTTACATTGTTTCATTTTGTGTTCTCCTTATCTGTGAGTAGTTCGAGTCCACATTTATGGTCGCATGTATTACAGCAGAATTTATGATCGTCGCAGACGTGGCGTTTGTTCCATGCGGCGATGGCTTCGGCTCTTGTGAAATGATATTTTGTCCTGTGCCATACGGGGCACTTTGGATTATGGCAGTAAGCAGCGTGCCTGTCAGGAAGGAAAGATGCAACCTTCGGCTTATGTCCACAAGTCAGGCAGGGACTCGGTTCTTTATTCTCCATTGCTATTGCTCCTTAAAACTTTTTCCCGTGCTTGCGTGGGCGAGTTTCGTTAAATGCCATCTTTGCAAGAATCGCTCCGCCAATGTCGTAATTCTTATGGGCGCAAGTGTCCAATATGCGGATAACAGTGTCAGCAAGTTCTATTTCAGTGTTGCTGAATTCAGGGCAATGTTCATCAGGGGGGTCGCCGTGCCGCTCTGATTCCAACGCCTCAGATAACTCGCTGTGCATGAGGGCGATTAATTCACCCATGCTACGCTCGCCACCTTCATAAAAGCCCTTCTCTTTCGCCCATGAATAAATATCCGCTGCCAATACATTGACTGCGTTTCTTAATAATGGCTGATTCCAGTCTCTCATTTCTCTTCCTCAAATAAACTCGGTGTCTTATCGGTTATTGCCCCACGATCTTGATATAGACCGCGTTTTTCCAGAAACGCAGCTATCTTTGCCTCGTATTTATCGCATCGCCTCGGCGTGGGCCCATCATTGGCATCCATCTTGCTCACAACGACTATTTCGACGTCGCCATCCTCTTTATTTACACGATAACACAGTATTAATGATTCTCTTCGCAACACAACCACCAACCGAGCAGACGCAGGGACGGTTTTCGTACTCCGCTCCTCTGGCTCCCCTAAATCATAGGCCCGTTGCAGTAATACCGCCACTTCCTTCCGTAAATCGTTCAATTTCGAGATGTCAACTTTGACTGCCATGCCTATCCCCTTTCTATCCTTGCCTCTACAACTTCGCATATTCCTCTTTACATTCCCGCCGCCAACAGCACCACGGCTTGTTGCCCATCTGACACGATACATCTTCTCCGCCACAATGAAAGCAATGCCGTTTCTTCGGTTTATTTGTCTGCGGTACATCCTCAGTCCACCACGCAGTATGGATCCAAGTCTTGAAGTGCTTCCACGGTGGACAGAAACCCTCGCGTTTCAATTTCTCCCTGTTAATAATCTGGGTTTCTATGGCGGGCTTGAGCAGGGGGCATACATTATCTATCGTCCAGCCCAATGTTTTCCAGTCCCGCGACTTGCTCTCCTTGACAAAGTTGAGCCATTCTTTATCAAAGCCCCGCACGGTGCCACCTGCTTCGCGGTACAGCTTTCTGGCTTCTTCAAATTGGTATTTGTTCATGGCGATTCCTTTCCAGCTTCCACAATAAATGACGCCGGGCCCGTGGTATTTGTCGAAACACAACGTATCATTTTCTACACAACTTTCTGCCATTGGCATTTATTGTTAAGATTAGATTCGCCCGGCGTCATATCTTGCCCTCTTTAAGCAGTCTCATATCAAGTCCTCGTATCTGTCTCTGTATGTCCACTCCGGCTGTCGCTTGTCGTGTTTGTTCTCTTCGTACCAAGCATAAACACCCGGACGTTCCTCTTCCAGCCATCCCATGAATGCTTTCTTAGCATCGTCTGAGCCGTGTGCACATCGCTTGTTATTTCTAAAATTAGGATGCGCTCCGTGGCAAGCAATGCAAAGACATATACCGTTCGAGAGGTCGTGTCTGTAGCGATATCTACCCCGACGTATAAGGTGGTGTGCTTGCAACCCAACAACGTCCGCACCATCCTTTTTGCGAACTGTACCAGCCTTACCGCATATCTCGCATTTGCCAACTTTCTTGATTTCCTCAGCCCACGCATCGTCTGCTTTCCCTTTCCAATATCGCGAGTTCGGATTAGCTTTGCGCTTTGCTAGTTTACTCTTCTTACTCATCGGCTTGCCGCTCTCGTAATTGGGTGGCGTACATGGCTTGGAAGTTGCGGATGATGGCGGGGAGGTCTTTGAGGTCTACGTTAACATGACCATCCTCGTCCTTGAGCATAATAGTAAAGGGGTTTATTGTGCCCGTTAAAGCCTTGGCGGAGGATGTTTCGGGGAACCTAAACTCCGCCATATCCTCCTGCATGGCCTTGAGGTCGTCGAAGGTGCTGCCTGTTAGTTGACTTGCCCATATTGCAAGGTCGCGGGCGTTGCCCTTCTTGTTAAGGGCGGAGGACGCTATGCCCTTGCCTTTCTCGAAAACTTTCTCCCAGAGAGCGCCCCTGTCTATTAAAATGAAATTGCCTGTACGATCTTTCCCAGTGCCCCCATGCCGCAACTTCGGCTCCTCGACAACCTCGGCTTCCAGCAAAGCAAGGTCGGATTCGGCCTGCCGGTGGTTTTCCTTGCACGATTTAACGAGGAGCTTCTGTGCTGCTATGTTAGCTTGTAATTGTTCTTTGTCCATTTTGCTTCTCCTTTCATAGCCGGGGCCAATCGCGAACGTCCCTGTATAGCCCCGGCTGCCATTCCGTTATTCGACTTTTTCTGCGGGTGGTATCCCGCACTGATAATTTTCCATACAGAACGCATCAACGTCGTTAATAAACTTTACGTACTCATCAAAGGTATATTCGCCCATAGATTTGTCGGCTCGTACTATTTTCTTACCTATCATCCTGTCCTCTTTCGGGCCGTAAATCTGTTTCAAGTCTGCCTTGATTTCCTCTACGCCCTTAGAAGAACCACGCTGTCGCTCCTGTGCTTCGACAAAATTGCGAATAGGCCCGTGAAAGTACTTACGCATCTGAGCAACATCCCAGTCGATCTTCTTGCGGAGCAGGATTTCACCTTCAGCGAAGTCCAACATAGCCAGCTTGAACTCGTCCCAGTCCATGCCCACAATTACGCGGCTGACAGTCTGGTATTGCCATTTATTACGTTTCATTAGAACCTCGTCTCTTCTTCCACTCTACCCGTGCCGTCGATACACATAGCCGCCAACCGCCAAATAGCCGCAATCTCACCCAAATCCTTCTCTAATTCTATGGCAGGAGTATTTGACAGTCGCCCAGAAAGCAGGTTAGTAAAGCACATCCCCAATACCTTTTCGCGTTCCTTGGCGGCGTAGTCGACTTGAGCGGGAATTGGGTCTGGTAATGGTGGGAATTGGGATTGTTGTGGCGTTGGTCGCGATGTTTGTTCCGAGCCTACCATACGGTTCCCTATTGCTTCTACCGCCTGCCCTGCCGTTGGTGGGCGGTGGCTGTTAATAATAGCTTGCGTGGCGGCATTGAGTTGGGTGGACTGTGGTTGCCCTTGTGGTGGGTGCATGTTATCCCAGAACGCCATGTACGAGATATTGCCCTTATACCTGTTCATAGCAAGGTCAGTGAATGATTGTTGCGTACCAACATCCGTGGGCAGGATATCGGGCCCGTTGCCAAGGAATACCTTCACCTTAAGCGATTCGCCCAGTGCATCCAACAACTGAATCCGTTGGGTAGGCTTACCATTGGTTGTGAAGATGCGCGTTGGGTCAATAAGTGCCTGTACCGTACCTGTCATACTCACGCCCTGTTGGTAGCCCTTGGCGTTCTTCTGTCCCTCTAAGTTCCGTGCTTCTTGGAAGTTGCTCATTTCTTTCTCCTTCTTTCTTCGCTTAGTTCTATTTCAATATCAGTTTCCGGCCTGCGGTTGGTCCAGCCGGGGCGTACTTTGGTTAGGTATGTGTGTTTGTCTTCACTCATATTCTTCTCCTTCTTCATCGCAATATCTGCAATCCTGCAAACAGTTACCCGCCTGATGAGCCATCCACATCTCCATACCCTGCTCTATATCAAAATCAGCCATATCACCCATCATTCCTTCTCCATAGCCTCTGCCACGGCTACCCTTGGTTTTGTTCGCCATAATGCACATTCCCATACTAACATCCATACGTCTTTTTTCTTCTTCTCACACCACCCATACGATGTGTCGTATTCTGTCGCGTCTCATTTTACCTCATCCATTCCTGTCATTTCGTCAAATTGCTCTTCCCGGACCCATTTTGCCGGGTCAGCTTTCTTTATTGGTATAGGGTTCTTCATAGTGCCGGGAAAACCCCCATGAGGTGGCTTGTACGCCGCGCCAGTGCCCGATCTCCCGGCATGGGTGGCTGGGGCTACCTTTGGCTCCTCGTCGATTCCGGGTGGCCCTGACACGCCCCACGCTGCTCTACGCAAGTCTGTGATGTAGATAGCTACCTTGTTAAGTTGTTCGGAGTTCAGGTGCTTTAGCGTATCAGCTATGTCTTTTTCTGTAACAGTGAAATCTGTATTTTGGCGTTTCTGTTCGCCCTTTAGGATGTGAGCATAGAGGTCTTTGACCGACATCTTTCCCACCCGTCTTTCGGTTACTCTTAAGGTTTCTTCAATGTTAATATCATCTAATCTTCTATTCATTATTCTTTCTCCTTAAACCATTCGCCCTTACATATAGGACAGAATCTATAATTAGTAGCGCCGCCGGAGTTTTGGGTTCTTTCAGGAATCCCTATCCGCCCACACTCTCCGCATTCCATTTGGCGGCGCTTGACATAACGACGTGGCTCTGACACGTCTACGCAGGACATATCAAGGTATTCCTGCCTTGCTGCTTCACGGTGCCAGTCGTTGTATTCATTCGGCATGGTTTGGCTCCAATGCTCTACGTACAGCGTCAGGATAGCCATTATGCTCGCATGTTTCACATACTCTTTTGGCGTCGGGACACTGTTCTCCATCGAGGAGGCCGCAGTCCTTAGATGCCTCGACCGCTTTCGATAACCTCTTTATTTCTCGGATGCAGTCGGGGAGATATTCTTTAAGTATAATGCAATATTTACCACATGGTATCTTAAATCTATCATCTAAGGCTGTTTTTTGATGCTTCTCAATCTCTGCTAATCTTTCAGGTGTTATCATTGGGGGGTGTCCTCCGTTAATATCCCAAAGGACAATGCCCCAAGCCGTATGTCGTTGTCCGTCTCGCCTTTGCAGAAACACTCAGCATCAAAGTTTATATCTACAACCTCGTATCCGTCAGGAATATAAGCGTACCATTCGTAGGGGAAAAGCCACAAGTTTTTCTCCCAGCATTGTAACCCTAAGTCGGCAAGAATATCTCGCGGAGCTTTTTTGAGAGTATCAATCCATGCGGCGTCTGGCGGCATGATAGATACGATTCTTCCGTCTGTCCGGTCGAATTGAGGCAGAATACATTGGACAGCCTCAAAGTCACCCACTCCTATAGCCTTCCTTATCTGTTTCGCTACTTCGCTAACGTCGCCAAACTGCAATTCACCTTGTGTTTCACTCATTTCGCACTCTCCATTCTGACCTTGACCATTAGCATCTGCCTGCCCCAGTTTAAGGCCTCCTGATGCGTCGGCATCAAAATATCCAGTTTATTGCCGGTGATTGCCGCGCCCCGATCCCAGACCTCGCATATGCCATAGCCTGGAACGTGTAATTTAGTCCCGAATGGCATGTTCGGCGGGGCGGCGACAATCTTACCAACAGCCGGTACACCGGAGGCCGTTAATTGAACCGGGATCGGTGGCTGTGAGCTAACCGATCCCGATTCTGGAGGAGAAAAATACCAACACGTACTCGCTACCACTATAAAAACTCCGGTTGCGATAAGCAATACGATGGATAGTTTGATTAAGTCCGCCTTAGTCATTTCTGCCTCCTGAATACGACGTGGGTGGCGTCGAGGACTTTGTATTCTTCGTCCAAACGTACCTGAGGATTAGCATAGGTAGGCCGTTGGTAATAAATAGACGTTGTACGTAGCATTCCATCCTCAAACTTGAAGCCGATGAGCCGGAATCCGGGGCAACTATGGGCGGAGTCTGCATTTACAGGGTCATCGCTGCACGGGCACTTGTACCCGTAGATGTTTGATTCTGGGTCCAGCGTTATCTCGATTTCCACTATCTCCGGCTCGTCTTTGTAATCGGCACGGAGGCGGAATGTGTTGTGGAGATTCGCGTCGACGGTCCATTCGTCGCCTACGACAGAAGTCCATTGCAGATTATCAATCACGGATGTATTTTGCAAGCACAAAAAATCTGCGTGCCTCATATGCAGCATTGCGTCTCTCAGTTCCGGGTTCATTAAAATTAGCTGTCTCTTGTTTGCTTTTAGTTGTTCGATGATTAGCTCTGTCTTAGTCATTTCTGCCTCCTGACTCAATAATTACATTGTCAAGATCTTCAGGATACTCTATCATTTCATCCACCCAAGCCCCCTCAGCATCCACACACTTAAAACTGTCGATAGTCAGAGGCATTTTGAACTTTTTCTCCAGAAAAGCAAATCCATCCGACACGTAAATGGGGTTTTCTGCGCCGATTAGTTTTCCATCGGCATACAGGCCGTCCAATTCCTCTGACATTACAAGCACTAAGTTCATTGTTCTTTCTCCTATATTAAAAGTATCTCTGAGCCGTCCGCACTAAACTTAATCCGCACATTCTTAACGCATATTTCAATAAGCTCGCCGTCTCCACTGGAAGCAATTCGGTAGACTATGGCATCGTCGGGTGCGTGGTCCAGAATCACTCTAAGGTCTTCTACTGTCATTGTACTATTCTCCTGAACTTGGTTGCTGCTCAAAACTTACTGATGTCGGGTTGAAGATACGCTTCGTCCCCTTGCCCTCAAAAACCACGTCATAGAACCATTTGTCGTTTACAGGGTCATGAGGCCCATTCGGGCGGTGTTCGGTAATGCTTAAGACGCCGTTCTTACCAACGTCATATCTATCGTACTCTTCTCCGGCCTCATGATCATCATTCCACGGATACCAGTTTGCAATCAACTGTATAATCTTCATTGTACTATTCTCCTTTTCTAAAGTAATGGACGCGCCGGGCAGGATTGGCATAGCCATATTTATCCAAGGCTTTCGCCTAAATAACCTGCTACCCGCTACCTGCTGTATCAGCCTTTTTGGTTCGTGCACTTAGTCGCTCAAGCGTCGCCTCAAAATGAGGTTGTCGGAACTGTGGTCAGCTACTATACATATTCCACGGTATTATTCGGCTATCACACGCCGCCGACGCGTCCATTATTAAGTTATCAAATAGGGCATCCGTGCCATCATCCTTGACATTCGTCCGTGCTGTCTTCATTTTATTTCTCTTGAACGTTACCGCTGATTGCTTTTTGGATTTGAGGATTAGTGACCGCGATATATTTCGCCAACCCTTCATCGTCGGCAATAAACTGGGCCATGCCAAACTCAACAGCGTCCCGGTGCATTACTGTCTGGCGGTTCTTGGATACCGTAGACAGCACCTTGACGGCAATCTTTACATCTTCCGCATCAGCATCGGTTTCACCATTCAAAGCCTGCTTGATCTTGGCAAGGGCTAAGTCCTCGATTTCGCTCATTACGCCTGCTTTTGCCTCTGTCATCTGTAAATGCTTCATTTCAGTTCCTTTCTCGTCGAATCGTATCTGTTGACTTTTAATCCGCTCACATTGCTTTCAGTTCTAATGTAATCAATTCTGCGCCAATCTGCTCACTTCATCTCCGCTTGCTCTCGTTTCAAATCAAATCGAATCCAGTCCCCTCGTTTCCGTTCACTTGGCCTCCGTTCAACTTGCTTTCGGCTCAAATCAATACAGTTCGCGTTTATTCGCCTCAATTCTTCACGCCTCACTTTGCTTTCAGTTCAAATCTTGTTGCTTCCAATCTCGTCACTTTTATTCTCGTCTCGTCTGATCTCCTCACGTTGCTTTCGAGTCGCTTCCATTCACTTCTCATCACGTACGCTCGATTCAGCTTGCTTTCAATTCAAATCTACTCAATTCGGCTTCTGTCAATTCCGCTTCTCTCTTGTCTACTCCAGTTGCTTTCGGTTCAAATCTACTCCTGTCACTTCCAGTTCGCTCTGATGACCTCGGCTTGCTTTCCATTCCTTGACGATGAACCGCCCAAACGTAGGACCGTAAACGCCAAGTCCACACCGCATCCCCGCAACGTCATACATGCAGTGAATAATATCTTCCGACACACTATCGTCAGTAACTTGTACAGTAAAGTCGAGACTCCACGGGGTCAGCAGGACGGGTCTCTCGCATGTTGACCGGCTCCCACTGGCATTGATAAAAGAACGGATGTCAATGTCGTCCCATGTTGTCCGCTTCTTCTTGAAGTAGACTTTCCCGTTATCGCCTATCACCCAAACGCAAGCCTTACAGAAGTTGAGGTACTTCGTGCCCTTTTTCGACTCGTACTCAGACCCGTAAATCTTAGACGCTCCGGGCCGGAACCGGTTGCCGATAAGCAACATCCGCAGGTTGTCCGTGGGGATATAGACACCCCCGGACCATTTACCGGTACTCTTTTTGTCAATCCACATCTTCTCGGCGATGGTCTGCTTCTTCTGCTGCTTTTTCGTATCGCCCGGCTTGGTCGGCAAAGGGAATCTGCTGAACATTATCGGAACAATACCCTCGATTGTGCATTTTGCTTCATACATTGTTCTTTCTCCTGTAATTAAGGTTTAATTGGTGGGCAGGCAAAGGAACAGTGCCTCGATAGAGGGCTACGTCCTTTCATAGTGCTGAACAATAACTCTGCCTTACTGCACTGCCCATTATTCAGTTTTCAAATATACCAGCCTCTCACTGGCCCGACCCTTTGGGCTGTCACAGCGTTTGCAATATGGGCCAAATCAAAGAAACTCCCCTATGCCTATGATACCGGCCCCAGCATAGTCAGGGTTTTGCCCGGTCATCTTCGTTGGCTTTCGCCTATTGGGCCAAGTGGGATTTGAACCGCCCGCCCAGAGTACAGAGCGCTACTTCCTCTGAGCTTCGCTGATTTAACAGCCACGATCTCCGAATTTGAAATTCGGTGCTTTAGCCTGACTAAGCTATTGGCCCATTATATTAAACGAGATAGGGCAGGCTGGATTCAAACCAGCACGGGTTTTGTCGTTCACAAAACCTGTTGAAAAAAGGTTGCTCATCCGTCCTTGTAATGGTTCGCTTTCCCATTACTACCCAGCATCGCCATACAGCATGAAGTGTTGTCAGGCGTCTCAGCCTTAGTCGCTCTTTCTCGACTGTCAGCGTCTAATCACTATTTGCGCTTCCGCCACCGCCTATCTCGTTATGTTTTCAAAGAGCGTTACTCGTCTGGTGCAGTGGCGGGGAGGCATTGGCCTATCCAGCCTTTATGGTCCATTTCACCAACTGCACTTCCGCCACAGTTATGCACGGTTAAGGCGTTTACTCTATGAAACCTCCCCCAGGAACTCACATCAGAATACTTATACCAAAACCACTTGTCAATTTCTGGCACAAATTCCGGGTCTGGTTTCACGCCGTCCGGGGGTGGGTCACAGTATCTTATTGGGCCGAGGGCAGGTTTAATAGCGACGACCCACTGTTCGCCCTTACCCGCAAAAGGGACGCACCAAAACCTCCACTTCGTCGATGTCAGCCTTCTCGTCGAGCGGGCCAAGGTCAGCCATTATCTTGAGCTTGGCATTTTCCTTGTCGTAGGCAGCAACGGTACCGTCGTCAAGGATGGACTTTCTGATGCTGTCGATCTGGCCGTTGTCGTCCTTTTCCTTTTTGTCGATTGTTACTACATAGCAGTAAATTTCCTGTGTTTTCATGGTACATTCTCCTGTTTCTGATGTTATTGATTTTGCATTCGGCACTGAGCCATCTGCTTTCTTTACTATTTCAAGGACGAAGTAGGGAAACTGCCATGCCCTCTCCTCTTCGATATCGGCCAACCAAATACATCCGTCTTCCATGCTATGCACTATGCCATCGCAGCGGCCATCCTCTATATCCTTCGCGTTATGACTAAATGCGGTGCTCCCACCTTCACGGAGATTGTTCGTCCTTATCACCCTCACCGTATCGCCAACCGCTATCCCGCTGGCTTTCTGGTCTTCAATGTATTTCTCTTGGTCAGTCATAATACTCTCCTGCTCAAAAAAATAAGCCGCACCCGCCAGAAATGACGGACAGCCAGACAGACGGGATACGGCTTGGTGTGCTAATTCGGGTTGTTGTCTCGCTGTCCATAGAATACAACTTACACTACGGATGGGCAAAAGTCAAACGGAAAATTAAATAAATCTGCTGTATTAGCAAAACTAATGAAATGATAAGTAGAACCGGACAGGCCGGAGAAAGCGAACCTGCCCGGAACCGGAGGAGTGATGAAAAGCTATTTTGTCTTCTTTTTGACTCTGCGTTTCTTGACTTTAACCTTATGCTTTTTTTGTCGCACCTTTGCCATGTCAGTCCTTTGTTAGAGTATCAATTTTTACCTGTATTTTGCCGATGTCGCCTTTCATGTCGGATATCGACTCATCGGCTTTCTTTACGTGCTCGGTCTGTTGCTGCATATGGCTCAGGATAGCCGTGTACTGTGTAGACTGCCGTTCGTCACGCAACTTAGCATCGTTGGCGTCCTGTTTGAGTTCTTTGTAATCAGATGCCTGCTTGTCCTTAAGGGCAGATACCAATGTGCATACGTCTTTAATCGAGTTGCGGTCTTCGGTTGCATTGTCCTGTACATGCTCAATGTCCTTTTCCACCCCTGTAACACGGCCACCCCCGGACCATGCCATCCCCACAATCAGTATTGACAAAGTAACCAAACCTCCGATTGCTCCGATCTTCTTCCATTGTTCTTTTGCCATGTTAGTCCTCAATCTTAGATTTTATTATCTACTAAAATCAAATCATATTCTGCCACGCCTTCGGTATCGACAAGTGTCGATATCCCCTGAAACTTTATAATAGCAGGACCAACAAGTTCAAGTGGGGGATTATATTGCTTGGGAAAAAAAGTAGACCCCGATGCTATTAGACCTATATTGGCTTTGATTATGAACGCTGCCGCAGTCTCGTCTACATCAGGGTGCTCATTGACTAATAGGTCGAAATCAGCTTCAAGTACCGTTGATGGATTACCTGTATTGTGCGAATTGACATCAAAACTTGTCATGTATCCTTTTTGTGTGCTGGGAATTCCATAAATAGACATCTCCGTTTGGCCGTTCCCGACACCTATTTGAGCGGTCACAGTTCCGTCATCAGCGGCAGTCGCAGTGATTATGCCTGCATTCGGGCCTGCCGTTCCATGTGTCAATACTTTCATCCTATGGATAATAACATAAGATTCGATTGTATTAACCGGCGTTGTTCCGTCCAATGTTACTGTTTCAGATGTTTGTGCTAAATCCCAAGTCTTAAGCCCGAAGATCTGGACGGTTCTTGCTCCTGTTGAATTTGGTGCAGCGGTTTTCCCGTCTAAGTCAGAAGAAGATGCAAGTGCATGTACCCTTGCCGCTGTAGGAGCTAACCATATCTGCTGAGTAGCTGACGCATCAGCCCTATCCCATATATCAGTGATTGTTGTTTGTACACCTGCCGGTGCCCGTCCGTATTTCTGCACAGCATAGTGGCCGCGAACATTGCCTCTTGCAACTTCAAAGAAAAAGTCTTTTGGAGGTTTTCTGCTCATATTACCACCATCCCTCGCCTGTACCTGCACCCGCCGCCTCTTCATCGCTCATTGCACCACAATTACCCAGCATAGGTCCAGCATTTTTAGCTGGTGCTGTCGCCCGTAGGTTGAAATCTTTGCCTGCTGCATTTACAAAATCCGTGCCAGCGCCAAGAATATCCTGAAATCCCAGTTCGCCAGTAAGGTCGGTAGGATATTTCGTTGTATCAAAATCAATGATTCTATTGAACGCGGAAAAGAATAGTCTGTCGGAAGTCCATAAATTATCTATAATAGTAGTGTCATTGCCAACACTTAGATTGTTTACATACACCAAAGGCGTAAAAGATTCAAAGTTTGGCACTTGTACCTCTGTCCCGCATTCGTAGAAAGTACAATTTATTGCCCCATGAAACTCAACAGTTGAGGCGTTGGCATCATAAAAGATTGCCAAACCTTGAACTGTATCAAAAACACAATTTACAATCAAACCAACATCATTTCGTATGCCTACGCTCGACGTGCTGGAACTGCCGCTGATTATCCTACTATGGATAACCACCGAACCAGCGTCCATAAGGCAACATACTGTATTGCCTGTCGCTCCAGATGCGATAAGATCGCAGTTATAAACCAACGTACCTACGTCAGATACTAATGATATTGCATTATTGGTAGTTGACGCATTGTCTATTACGCAATTAGAATAAACCTGCTGGTCTGATGCCGCAGAACCCATTAGCCTTACTGGATCATTTCCCGTAACCCACAAGCCATCAACTTGTACGAAATTGATGTTAAATAATAAGCTAAAACCAGTATCCACCGTTAGGCGGGGCATGATAGACGTATCCAATAAGCCATTGGCTATGCCACCACCAATAGCTACTCGTGTCGGTACTATTCTTGCCCAATTCGAATCGACGCCAAGGAACCGGAGCATGGTTGAAGTTGTCCCCCCGCCAGCAGCAACGGTTAAATCTGCCGTAAATGTTTCGTCGCCCTGAACAAATACATCGCATTTATACGTAGATGCGTCCATGAGGTCGGTGGCGGCATCAATTAGACTGAAAAGACCATCTATTGCCCCGCCAATATCAATGTCACAAGTTATATCAACAGAGTATGTAACATCAATAGTCACGTTGTTATTGTCTACGACAGTAACAGGAAAATAACCGTTAATATATGTGCCAGAAAAATCAAGACGGGCTATTGTACCAGTTATAACTGTTACATTGGCAGCGTGGTTGATGTTCAACTTTGTGCCACCAGCAGCAGAAGTTACATTCACTGCATTAACAGACACTATTGCTTCGCCACTGTCTGTATTCATAAAGTCGCTGGGAGTATTGGCGTCCCACGCAGCCTTAGTGGCTCCGCCGCCATTATCCTGACTACTGGTGGCTCCGGCAAGCCACACGAAAACAACAAAATCAGATGTAACATTAAGAGCCATAATAGTCCTCCTGATTATCAAGGAGTTCACGCATCAGAGGAATAGTTTGCTCGTCTGTGCCTGCCTTACGGATATGAACGAGAAATGCCTCTACTTGTGCCACAAATTCCAGACGCTTCTTTTTCTCTACAATAAATCGCCTTATCGAAGACTCCATACGACTGAACTTCTTTAGCTCATCAACAGTAAGCCCCGCCGCAACAGCATGAACCTTCCACTGAGCAGGCGTAGCGTTCTTCACCTGCTGCCAGGTAAAACCCTGCTGTTCAACGTAGGCTTCTATTTTAGCGAGATTAGTTGCGAAACTCATTCGTTCTCCTATGGTGCAATATACCCCGAAACAGTAACACTATGGTCGGTACACGACACAGAAGTAACACCCAAGTTCTTTGCCGCCGTCAATTTGAGCGGTGTTTGAAAAGGTTTACCTGTGCCCCCGTTAATCCCGAAGTATAATTTCTGAATAATAGCGGTTTTGGCACTGGCAGTGTCTTCTTCCAATAGTACATTACCCGCTACCGGGCCATTTGATATAAGTATATCAGTTATATACAAACTAAGCCCTGCGGCTGGCGCAGCTTTTATCTGAGTATCCGTTTGCGCCGATGTGTAATGGGCCGTAACCCGCCAGAAATTAGGATGCGATGTGTCCACCAACTGCCTGCCATATAAATCGGTAAGGAAGTCCGCCCTATCAGCCTGCGCCACTACTCCGGGCGGTGCGCTCCCGTCCATATCCACGGCCTTGCCGCCAACCTTAACCGGATTACCGGAATCGGGGGAATTGTGGGCAACATCACCTGCTGCATTAGACGCCGTTACAATCCCGGATATTATCTGGCTGGCGTCCGACTCTATCGCTACAGGCGCAGTGTCGCCGTCGGGTATAGTTCTACCGCCCAAAACATGTTTACCGCTGGCTGATGTACGTCTCATAATATACTCCTATTATTTATCAAACCTCACCGGCCCGCTTTTCGAGTCTTCATAGGTACTTACACTGGTACCAAATGTTGCCAATCCAATCAAAGATATATCCAAGAGAGCCTTTGCCACTATATCACCTTCGGCATCATCTTCTAATATCTGTATAGTGTCACCTATGGACATAGGATAGAGCCGAGAGGCTATTGCCTTACCTATTTCGCTCGGCGTTTCAACGGGATCACCCTTATAGTTTGCATGGAATATCACCGCATCCGCAAAAAGCGATGCGTTGGGGGATAGTTTACCCCTTACATATCTTTCCACCACCTTTCCTCGCGTCCAAGGGGTCAGGTCGGTCGTTTCGCCACGTTCACTATCTTTTATTTTCCCGGTGCCCATTCGCCATACAAAAGTCAACATGGACGCCTTACCGCCCGTTATGTCAATATGATGGTTTCCGGCAACCACCTTCCCGAAATTACCAGACGACGGATTCGTTTCTACATCAAGCCCGGCCATTTTAGCAAGACCTAATATCGAAGTAGTCATAGCAAGACTTCCAAGCAATTGCTTCTGTGCCATCCTGCGAGCAAATGGGTCAAGTAGTCCGTATTTCCCAACACCTACAGCTTGAGGGAGCGTCATAATGTCAGCAGATAGCTTGCGCGCCGAGAATAAGAATTGGTTGAACTCTGGACTTGCCACTCCGAGCGGGTCAGTCCTGATTACATTCCCCTTCCTGTCTCTTCTTGGCGGGCCAAGATTGCCACGACCCGTAGTCACGTTGATTACGTTGGCAATGTCTCTTGTTAATTTTAACCCCTCAGCTCCCTTGATTGATCGGCCCTGAAGTATGGCAGCATCAACCATATTATTAAATCTGTTCCACCGTATGTAATTAGCCATGCCAGTGTACGCTCTCTCGGACCCTCTTATTGTTCCGCCAATAATAGGTATTCGTTCGGGAAGCGTTGATTGCGCACCCTCTTCTCTGAGTTCAAGCTTAACGCCGAGATCAGTCAAGCCAAGGCCCGACTTCTTTGCCAACGCAAATCTCGGAGAGCCCTTAATTTCCGCCATTAACGTCCTGAAGTTGTCCTCCGACCAAGCATATCCGAATTGCTTCTGGAATCCCTGCCAGAACTCCGGCGTTGCCATTGACCCCCATCCCTGCCTGAACGGGAACGACAGGTCTATTGTAGTCATTAGCGTCCGAGGGGCACCCGCAACGTCAAGCGCTACGTTACGCCACGAATTAGGTCGTGGAACAAGGATCGTCGAGTAATCTTCAAAGTCCAACATAGCATTACCATAATCAATCATGCGCTGCCTGTTCTTGGGATCAGCTTCAAGATCGAGTTTAGTCCTTTTAATTTCCTTCGAGAGAGTATTTATTTTCAATATCTCTGCGTCAGCAATGCCACCCTTCTGCTCAAGAAGTTGTCTCGCAACCTGAACAACTCTCCTGTTAGTATCACGCTCAATCAATAGCCTGGCCGCTTCTGCATCTCGCCGAACCTCTATCCTTGCTGGTTCCTCAAAGTTGCCCTCTGCGATCATCTCGGCATACTTCGCATCTTCGTTAGCAAGCCTTGTCTTAATCGACTGCAATGCAATCTCTTCGGGCGACTTCTTGACTCTTGCCATGTCCCGCATGAGATTGAGGTCTTCCTTTAACGCATCACGCCTTGCCCTTAACGCTTCAAGCTCCGGTGTCTTGGGGGTTTTACTTACTCGTTTAGTCGGAGCTATATCACCAGTTTTTATCTTACGTTCAATTTCAGTGATAGACCGCTGTACGGCTTTTTCAGCCATAGCAATTCTCTGTTCCGGCGAAACCTGTTTTGCACCGAACATATCATCAAACTGCTTTTGGAGTACGTCTTTCTCTGCCTGCAATTTAACGGTTTCAGCGTCAGACGGTCGCGCCTTGTCGCCCTTGACGGTTTTCTTGCCAGTCTCTATCTGCTGCTTGAGGTCTGATATTCTGTTCGTAAGACGAGTCTTGATTCCCGACAAAGCCGTTTTCAGCTCCTTCTCTGGACTGGAAGATTCAAACCCGCCCTTCTTCTTAGCCTCATTTACTTTCTGGACCAACCTGCGGCCCTCGTCGCTTGGCAGTTGGCGCTCGTGGCCAGTTGACTTAGGAGCTATGCCTTCTGCCATATCTTGTAGTTTGGCAAGTTGTTGGTACTGTTGGTTGACATCTCTGCGTATTCGCCCTATCTCGTCCTTCTTCAATAACCTGAATTGCCCGTAACTACTCATGGCGTCCATAGTCTGCCGCTCAGTAATAGAGGGGTCTATCGCATTCAATATCCTGTGCATCTCTGAAAGTAGCGGCTTTCTGGTCTTCATACCACCACGAATGAGCGAATCTTGTAAGTCCCTGATGAGATTAGCCTGCAACAAGATATTTCCGTCTTTCGCAAACGCGCCCTGCAATTTTTCTACGGCCCCAGTCATTGCGCCTGTAGTCAGCTTCTCGTTGGTCTTCGCCCATATCTTATCGAGGTGCGGCTTGATCTTCTTACCAAATTGATCTTCCATAGCCTTCTTCCACGCAGGAACATTGCGGCCTATAGCTTCCATGTGATATGCAGCTATTTCGATAACGTCAGCAATCCCGGACGGATCAACGCCAGTGAATAACTTCTGAGCCCGAAGCCGTTTCCATGCAGCGTCTTTCATTGCCGCTGTAACAAGCCTGTTCTTTTTGCCATAGGACTTGGCTTTGATGTCAACCTTAACAGTCTTATTGGCCGTCTTGATTGCGATGTCTGTTTCTTTATTAAATAGCTTGTCCTGCGTCTTGCGCAGAGACTTTTCTGCCTTGGCGACACCCTTGAGAAGTTTCTTGTCTGGGATAACGCCCCTTGCTTGCTCAACGTCTTCTATCATCCTGTCGGGAGAATACTGCATTTCGTTAGCCAGCGCACCTAATTCCTGTGCATGTCTGGTAGTTGCTTCGGTAAATACGTTCTTGCCCTTTAAGGCTCTCAGCGTTGTAACGTCATTATTCGCCATTGCTCTGTTCTTAACGGCGACATATACCATGCTATGCAAAGTGTCGCTCGGTATCGGAACTTCACCCAAAACCATCTTCAATGCCTTGTCGGGCGGTATGGCATTAGCTTTCGCCGCCTGTTTGGACTTTTCTGCGACCTGATGAGTAGCAAGTTGCCCCAGTGCGTCCTTACCCACTACGCCCTCTAACACCGCCCTCTCCTCAAGCCTTTTGGCGTGTTTACTGATAACAGTTTTGCCTGTAGCGTCAACTGGCTTAAGGGGTTTGGCTTCTATAATTTGTTTTGCTGTCTTTTTCTTACCAAGCCTGCGGATAGCCGCAATTTCAGCATCTATCCCAGACTCGATTGGTTTCGCAGCAATTGGCTTTGCCGTGGTTGGCTTGGCAGGCGATTTGCCAAGTCTCTGTATCCCTTCAACTTCTTTCGCAACCAACGCCCTTGTAATGGCCGCACCGATGTCTTTGGACGTTACTAGTTGCAGTTCAGGTATTATCGTTTTTACAGAACGTATTAACTCTAGTTGAGACTTCTGCTGAAGCCCCTTCCAGTCCGAAGACTTAATACTCATTGCACTTAACAAAACAGGCAAGCCAGAATTCACAATTATTTCCTCGGTACTGCCACCAGCAAGAGCTGTAGTCCCGCCAAAAATAACCCCAGTGCCAATCCCTCCACCCAACTTTGCACGAACAGGCTTGGCCGCAGGAAAAAACTTGCCTATCATTCGCATGGATCCGTACATGGCAGAAGCGGAACCGGGTTTGCCGCCATTGGCGATGCTAACACTTTCCCACGCCACCGCAGGAGGAGTGCCGGGGAACGCCAAATTGAACGCCTTTAATTGTGCGCCAAATCCAATTATGCCCGCGACTGCATCAACAGCAGTGTCAGCAAACCCTTCAACACCCTCTCGCTTTTCTTCAACTGGTATCGGGTCAAATATGCTTTTGACGTGTTCAGGAACAGGCCATTTCTTTTCTTTCCTCAAAGAAGGCTCTTCCCTCAATTCTGGTTCGTCATATAACTGTTGCGCCCAATCATGTAGCTGGTCTTCAAACAGGGCATCAGGCAGTTTAACGTCATTCTTTTTTTCCCATTCAAGAAGCAGTCCATACGCCCTGTCTTCTGCGGCAGAAGAATCAGGGTCAGTTAAATTCCTGACAGTGGCAGAAATGGTGTTATTGTAAAGCTGTTTAGTGAACCTGGTCGCCAGGCTATTCGCCGCATCCTTCCTAAGTGTCGGTCTTCCGCCCAACCCAAATGCCTGTATATCAACAATGGGAAGGTTGGTTTCTATCGACATATCAAAATCTCTATCAGCCTGCCTTGACGCCTCTTCAGCAGACAATAGATGGGTATTGTCGGGGGACGGAGCGTTACGGAAAGGGTCAATGCTCGGATCGTCTAAATGGCCAAACTCCGCCTCCAGATCGGCAAGACGGTCTTGCTCGTCGTCAGGCAATGATCCCCCGAACTCTGTATCCAAAGAATCAAATCTTTCTTGTTCTACAACGGTTAATGGCATTATTCAGCAGCCTTTTTCTTGAGCCTTAAATATTCTTGGTAGCGTTTTTCTCTATCGGAAACCGGAGCGATGGAGGGTTCAGGTGCTATCGTCCAATTGTCTTCTATCTTCTTCTCTACCATATCGGGCGGGACCCAAAACAAAACCCCATTCGGTTTATACATTGGAACTCTCCTATCGCCTTCCTTGCGGGCAACGGGAGCCAATGCGCCTGCGGGCGGCATGTCGCTAATAAAAGGAACTGTCGCGGCCACTTGAGCCGCCATGTTATTAAGTTCCTTCGGTGTAAATATTTTATCGGGGTCTTTTTCAAGTTCGGCATCAATCCACTTAAATAGCTTACGATGCTCTTCCGCAACCTTATCGCCAACAGCCTTCTTCTCTGCATCTGTGTATCGAAATGTGTCAAAGTCACCTAAAGTGAAGCGGGAATCAAATGTACCTGATTCTACTTCTCGGATATATTTGGACCTTGCATTTAGTATCGTATCCACCATCTCCGATAAATGCTTGGGATAAGGACTAACTGCTCTTTTTCTTGCCCAACTATATGTTTCGTCCGTGATTGTGCCGTCTACATATCTTGCCTTGGCGATATCCTGCAAAAAAGTCTTTGTATCCGTAGTGCCCCTTGCCAATTTCGCAAGGCTCTCTATTACCGCATTATACCCATCGCCAGTCCGCCTGCCCATCACCCCGTCAGCCTTGCCCACTAAGATACCCTGCCAAAAATCAACCTCTGCCCTTTCGGTAGGCGACGTTAAATGATTTGGGTACATGGCCAGCAACTCGTCCATTGTTGGGACGCCATCATCTTCCTCGGCATCCAAGGGATCAATTCGTTCTCCAATATCAACAGTGTTTGCGACATCACGCTTGTACCTGTTCCTCGCATCTCTATTTTCCAGTTGTGTTTCAAGCAAGTTTATACTTCTAAGTTCGTCAAGCCTCTCTGTTGAGTCTGCAATGGCATCACCCTGTAGCAAATCTCTCGCCATGTCAAATAAGTTCGCCCTCGTTTTTACGTCTCCCTCTTTTATGGCCACCGCCTTAATATCAGATATGGCCGACGTCACTGCCAGCTCTCTACCATCAGTTCTTTTCTTGGTAGCCGCCGCAGGCAATATTAACTCGTTCTCGTCCATTGAATTAATATAAGAATCACCTGCCTCGATGTCTCCATCGCTATAAGCGGTATTCGCTAAAGTCTGCAATCTGTCTACTTGAAAAGCATTGTGTTTAGCGTTATTTATTTTGGTGTAGGCCGCGTCGTAATCCACCCTCTTTTGAGCGTACCATGCCCTGAATTGCTCCTTCTCCCGTTTCGTGGAAAAGCTCTGCTCTATCTCTTTAGCCTGTTTATCTCTTTCCGCAAGAGTGCCAGCAGTAAGTTTAGCTTTCTTTTCTATCGACAATTGGAGCGGCGCCTTATTGTAATCGGGATCACCGGGGAGTGGCTCGTCAACGGTGTAGTCTGCCGCCGTAAGCGCACTGGCCGAGGCTCCATGCCCCTCTGCCATTTTCGTAGTTGCATTGCCCCACCGTATATCTTCGTCAAGTTTCTTCCTCTTCATAAACGCATTGTGGGCCATATCGGACACGGCACCGATAGCCCTGCCTGCCTGTTGTATCGCCCGGAACTCTGCATCACCTACATTAGTTAATGCCCCTATATCCTGAGCGCGGACAAGGCCCGTCTCCCGTACCGATGTCGATGATATATGCCGCGGAAGTTTCATTAGAGTTATCCTGTTGCCTGATTAAACCTAAAAGCAGCGTCCGCACTGCCTGACAGTATCGTAGCTCCCGCTCCAGTAACAGCGGCCCTGCCAAATCCTGCGGCTCTTGCTTTAGCTGCACTTGCTTTGGACACGTCAAGGATAGACTGTGATTCAAATGCCTGTGCCCTGCGAGTACCTCTTAACTGAATATTAACTCGATCTTTTGCTAATTCAGCCGCAGTATCTTCTGCAACTAATAGTGGTGAACCTTCCATTTGTAAACCACTTGCACCTATCAATGATCTTTGCCTGGAAAGCAATGTCGCTGCACGTTTCCTTTGCTGGCGTACATCCTCTGCGGTTGCTTGTCGTTCAATATCAGCTTCCCGTTGAGCAACTTTAGAGTTGTATAAATTCCATGCAGACTGGGCCTTGGCCGTCGCCTGAGCTTGCTTGCCTTGCTGGAATTGACTGTAGGCGGTTAAACCGATACCTGCCACCGCTGCATTAGCTGCAAGCGTTGCTCCCAAAGCCATAGCGCCACCTACTGTTACAAGCACCATTATTGAACCCTTTTGCTATAGATTGCCCATTTTTCGCCTTCAAACATCTTCTCTTCCGTCAATCCAAATCCGAGTCTCTCAACCATTCTTGCACTCACTTCAAAGCAACTTTTAACCAATGCGTTTATTTGCTTGAACGGATATTCCTTTTCAACAATTTTCAAGCCATCTCGTATCCATCGCATAGTATCAATTTTATGTTTCAAACAATCCTTACTTAATCGCAACCATGCTTCACCATGAAAGTCATCTTCAGGATGAACACCACCACAACCAATTATCTTTCCATCCCGGACACCTGTTACGGCCAGCCCTGAATCTTCAATCGCATGTGCGAACTCAGGGTCATCAGATTCTGCCAGTGGTTCCATCGGCTCAAAGGCCGTTAAATCACTTACTTTAAATGGCCGGACGTAAATCAATTTACATCAAACTCCAATGCTAAACCTAATAAAGTTAAAGGCTCTGGTGATTTTTGGTACACATACACATATCCATTATAATCATAACCAGGTGGAAAAGTTATCCTGTCCTGAGAAGTAGTCTGCCCTGTTACACTCATCGTACCGAGCGTATCAGCGTCCCGCCCAATGCTAAAATCACCACTAACATACCAGTTTGCCACCACTTCGCTTATCCGCTTCTGTAATCCCTGAATAGTCTGACCGCCCAACCAACTCAAGGGCATCGTCCTCATGTGTACTTCGTAACCTAACCCCATCTGCACTGTAGAAGCAGTAGTGGTAACATTATCCAAGCTAAGGGTTATCGCTCCGCCTACAACCACCTCGGTATCAAATATCACACCATCTGCTAACACATATACCGTCTGACCATCCAAATGGTCAAGCCCCGTCATTGCCGATGAAGCGGCACTGTCGTAAGTTACGCCCGCATCTACATAGAAAGCGTCGTCGGCATCTGTTCCGAAATCTCTCGGCTGGAACTGTTCAATGTACCTTACCGTCGAACTGTTTATTGTCCTTTCGACTACCACCCATACCTCATCTTCGGGGTTGCCGCTTATCCTTGCCACTGACTCGAAATCAGAATCAGTAAGTGTTCCTGCAAGATTTGTATGTGTTATCATTCTTGACCATGCAGTGATATTCTCTTTTCTTTCATAGGAAAAGACAGGAAGCTCGCCGTCCGTCCGAATACACCAAAGAATAGAATCAGGCGTCTTCTGGAAAGCCGTCTCAATTACCCCGCTACCTGTCACTAAATTGGCAAGGATCGTCATGTCAGGAGCAACATAAGAATCAAGTTCCCAATTATAGGCCAGTTCCCTCATTTTCTTCGCACCACGCTGGAAGAACAAGATGCTTTCATTAGCAATACCAGCCTGCAAGCTTGCGCTTCCATAGGTCGAATGCTGTTTGGCAATCGCATTAGATGGTGTTAGAGGTTCATCCGTACCGCCAGCGATAGTCCACTCTGCACCTGATGTGCCTATCAGAAGTTTGTCTTTACCAATTATCCATTCAATAACATTGACCTGTCTTGACGATAGAGTAAATAACAGGGCCTCGTCATCGTCTGGACCTGCGGTCATATTCTCGTAATCACTGGTTACGGACGCCCAGATAGTATCGGGTTGCGCCGTATTGCCGCCGAAAGTAAGCCTGTCCTCAAAGAATGTTACCGTCTGTGGCCAACCACGATAGTTACTCCAGCTACCCTCAGACCACTTGTGGGTAGCATTCGTGGAGGCAATGGTGGTTAAAACTGTTGCCGTAGCTGATGTTGGACTTGCCACTGCTGTAATTTCTACTATCCCAACATGTCCAATCTGGTCAGTAGTAAAATATGAAATCACAGTACCACTTGTATCATCTAAAAATGCCACTCTATAATCAGCGTCACCATCATCCTCTGTTCCTGAAGTAGATACATTCCGAGCAGTTGAAACCCCATCAAACGGAAGTACTGTATCCCATCCTGAATCGGCAAATGCTGCACCTATTGTATAATTTCTTTGAACAGCTACTTGCCCAAGCCATGTTCCTCCTGTTATCCAAGTCCATGCTGTTCCCTGGTAAAGTGTTCCGCAAGACATCCAACTTGTACCCTCTGCTGAACTTGCACCAGTATCATCTTCTAATGTATCAGAAAAAGACAATGTTGTTAGCGGATGAACAAGTTTGAATAATGCACCAGTATTAGATTTATTTGTTGTCCCTGTTCCACTCGGTAAATGGCCTGCTGTAGTCCCTAATACAAAAGGTGCATGTCCTACAGCGGTAAGAGTAACTGAGCCAGTTGTACCATTTGCTGTAATTGTTTTTGCAACATCTATGTTCTCTGTTCTAAAAGGACCAGTTTCAATGCCTATAGCATCCATAGCCCAAGCATCGTTTGCTATCCTTGATAGTTTTCTTGTTTCATAGTCGGGATGAGTAATGTAAAGTACATCTGCTGATTGCTCATACTTCAACTCAAACAAATCAGCGGTAAGATATGGCGTTTCCACTTCTATAATTTGATCAGTTAAATACAACGTATCAACATTAGCAGAAGTTAATTCCGTGCCTTTCCATAAAATAAGATTATCAATCTTATCTTCAAAGTACAATGACCCATTTAGGCTTCCTATTGATACATCAGCAGGAGTATTATCCATTGTAACATAAGAAGCATTATTAGTAGCAGTAGAAACAACCTCATCGCCGTCAACGTAAAAAGTTATTCCATCTGCTGCTGTTGCCCCCTCACTCCCATCATAAGTAGCTACAATATGATGCCAACCGGCGGTTAAGCCAGCATCGGTACTGCGTTTACAAAGTTTACTGGCACTATCATCGTCAAGTTGTAATGTTAAGGCTGTTGTAGGAGTATCATCAAGATGTAATTGCCATTCAAGATCAGTACCTGAATACTTACTTATGATATGTTGTTCATTACCTGAGATTATTACAAAAATCCATGCCGAAATACTAAAGGCTGTACTGGTAAAAGTAAAATCATCATCGTCTGAGACAATAACTTCATACTGAACAGCAAAATCAAAACATCTATTCGCCTTTCCTATAGCAGTTAAAATACTTGTATCTACAGATGCAGTACCATCATGGTTTTGCTTGAAATCTTCAACAGTAGTTCCTGTTATTTCATTCATCTTCCAATGTGCTTTTATAGTTGCTGTTTCTGGAAGAGCAGCAGTAGTCTCTGAAGAACCATCACTTGCAACCTGTGCACCACTTGTATAGAATCTCATATATTGATTGCCAACTTCTACAACATAAGACTGAGAAGTGGAAAACTCAAAAGGCAGAATCCTCGTAGCAAGACTTGATGTTTTGACTTCTGCAATATACTTCGTGCCCGGACGCTTCTGCGCCCCGCCCTGCGGTATGGGAATCAGGTTCTCCATGATGGAACAACCATTTTGGAATTTAGCCAAATCCTCTCTGGCATTCAATAGTGGTGTAAGTTCACCGGCATTGAAATTATTGAAAGACCGATAGGGATTCTGGGCTGACGCGATAGAACACAGGACCAAGAAAATAATCATTTTTCTCATTTTCTTTTTCACTTTCTAATCTTTGGTCTATTCGCCAAAGAACAAATTCAAGTATATTGGGATTAACTTCAATATTAAGATCTTCTAACAATTTGCCTTTTTCTGGTTGCTCAACGCATTGCTGCTGGCAACCAGCCAGTATAAAATACAACAAAAAAATTATTACTTTACGAATAATAACCCCTCCTCGACCGCCTTGCAGTCAAAAGCGTTCTTGTCGTTACTGACATTGGGCCACTCTCCTGCGCGTCGATTGTTCTGGCTATTGCAAGATAACCGGTAGTTTTCGGGCCACCATAGAGCATGGTCTGGAGATTAAGACTTGCGGTTTCGTTCTGTTTGACAGCAGGGGCGAGCATACGGGCAAGATTGATAATAAGAGTTTGCCTTGCTGATACGGGCCATGCGCCAACATCGGTTCTCTGGTAAACATATTCAATCGCAAGCACGTCTAAATCTGCACCTTGCGATGTAGCATTCGTTGAAAGATCGGTAGCCTCTACTGCACCTGTAAATGTTGTGTCCACCAGATAAGTCAAGTCGCTACCTGAGGTATCAGAGGTGATGTACTGACCGGCAATGAACTCCTTGTCCAATTCCCACGACAAAGCCGCAGAGCCTTCATTGGTTATAATTGCACCTTTCTCCATCGACCATACGGCATCAGGGGCTTCCTCTATTCCCCATACTTTTATAGCATCAGTCGGCTTAGTAAAAGCATTGTCTGGACCAAATATCGGGTCAGTGGTCTGAAGTGCATAGGCACGTTTCATAGCAAAGTTCCACCTGTGCGCAGCCAGCATCTCATCACGGGCATCGTCAAAGAACGTGGTGCAGTAAATATGGTTTTGATCGGTTGTACCGGCGACAGTAATCTCGGTTGCGCCTAACAACCCCAAAGACTGATTGCAGACGGCTATATTTGCCGCGTTCGAGGTCATCGACATAACGAACTCCTTAGTTGGCTGTTACTCTGGCGGATGGTCCCAACCTTCGATAAGACATATACCAGACAATCGCACCTGTAGTACCGGAAGCGGTATTCAGTTCGATCTCACCGGGCGAGACAAACCAGCTTAGAGTTTGTCCTGCGCCTACGTTCGCAGTCAGGTCCAGATCCCCCTCATCCATAGCGTTAGAAAATCTAACAACATCGCCTGCGCCAAGAGCGTCAATACTGACCGTCGTGGAATATTCGCGGTCGTAGTCCGTGCCAGCAGTTGCATCAAGTTGTATCAGGGTATTGCCCGGACTCCCTGCGTCGGTAGTACATTCGCCAAACAACGATACAATTTCTATCCGACCACCTGTAACGGTAAATAACTGGTCGGTAGTTCCCGCCAGAGTCGAAGTCATAGAAATCGTTCTCACATCCCGCTTATCCCTCGGCACAGCCCTTACATTATATGCAATAGTTGCCGTCCAGAAGGCTGTCATAAGGAATATCAAAAAACCTACAGACACTTTTCCAATATACTTTTTCATTGTATCCCTTTCAAAATAAGGGGGCGAGGCCGAAACCCCGCCCCATTAAATTACTGTGGTGTTACTGTAATACCACCTGTAAGAGGCATGAAGGTCATGTAAACATCAAATACACCAACTTGAGTGCTATCGTCATTTACAACTTCCAACATACCTACCGGACAGAACCACGGAATCATCGGGTTCCCGCTGCCTACGTTAGTAGTAAGGGCCAGTATTGTTATCACAGATGGATTTGCAGCCGAAAATACTATTCGGTCGCCATCATTTGCTGCGGTTACGGCAACTGCTGTAGTAAACTCAACATCCTTATCAACATGGTCCAACATAATTGTCCACGTATTCGTCGATGCAACGTCAGTCGTACAATAGAAACTTAGGCTGGTTATCAGAATCGGGCCACCAACAATATCAAACAAATCGTCGGAATGGGCAGCAGGCATATTCATAGTTAGCGAATACGACTGACCCGCTACAAGTCCGACCGGCGCAGGTGCATTAGCAGAACCCTGAAGCTCGTTGTAAGTATTACCTGAGAGGTAACAATCAGCAGCAACAATAGACAAATCAGGAGTTGCAACATTCGTAACAATGAAATTGTTGACAATCCAACCAGTAGTTGTTGCTACGAGTGATATGCCCGGCGTAACGTCCAAGGTAGTTTGAGCATCGCCGATAAACCCACACATAATCCTGTTGTCTCTGATTGTGATGTAATTCGAGGCAGTAGACTCATTCTGAATGTGAGCAACACCAATATCGCCGGAAAACTCATTGCCATAGATTTGCATATAATCACAGTCAACAAAATTGATAGATGATTGTGGCCCAGCATTAGCACCGACATCACCGAGGAATCTGTTGTTCCTGATTATACCTCTGTCGCTTAACGTTCCAGAAACCAAGATAGTATCAATAAACTCGTCAGTAGTGGTAGTCTCGTTCTCGAAAACACAATTTTCGATAACAAAATCAGTACATCCAGCTTCTACAACGATAGCGTTTACTACCGCTGTAACCGTTGCAATGAACTTGATACCATGAACCCTAACGCCGTCGCCAGCAGTACCTATTATAAAGGTGTCTGTGGAGGTGTCGTAACTCAGCGTAGGCATCTTGCTTCCTATGCCAAGTCCCCAAAGGGTAATATGCGTCTTGTCAAGGTCTACAAATGCCGTAGCTCCTGTCTCAACGTGAGTTGGGGACACAACAATCCAATCACCTGCACCTGCGGTACAATTAGCTATAGCAGCTTCTATAGTTACTTCTGCGTTAGTCCAATCCACGCCGGTTCCAGAGCCGCCTGCATTACTATCAACGTAGAATACATCGCCGGGGCCTACTTTTTTCAATGACAATACATCCCGACTAAGTACCAACAGAGTATCAACATCGACCTGCATCGTAGCAATCGCAGCCGAATCGTCTCTTGAGGAAACCTTCGTCGCCATAGCAGGAACACATAACATCAAAACTAAACAAATTATAAATAAACGCTTCATGTCTGTACCCCTTTCTATTCGATGTTTAAGTCAATAACAGCGAAATCACCTGTAGCAGTAGGCGCTCTCAGGACATGACCGATTATAGTATCGCCTTCCATGGTAGCAGGTCCATCAGGCAAGCCTAAAGCACCGGCCGTATTAGTACCGGCACATACTAAGTCGCCGATAACAACAGTTTCCGAGCCATTTACAACCGGGCATGGCCCTCTCACCTGCGACCAGAAGAAACTACTGGCCGGTATTGCTGTCATGGAAACTCCGGTACACTTTCCAGTCGGGTCGGTTGGGAAAATAAGAACGTCTTTGTACTTATTTGGCCAAACAGTGACATCGGACGCAGCGACCCACGCAGTACGAATACCGCCAGTGTCGGCAATCTCAATTCTGATGTCAAACCCACTTGTGGCGTTAGCTGTACCAACCTTGTTGTCCTTGATGGTATACATGTTAGCTTCGCCTGTGCCGTCTGGAATATACAAATACCCATCAATTAACTCGTGAGCAGCAATGGTAGTATCTGTGACCACCGTTACTATCTTGTCGCCAGCAACAGGAACGCCCGGGGTGTTAGTCTGAGCGGTATAGTTCCAGTTTGCTGTTTCTACAACAGACTGATGTAACGTCGCTATGGCAAGAATAGTGGCAGCATTTTCGCAATACCTCCACCTTCGTCCACCTCTGGCGTCTGCCATAGCACCTAACGGAAACTTTTTGGCTGTGGTCGGCGTCCAGATATTCCTGTCCGCAAGCAGACTTTCAGCCTTAATCTTCCATTGACTGTTATTCGGAACATCCTGCGAACCCCAAAATAAATTATCAAAACTCATAATACTTTCCTTTCAATTATGCGGGAAACACCCGCAAGAATAAAATTTAGCCCTGACATTCGACTTTAATGACTTTGCATTCGTCGAATCTCATTGCACCCATGTTCATGTGAACGTAAACACGCTGAGAGTAAGACCGCGTACTTTCCTCGGTAATCCTGACAGTCAGGGAATCCGCTATACCGAGAATCATCGCGTCCTGCGCCCAGAACCAGCACTCAAATACATTCGTATTGCCATCGACATCGTTGTTCGTACCCTCGACAACCAGCGGGTCAACAATCCAGTTCACGCCCATCCAGTTCTTGAGAACTCGACCTTCCGGGAGAGGTTTGGTGTTGTTGTAGTCGATGTTGACGTACTCTTCCTGACCGAAGAGATTCGTTCCTTGACGTGGTGAAATTGCGCCCCAGATAGGAATGTTCGGGTTCACTTCGTTGTTTCTGAAGTATTCCAGAACAAGCTCTATCTTTTCGGTAGTCATACCAGTATCACTTGCACTGGCATTACCTACTGCGGTGTCGTGGGCGATGGTACGACCGGTATTGAGGCCGGTGTACTTTACATTACCATCTTGATTTGCCCAGCTAATCGTACTGGAATTTCGGCGACCCGAACCGACTGCGGCCTCAAACGCATTAAAGATAATGACATCTTTCTGGCGCTGGACAGCGTTCTTGAACGATGTGACGAAATCACCCGTTGGCGACAATTTAACGTCAAGGTCGTCGTCTACGTCGTACAGTACAGAGTTATGGTACGGAGTCGTATCGACCCATCGCCTCTGTGTACTTGGGTCCATCTCAGGTGTGTTAGGACTTCTGCCGGTTTTTTCCTGCAATTGAAACTCGCTCATCATATCAAACGCTTTATCTTCGTTCGACATGAGATCGGTTTCAATCCTTACCGCTTGCCCGAACCGAGATTCGTCTTTTTGGCATTCCAAATACAGGTCGTCGTGAAACTTTGACGTAAACCATCCAGGAATACCCCCTGTCATGTTAATCTTTGAACTCATGTTTTACCTTTCCAAATAATAGTTAAGTTGATCGGAAAGGGTGTCCAAAGATTGGGGCTTTCCTAACGCTTTACGCCTGTATTGGGCGGTGCTTCTTTAGCACAAGCATCAGGGCGATTAACGATTCATCGCTA
>SDBU01000732.1_pt1 | contig 46736 bp, 86 predicted proteins | sample 2277071 | NCBI WGS metagenome assembly SDBU01 (sample SAMN10397929, study PRJNA504765) | marine sediment metagenome | isolation source: marine sediment core GS08_GC12, 126 cmbsf | place: Arctic Ocean: Gakkel Ridge, Loki's castle | collected 2008
TAGACTTGATATTGATGCTGGAGTGATAGATAACGGTAACTATGATGGTTTGAGGATAGTTGACACTGGTTGGAAAGCGACCAGTCATCCAATGCTTGACTTTTATAACTCGCACGCATCATTCAATGGTTCTTTAGCAAGGATATATGGTGAAATAGGAGAATCAGGAGAGAATTCTAAGTTATATTTTGCTGTGGCAGATAGTTCTAAGAGCCTCCAGGATAGAATGGTAATTGATAAAGACGGCAACGTCGGCATCGGGACGACGAGTCCAGATACAAAACTTCAAGTAGTAGGTACAAGTGGCTTCGGTGATGATTCTGGTAATGAGACTTTAATATCTGCTACTGGAGATTTATCTTTTGCCGGTACAGCAACAGTATTTAATGACCTTGTATTGCCACTTGATTCGGCCAGGGTGCCAGCATCAAATGCGCCCAGTTGGGAACCTTTTGTAGGAAACCTAAACGCTTATGCTTATGAGGTTGGTGATTTTCAGGAATTTACAACCGAAATGATACACGGCTATAAAGAAGGCTCGGATTTTTCATTTCATATTCACGCAGCATTAAATGCAACAACGGGACAGGAAGAAAAAGTCCGTTTTGAGATAGAATATTCTATAGCTGACGCGAATGTAATTACTGGATTTGGTGATGTGTTTCCCGATGGTTCTGGCTCATTGCTAACCGCTGAATTAGTTGTGCCGAACGCTACGAATGACCTTACACATGTTTTTATAACTGTAGGTGTAGATTCGGCTGGTTCTTTTGGGATTGATGCAACTATAAAAGGCAGGATAAGGCGTATAGCAAAATCTGTTGGTGGCAATGAATTAACCGGTGATATATTTGTAACTCAAGTCGGTATTCATTATGAAGTTGATACCGTTGGGAGCAGAACTATTAATGTAAAATAGAAATTAAAGGTATGGTAAAACAAGAGTCAAGGTTGAAGGAGCTTTGGAATGATTATCGAAGTAGACGAGGAAGGCGCATCGGTGATAAAACAACTCTGCGACGTATATCTTAAGACTTTTGGTATGGACGCTTACGAAAACGTAAGAAAAATACTTAACTCTGTAAAGGTGATTAAAGATGAAACCATTGAAACACCTGAAAAAGATACTGGATGAAACCAACCAGTTGGTATCTGACGGACATTTAGATAATATATGTATCGAAGGCGATAAGTATTTCCACATAAACAATGTCGAGTACATGCTTTACGAACTACAAAAAGTCTTTGAATTACAGGAAGAAACCGATGGCAAATAATGATAAGTTATTTAAGACAATTCGTCTCGTAGTAATGTGTGGAAGTATTCTCGTGGCCGTTACACTGGCTTATGCTTCGCTGAATGAGCGTGTAACGCAAAATATCATTCATATCGAAACTATTACTACCAAGGCCGAAACAAATGAAAAAACAATAATTGGCATAAAAAGGGATATTGAATACATCAAAGAAGGTATAGACGACATTAAGGAGGAACTGAAAAGCAAATGAGAACGCTATTCATAATAGGCTTAGTAATGGCCCTGAGCGGCTGCTCTGTGCTCCAACGCCATACACCGGAGGAAAGTATACCTCAAGTGGGTAAGGAGGCTCTCAGTCGATTCTCGTGGACTATAAGCGAGCAGGGGGTCTTATGCTTCTGGGGTGCGGTATTGTTCGGGATATCGGCGATCAATGGCTCACGGTCGGGTATAGCGGGTGTAATGGCTTGTATAGGCGGTATGGTACTGGCTACGGTCTGGGCGCAACATGCAGGGCTTATTAGTTGGATATGTATAATCGGGGCGGGTGTCTGGGCGGCCAGGAGCCTGCTATTGAAAAGAGGTATTTTTACTATTAGGAGATAAGATATGTTTGGGATAGATTTAGTTGGAATCGGGGTAGGTGTTGCCATAGGAGTTATCTTCCACGGCTGGATTTTGAAGACAATAGACGATATCGGAACGTGGCTAAAAAAAGTATTATAACAATCATCCTCCTCCTCGGCGGTCCTCGTTTACAACGGGGGCCGTTTTTTTTAAGCACATCTAATACACATTCTTCGTTTACACTTAGTTAAGTCATAGTTTTATAAGTTTTGCTACTACAAGCAAATATATTTTATTTTTCTCTTGCTATAAAACTGAGATATGGTATTTATGGAATTAAGTTTGAAAGGACTTATTATGTTGCGTACAATTAAAACATCAAACAATAGACCTATCGGGGGCACTTCTTGCAAATCGCTAATTGTGCGCAACAGCCCTGGTAGGTCTTCTAAAATGATACCTCTAACACAAGGCAAGTGTGCAATTGTTGATGCAGAGGATTATGATAGACTTATGAAATACGGAAATTGGTATTTAATGAAATCGCCTCGTAATTGTTATGCTGTCCGTAGGCATATCTTTAAAGGTTTATATGATACTGAAAAATTTGGTAAGTTGGGATTTCGCAGGAAATTTGTTAATATGCACCGACAAGTGTTACAGGTTCCCGATGGTAATGGATTGGATATAGACCATATAAACCATAATGGTCTTGATAATCGTAAAATCAATTTAAGAATTTGCACAAGACAACAAACATGTTCAAACAGACGAAAATGTTTAAAAACAACACAGTCACAATATAAAGGTATAAATAAAACCAAAAGTCATAAATGGGAAGTACATATTGGTTTCAAAGGTAAAATATATTATTTAGGAACTTATAAAACTGAAATAGAAGCCGCGAAAGTGTACGATAAAAAAGCAAAAGAAATATTTGGTGCTTTTGCTCATTTGAATTTTCAGTTGTTAAGCCTGCGGGCTTATTTCTTAGAAAGGCGTAATTATGAAGATTAAAATTACATTTACAGAAGAGTTACTTGGTACAGTATCAGGCAATCCAAAGTTGGCAGCAGATTTCATTGAAAGTAAACATCCTGACGGTGTTCAACAGGACGAAAAAAACGCAAACGAGGAACTTGCAGAAGTGATTGAAAAGACGAGTACGGGTTTTGCTCGGACGAGCGAGGGTAAACCTATGTTGTGGGACTATCAGATTAAGGGCCTCTTTAAGGACGCCTGCGGTATGCTTAGGCGGGTAAAGGACACTCGTAGCAGCAAGCTCACAGCCTACAAGAAGATAATTGACGGATTGATATTCGTTGGTCCCCGACAGATACCTCTTGATGTGCTCGGCGAACTTGAAATATGCGAAAGACCCTTGCGAGGTCAAACGGCACAGGGTGAGCGGATCGCTTTAGCTCGGTCTGAAACAGCACAGCCCGGCTCTTCTATAACTTGTGATATTACTTGCTTGGACAAGAAGTATATAAAGCTGGTAAAAGAGTGGCTTGACTACGGCGCATTGAGAGGACTTGGCCAGTGGCGAAATTCGGGCAAAGGCCGCTTTAGCTGGGAACTACTCGAAGAATAGCAAAGGCGTTGCGTTGCGGTGCAAAGCAAAGCAAAGGCGTGGCTGGGCGTTGCTGTGCGTCGCTTTGCGGTGCAAAGGCTATGCTCAGCACAGCAAAGCGAAGCAAAGGCGTGGTGAGGTACCGCATAGCAAAGGCGTCGCCGAGCACAGCGCTGCTTTGCAAAGGCGTAGCAAAGTATAGCAAAGCAAAGGCGTTGCCGAGCGGAGCGCGGCGGTGCGTGGCAAAGGCTATGCTCTGCTATGCCGGGCCGAGCGGAGCAGAGCAAAGGCAAGGCGTTGCAAGGCGGTGCTAAGCAAGGCAAAGGCGAGGCAAGGCGTCGCGTAGCACAGCAAAGCAGGGCAAAGGCTATGCTCAGCAGGGCAAAGGCGAGGCACCGCATAGCAAAGCAAAGGCAAAGGAAATGTAACAATATGTATGATGACAAGAAAATGTTTTCTTCACCCTCCTCCATTCAATGGCCGGGTTCAAAATTGCCCGGCCAGCTATCATATTTATATATCAAAGGAGTAGACCATGATTAAGTGGGTAACAGATAAAATAGCTACAGACGCAGCGACCAAAGGCTTACGGCCTGCGATAGACATGTCTGCTCAGAAGTGGTGGAACTATGGCTTTTGTACTCAAGCAAAATTCAACAAAACATTAGCCCAGTGGCGAAACTTAAACCTCGGAGCAGACTTTCAACTCTGTGCCTTATGCGTATATGTCAAAGATGGGTGCAAAGACTGCCTACTATGTAAAGACCAAGGCTTAGATTGCAATGAAGAAAGTAGCTTATACTACCAAGCCAAGGAATTACTTTATGATTACGATGATAACCCCACCAAAACAAACTTCGACAAGTTCCAAGCCAAGGCTCAAGAACTCTGGCGAATAATAAAGAACCTAAAGGAGAAAGAATAATGGTTAAATTCCCATTTGAACCAAGCGAAAAGGTCAAGGCGGCGTTTCGGCGAGGCACGGCATTGAGAGAGACGGTAGCTTTGATGACCGAAGCCTTAATGCGTGCTGCCGCTGATACCACGACAGACCCGTGGGATGTGGTACGGAAAGAGCATCCTGAACTGAATCTTGTAAAGGGCAATATAATTTACAATCATTTACATCAGCACCTCGACTTAAAAGTGGATAAGCCATGAGTACCTTTATAACCGTGGCGTTTTCATAATAGATGACTCCTTACACCGCTTGCCGGTTGCGGGAAAAACCGGCGATCTTTAAGAAGTTAATATGCAGCGGCGGCGTGGCAAGCCATAGCAGATTCGCCTCATCCCCAAAAGGGAAGGTAAGTCCACAAGAATCCTGCCCGCTGCCTTTTATAAGTTAATAATATGCAGGCTTCTTTGTCGAGAACTTCCAAGTCTGCTGTCCATGAGCCTTGTCGGCGGCGTGTAATAGAAATGGCGAACCTGTTAGAATGTAACCTAAAACTATTATGCGGCTTAGGATTGACGAAAGCCAGTCGAAAGCGGCCTAAGATAATAGCCGGATAAAACTTAGGCGTCCAGCCAGGGACAACAATAACGCACGGGGCAAATAGCGGCCTGTTGAAGGGCCAATCCTGCCCGGCAAGGCTCATAATTAGAAAGAGAGGTATAATATTAAAAAGTGTATCAGATAAACGCAGAAATCCCTGATTTTACAAGATGCAAATTGATACACGAACGTAACGTCGTTGAGCAAATAGTCATGTATGCTCAGAAATTGCCGATAAGAGAACGAGTTCTTGTATTTATGAGATACCGTGATGGGTATAAGTATTGTGAAATTGCTGCTGCATTTGGATTTAGCGAATCTACGGCCAGTAGGCAACTTAAAAAAATAGCACGAAAATTATGTAAAATGAAAGATGAATCAGAGAGACCTTTGGTGGTGGTATAGGTTAAACCGCCATTTTGAAAGAGAGGAATAACAATGTTAGCAAGCAGGGATATAAGAATCCTTGTAATCTATGTAATGCCTTCGGCTGAGTAAAACCGGATTATCCGAATGTGCCCAGTGGTCGTGCTTGTGTCTAACGGGCCGGAGGCATTTATTTTGAAAGGTGAATAATATGTGGCATTGGCTCAGATATAGATTACGTTGCAAACTTAGTTTTCACTTATGGTCTTATGGTGGTCGTAAAGCCAATTGCTCTAATAGTAAGAATTATGTTATATTCGGCGAGAGAGTGTGTATTTTGTGTTATTTTAAGCAATGGTGGCGTCCTGGCTGGTTTGGTAAAGGAAAGGCAAAATGGCAAACCATGAAAGAAGGTGAATAATGGAATACATGACAGTAAAAGCATTTAAGACCCTAAGAAAACAAGATTGGGAAAATGGAGCAGTTCATCAAGAAATATATAATTCACTTAAAGACCGAGAGCAACTCCAAACCGAGAATTCTGCTTTGTGCAGACAAGCTGCTCATAATGGTTTATTTATTGAACAACTCGAAACTGAGCTAAAACAACTTAAACGATGGCCAGATTATTTTGCCTGGGAACGTGAGATGAAAAAGGTAGAAGCCGAGAATAAGAAATATAAAAAAGGCTTATACAAAATCCGCAAATCCACAGAAATAATGGAAGCTCGGCGGTTTGCAGAAGAAGCCCTAAAGGAGCAGAAATGATTTATTGCCAACAATGCAAAAGAACAACATTACCACGAGAGAAGACCGCTCGCAAGGTGATACAAACGAGAACCAAGGTATATCCTAACGGTTCGGTAGGCTCTGAGATAGTACGGGAAATACCGGTCTGCCTTAACTGTGCTAAGGTGAAACCATGAAGATACGCTTTGAAACGTGCGTTAGAAAGACGGCCTTGTTATATTTACAAAAATTATATCCATCTAAGACAATTACAGAGGAATTAGCAAAGGACATTCTCGACTTAGTTGAAGCGGATATAATTCGTGTTCCTGACCCATCTATGCACGGCAAACGAGTTGCTATATATCCAAGTAAAAACTGGGACAACTCTCAAGGAGAAAAATATATGAATGTATTGCATAGTTTTCTTGAGAAGGTGAAAACATGAACTACAAACTCGTATGCTTTATGGCCATGTGTTTCGTATCTCTTGTGATAATATCAATCGCGCAGACTATTATAGCCTGGAAAAGGAGATGGGGAAATGATTGAGAAACTACAAGCATGTCCATTCTGCGCTTGCAAAAAACCCGTAATGATTGAACTGATTTGGGACACTGGGGAGCGGCGGAAATTTTGGATTGAATGTCCATGTTGTCAGGTCAGAACAAATAGCTACTCTATTAAAGAGCATGCAATCAAAGCATGGAACAGGAGAGCAAAGAAATGAAAAAATCTATCGCAATGATAGCGCAAGTCCGAATTAGGAACACGCCGGGCTACGAAGATGTAGCTTATGATTTTCCTACATTTAAGCAAGCGGTTGAGGCTTTGCCAGACACCGAGCCGATGGATTATGTAAATGTATTCTTACGACCGATAATCGAAGATGCTATTAAATGGGCAGAAAAGATAACCCGGAGATGTTGAAATGAGCGACCTAACAATATACAAATGCCACGAAATTATAACTTTAATGGAGGAGGCAGCGGCACAAAACGACGGCGAAGTACCTGACGACCAACTTCAGGCTTTAGTAGAAGCTCAGACTACTCTGCCAGTGAAGTTAGAGAATCTATGCGGCTTCGTAAAGTACCTGGAGCATGGCATTGACGCTTGCGAGAAAGAAGAAAAGCGCATATCTAAGATGAGGAAAGTAGCTGCCAATAGAATAGCGAACATCAAGAAATTCTTACTACCGTTTATGCTGAAGCGAAAGAAGATGACTTTAGGCACGTTCCAACTTAGCACCCGCAAGAGTACTTCAACTGTTTTAGACGACGAGTTTAATATTCCGAAATATATGAAAATAACTTTAACTCCGATGAAAACCAAGATAAAAGAGGACTTGCTAAAAGGTGATAAAATCATGGGCGCTACTTTAGTAACGAAAGTGTCGGTGCAGTTAAAATGACCATATCCGAACTACAACCAGCACAGGCACAACTATTAAAGGAATGGTGCAATAGATTCTTAGGAGCTATTATGGCTGAAAAAATATATATAAATGCTACAGAATATTTTTGCAAAAACTGCCAACAATTAAGATTATCGCTAAATGCTGACAAAGCAAAATGTCATAACTGCGGAAGTCATAATATAGTAACCGGGAACATTGGTGAACTTGATAAACAATCTTTGAAAAAGGAGCTATTATGAAACAATGTAAGCATAAATTCCAACCACGATACGATGAAGTTTGGTCAACATACTTCCTTGATGCAGCAGAACATGGACAGGAGTTTAAAGTAAAATACGAAGGGGGAGCTACACTGAAACCATACATGAAAAAGAAAACATACATTTGCGATATATGTGTAAAATGTGGAGCAACAGTCAAAAATGAAACGTAAACCAGAAGAAGACTTTGAGAAAATGGAGCAGGATGCTAAAACAAACCCTGCTGTAAGAAGAATGTTACTAAGAAAATATGGAGAAAAGAACAATGACTAATTTAACAGACGTAAAGGCTTTGCCCCCAAAACAATTTACAGTCAAGGGCGACGATGTGATGCTAAAGGTGATTGCTATAGGCCCAGTCAAAAAAGGCAAATACAAATACGAGCAGCCTGTGGACATTATAGACATTGAGACCCAGGAAATGTGGACAATTCAATACGAGAGCGAATACGAAAACAGCATGATGGAAGGTATTGATGTTGGTATGACATTGCCTTTTCGCCTAAAATGGTGGGAATCAGGCAATGGGCCTCAAATTAGCGGCTATACCACACGGAGCAAGAAGAAGCCCCCCGCATCAGAATTCGCACAGAATGCCCCACAGCGTTCGACAGGCGGAACCCCCGGCTTTGGAGCTAAGATGCCGGCTTCGGCTCCCCCGAACCAGCGTAAGCCCGCCTTTGGCACTCAGAGTGAAGGAGAATTAAAAAAGGTACGAGGTATGTGTCGCTTTGGGTTTTTGCAGGCTCTTGTCCAAAATGGCATGAAGCCGAAGGATATCGTCTTGAATAAAATGTTACTCATAGACATTGAGTGCCTGGTAGATATCTCAATGAATGGTATCAAGGCAAAACAAGAGTCACAAGAAGAGGACCTGGAGGATTGGGAGAATAGTTAAAATGGCAGTAGAACGAGTTGATTATTATTCAGATGATGAATATGAGCGGGCGTTGGTTCAACAGGCGCAAGAGCCTGATGTTGTTTCTTGTTTCTGCTGTGGCTATCCGATGTATGAGGAATACTCTGACCCCAACGGCAATATATGCTCTATTTGCAGAGAGGAAAGAGAAAATGGCCAAACAAATAGATGATACGCCCCATGCAATGTATGAGCGTATTCAGGAACGTAAAAATCATCTAACCGCATTGTGTAAATTATTAGATGAATATGGCGAAGGAAAGGGTCAGGCTTTCGTAGATTATAAAGGTGCAAGAGCAAAGGCCATTCTTAACCTTAAAACAGAAGGGACACCAGTTACTATAGTCAAAGATATAGCTGATGGACGGTGCAAGGATGCGTTATTCAAATCAGAGGTGGCTGACAGTGCATACAAAAGTTTAATTGTAAAAATACAAGCTGCAATAGTGATACTTAATGCAACGCAAAGTCAAAATAAATACTTAGACGTAGGATAGGAGATTACAAATGTCCCAAGAAATCAAATATACATGTAATGTTTGTGGAAAACGGATAGAACCTGGGTACGACGAAGCCAACAAGGCTACTATTACTATTAAATATTATGATAAGGGAGATGCGAAAGGTAGAACATATCATGCTCACGATACTTGTGATAGGCATGGCGCATCGTGCTTATCGAAAATAACAAAACTGCTTAATAAGTAGACGTAGGAGCATGAATGGAAATGGTACTCGCCAACTTCTGCCGGACTTTAGGCTGGGAACTCACGTTAGAGGACATGGGCGACGACGTCGTTAAATTTTCGCTTTCGCATGAAACAGAAGGCGATGCCGCCGTGATGCTTACACCTGAATTGGCGGAGGAGTTAGCCGACTGGCTCGTAAAGAGTAACGGGCAGATGATAACCAAGCTGCCTCGTCGGCTTCGTTTTATTTTAAGAAAAATACGAGACGGAGTAAAAATTAACAAGGCTGACCGTGCACATATTGCACCGGCGATAATACTGTTAAGAGAACATGCAGGAGAATAATTATGAGTGAATTAGAAAACGTTCTTTTTGTATTATGTATTAGATGTGAGTGGTACGTTTATAGCCACTGGAATAAACCCCACGATCGTTGCACACATCCTAACAATATGACATTTCGGGAAACATGGAAAGATATGCGAACGAAATATGCTCGGCATCCTCGTAAAATCAACAAAAACAATGATTGTCCTGCTTATACAGAGAAAAACAATGCCAATAGTAGAACAGGAGAATAATTATGACAGAGCAAGAGAAAATACAAACACAAATTTCATCATGTGTACAAGCACAAGAGACGCTTCAAGGCGAAATTGACAAATTAGAGGAACAGCTCAAAGCCGCCAAGAAGCCCCTGCGATTTGGTGAGATAGTTACACTTGATGTACATCCTCGTACTGAAAGAATATGGCTTCGCAACAAAAAAGGTAGACCATGTCCTTATGATTGCGATGGAAACGACATTCAGAGTTTTAACGAGAGTATCTACTCCCGCACCGGCAGAACCATATTCGACCTTATAAAATAAATCTCAGAACGAGCCGCTCAGTCGCGGGGAGCGCCAAGGATGGTGCTCCGGGCGGCTCTTTTGAAAGGAAGTGTAAATGAACATAGCTAACATCATAGACAAGGTACATTGTGCAGATAACATGGAGTTTATGCGCCAGATGCCGGACAACTGCATTGACACAGTAATCACTGACCCACCCTATGGCCTGGGATTCATGGGGAAGGATTGGGATACATTTGCGCCTGATGTTATAGATTCTGCAATGCAAAAAGACAAAAGGGCGCATAGAGGAATATCAAGCCAAAGACGTAGTAATACAGCAGGAACTTACGACCATTCCCGCAACGCTGAATTTCAGGCATGGTTTACAATATGGGCCGTCGAAGTGCTCCGCGTAGCTAAGCCGGGCGCGATAGCCCTTGTCTTTGGTGGTACACGGACGTATCACAGGCTTACGTGTGCTATGGAGGACGCTGGGTGGGTTATACGGGACTGTATGATGTGGCTTTATGGGTCTGGATTCCCGAAAAGTTTGGATATAAGCAAGGCGATTGATAAGGCGGCGGGGATGGAAAGGCAACGGCTTATTGACACAAAAGAGGATATATTTGGTCAATATAAAGAAGAAAAGAAGTTAGAAAATCCGGCAACTGCCAAAGTTGACACTTTTAATTGTAGTTTCGATGAAGGATTCGAAACAAATCCAGCCTCTACTCTTGCCCAACAATGGGACGGCTGGGGCACATCGCTAAAGCCGAGCTTTGAGCCAATCATCATCTGTATGAAGCCACTGGACGGCACGTTTGCAGCCAATGCGGCCAAGTGGGGCGTTGCAGGGCTGAATATAGACGGGGGGCGGATAGGGACAGACAAGCATACTGTTCATGGCAAAGAATCAGGCAAATTTCATCCTGGTGATGGAAAGGCTCAAAAGGATTATCACGAAGTTCAAGGCCGCTGGCCGGCCAATTGTATCTTGTCTCATCACCCTGAATGTGGCTATAATAATTATGAAAAAAAGGACTTGACAAGGCAAATGCCCTGTGATACAATCCCTAAAAATAAAGGAGATTTATTATGGGACAAAGAGCAAAGCCGTATATCTACAAATGCAAATACTGTGGCAAAGAAAATGAGTCATACCGAACAGGAAAGCCTCCAGAGTATTGCAACCGAGAATGTAGGGTCGCAAGCCTTCGCAGAACAGAAGCAAATCCATTCCGATACAAGCAAGATGGATACATTATGCTCCGATGGAATATCGGGGGCGGAACAAAGAGAAGGCAAAGGTTCAAACATATCTTCGAGCATAGGTATCTCTGGGAAAAGACCTACGGCAAAATCCCCAAAGGATGTGTCCTGCACCACAAAAACGAAAACAAAACTGACAACAGACTCGAAAATCTCGAACTTGCCAGCCGATACCAACACATTAAAATCCACAAAGACCGAAAGTTGGCAATGTCATCCTGATTGTCCTGTGCGGATGCTGGATGAGCAGAGCGGGGTGTTGAAAAGTGGGGCAATGACAAAGCCATATAAATACACAAATACTGGTACGAGTTTTGGAAAACCTGCAGGCGAAACGAAACAAATACACGAATCTAGCTCCGGCGGCGCCTCCCGCTTTTTCTACTGTGCTAAAGCGTCAAAAGCTGAGCGCAATGCAGGATGCGAGGGGCTGGAAGTAAAGCAGACAACAGGGGGCGGCGGCATGAATAACACTCCAGACGATGTTTGTGGTAAGTATGGGAGTATTAAATCGCCTGGACATAATTTCCATCCTACAGTCAAGCCCTTAGCTCTCGTGGAATATCTCTGCAATTTAACAAAGACACCAACTGGTGGGATAGTTTTGGACCCCTTTTTAGGCTCAGGTACTACGGCGGTGGCCTGTGTACGAACAGGGCGGCATTTTATCGGCATTGAGAAAGAGGCTGACTACTGCAAAATAGCAGAAAAGCGTATCAAAGCTGAGACCGATAAACTTGGACTATTCAAAGAGAGGTGAAGAATGAGTAAAGCTATTGAATTGTTGAAAAAAATTATCAGTAAGTGCAGCGAAGTAGAAAAAGACCATCCATTCCCCAATGAGCCACTAACTCACAATCGGCCCTGCCACAGATGTGACCCCTTTTCATGTTATGTTATAGAGGCAATAGAAGCCCTTACCGAGCTACAGGCCGAGCCTGCTGAGTTAAAATGCAATAGAGGCAAAGAAATAAGGACGAGAAATGGCGAGCGGAAGAATGTTAAAAAAGAGAATATCGAAAAGCAAAAAGTTCGCGTTACTGAAAACCAATAATGCTCGATTGCTTTATCTTATGATATACCCACATTTAGATGTCGAGGGTAGATTGGAGGCGGACGCCGACCTAATCAAAGGCACAGTATTACCTCTCATGTCTATTACGAGAGCAAAAATAAAGGAATATTTAGAAGACTTACATAAAGTCGGCTTAATAATCTTATATCTGCACAATGGAGATTTATTGCTTGAATATACACGGTTTTCAGACTTTCAAATGCTAAGAAAAGACCGAGAGGCCGACTCTGATATACCAGCACCAACAGAACTCCAGTACAACTCCCGGAGTACTCCCGCCTTAAGTATAAGCTTAAGTTTAAGTAAAGGTAAAGATAAAGATATATGTACAAAACTATTCAAGGAATTCTGGGTCTTATACCCTAAAAGAAAAGCCAAACAAACTGCATTGAAAGCTTTTGAAAAAATAAACCCTTCGGATGAATTATTTGCAGTTATGCTGGAAGCACTTCGGAAGCAAAATTTGAGTACGGACTGGAAGAAAGAAGGGGGCCAGTTTATTCCGCTTCCGGCCACCTGGCTAAATGGCCGGCGTTGGGAAGACGAAATAGCTTCGGCCAAGCCTAAATTAACCCATACCGAGAAAATAGCAAAAGGTTTTATCGAAGACACGCCGGAGGATTGGGACCCGTGCAAAGAAACTATCGAGGAGTATAATTTAAGAAAGGCAGGTGAATAATGGCAAAAGGAATGAATGTTGATATGAATGGGTTGCGAAGGAATATCGTAGAAGCTACAAATGCACTCGGTAAGGAGATAGAAGAATTGATTATAGTATATGATTGTTATAAACCACAGGGAGTGGTCGATGCGCATAATTTTCTTCGTGGTGAAGTTTGGACATTAGCTAATATTTCAGGTGGTTTAGATGAGTTGCTAAAACCTTTATATGTTGATATGTATGAAATATCTCAATAAACAATGAACCGAATAGAAACTATCGAGGAATATGATGCGCGGAAGAAAGCATTATGAACCCCATAGAAACAAATAGCATGTTAGAAGCGCTAAAAGAATTTTATCCGGACTGGGTTTGCTCAGAGGCCGAGGCTGGCTTGTGGACCGACCAATTCAAATACTACTCGGTAACGGCTGTTAATAATGCGATCCGCCAATACAAGGTAAGCAAATCCGGCAGATATAAGATGCCTAAGATTTACGATGTTATTGGCTTGGTAAAAACAATAGAGAGCAGGCTGAATCCGACAGATGGGGGAGTTAATGAAATTGCGTTGGCCTTTATACTTCGCTGTGCAGACCCCGGAGAAGGCATGCCGCCTTATTACAGGGAGGGCCACGAGTTGAAGTACTATTGTTACAGCAGAGAGGCCGATGTAAGGCAGTTGAGAAATGCTGAAATACATAAGAGAAAAGTTGAAGGCAAAGATGACGATGATAACCTTGGCAACGGGAGCGAATGGGACATAATTCGTTCATGGGAAGGAAGTGAATAATGAATAAAGCGATAGAGATATTAAAAGAAATGCTAGCTTGCAAAAAAGAGAACATTATGTTTGATTATTGGAATGACATATCAATCGAAGATACCGAGCAAGCCCTCGCCGAGCTACAGGCAGAGCCGAGCGAGAAAACCAAGAATTGGCGAACCGACCTGAAAAATTTTAAGTTGAAAAATGGATATCCGGCAGAAATTGGGTTGTTTATCTGCTCTATGGAAGTTGAGGAAATGCTCGACCTCATAGACCGCCAGCAGGCAGAGTTAGAAAAGAAAGAAGAATAATGGCAAGGACATTAAAACAAGACAGAGAATTAGCCATACAATTAGCCGAAAAACTTGGACACGAAATGGGGTCTTGGAGGTGGTGGTTTTGTAAAAGACGGGCCATTTGCCATTGTAAATTATGTGGCGACTGGGCGGGATTGCACTGTGACCGAGAATGGGAATATAACCCAGATTGGTGTCATTCTGCAGGAATAACTGGGCCAGCTATTATAGATGACTATGAATGGCGAACAGAAAGATGTTGGGGTATTAAATATCGAGCGAAAGAGCGTAGGGCCTGGACAAGACGATATAACAAAATTATGAAGATCATTAAAACAAATAAACCCGAAAAAGCAGCCCAAATAATATGTGGCGAGAAAGAGTGAGTGAATAATGAATAAAGCAATTAAGACAATAGAAACTCAGATTGAATATCTTACAGAGGAATTTTTCAAAGGTGATGGTACACGAACTGATTCGGTAATGGCAAGTATTATATATAAACTTAAGCAAGCCCTCGCCGAGCTGCGGGCAGAGCCGAGAATAGACGCCTGTGTTTTAGCTTTTGCGAAGCGTATGCAATACAAGCTCAACAAAAATAAGCACAAGGAATGCGAAACAATGAATCCTAACGGCAAGGGGCGAGGGTGGAGCCATTGTAAAACTACGTGGCTTCGGAGTCGAATACGAGATGAATGGTATGAGTTAGGTAGGGCTTTGAGTAAAGATGATTCTGACAATATATTAAATGAATGTGCAGATATAGCTAATTTTGCAATGATGATTTTTGATAACGTAAGTCAAAGCAAAGAGCTAGACAAAAGGAAAGAATAATGGCAACACCTAAGAAAAAATTAAAGACTTTCATAATTAAATATACAGTCTGGGAATATTATCAAGTTGAGGCATATACCAGAGAAGAAGCCATGAAAGAAGGTGTAGAAAACCCTTTCTTTTGTGATTATAGAACAAGACGAATTGTAAAAGGGGAAAAGTAAGATGGCAAAGACAACACCTAAAAAGAAAGCATCGACCGCTTGCAGTAGATATATAAGGCTCAGAGACGCTCTGGAATACTGTAAAGAGCATGGAATAGACTTGCACCAATTCAGCCGACCAGAGGATATTATAGGTAAGTGCTGTACCTGCGGAACGGTGAAATCATGGATACGCCTGGATGCAGGACATTATAAGGGCCGTGGCCTTGGTGGAAGCAGTGGAGTTTATTTCGACGAGAGGAATATACGTCTTCAATGCAAACTCTGCAACGGATTCAAAGGCGGTGCGCCTTCTGAATACCGAGAGTTCATGTTAGAGAAATACGGCCAGGATGTCATTGACGATATAGAGCGTAAACATCGTGTACCTCTGAATACAAAAGACATGGCCATGAAAGCCATGGAAATATTTTACAAAGACAAATATAAAGAGTTACTAAGAGAATGGGAGTAAACCATGAGTGCCCTAAAAGAAACCATACGATATTTAGAAAAACATCGCAAAGAATATCTGCGGCTAATTACATTTTGTCATGCAAATATTGGCAACCGGATAGCTGATTGTAAATGTGGTGAGAATAATTGTAGAAATTGCGAATCGGATATAATTTTACATGAAATGTTAAATGAATTATTGAAGGAGTAAAACCATGACACACGAAGCAAGAGTAAAAGAATTGATGGAAAACAAAGTACCTTGGTATTTTCTGACAAAGGAACAAAAAGAATGTTTTCGGAAAGTAGGCAAAAGTTATTGTTTGTATCATTCTTGGTGCACAGGCGAATGGGAGCTTGCCGGAATTGATAAATGGACACAAATGGATATATACCGCATCAAAAAAGACTACCAGCCAGAGACTAAGATTATCAAGTGTGAGATATATAAAGACCGTGTCACCCACGCTCTTTATCAACTTATGTATGAAAAACCATCAGACAAACAACGTTATTTATGGGAAGCTCAATCCGACCCTGACTTTGCAGGGTTTGAATTTGAGAATGGTCGTATTCTGGCAACAACTGCTTGGGATAGTTTGATTATGAATGAAAAAGTGTTCCGTGCCAAATATGTATTATTCAGGAGAAAATGATTATGTCGAGAGGCAAGCCGTTCGTATGTTGGTTAAGTGGCCAAGGGAGATACCACGATGTCGCTTTGTATATCGGCGATGAAGTAGAGTTGAAGTTAGATTCTGACGAATGGGTTCGAGGTAAGTTTGGGCATCGAAAGAATAATGGTATTTTTCCTTATGTTGTAAAGTGTGGCAAACTGGAACGCCGAGTTGCGCTTATTCATAAATTAAGACCCGTGAAAGAATTGGAGTAAATGATTATGCCAATAGCTAACAAGGTAATACTGGATTTGTGGTCAAATGCCAGGGGAAACAAGGGAGATTATTATTGTGTAGATTGTACCCGCTTTGATTTTATATTCGTGCAAGTGTATGGCGATAAAGTATCTTGTAAAATAGACGATGATGAACATCGTGAGATGAGAAGTGCTATTGATTCTTCTTTCTGTAAAGATTTTAGATTGTCAAAAAAGGCAGGGAAAAAAGGTTGAACAAGCTAACATCATAGACAAGGTAATAAAATAAAGAGTTACTAAAAGAATGGGAGTAAATGATTATGGATTGGATAAGTTTTGCTTTTGGAGTAATGGTAGGAATGATTTTCTTAATAAGTATTCATGTGATAATCTTGTGTATTTTACATGATTAAGGAGTAAATAATGGGTAAAAAAGAGGTGGAACTCGATAAGGGCGAGAGTGTGGATAAAATCACCATTAAATTTGATGGTTGCCCAGAAATTGTCTTAGCTGAAAATTTGGATGAAAGGAGAAATAAAAAAAGCCCCCACATAAGCAGGGGGCCGAAACAGGGAGATGAAAGCTTTACTTCTCATTAATATAGGTGTTTAGTTTTTTAATGAAATCACGAGCCTGTTGAGATATTTCGTCTTTGAGCCATAATATCTGGCAACCATCTGAATCACCTTGTGAAAAAGCTTGAAAGCCTTGCGCTAAGCCTTCAAAGAAATCTACCTGAATTGAGCTGTTTGCGCGGGCAATTGTGGAGCCAATATGTCGAGCATCAAGAGTAGCTGTTACTTCTGTGTGAAAATTTACCATATACATTTTATTCCTCTCTTTCTTTACCTGTAACGTTTTGGGGGTTGTGTGCTGACATTCTCCGCCATATCAGCAGCTAACTCCGACGCACCGCCCAGGACGTAAGCAGTGTCCCTAAGAGCGCCTTGAGCGATGCCGCAGCCAGAGAGCGCATAGCACAGCACTATAATAATCACAATAGCGGCTAAAATTCTTAGTTTCATGGTTTTCCTTTCATTTATTCACTTTGTTAACAATTTGCTTTAGAACCAAAAGGATATCTTCTAATATTACTTCTTGGGGTCTGTATAGTTGGTTCCGTAATTTGTGCCATGCGGGTTTGATTACCACTAAGCGTTGTTGTATATCGGTAATTTCATCGATGATTTCTCTGCGTTGTTTGTGTTCGCCGGCAATACCTCGACCTGAGGGGTATTTTGTTTTATAATTAACCAGCATTTGTTCTAATTTCAACTTGCGATTTGTCAACAGGTTGCGTTCTTTTTGAAGATTGTCATATTGTTGTTCTATGCTTAATCTCCCAGATTCTATAGAGAACTGAGACATATCCGCAATTACCTTGTTACTTTGTGGCGTTTTATCGTCTCTTATCATGGTTTTCCTTTCAAATGGAATATAGAATAATTGAAATTGATGCGAAGATCGCAAAAACCCACACGAGAAGGAAAAGTCGCCATGCCTGCGGTTTGGACTTAGCACAAAAGACAATCAGCGTTGCTATCTCCCCCGCAAAAAAAAGAAAATACATTCCTATATATATCTCTTTCATAGTTTTCCTTTCAAGTTAATTTTTTCCTAAATCTTCCAACATACGCTTACAAGCGTTATCTATTCTCATAGATACATTATGAGACTCCGTACGCCCCTCCAGCCTTGCCTTGACACGCTTGGCCTTAGTCTTGGCTCTTTTGTATTCATCTTCGTGGACGGAGCCTACGTTGTGCTCCAGGGCTTCTCTGGCGTCGATCTCGTCGCTCTTTGCTTGTGCTAAGTTCATTTTACACCTCGTTATTTTAATATGTACGGTATAATCACCATTGCCGACGTCCCAGCCTATTGGCATAATTCACTCACTTTCAGCTATTGCTTGTTCGAGTTGTTCGTCTAACCTGTCGTCATTTTCGAGGTCGGGCCATTTAGGCATACCCCTTAATGCTTTATGTGCTTCTTTGCACGCTTCCAGGAGCTTCGGAGCAGTAGCTATAAGTTTGGCGTTGGCTTGTGCTTGTTCTTTATTTAGCCCCCCAACAACAGCTATTAAACCATCAAACATAACTAACGCGCCGCCCGCTCTAACTTTAACGTATGGGCCAACAAAAGTCATTTCTTCTGTTTCAATCTCACCTGTAGTTTCCCAGTCGCCTTTTGTATGTTTCATTTCAATCCTCACTTTCTATCGTATCGCAAAATTCCAGTATTTTCTTTGCAAATTTACGGGCTTGTTTTACAGATAGAGCAGGCTCAGAAGGGCCACAGAATTTATCAATAGATATTTCTTTGCCTGAAATACCAGCTTGAAGCCATGTATTACCTGCACAATCAAACCCTATCAGGTTATTGTCATTACGATATACTCTGTTAAACATTTCTTATACCTCACTTTCAGCGACTGTTTTATTAAGTAACAAACCTAAGACAGAAACGCATTTATGCTCTAAATCATGATGTTTGAAATACTCTAAGGCTTCTTTGCACACAGCCAGTAAAGCATCGTGGCCTGATTCCTTTAGTACGGCGTTTATTACGGCTTCAACAGATACGCCTGCAGCAAATTGAAAAGGGGCGTCTTTAAGAACCATAGCAATTGGATTGGATTTATCGGTTTGGCCGCCGCCAAATGTCCGAAACTTAAGCCCGATTATCTTTATGAGTTTTGTATGTTTCATTTCTTATTTCTCACTTTCAGCTATTGCTTGTTTGGCTTGTTGCGCCGCAACGAATATTCTGTTTGACCTATCAACGAAGTCGCTTGCATCCATTACCGCATGTGCTATGATAAACTTGCCGGAGCGTATATAAATATGTCTCATCCGATTCATATCAAAGCCTTTATCGGCTTTCCAGTTTCCTTCTGTATGTTTCATTTTTCAATCCTCACTTTCTACAATATTGTTGACTAACAGATACACGATTTTTTGACATCCAATAGATAGAAGTTTCAGGGCGTAATGCTTTGAACCATTGCTGAAATAATTGTTTGGTTGTGAAATGACCCAAACGCCAAAAACCTTTTTGACTAATAAATTCTACTGTGATTTTCATGTCATACCTCACTTTCGGCGATTGCTTTTAACTTTCCATTTATCCATTATGTATTTCTCTACGGCTTTCATATCCTCTTTATTTAATTTCGGGGTGTTTATATCATAAAAATATATTTTCCATTTTGGAAATTTAGCTTTTATGTGTTCAAGCAATGATTTAGCCATGTCTTTTAACCCATTCCCATATCAATTTTGCATGACTTGCGCTTAGGGCGCAACCAACAGTATGCGGATAATTCTTTAATTGACGATAAGACAAACTTCTTGCTTTACGAAAGCGTTTGCCATCAGTACGATAATTTTCACCTAATCCAAAAGCTGGTTTATTCATTTTTCAATCCTCAATAATTTCTTAAGATTTATTTTCTTTTCACAATGCTCAAGCCAATGTTTTAAGCATATTCTAAAGCCATAGTACATTAAGTAGTACTCTTGGCTGCAGCGTTTTAGTTCGCAAGTCATAGTTCATGCTTAATTTGTATGCCAGCCACAAAAGCTCTCATCCAGTTGTATAATTCGCGTTTTGTGCCAAAGCCACTATGGCTAATGACGGCAACACCACTGCCTTCGGAACACATTCGGACAAGTTTAACGCCACCGTAGGCATAGTCAAGATGGTAGTTGCCAGCATTAGCTTTATGTCTACCATCGGCGTTTTTGGTGTAGCGATCCTGCGGTGAGCCTGTAAGCTCATTGATACGTTTGACAAACCACTCTAAGTCTTTTTGTGTTATACGTTCCATTTTCTTAACTCCTTAATTAAAGGTTTTAGTTATTCACAAAGTTTCAACAAACTCATATTTTGCTCCAAATAACCCAAGAACAAACCCGGCAAAGTCGTCGTTGCGCCTCCATAATTCGTGTTTATTGTCTTTGGTCTGGACAATTATTTCATCTTGCCGTGTGTTTACTAAAAACAAACCTTCTTCTTCAAGTGTACTAATAGTTTGACTGCCGATGGTTTTCATAATAATACTCCTTACTAAATTTAGCGTTTTAGTTCGTAGTTGGTCGTTTTCTAACTCCTTCTAAAGGTTAACGGCTTTAGGCTTCACACTTGCCACAAATAGGCGCGATATTAGAATTGTTTTCGTGATTATACCAGTCGCCACATTTGGGGCATTGCCAAAAACTCTCAGGGCAAACAACCCATTCAGTATCAGCCGGCTCTTCTAATCCGTGGTATCTACAACCTTCAATTTGATTGGAAGTTCCAGCCGGTATCAGAGTAGTTCCGCAGACATTGCAAATCAATTTTTCTTTTTCAGATGTCATTTCTCACTCCTAAATTAAAGATTAGTTAAAGCCCGTTGCCGGAGTTGAACCGGCGATCCGTTACGGGCCGGGCGATGTTTAGCAGCTATACTCGAATTGCTCTTGATGTTTGTTGCCGATAATTTCGCCTTCACAAGACATCACTTTTTCGCCGTCCTCATCAATGAAAATTTGGCTTGCGTCCATTTGACGATAGATAACATAATTGACGGCAGCAACAATATACCCGTAGAACAATTCACCTTTAGATTGCAATTCTTTTGCATGTTTCACGGCTTCGGGGTCATCTTTGGCCCATTCCTCATCGGTGAGGTAGAAGTCGTCAGCATCTACTTTCCGCCAATCTGTAACCATTACATACTCATTGTAAGTTTTCATTTTCCTAACTCCTAAATTAAAGGTTTCAAAAACATTTAAGCTTACCCTGCGAACAGGGCAGGCTTGAATGTTTTAAAGGTTCAATGCTTCTTCGACCGCTTCTTCTTCAAATCCCATCCTTAACATTACTTTCTTTTGCTCTTGCTGATATTCATAGTTAACACACAATTCAACACGGTGAGTTGACTCGTCACCGTTATTCCACGACCAAATAACGACAGGTGCGTCGTCGGGAAAATCATCCAAATAAGCTTTTAAGTCTTTTACCTTCATAATCATTCTCCTTGTAAATAGGCGAAGCTGGACAACGCCATGATAACAGCCATGTTTCTCAGGTATTGCCCAGCTTCGTAATTGATAGTTTGAATTGATTTCTTGGCTGTCATCATAATAATCATTATCGGTTATATGCAAAAGAAACGCAAGGAAAAAATAAAATATATTGATATATGAGCCATTTAGTGCTAAAACAAGGGTATTGGAGAAAAAAAGAGGAAATAAATAGCAAAATAATTATATTTATCTTTACAAACTAACAGTGTTGACGTATAATACAGTATAGAAAATAATTTCCTAACCTTATCGCAGGGTCACGACAGTAGAAAACAATGAAAAGAAAAAATAAAATAAATCACTGTAAGGCCCTGCATTTCTTAAAACAAGGGCATTATAACACTAGAAGCATAGTTTAACGCAACACGGTCAATCGTAGGGTCTTTTATAAAGGATTTAAAGATAATGACTAAATATCGAACATTATCGGAAGTAGTAACAGGTAAGAAGGTAACATCAGCGGATTATCGACGAATAGAAGAAGAACTAAGGAAGGCAGAGATGGATTATAGTAATTACATCATAGAGAAGATTTTGGCTGGTGAGTTATGGAAATAACAAAAGAAAGACCACTAACAAACAAACAAAAGGCTTATGTTATAGAATACTGTACTAATGGCTATAACGCGAGCCAAGCATACAAAAAGGTATATCCAAAGGTTAAATCAGGGTATAACTCGCATGGATCAAGGATGATGGCCAAGGATGGCATAAAGCAAGCAATAGCTAAGTATATGACTAAAGTAGAGGCAAAAGGGGAGAGAACACGCGAAAGTCTAGATGCTATGTACCAAGATACATACGACCAAGCAACCACACTTAAACAGCCTTCAGCAGCTGTTTCAGCTACAACTGGCATAGCCAGGCTCTATGGCATGGACAGAGATGGTGATACAGCCAAGGGCGAAGAGCCTGTAGCCTTGAGCAAGGATGACATCGAGCAACTAAGGGCACTAGCGCGCAGCATCACTGAGCACGAGCTACAAGGCCCTAGGCTGGCTCCTGCTGCGTCAACAGGCACAAAGGCAGATACTACGCCAGAAGTAGAGAACGGAGCACACAGTGGACGTGAGACAGGCTGAGGGGGGCCTAATGAAAGGCAAAGACCCCCAAGGGGGCGGGGAGTGCCTATGATACTACACTCCTCAGCATATTTCAGCTTCGGAGCAATACTGGACATATGTCCTCTGTAATAGGAATTAAGCTATGAAAACACAAAGTGCAGCACATGTTAAGATAGGTAAGCGGTTTATGCTATTAAAAACAGCGAAAGTCTCTCGAAACACGGGGATATATAATTTAGCACTTTAGAGAGGATGTTAAGATAGGTAAATGATACAAGCACTGATTAACGCTGAGGCAGAATGCACTGAATGGATTGACGTAAAGCCTGATAAGGTACTTATGCCCCATGATCATATTGACAACGAATGGAAGGTGGTAGGTGAGTTTCAAGCATTTCGTTATCGTAAAGGTAATGTAGCTTATTACGAGCGTTTTAACGAAGTTGAATATGCAGGGAAAGAAACCATGAAAAAGAAGGAAAAGAAGAAGAACGCATGTGAGCATCAGTTTATGCCTGGCATACATATTACCGATGAAAAATACTTATATCAGACATGTGGAAAATGCGGGTTGCACCAGACCTCAAAAATCAGGTGGATAACTCTTGTCGCAGGAAGAAAGTAATTGATTGACATAGACGATCCAAAACTTAACGAGAAACTCATCCAGGTCGATGCTGGCCGTTGGGCGGTAGCGTGCAAGATACGTTTGCAGGCAGGTACATTCTCGTTTCACGGTCGTGAGTACCAGGTAGAGCCTATGAGTTCGTATTCACGTCGTTTATGTTACTTGAAGGCCACTCAGTTCTTAGGTGCTACCGAGATGGAGGTTATTAAAGACCTTCACGGCATGATTCACGGCAAATACAAGTTGGGTGTGGCCCATATCTTTCCGACTAACGATGAGGTAGGAGAGTTTAGTAAATCACGTTTCAAGCCCTTAATAGCCGCTAATAAGACTTTTATCGGTAAATTCGTTAAAAACGTCTCCGGTGGTACTGACACTACATCTTTAAAGCGTATCAGGGACGCTTTCCTTTACCTTCGAGGCGCTCGTTTAAGCCAGAAGGTAGGCGAGACCGATGAGAGCACTTCTTCTAAGACAGCAGGCTTTTCAGTTGATAAAGTTGTTTTCGACGAAGTTGACTATATGGACACCGATGTAATTGAGAAATATAAGGGCAGGATGGGAGAATCGCCCCACAAAGAGGAGGTATACTTAGGAAACCCGTCTCACGAAGACTTCGGCATCCATTTAATCTTCCAACAGTCAGACCAGCGCTACTGGCACAGGCGATGCGGCTGCGGCCATTGGACTTGTGCTGAGAAGAGTTTTCCTTCATGTGTAAAGATACGCAAGGATGGTACAGGATATATCGGATGTGATAAATGCGGTAAGGAGATTCCGATGTGGGCCGGCAAGGGTTCTGCCGAATGGGTCCCCGAATTTCCTGAGAAGTCTAAATACATGCATGGCTATATGGGTTCGCAGTTAATGAGTCCCCGATGCGACCCCGCCGAGATACTCGAAGATTTCGTTAATCCGCCCTTCGGTAATTTAGCTGATGTTTACAGGTTAAGGTTAGGCCGGCCCTATTCCAACCGTGACGAGAAGCTCAGGAAGAGCGAGGTCCTTGCGTGCTGCGGCCCCGACTCTCCTGCACATAAGCATAACGGCCCCTGTGCGATGGGAGTAGACGTTGGCAAGATAAAACACGTTGTTATAGGTGTGAAGACAGGCAACGACCGCTATGAGGTCATCAGGACGTGCAAGGTAGGGACATTCAAGGAAGTATCTGACTTGGCTAAGAGGTACAATGTCAAGAGTGACGTTGTAGATATACGTCCTTACGAGGATGAAGCTCGTGAATACCAGAAAAACTCCCGGCATAAGACGTTTTTGTGCGAATACAGCGATACTCAGATGACCGGAGCGACTTTTAACGATAATACCGGGGTGGTAAGGGCGCATCGGACGGGAATATTCGACCAGACCCACCGTTTACTGTCGCAAGGTGATATAAGTATACCTTATCAATGCCCGGAGACGGAGGAATTCGCTCGTCAGTGTTGTAATTGTGCCAAATTCGAGGAAAAGGACAAGCGAAGGAACATCGTAGTCTACCGATACCGAGCTACCGGCGACAGGCAGGAGCATTTCAGAAACGCTCTTAACTATTTCGTTCTAGCTGCCAGTGGTCATCGGATAGCGACTCATTCTATTAACCCTAAACCGATGGAAGTCATAAGCGAATACGAAAGAGTGTGACAAGGATGATTATTGATAAATTACTTGGACTCAAGACGGAACTAGACGCATGTTGCGGCAAGATTGTACAGATAACACTTGATAGAGAAGGATTTAAGGCTTTGGGCCATGAATGTAAGTTATGGGAGGCTGGTGAGACGCTTTATGGTATTATAGTAGACCAAGTAAAGGAGTGTCCAACTTGCGGTCAAGAAATGAAGGAGAAAAGATAAATGGCAGGATTATTTGGTGGAGAACCTAAAACCGTAAAGGCCCCGCCCGTACCTCCGCCTCCGCCTACCCCGGACGTAGGTGAAGAGGTCGGGACACAGGCGAGAAAGAAACGGTCGAGAGGATTCAGGGAGACTTTTTTGACAGGAGATTTAATACCGTCTGATACGGAGAAGAGTAACTTTTTGGGATAAATTATGCCTACTAAAGCAGAAGAAATAATAGATTTACGTAATATAGAACTTCGTGCCCAGGACAATATCAGGAGTTTATGGCAGGAAACTGCTGACAAATTATATCCTTATATCCAGATAAACTCCTCTTTCGCTCCTGGCACTAAGAGGACGACCGAAGTATTCGACCAGACCCCTATCCTGGACGCCGAGGACATGGTAGCTGGTTTGAAACAGATACTTCTCCCTTCCGGCCAGATGTTCTTCTCTATAAAGACAGGGGTCAATAACGAAAACACCGATGTCATCCAGAGGTATACTTCTAATTTAACCGAGATGGCTCACGATGCGATATTTAAGTCTAATTTCGTAACCGAGTTCGATGAGGTACTAAGGTCATTGATAATATTCGGGCCGGCAAGCATATTTTCCGAATGGACAGTAAGGACAGGTCTTAACTACAGGAACAGTATATTAGGCACATACCAGTTCATAGAGAATAGTAAACATCTGGTTGACGGTATACTGGTAACTGTTCTCTATAACTCTAGTCAGGCGATAGCGGAGTTCGGCGAAGATAATGTCGGCGAAGAGGTAATGAAGGCCCACGCCGACCCAAATAAGAGGAACGAGGAATTTAGTTTCATCTATTACGTTCGACCGAGAGAAATAATCAACCCCAACCTGGCCTCAACTTTTTCAGGTAACATGGCATGGGAACAGACAATAGTTAACGAAAAGGAAAAGTTAATAGTAGCCGAAGAGGGGTTCCAGGAGTTTCCGTATCACAATGCCCGCTGGAAGAGACCGGCAATGGAAAAACATGGCCGTGGCATAGGTACAGAGATACTTCCCCAGATAAGGGTACTGGACAGAACGAGCAGGGACTTTATAGACGTAGGGAATTTATGGGCGAACCCAGCGAGAGAGATACTCGATAGTTTCGACGGACCTTTGAGGGTAACACCGGGCGCTTCAAACGTAGTAAGGGAGATGGGCTCTATAAAGGCGTTGGAATCTGGAATGAACGGGAACTTCCCGATAACAGAAAAAGCACTTGACCGTCAGCAGGAGATAATACACAGGGCCTTCTTTAAGACCGCTTTTTCACCTTTGGAAGACCTGACAGGTGATAGGAGAACCACACTTGAGATAAGGGAGCGTATTCGTCAGACATGGCACAGGATAGGACCTCCGGTAGCTCGTGTATGGTACGAACTTCTTGAGAGTTGTATAACACGAAGTATTTTACTATTGATACGCAACGGCGTAGTACCACAGCCTCCGGCAGAGTTGTCTGGTATTAACTTTGGTTTGGAGTTCGTTGGTCCGTTCGCACTTGAGTTACGCAGTCAGCAGGCAAAGGCGTTCCAGGAATGGGCCTTGTTTGTCGGTGAAATGGAAGCGACGTTCCCCGGCGCAACTGACAATGTTGACCCGGACGATGCTATTATGCGTATGGGTCGTACTTTCGGTGTCAATACCGAAGATATGGCATCGGAAGAAGAAAGAGAAGAGAAACGCAGAATACGTCAGGCCGAGAAAGAGGCTCAATTGGCTTTGCAAATGGCCCAGGTTGGGGCACAGGCCTACCAGAGCACTACCAAGGCCCCGGAAGAAGGTTCTGTTGGGGAGGTACTTGTAAATGCCAGTACATAATAAGATTCGTGCACAATCTGAATGGAAAATGATTTTGTCGCGAGAATATATTGAAAACAAAAAAAGCAGTGTAACCATAGCAAGAGAATATAATTGTGGGTCAACGACGGTTTATAGATGGTTAAAGAAATGTGGTATCAAAACACGAGGTCCAGCAGATACCCAAAGAGGTGTTGCAAAAAAAGAACACCACAAAACAGTAGAATCTCAACTAATAAGAACATCTACTGATTATATAGAGTGGAGATTGTCGGTATATAAAAGAGATGGTTTTAAATGTGTTGGGTGCGGTGATGCCACTGGCGGAAATCTTCAGGCACATCATATCCTTAGCTTTGCCGATTACCCGGAAGAAAGATTTAATGTTTCAAATGGTACTACATTATGTAGGGAATGCCACAAGAAAGTTCATCCGGAAATAAAATTTGTTGGTTTGGGGGCGTAATAGAGATTGTTTGAAAAGAAGGGTCACCGGCTGAGTTAGTTATGGGAGTTAAATAATGGGAAAAGAGTGTCAAAACTGCGCCAGTACAAAAGAACTTGTTTCTAATGTTATCATTAAAAGTGACCACTATTATGATGCGAGAGAGGTTACGACTATTTGCGGTAACTGTTTTTGGGGTAAATCTCGTATTAGAACCTATGCCGATAAGTCGCTTCAAAAACAAGCAGAAAAACCATTCGCTGAATTGGCAAAGCGATATGCTGAATTATCAAGGGTATATATGGATAAACTTATTATAGAGTCAGTAGTAGGAGGTACGTAATGGCAAATATAATGACTATTACGGGAAGGCAATTAGACAAAATACATGGAACTTATAATGGTGGGCTTAGATATGGACATGATTATAATATTCTAAAAGCCATAGTCGAATACCATAATGATAAATGTTTAGTAGAAAATTTAGTCAAAAGTCTACGAGACAGAACATTGATGGGTAAAGTAAGAGTTTGGATGGGAGGTACGTAATGCCTTTTGAATCAAAAAAACAAAGAAAATTCTTATTCGCTAAGAAACCAAGTGTAGCCAGGAAACTAGCGAAACATCCTAAGAAAAAGAAGAAGTAATGGAAGAAAAGACAAGAGAACAGAAGATTGAAGAACGTGTAAGTGATTTCAAACAGTCGTTCGAGTCGGGTCCGGGAATGAGGACATATAAGTATCTATCGAATTTCTGCCTAGAGAACAGGTGTACCTATGTAGAAGGTTCTGATAAGAGTGCTTTTAACGAGGGCGCTCGTTCAGTGATTTTGGAAATCAGGCATTGGCTTGATTATAACTTAATGAAAAATGTTTATAAGGAGCAAGAAAATGAGTAAAGAAGGATTAGCTGAGGCCCCCGTTACGACTACCCCAGCCCCAGGAATGTACGAAGAAATTGAGCAGGGCGATGACGTGGCAAGGGGATGTGTTAAAGTTGTGGAGCTTATCGCTTACGATAAGGTCGGAGAAAAGGTGAATGACGTTGGCAAGGTAACGATATTGGAAAACTCAAGGAAGCCGGTATTTTGCCAGACAAAGGAACAGGAGTTGATATATAACAAGAACAACCCGGATGCAAGGATAGAGAATTTTAGTATACAACTACTAAAGTCAACTGCTATTACCGCCATAAATAATATGGACAACATGAAAAAGTTTATAAGCAGGGGGGACGATCATGACCGAACCTGAAGGCACTACGGCTGTTGCAGCAGAAGAAGCTCCGGTGTATTTCGGTTCCGACGGTTCCTTAACGGAAGGTTGGCAAGGCACTCTTGACGAGACTTTACGTGAAGAGAAGAGTCTGTCTACATTTAAGACTGTAGGCGACCTGGCTAAGTCTTTTGTAAATACCAAGTCGATGGTCGGTAAGAATACGATGGTAGTTCCCGGCGATACTTCGACGGAAGCGGAATGGGAAGCGTATCACGTAATAGGCGGAAGACCTGATACAGTTGCCGATTACAACTTAAAGGCCCCCGACGATTTCCCCGAAGAAGTAAGGGACATGATATTTCCGAAGGGAAGGTTGGAAATATGGCAGGACAGATTCTTCAAGGCCGGTATAAGCAAAAAGGCCTCGGAGCAGTTCATCTCTAATTTCGCTATGGACATGCTCGCCGATTACCAGGGTCAGCAGCAGGTCAAAGAGATGGAAAGGACAGAATTAGTAAGTGGTCTTTCCGTTGAATGGGGAGCGGCTTACGACCAGAAGAAGCATCTTGGCAATATGGCGATAGAAGAAGGATGTTCGGCAATGAAAAACGGCAAGATGGAAGTTGACCTTGATTTCAAGGGACGAATAGCTAAGAAGTTCGGCAGCGACCCTGACTTTATTCGGTTTGCATCTAATCTCGGCAGTAAATTCGCCGAGGGTAAATCACCAAACTTTAGTGCCGTACCGACAAATACCGATTACAAGGAACAGATACGTAAGATAGAATCTAACCCCTTGTATCTTAAAGGAACATTAGAAGAACGTATGAGATTAGCAGATCAAGTCATGGCCATAAGAAATAAAATGGTTCAGGCTTAATATCGGATTAGCCTTTTAATTAGGCCCCGGAAAATGGCAGTAAACTGCCCGCCTATCGGCGTTAGATAGGGACGACCCACTCGTTGTGGACTATCTTTCCGAGGAATTTTTAAACAACTAATTGAAAGGTTATCTGATGAGTACACAAATTCCGATTGCCTTCGTTGACCAGGTATCGAGCAACATCTTGCTTTTGTCACAGCAGAAACCATCATTACTAAGAATGGTTTGCCGATCAGAACCGGTCACAGGTGATACGATGTTTGTGGAACGTGTCGGACCAAAGGACGCTCAACCACGTGGCGCAAGACACGGAGCGACCCCTATTTCCGATGCCGACCATACCAAGCGCAAGTTGACTATAATCGACTACGTAGTTCCAGCCGATATAATTGACAAGCCTGACCGCCTGAAAATGCTGATAGACCCACAATCTGTCTATTCACAAAATCAGGCGTTTTCTTTGAACAGACAGATAGATGATGTTGTTATCGCTGCTCTCGGCGGTAACGCCTTCGGCGGGCATACTGGTGGAACGACTATTGCATATTCCGCAGTTGGTGAGAGTAGACTCATCGACTCGGATGGTACTATTGTCGCTGCCGGCACTGCACATGCTGACGCTACTGAAACACCATTGACTATCGCTAAAATCCTAACTTGCAAGGAGATTTTGGATAACGCCAATATAGACGCATCCAGACAGCGATATTTCTTAACTAATCCGCACAATATCACCCAGTTAATTAATACTACAGAAGCAAAGAGTACGGATTACAATACGGTTAAGGCTTTAGCAGCCGGTAATATTGATACTTTTATAGGATTTAAGTTCCTTATGAGTACCAGACTGGTTACCGGCGCTGATACTGCTGCAATCCGTAGTTATGCTTTCGCACAGGACGCGATAGTATTGGGTGTTCAGAGTGAGCCGCAAGTTAGTATAGACATACGTCCTGACCTGTTAAATTCTACCCAGATTTTCTCGACACTGGGAATAGGTGCAACAAGAGTCGAAGGGCCGGCAGTTGTTTCGATTGAACTCGATACTGCTTAATTGAAAGGATAAACAAATGAGTAAACACGGAAAATTACCTTTTAATCCGATTATCTGGCCTGCGGTTCCTCACGACTTTACAGGTGATAACAACTTAGGATATTACACTGTCGAGACTACACAAAGATATGTGTGGGGTACTCGTGGTATAACTTGGGACGGAAAAGTATTTAAGTATTCTCGTTCCAAAGATACTATGAAACCTGGTTACGGTGCAATGAATGCCGCATCAATAGACATATCGGATATGCTGAACACTAACCATACTTTAACTATTACGGCTGGAGAAAGGTCACTTCTGTTTAGTTTAGGCTCCACCGAATCTTATGGTGAAGGTGGTATAGCCGAAGATGAGCTTGCTGGTGCGCAGTATGTTGTCGGACATGGTTCACCAACTACCACAGAACAGCGAACAGTTATTGGCAATACAGCTATTGCTGCTGCTACTACTGGTGTGATTACAATTTATGTTGACTATCCGTTCGCTTTGACTCACACAACTGGTTTTAATGAGTTGCCGTTAAATCCTTATGGGTATCTCGCTCATACCGACCCAGGTATAGGGTCTGTTATGGGTATGCCAAATAGGGCGGCTACGACAGGTCAGAATCTATGGATTCAGACTTGGGGACTGTGTTTTTGTGTTCCTGGTGGTGCTGATGCTACACCTGGTGATGAACAGAATGATAGAGAAGTAGTATTTGTTGGCGATCATACCGTAAATGGCGCTAATACTGCAACTCTTGAGAATGGTTATCAACATGCCGGTTTCATTACAGATTCAACTGAAGGTTCAACAGGTACTATGCCTATGGTAATGTTACAGATTTCGATTTAGATTTGGAAAAGGTGGGGGTGGGAAACCACCCTTACCTATTTTTGAAAGGAAAATATAATGGCAAAAAAAGAAGAAAAAAAGGAACCTAAAAAAGAAACAGTAGAAGAATATCAGCAAAGACGAGCCGAAGAACGTGCAAATTCTTAAACGAGCTAAAAATGCAGAGATGGACATTGTTTCCGTCTTTGAAAGTGAAGCGAATGTTCGTGAAGAAGTAAACCGCCGTACTTGCAAGGCCGGTTACACTGACAGAGACGGCCAACAGAAGATTAGCAGGAACAATGGTGCGGGCAAAGGGGACGTTCCCAGACCTTGCAATATGAAAAAGTACAGAGAAAACTACGATAGAATTTTTAAAAAGTAAGGAACTATATTATGGCTGATTCAACACAAAACCAATCTGTATGGGGGTTCATACATTATGCTGAAAGTAACCCCTATAATAGTCTGAACAGTGTCCATTGGGACGAGATAAAAGCAATGATGAAGTTATGGGCCGTTGTAAACTTAGACGAAAGTAACGATACGTATACTACAACTGATCCATTAGCTTATGGAGCAGCGCAGGATGTTCCAGGCCCAAAGAATGATGGTTCCCAGTTAGTTGATGAGTCGGGTATTTCAGGTACAACCCCATCAGTCAACTTATACGCCGGTGCATATTATCCAGAGAGACAATATGGAGTCTAAAGGAGATAAATTATGGCTTTAAATGCAGAAAAACCATTTGGAACGGATAACCAGCGAGATTTGTCGAGTTTGCAGTCGGAGTGGGTTACGGTCGGTACAATCGCTGCTGCTGATGGTAGTGCTTTAGGTGTAACAGCACGCACGTTTGGCAGTACATCGGCTAATGCTATCGAACTTAACAGTATACCTAAATCATGGAACTCGGTAGAGGTACAGTTTGAGAACGCTACCGAAGATGATAACGGTATAGTAGACGTGTACGTTGGCAGAGTTGGTTCCGATATAGCAAGGCGGATATTTACTATAGCGTGGATAACCGGCACACAGACAGGCGATGGTTCTGGGTTAGAATTGATTGATACCATGACCATAACCAATCGTCAATGGTATGGAACAATTACCGATATTGACGGCAATGGCGACCATATCGCGGGTGTTCAATTCGATTTGTTCGGTTACAACAGGATAATGTTTCATGGTCATACTACTATTGACAGCGCCTTAACTGTTAAAGTTGCAGGAGCGTAAATGTATCGACAAAGATACCGGAAGAGTTCTCGTCGTGGTCGTAGTTTACGCGCACGATATGAGTCATTTTCACCAATAGATATTCCTGATTTATTTGCATGGTGGGATGCTACCAAGCGAGTTACATTTGATGGTTCCAACAGGGTAACACAATGGGACGATATATCCGGTAACGATAGACATTTTGTACCAGTAGTTCCTTCTGACTTGAGCAACGAAGCATATAGCGCATCTACGATATTCCATCTCAAACATACTTGTGTCTCTGGCGGTAAGTTATGGGAGTTAGCGGCTAGCGGCCCGACATCAGGTTCTACCCCTGCCGAGAATGCGACTTGGGATGAAATAACCGGTAATGCTAATATTTATTCGGCGGCCGCTGATTACACAGTAAATGATTTTGTTTTCGCTGCCACCACATTTGAGGCTTATATTTGTGTTCAAAATAATGGGGTATCAAGTGCTGTAAAAGCACAGTCCGATACAGATTACTGGTATCCTATAACGGTAAATAACATGGCTCCTGCTTATGCTGCCGCCAACCAGAATGGACTACCTGCAATAGATTTCGTTGCCAACCATACATTATGGAAGGGTAAGTGTATGCAGGTGCAATTTTCATCTGTATTTACTCCTTCGGACTATATAACGGTATTTTGTGCTTATAACCGAAACGATGCAGGAGCAGATAAAGGCGCTTCTAATATATTATTGGATGGTTATGGTTCTTCTGATGGCAGGCGATTGACAGAATCTAAATTTGGTGACGAAACTCATTGGCAAATTGGTCCGAGTATTTCTATATATGACGAAACTATCGCTATATGGGACACATGGCAAGTTACGACAGGTGAGTTATATGGGCCTAATGCCAATGAACCTATAATTATGTGGATTGACAACAGTGTTGTATTGACAAGTTCTGCGGCAGGTAATGGATGGAAAGGCATTGTTTTAGACGGCCTGAATTTAGGAAATAGAGGTACGTATGCTTCTCAAGGGAATAGTTCTAATTCCTTCGACGGACAGGTAGGAGAGATAATAATATACAATCGTAGATTAACTAACGATGAAATTCAACGAGTGAACAGGCATTTGATGACAAAATGGGGAATCTAACAAGAAACGAACTGATAGAAGCATGGCCTAACTGCGGCTTAAGATGTAAGAATTTTGAAGGGTGTCAATGTGATACGAGATGTGTAAACAACAGGGGTTATTTTCATCGAAGAGACTGGAGAGTTTTAGATAAGAAAGAGGTTATGGAATATTGGGATAAGAAGTATGGTTTTTTCAGGCCGCATATTGGTTGTATTTTACCTGTAGATATGAGGTCGTACTTTTGTTTAGATTATGATTGTGGAGTAAATCATGGCTGAAATTGAAGAAGAGGTTGTCTTTCATACAAGGGCTGACCAGGTGACGTTTCATACTAAGACGAATGGCGATAAGATTATTATTACAAATTTCCATTTCGATCAGGGTCAGGCGGCATCAATGGCATGGCTGGTCAATGCCGATGATAGTGCTGAGTTGGAATTTGCAGTTAAAGTAAAGGAGGCATAATGGCTGAATCCGATACAAGAATATGCAACCAGGCATTAACCGGTATAGGGGCAACAGAGATAGTTAACCTGGCTGATACTACTGACGAAACTCCACAGGCCAAATCTTGCAGGATTCATTACGAACCAACGAGGGATGCTCTTTTGCGTTCGCACAAGTGGCGATTCGCTTCTGCGAGGGCTACATTATCGCAAGACGATACCGACCCTGACTTTGAATGGGACAATCAGTTTATACTCCCTACCGATTTTATGGCGATGAAGTCGATATATGAGGGACGGTTTTCCGACGAGAACATAAGGTCTTACGCACTGGAAGGTCGGAGACTTTTAACTAATGAATCGTCTATGGAGATACGGTACATTAAGAAGGTAACGGACGCTTCTTTGTTCGACTCGTTGTTTATCGAAATATTTGTATTGAAGTTAAAAAAGAAACTTATTGGTCCTTTAGCAGGCGCTAATCCTGCATTACTTAAAGAGATTGAAAGCGATATAAAAGAAACGATGCACGCCGTCCGCGCAATGGACAGGCAGGAGACTAACACTATCGGAACTGGTGAACTGGAAACATGGAACGACGCTCGTTATGGCTAATGAAATATGGCATAGTTACGAAGAGGGCAATACGTTATATGCCCTGATATGGCGAAAGACCGACGATAAGGTATACGACCAGGTTGCTGCCGCTAATACGTTCGATACGTATGATGACAATGATATTCTGACTTACGATGTACCTTTGGAGAATCTCGCTGATAGCAATTATTATTCCATAGACTTTCCCGGTGATATAGCAGCGGGTGTATACAGGGTACAGATATTCTTACAGGCTGGCGGCTCCGCTCATGCTGACAACGATATGGAAATTGCACAGGGCGAGATATATTGGGACGGCGATGCTGAGATAAACATATACACTTTAGATACTTCGATTAACGATGATATTATAGGGGTAGACGGTGATACATTAGAGTCTTTATCAGACCAACTGGACGAAATAGCAATGGAAGAAAATAAGACATTGAACGTATATGGCCCTGGAGAATAAATGAATACTGGCATAATATCAATGAACGCCGGAAAGATAACACCTTTGATAGATGCGCGGTCTGATATACAGAAATATTCGTCTGGTTGCAGGATATTGCAGAATATGATACCCCGCATTTACGGTCCCGTAGAGAGAAGGCCGGGTACAAGGTACATAACCGGAGTAGAGGATAATTCCGTTAACTCACGGATGGTTGCCTTTAGATATTCAGCTACCATAGCGTACAAATTAGAATTCGCTAATTTAAAGATAAATGTGTATTTCAATGATGATTTAGTTGCAAGTGTTGTTTCGCCGTATCTGGAAGCAGACTTATACCAATTACAAATCAGACAACTCGCCGATGTGATGTGGATTGTCCATCCTTCTTACGCACCGAGAAAGTTATCGAGGATAAGCGTAGAGACCTTTTCTCTTGACACTATAATTTTCGATAAGGGTCCTTTCAAAGAGAGGAACGATATCATTGAGGATGACGACGTTACGATTACGGTAACTGGTTATTCAACGAGTGTAACCTTTGATAGTGGAACGAAAACTATCACATTTACAACTACAACCGATTTAAGTTCTTTGTTCCCTGTCAATAAAAGACTTTATGTAGCCAACGCTACTGCTTCTGCGAACGACGGTGCTTATACTGTCGCTTCGACTACATGGACAACACCAACGCAAACCGTTGTTGTAAACGAGACTGTATCTTCGGACACAGATGGCGGTCAGATAATGGTCGACGGCGGCACTGTAACTCTAACGGCCTCTTCACCGGTGTTTGTTACAGGAAGTTCGGGCCATACCGGGTCGTTATTTAAATTAACTCATAAAAGATTACTGGGTGTAGTAAAGGGCAGTAGCGCACATGCGGCTACCGGAATCATCAGTCAGTCGATAGACGTGAAAGGTAACTTTACTTTTACAACAGGCGGCAACTGGGACAAGACAGTGGAACTTCAACGGTTAGAGGATGGAACTAACTGGGAGGTGTTCCGGTCTTATACCAGCACAATAACCAACAACGTAGGTTCGAGGAATGTCCAGAAGTCACACGTCGAAGAGGCTGATAATGTACAATATCGAATATGGGTATTATCGACGACAGCGGGTACTGTTGACGCTGATATAGCAGTGGATAAAAGTACACAGGACAGCATATTCAGAATAACAGCAACAGCCACGACGGTTTCAGCTACGGCTATTGCTATCGTTGCCGCACCTGATATTGTCGCCGCTAAGAGGTGGGCAGAGGGTTCATGGTCGGCGGTCAGGGGATATCCGGCAGCGATTACATTCTATGACGAGAGGGTTGTATATGGATTCAACGATGAGTTTCCACAGGATATATGGCTAAGTGAAACAGGTGAATATGAAGATTTCGAGGCAGGGATAAAAGATGCGGATTCTTTTGCTATCACTTTGCCAACTGCAAACAGGGGAAGGTGGTTAGCGTCATTAGAAACACTGGCAGCCGGGACTACAGGGAACGTATGGCGGATACGCGCAACGACGTTGGACACCGCTTTATCTCCTACTAACTTTGAATTTAAGATACAAACGGAGTACGGCAGTGCTGATATGCAGGCAGTTGAAGTAAATGAGGCTATTCTGTTTGTAGATTTCGTAGCAAGAAAGGTCAGGGAATTTACTTACAGCGAACAGAAACAGAAATATGTATCACCTGACCTTACCGCTTTAGCTGAGGACATAACGAAAGGCGGTATAACTTCCATAGCGGTACAAAACCATCCTGACACGATTATATGGTTCACTATTGGTGCGAGTCCATATCTTATTTCAATGACATACGACCGGGAGCAGAATGTAGTATCATGGTCGACCCATCCTTTAGGTGGTAACGGTATAGCTGAATCGGTAATAGTTACACCTGGCACAGACGAAGATATTATAACATTAACGGTACGAAGGACAATAAACGGGTCAAGTGTAAGGTTTATGGAGGAGATGCAGCCGAGGGACTGGGGTTCAACTACCGATGCCGCCGATTCGTTCTTTGTAGACGCAGGAATAGTCGATACTAACGGCAGTACGACCATAACGGGATTAGACCACCTTGAAGGTGAAGAAGTGGCGGTTTTGGTAGATGGTGCTGTGCAGGCACGGCAGACCGTATCAGGAGGGAAGGTAACTATTACAGAAAAAGGCGACAGGGCTGTTGTCGGTTTACCTTACGAATACAAAGTATCTCCAATGAGAATGGATTTTACTACAGGAGGCGGCACGACTTTCGGCAGTATAGAGTTAATATCGGAGTTAGCGATAAGTTTATTTGCATCTGGAAATGTGTCTTACGGCGACGGCGATACGATATATCCTATCAACGCACGAACAACGGAGGTTTACGGCAGTCCGCCGCAATTATTCACTGGTATAGCGCCTGTCGCTTTTGGCAGTGGTTATTCTTTGGAAAAAAATATTGTGATTAGCGGCAGCGACCCTCTGCCATGCACAGTGAGAGCAATTATAGCAAAAACCAGAAAGACAGGAAGATAAAATGACTGTATCTAACCAAACAAACAGAACTTCGGTAGTAGGGACGAATGCGGTAGGCCAGGATATACCCTTTAGTTTTCCTATCAGTACGACAAGCGACCTTTTAGTGAAAACACGACTTATATCTACGGGCGCAGAGACTACATTGACCGAAACAACTAACTATACTGTGGTCTTTGCCGGTGAAGGCGGCACGGTAACAATGGTAACGGCTGTGGCCGCTACGTCACAGATTCATGTTATAAGAAACACTCCTAAGACACAAACGCTTGACCTGGAGCAAGGTGGTTCTTTTAGTGCCAATAATATAGAAGCTGCCATTGATAAGAACACTAAACTCGTTATCGAGAATAAGGACAATGCCGACAGGTCAATATCCATACCGTCTACCGACGCATCCAGTTTAACAACCACATTGCCAAGTTCAAAAAGTAGGGCAAGTAAGGTATTGAGTTTTGATTCTGCCGGCAATATTACAGCAACAGTAGCGGTTCCTGCGGGCAGTGTATCGTTTTCTGTGATAGGGATAGATATAGCCGAGGCCGTTAACGCTGCTGCCGTAAGGACTCTTTTGAGTATCGAGCATGTAGTAGACGTAAGAGATTACGGTGTAACCAACGACGGCAGTGACGAGAGTACTAAGATGCAACTCGCCGCTGATGCTGCTACTGCCGCTGCTGGTACTATGTTCTTTCCACCGAGTTCAACCGCTTACGTAGGTTACTTTACAATCTCCGGTAATAACGTATCGGTGATATTGCCGAGGGGAGCGACTTTAAAACTTCCTGACGGTGATGCTTCCGATTTTACTATTAAGGTAACAGGTAACGATTTCTATGCCGGAGGCGGGGGGGTAATAAATGCAAACGGCGATAACAACACAGCGGATTCGTTTGGGATATTATGTAACCCTACTGCGACAGCAACAGGTATTGACATAGAAAACCTGACTATCCAGGATTCACTTTCAGGCTGTATAAGAACCGTTGATTACAGTCAGGTACGGATAAGAAACGTAACCTGCGAAGAGGTTGTTGCCGGCAAGATGGGTCAGGGTATACATATCAGGGGGAATGCTACCACTGATGCTACTCGCGCTACTGTAACTGGTTGTCATTTTTACGGTGGGACAGGCGATTCATTGGTAGCAAAATGGTTTAATCAAGTAATATATGATAATAATTATTTCTATAAAGGAGCTTCTCTTGGCCTTGGTTTTTATAATATTAACCTTGAAACCGCGGTAGGGCCATGTTCCATATCTAATAATGTTATCGTTGATAGTCAAGGTACTGGAATACATTTGGAAGGTACAGGGATAGTATGCTCAGGGAATGTTATCGAAGGAACAGTTGCTTATGGAATAAATGGGTCAGGCGATGAGTTGATTGATGTACTTATTAGTGATAATGTTGTTCGCAATACAGGGAAACATGGGATACGCATAACCGCACCTACCTCTGGTGGTAATATTAGTATCAAAGATAATCATGTGTTCAAGAGTAATCAAGGCGATGGTAGTGTTGATGCTGATTTGGCCGAGATATATATTCAAAACGGGGCGGGTCTTGACCAAGTCCTTATCTCAGATAACATAACTGAAGCTGATAGTACATTGACAAACAAAACACGAGGGATATGGCTGGATAGTACCACTGACAATTCTACTGAGGTAGATATAAGGGACAATCACATTGTGAGTTACGCAGAAGGTATACTACTCGAAGACCCTGCCGACAGGTCTAAGATTATCAATAACGTAATTGAGGAAGGGACAGATGGTTTAAAGTTAGAACTGAAAAGTGCTTCCTCAGCCAATCATATCAGGGTCAAGGGCAATGACTTCTACAGCCAGTCAAGTAAAGGTGTGAATATAGCCAGTGCCGGTATTTCACATACCGAAGTTACCAATAATACCTTTGAAGACCAGGCAACCGCAATATCGGACGGCGGCAGGAACACTATAAAGAGATTCAATACAGGAATAGACGCTGGCATGGGCATAGTAACTAATGAGGACCAGACATTATGTAACGATGGTCAAGTGGTAATAAATATATAGGAGAATATAATGGCGGTAGTATTAGCAAACCAAACTATTTTAAATCACAGTGCCATAACTTTAGTGGCTCAATCGTTGGCAGAAGATTTCAATGTAACTTCGGACACGAATTTATTTACTGTCCCTGTTGGTAAGGAGTTTACACCGTTTGCGGTATGTCTGTCCAGTTTCTCTGCAAGTGCAACTACGGCGACTTGTAGTTTTGGCCAGTCAGGAGCAAAGACAGATTTCTTAGCAACGCAAACTCTGACTGGAGCAAATGCCGCAGGTGATACTTTATGGTGTCGGCCACCTGGCCATGCAACAGTGCCAGTAGGAATTGTAACTTATACCGCAGGTGAAATCTTTGTTATAGACCATGTTGTAGCCGAAGGTGGGGCCTTGACTGCTGACATAAGTGTATTTGGTTTTTTGAATAACGCATAATGGAATTTCGTAAAGCAACACAGGAAGATTTGCTCTACGTCCGGCAAAACCCTCACGAGGGCGCTGTCAAGGACTATCCTTACCTGGAAATACCGGACGATAATTGTTATACGGGAATACATGATTCGGCGATTCTTGGTATCTTCGGCTTGCAGGTAAGATGGTCAGGCGTAGGTTCGTTCTGGTTAATGATAGTTAACGGGTTCACAGAGCACATAAGCGGTATTAGGGCGTTGTTAATCATAAGACGTAACGTAGAGTATCTGATAGAAAAGAACAACCTCTGGCGAGCGGAAGCGGTAGTAAGAGTGGATTTCGAGAAAGCTATTAAGATGATAGAGTTTTTAGGATTCAAACGAGACTGTAGAATGGAAAAATACATGCCGGATAAAACGGATGCTTTTCTCTACTCAAGGATAATATAATGTCAGGACTATTTGAAACATTAAGCGGAGCGAAAGGATTGAGAGCGGAAGGCAAATCCGCTCAGAACATAGCCAACTATAACGCTGCCGTAGCAGAGCAGAGGGCGGCTGGTAAGCGTCTGGAGAGCAAGTTCGCCTCACAGAGACATGCTAAAAGAGCGGCTGAAATACAAAGTACACTCAAGAACCTACTCGGAAAAGCAGGTGGTTTAGGTTCGCCGGTAGCCGGTGATTTAGCTGAGAAGCAAGCTGCCGAGTTAGAACTTGAGAATCTTCTGATAGGATATGAAGGCGAAGTATCTGCAATGCAGTTGGAATCACAGGCAGAACTCGACAGACTCCAGGGAAGGCTTTTTAAGCAGAGAGGCAAGAGTGCGGCGAGGAGAGCTAATATACAGTTTGCTACTCAGTTAGCTACTGCATCTGTTGGTGCAAAAGGTGGTTCATTACTAACAGGATTTAACTAATGGCAAAATTTCCAATAACAACAGCCCGGCAAGAATTAGGTTTTACTCCTGCATCTTCTGTTCGTGCCAATATAGACACAAGGACAGGTGAAGGTGCGGTAGGCGCTGCCATAGGGCAGGCTGGACTTGCCGTAGCAGGAGAGTTACAAAAAAAGAGTGCCAGAAGATTAGCGATAGAAAACAAGAACAGAATGAACTTGGACGCTTTATCCGCCAAGCAAGCAGACGGCATACGCAAACGAATAAGGTCACGCATCGAGCTTATGAAAACAGACACGCCACCTAAAGAGTGGGAGGAAGAGACGAGAAAAATAGTTACGGAGGAAAACAATGATATATTAGAATTGGACTTTTCGCCCGAAGCGTTAACCAAGCAGCAGATAATAGGTAATAGCGAATTAGATGTATTACCTCGAAATTCTTTTGCAGATGCTTCTCGGATAATAAGTAAGGCGACAATACTATCAGAAGAGGAAAGGCTTACTGATGATTACCGTCTTGGCAGAAAAGATATAGTGCAAAGAAATATAGACTTCATTGAATCAATGAGAAACAACGGTGTTTCTGCCATAGAAACAAAATTAAAGATGAAAGCGGCTAAGGAAGCGGGCGAGAAATTAAGAAAACAGGATATTCTTAAAGATTGGCGGGATAGAATTGCAGAAGACCCAGTTGTTATAGCTAAAGTATTGAATGATGAATTAGTGTTAAGAAAAGAAGGTAAAGGAGTTATTTTAGAAGATGAATTGACAAGTGCTGATATACAATCACTACTTAACACGGCCACAAATCGACAGACACAATTATTAGCTGATACACAAGCAATATTAAATGCAAAGAATACTGCCTTAGAAACACAATTACATAATGATATTCTTGCTGGTACAGGGAGTATAACAGATATAGCCAACTCTGATTTACCTGCTGCTAACAAACGGAGGCTTGAATTAGACCTCTCTGCAATTGCTGAAAGGGATATAGCGAGGTCGTGGGCGATACAGAATACAGATGTGGCAACGGAAGGAATTAGGGTTGTTCTCGGTAGCATAGAGGCGGGAACGACGGATATTAACGAATCCAGACATGCTTTAAGTGTATTAGCCGAACAAAAGACATCTGACGGCAGAAGCATTATCACTAAGAAAACATTCGATAAAACTTTAGAGCAAATCAATAAAGGCGGTCGTGATGCTGTAGATATATTTACGGGGGAACAGACTGCTCAAGTTACTAATGTTCTTACTTTTAGATTGACCGATAGACAAGCAAGGTTACGAATTAGGGCTGAGGCCAGAACCCTTACTTCTCAAGAAAAACGTCAGTTCTCTACTGTAGGTTTTTTGCTTCAAGTAGCCAAGCATCAGTTGAATTTATACGAAGAAAGTCTTGCCCAAAGGTTACGCACACTTGGTATAGAGGATACAAGTGGCAAAGAAGCTAAGGTTGAGGCTGTAAAGGCTTGGGAATTGATTAAACGTAAAAAACTGGAAACAAGAATAAACGACTTTTTATTATTTTCAGGTCAGCAATTGGTAAAGCCATTTGGTTTTCCTATTGAAACATGGGAAACTTCCGATGCAAGAAGCAAGGCAGCTATTGTAAATGGAGTTAGTAAGGGCATGGATAATAAACAGATTATGGAATGGTTGATTAAATGAGTTTAGAAGACCTTGAAAATTTTTTAGAGACCTTAGAGGTAGACCCACCTGCCAGTGCCGAATCTACAAGTATAGATGAACTTATTATTAAACGAGAAGATATTATTGCAATTGCTGCGCAGAGAGACATGGAAGAAAGATTCAATAATATGCTCGACCCGAATTTTGGTCTTAAACCAAGAGAAATTGTTGATCCGGTAGAGCCACCTGTATTTGGAGAATTCGATGGATTAACAGCGAAAGGTACTTTGCGGGATTTTTCATTTGCATTGGGTTACACAAGTAGACTTATACGTTCTGTTATGGCATTGTCTGGTGCAACGGCAATTGCTGAACGGTTTGGTGATGTACGTAAAAGTCAGGGTTTCTGGATTGCGTTCCTTGATGTTCTTAACACGAACCCTTTAATACTTGGCCCTGTTCCCGGCAAACAGGAAGGACGAAGACAAATAACAGAACGAACTTTAGAACTTACCCAAAAGATACCGGCATTGCTAACCGATCCGGAAGTGCCGGAAGATACTTTGCCACCTTTGGGTAGATTGATAACTTCGCCGTTTCCTGAATTAAAACCGGTGGAATGGGTATATACTTTAATTGGTGAAATGATAATAGAGCATAATGTTATCAAGGGAGGTCAGACAATTGCAAAAAAGGCAATGGCAAAATTTACCAAAACTGCTTATGAATCAGGAGATGCAATAATTAAGAAAAAAGGTATTAAACGATTATTGGGAGAACTCGACGATGACGAAATAAAAGCTATCGAAGAAGCTGTAGAGTTTCGTAGAATTGGTAAGTTAGGAACAAAACCACCGCAGAACGATATAGATGATGCTATAAGAAGGACATTTGAATATATAGAAGAATCCAAGCCAAGTCAACTTACCAAGAAACAAGTTATATCTGCTAAACGCAAACAAGGCGCGGCAAAGATGTATGCGATACAAGGTGATAATTATGGTCCGGGTTATTCTGCTCGAATGACAAAAGCAGGTGCTGCAGAGGCAACGGAAAAATCTTTTACACCTTTATTGGAAGTATCTGCAAAAGCGGTGGACGATGAAAGAATATTGCAAAAAGCCATTGATAACTTTGATTTCGGCAGTAGTAAAATATATACCACATCAAATACCCAACGAGCTTTGGCCAGATTATATGAATACGGTGAATTATTAACACCGGGTGAAGTTGAAGGGTTAAGGGATGTATTTGGTAGTAGTTTCGCAGATACGTTAGCGAAGTTTACAGCTAAGCCGACAGGGGCTGCAGGTAAGGTATTTGAAGCCGGCAACAAAGTATTGCGAGGTTTGAATCATACATCCAGAACTTTAATGACGACAGGTGAATTATCTTTTCTTTTGAGGCAGGCTAATTATCGTGCATGGTCGCGTCCCGAAGATGCGATAAGGTCATGGTCTGTTGCTACGAGGTCTTTGATTTCATCGAGATATGCTGACAAAATAGATGAAGCATTGCGGTTTGGTAGGTCTGCGAAAATAGGTACTGAACATAAATTATTTCTTGGTAGATGGCGGGATGTCAAGAGATTAACTCAGCGAGAAGAAGTATTTATGGCCGAGTGGCTGGATAAAGTGCCTGTTATCGGTAACATTAAAACTCGTTTTGAGCGGGGCTATGTTAATGGTTTGAATCAAATAAGAGTGGATTGGTTTGATGAAGGTTTGCAAATTCTGGAACGTACAGGTAGGGCTGGTGATGATGAATTGATGTCTAAGTGGGCAACTTATGTCAATAATATGACTGGCAGGGCAGACCTTGATAATATTAAAGACGCAAACAGAGCTTTGAAGAATATGGCGGAAACTGCCAAAAGTGTATTATTTGCTCCACGTTTTGCAGCTTCTAAATGGAACAGGCATAAGGTGGCGGCTGAATTGATGTTTGGCAAAGATACGCCTAATACCATGAGAAGGTTGCTTGCCAGTGATGCGTTAAAGAAATGGAGACGATATGAACGATTTGCTCATTATGCTACACAGAATGATGCCACAGTAGAAACTGACCCAAGGAGTTCGGATTTTCTCAAAATTAAAATAGGCGATACGAGATTTGATGTTCTTGGCGGTGATGCACAACTTCAAGTATTATTGGCTCGACTTGCAAGTGGTGAAACAAAAGATTTAACTACAGGTATTGTAAAAGATAATATTGCTACTGAAATCGCCCAACAATATTCGACTGGCAAACTTAATCCTTTGTGGTCATTGATATTTGATAAATACGTAGCACAGCAAACATTTGAAGGTAAGGACGTAAATGACCCGAAAGTTTTAGCGAAAGTTATAAGGGATAAATTCATACCTTTGTATATTACAGATATAAAAGACAAAATGTATAATGAATATGAAGAACAGGGTAAAACTATAGTTGAGTCTATTGAAGGAGCGAAAAGTGTTAGTGTATTTGGTTTCGGTGGTGGTGGAATACAAACTTTTGCGCCCTCTGCCCGTAAGAAATACGAACTTATGATAGAAGACAAGGCACAGGAGTTACATGGAAGGCATTTTGACGATTTACCACTTTACATAAAAGAAGAAGTTTTATGGGAAGCTGAAAATGATGACATAGATAAAACAGAACTTTTGAAAGAAGAGATGGGAATGATTCGACAAACAGCCGGGGCAGCCAGTAGATTAGCGAGAATTAAAAATAAATCTTTCAGGACTATCCGCAGAGGTCTTGGAAAAGATTATACGTTATTTGAAGAAAGTAATGTTCGCATAAGAGAATTTCCAATTGACCTTGGCGATATTAGACTAAGTACAGAACAACATAATATTTTGAGTCAACTATATGTTCAATTCATCAAGAAGGAACTGAAGTTATATCCTGATATAGAAGCTTTGCCACCTTTGGATTACGAGCGACGCAGATGGTTAGAGGACATTGAAAATCAAGCAAGAGATGATGCAATTGAAGAAATGGAGTTTATGGAATAAATGCAAATAATACCTATCCCAAATCATGCTACTTTACCTGATATGCCGTCAGCTACTAATAGCGACCATGACGGCAGGTACTATACCGAAACAGAGTCAGGCAATTTGTTCCTTAAGCTCGATGCTTCCAACGACCCTATTACTGCACCTTTGCAAATAAGCAGTGCTTCGACCCCTCAGTTGACCATTACCAACACCACGGGCGGCGATAGTTTAACTATTTCGGTAAATAATCCTACTGCTACCCCCACTTATAGTAGCTCCGATGGTTCAGCGCATCAATTTAGTCAAACTATAAATGTGACTGGGAGTGTTATAGCGACAGCCGATTTAGATATATCTGGAATAGCACAGATAGATAATACGTTGACGGTAGGCAATGTAGGAGAAAGTCCTGATGCACAAATTTATGGAAAACTTACTTGTCAGGAACATAAAACAGGTGCAACAAGTCTGGCTGCTGCTTTAGACCTTATAAATAGAACAACGGCGGACATGACTGACGGGTTTGGTATTGGATTGTTTTTTAGGATACAAGACAATGCAGAAGTGCTCAATGCGGTTGCAAAGATAGAGGGTGCACGAGACGGAGCAGATGCAGATGGAAAACTAATCCTAAATACTTTTAGGGATGCGACAAAATATTCTGGTTTAGAAATAGACCACGACCAAAACGTAACAATTCCTAATGGAGATTTAAGGATTGGAACTCCAACCGATATGTTGGCTCCACTTAATATAACTGGTGATACAGCAACCATTGAAGATAGACATGAAGGTATATGGTTGCGCGGAAAAACTGGGGCTTATATTGTTCAAATAAATGTAAGAGGAAGCAGGTTGGAAATAGGTGGTGGAGCTTCTATAGATACAGAACCTGCTATGTCTATCAATTATTTAACAGGAAAAGTCGGCATTGGGAGGACGCCGAATTATAGACTTGATATTGATGCTGGAGTGATAGATAACGGTAACTATGATGGTTTGAGGATAGTTGACACTGGTTGGAAAGCGACCAGTCATCCAATGCTTGA
>SDBU01000733.1_pt1 | contig 46732 bp, 44 predicted proteins | sample 2277071 | NCBI WGS metagenome assembly SDBU01 (sample SAMN10397929, study PRJNA504765) | marine sediment metagenome | isolation source: marine sediment core GS08_GC12, 126 cmbsf | place: Arctic Ocean: Gakkel Ridge, Loki's castle | collected 2008
TATTATCCATGATGACCTTTTTGGCTTATTGACCTCTTTTAAGCCACTCTACTTTTTTAGTAAAGGTTGACTACCTTGATGTCTTTAAAGCCTGATAATTTTATAAACTCCTTTAGGATCAGGGGAGTTACCTCGCTGTCCAGGTTCATTCCCATGACTGCATCCCCACTCATCTTTTTTCTCCCTACATGCATTGCAGCAATATTCACATCCAGCTTGCCGAAAGCAATACCGATCTTGCCGATTTGTCCCGGAACATCCCTATATCTTAAAAATGCCATATATTGGGAAGGAACCATGTCTATCTCAAATTTATCAATGGCAATAAACCTTGGTATATTCTTCTTTCCCGTAATTGTACTTGAAATAGATAATTCACTGTCCTTGCCCCTGCCTTTTAAAGTTATCAGGTTCACAAAATCACTGGAATGCCTGCTTTTTTCTGTTTTAACTTTTAGGCCCGTATCTTTGGTTAGCAGGTTTACATTGACAAAATTTACATTCTCAGCAGAATATTTTTCCAGGATCTTTACAAGTATCATTGAAGTCAGGACCCTTACATCGTGTTCCGATACCTGACCGTGATATCCTATCGTAAGATTTTCCAGATTACCTTCAAACATGCTGATAAAAAGGCTTCCCAGGTTCTCGCATAGCTTGAAGAATGGAGATATGGCTTCCATCAATTCCGGCCTGATGGCCGGTGCATTGATCGGAAAACTGGGAGCCCCCCCTTTAAGAACCGAGATCACCTGTTCAGCAATAGTTGTTCCTGCCCTGCTCAGTGCTTCGGTGGTGGCTGCACCCAGGTGTGGAGTGGCAACCACTTCATCAAGTTCAAACAATGGAGAATCAGTGCATGGCTCTTTCTCGTAGACATCAAGTGCAGCTCCGCTTATCTGCCCATCTTTTATTGCCCCGGCCAGGTCTTCTTCCACAACAATGCCGCCCCGTGCAACATTTAAGATAATGGTACCTTTTTTCATCTTAGAAAACTGCTGCCTGTCAAACATCCCGATAGTGTCCTTGTTTTTTGGCAGGTGGATGGATATGAAATCCGCATCACTGTATATATCCTCTAAGCTATTTGCTTTTGTTATCCCGAGCTGCTTGAATCTGTCCTCAGAAACAAAGGGATCATATGCAGCTACTTTCATCCCCAGGCCCATTACTTTTTTTGCAACCAGGCCCCCTATCTGGCCAAAACCGACAATACCCAGTGTCTTGTTTTCAATTTCTATTCCCTTAAACTTTGATTTCTCCCACTTGCCGTCCATCAGGGAAAAATTTGCCCTGGGTATCTTTCTTGCGATAGCCAGCATTAAAGCTATGGTATGCTCTGCTACAGTAACAGCATTACTTGCCGGTGCATTGACCACAACTATCCCCTTTTTGGTGGCCGCATCTATATCAATATTATCGACACCGATTCCTGCCCTGCCTATTATTTCCAATTTATCTGCTTCGCTGATAATATCTGCTGTGAGGCTGGTGGCGCTCCTGATTATAATCGCATTATAATCCCTGATCTCACTTTTTAGCTCCTCCGGACCAAGACCTTTTTTATCAACTGTCTCGAAATATTTTGCAAGCCTCTCTTTTGCTTCGGGGGAGATCCCGTCAGTGATCAAAACCTTCTTTTTCATGATTACCTTTTTATTGCCTTATAGCTAAAAATCTTCAGTCATCAAGATATTTATTTTCCATAAATACTTTTTCAGCTTCTGCTATTCCTGAGCCTTCGGTAAATCCATACCCCAATTCCTTTAAAACTGTTTCAAGGGTATAAATGGTGATTATGATATCGGGCATCCCAAAATAACCTAAATGGCCGATCCTGAAGATCTTCCCTGTCAGCTTGCCCTGCCCTCCGGCCAGAGTCACTCCATATTTTACCCTCATTATTTTAAGGAATTCTTTAGCATCAATATTATCAGGGACCACTACCGCTGTAACAGAAAAGCCTCTTTTACTTTCCTCTTTTACCAGAAGTTCCATGCCCAATTTTTCAACTGCTTTCTGGGTTGCCAGCGCCAGTATCCTGTGCCTTTCAAAGCTTTTATCAAGGCCTTCTTCAAATAATATGTCAAGAGCCTTATTCATTGCCACGACTATTGAGATCCCCGGAGTCCAGGGAGTCTGGGGCGGATCTTCCTGCGAAAATTTCCTGGCGGTCTTAAGATCAAAGTAAAATTTTGGCAGGTCAGAACTCTCGGCTAACTTCCATGCTTTATCACTTATGCTTATAAATGCTATACCTGTAGGAGCAGACAGCCCTTTCTGTGAACCTCCGCATACAATATCCAGGTGCCATCCATCAGTATTAAGGTCTGAGGCACATAGACCACTGATAGCATCCACTATTAAAATGGCCTGGTGGTCCTTTACAATATCACCAATGGCTTTGACATCATTTATCGCACCCGTTGATGTTTCACTGAGCTGTACCATGACCCCTTTAATATCCCCGTCTTCTTCCAGGGCCTTTTTCACATCATCAGGGTCGGCTGCATCTCCCCATTCATAATCAATAGACTTGACTTCCAGCCCAAATTCTTTGCAGATCTTAATAAACCTCTCACCAAAGCTTCCAATATTTACGACCAGGACCCTGTCACCCCTTGAAAAAAAATTGGTGACTGAGGCTTCCATGGCACCGGTTCCAGAGGAAGTCAGGATAAAAAGATCATTTTTTGTCTTCATCAATTTTTTTAACTTCTCCGTGACTTCGATGAATATCTTTGAGAACTCAGGTGACCTGTGATGCATGAGAGGTTTTGCATGTTCGAGAAGGACCTCTTCAGATATCGGGGTCGGCCCCGGAGTCATTATATATCTCTTCACCATCTTAAATCCTTTCTATCCTTTATTACTAAGAATATTTTTTAAACCTTGATTGATTATTTAGATCCCCGGTTACATGCTATTTTCCCGGTCCTTACCAGCTCAAGTATTCCAAAGGGCCTGAGCAGTTCTTCAAGAGCCCTGACTTTTCTACTATTTCCTGTAATTTCAATAAGCAGGGATTTTTTACCGACATCGACAATATTTGCCCTGAAGATATTAACGATTTCCAGTATATCCGGCCTGGCCTGTGAGCCTGCATTTACCTTGATGAGGACCAGCTCTCTTTCCACGATATTTCCCTGGTCCAGTTCCTGGATCTTTATTACATTTATTAATTTATATAACTGCTTGATTATCTGTTCAATACTATGGTTTTCTGCCTTAACGACTATTGTGATCCTTGAAATACTTTCATCGTCTGTAGGACCCACCGCCAGGCTTTCAATATTAAATCCCCTCCTGCTAAAAAGTCCCGCTACTTTTGCCAGGACCCCGGCTTTGTTTTCAACTAAAACTGATATGATATGATTCATATTATCACCTACTCATGTTCTAACATTTCACTTATTGGAGAACCAGGCGGCACCATCGGATAGACATTCTCCTCCCGGTCTATCCAGAAATCCACGATTACCAGCCTGTTAAGGCTCAGGGCCTTGCTTATTGTTTCCCCTACTTTATCTTTTTTCTTCACCCTGAATCCTATGCCCCCATAAGCTTCAGCCAGTTTTACAAAATCAACACAATTATATATACAGGTCTGTGAATATCTCCTGTCCCAGAAAAACTGCTGCCACTGCCTTACCATTCCCAGATACCCATTATTCAGTATCATTATCTTTATTGGTATTTTATTGGTAGCTGCAGTTGATAATTCCTGGGAAACCATCTGGATGCTTCCATCCCCTGCAATATCGATTACCGTTTTATCAGGCTTTCCGATCTGTGCCCCTATCGCGGCAGGCAGGCCAAAACCCATGGTGCCAAGACCCCCTGATGAGATCAATGTCCTGGGTTTCGTAAACTTATAAAACTGTGCCGCCCACATCTGGTTCTGTCCCACCTCTGTACATATGATGGCATCACCTTTGGTCAGCTCGTATATTTGCTCTACTACAAAGGCCGGCTTAATATTTTTTGACTTTCTATCGAATTTAAGCGGAAACTCTTCTTTTAGCTGTTTTATCCTGCCAAGCCATTTTTTCCTGTCAGGCTTACCGTTTTTATCTATATATTTTTCATAACTGCTTTTCAGGTCAGAAAGGATAGTCCTGGCATCTCCTACGATAGGGATAGCCGTTTTAATATTTTTTCCGATCTCTGCAGGGTCTATATCAATATGAATAATTTCTGCGGCAGGAGCAAACTCTGATAGTTTTCCTGTTACCCTGTCATCAAACCTGGCCCCAACAGCAATAATAAGGTCCGATTCAGTAAAAGCAAGATTAGCATACTTTGTCCCATGCATGCCTGCCATGCCCAGCGACAGCTCATGAGTCTCGGGAAAAGCTCCCATACCCAGAAGCGTTGTGATTATTGGAATATTTGCAGCTTCCACAAATTTCTTGAGAATGCTGCTGGCATTTGAAGAGATCACTCCTCCCCCGGAAAAAATTACAGGCCTTTTGCTGTCTGCTATTTTTTTTACTGCCTGCTTGACCTGTTTTAAATTGCCTTTTACAGTGGGCTTATAACCAGGCAGGGCGATTTTTACTTTATAATCCTCATCGATCAGATCTTTGGATATATCTACCGGAATATCTATAAGCACCGGTCCGGGCCTTCCCGTTGAAGCGATATGGAAAGCTTCTTTTATGGCTTCTGGGAGGTCCTTGATGTTCTTGACCAGGTAATTATGTTTTGTTATTGGCGCTGTTATGCCGGTCAGGTCCGCTTCCTGGAATGCATCTGTACCGATCACGGAAGTTGCCACCTGTCCGGTTATTGCAACCATGGGTATCGAATCCATATAGGCATTGGCGATCCCTGTTATAAGATTCGTCCCACCGGGCCCTGATGTAGCAAGGCAGACTCCGGTTTTCCCTGTAGCCCTGGCATAACCGTCTGCAGCATGGGCAGCTCCCTGTTCGTGCCTTACCAGTATATGCCTTATCTTGCTGTCAAAAAGGGCGTCATATATCGGGATGACCGTACCTCCGGGGTATCCAAATATTACTTCTACCCCTTCTTTTTCTAAGTATTTTATTAATATTTGAGCACCACTTATTTTACCCATATTAATTCACTCCCTGAAATTGTAACAACTTTATAACACCATAAAGGTTGAATAATTATATCATTTTTAAAGTTATTTTTTAACACTATAATAATATCTTTACCGGTTTTACCTCAGCACCGCCCCTTCGGATGCTGAAGTTACCTGCTTCGAATATCTTGCAAGATAACCCTCTGTTATTTTTGGCACGGGCGGGCTCCATTTCTTCATCCGCTTTTCCCACTCTTCACTGCTTATAAGCAGGTCGATTTTATTCTCTGCAATATTTATTTCAATCATATCCCCATCTTCAATAATGCCTATGGGCCCGCCATTCTGGGCTTCAGGGGATATATGGCCGATCGCTGCCCCCCTTGTAGCTCCTGAAAATCTTCCGTCAGTTATCAGGGCGACTTCACGGTCAAGGCCCATTCCTGCAATAACTGCGGTGGGTGCAAGCATCTCCCTCATACCCGGTCCGCCCTTCGGCCCTTCATATCTTATTACAATCACTTCCCCTGATTTTATCTTTCCACCTATAATCGCTTCCAGGGCCTCTTCCTCGCTGTTAAAAACCCTTGCCGCCCCTTTGTGGTGATGCATTGCCGGGTCCACGGCTGACCTCTTGACCACGCAGCCGTCCGGAGCCAGATTGCCCCAGAGCACTGTAAGACCGCCATCCTTACTGTAGGGGTCGGAGATATTCCTGATGACTTCATTATCCAGGATCTTTGCGTCAGCAATATTGGCCTCTACCTTTTGTCCCGTCACAGTAAGGGAACTTCCATCTATCAACCCGTTTTTTAAAAGTTCACCCATCACTGCTTCCACTCCTCCAGCCGCATATAAATCCTCAAGATGATGCTTTCCTGAAGGGCTTAATTTGCACAGATTAGGGACCTTGCTGCTTATCTCGTTTACCAGTTTGAGTGAAAAATCAACTTTTGCCTCATTTGCAATTGCCGGCAGGTGTAGTATGGTATTTGTTGAACATCCCAGGGCCATATCAACTGCAAGCGCATTTTTAATTGCTGTCCCGGTGATTATATCCCTTGGTTTTATATCCTTTTTTACAAGGTCCATTATCTTCATCCCGGCTATTTTGGCCAATCTTATCCTCTTGGAATAAACTGCAGGTATGGTTCCATTTCCTGGAAGGGCAATACCGATCGCCTCCGAAAGGCAGTTCATTGAATTTGCTGTAAACATGCCTGCACAGCTTCCGCAGGTAGGGCAGGCATCATCTTCTATTGACTTCATGTCTTCATCATCATATTCGCCTGCGCTGTGCTTTCCAATGGCTTCAAAGCAATTGCTGAGATCAATGTCCCGATCCCTGAATTTCCCTGCCAGCATAGGGCCGCCGCTGATAACGATCGAGGGTATATTTAATCTTAAAGCTGCCATTATCATACCCGGCACTATTTTGTCACAATTGGTCACCAGGACCATTCCATCAAAAGGGTGGGCCATTGAAACAGCTTCAATGCTGTCTGCGATTATTTCCCTGCTGGCAAGTGAATATTTCATTCCAGTATGATTCATTGCGATTCCATCACATATTCCGATAGTCGAATACTCCTGCGGGGTCCCGCCTGTCATATATATTCCGGCTTTTACTGCTTTTGAAATACTGTCAAGATGCATATGTCCGGGTATTAGCTCATTGGCAGTATTGACTACGCCGATCATCGGCCTGGATATTTCCTCGTCGGTATAGCCAAGTGATTTCAAAAGTGACCGATGCGGCAGCCTGGTGGCTCCTTTTTTCATAATATCGCTTCTCAATTTTCCTCCTCTTAAATTTAATTTAATACAATCTTACAATAAGAATATAATATTTTTAGAGATAATCTTAGTAATTAACAGGATTACAATGATTAAATAAAAAATACCTTAATCCTGTGATTAGGCTAAAACACCGACCAATAACAGGACTGATAAAATGATCAGGGCATTTAAAGATAGGCCGGTAATCTTAGATTTACCGGTTAAGCAGATCGGAAATAATTTTTTCCGGTTAAAATTTATTTTGTAAGTATCCATTATTCCTATCACACTTTTTATTGAAGAAATATGATAACATATATGCATATGTAAAACAATTAAAAAACCTGTTAATCCTGCAGCTTAACACCAGAAATCGGCTGGAAAAATCTTGCTATTACACTACAGGCCTGCCCATTATCCCCATACCTATAAAACCAATATTTTTCATTTTATTTGACTCCCTGTCTGCATGGATAATATCAATAGGAACCCGGTCATGTACTTATAATATTGTTATAATATTTGAGGTATTTAGGGACTATCAGGTCCACGTCAAAGAGTTCTGCCCTTTTTCTTGCGGCAGTACTTATTTTTTCCCAAACAGCCTGGTCCGCAAGGATCCTGATAGCGGTCTCACCCATCAATTGAATATCATCGGGATCAATAATATAGCCAGATACCCCGTGCTCGACTACTTCTCTCAGGCCCCCCATGCTTGTCCCGATGACAGGGACCCCGCAGCTCAAGGCTTCAAGAGCCGATAGTCCAAAACTCTCACTATTAGAGGGGATCATATAAAGATTGCTCATATTGAGCAATGTGATTATATCTTCCTGCCTGCCAAGAAACACCACCTTATCCTCAAGGCCTAATCGATCCACCATCTTCCTGCATTTGGATATATCCGGGCCGTCCCCGATAAGCAGCAGTTTGCTTTTGATCTCTTTACTTATCAGGCGGAAGACTTCGATTACGCTTTCCACTCTTTTTACCGGCCTGAAATTAGAAATATGTGTGATGACCCTGTCGTCCTCATCAAGAAAATCCAGATCCCTTTTATCAACACTGGTCCTCTTATACCTATTGGTGTCAACAAAATTATAAATCACTTCCATTGCTTTTTTAGTCTTGAATATTTTTTCTGTGGTATCTTTTAAGTATTCCGATACACATGTCACCCCATCACTTTCTTCAATACTGAATTTGGTTATCCTGTAAAAAGATTCATGGTTGCCGACAAGTGTGATATCTGTTCCATGCAGGGTTGTAATAAATTTTATTTTATTTTTTCCCAGGATCTTCTGGGCAAGGTATGCCGAGGTAGCATGCGGCATTGCATAATGTACATGAAGGATATCCAGACTCTGTGACTCTATGATCTCGGCCATTTTAACGCTTAGGGAAAGGCTGTAGGGTGGATATTTGAATAGGGGATATTCCAGCATCTCGACTTCGTGGAAAAAGATATTCCTGTAAAACTTGTCTAACCTGAACGGCAGGCCATAGCTAATAAAATGAACATTATGCCCCTTTTTGGCCAGTTCGATCCCCAGTTCTGTTGCTACCACTCCACTTCCGCCATAAGTCGGATAACAGGTTATTCCAATATTCATAGTTCCGTCCTATTAAAGATTTAGATTTATTTAATTCCCCTACTGCAGGTACTTGAAAAAATCTATAGGGTCATCTATTTTTATGTCAAATTCCGTATAATACGGCTCCCCGTATTCAGACATTACTTTTAACCCTGAATATTTATGCCTGCTGTTTATAATGTCAAAAAAATATTTGGATGCAATATAGGTATTTACTTTTTTTTCAGTTTTGCTGTAAAGCTGTGACCTGTAAGCTGCTACTGCTTTTAACTTCTTCTCATAAAACCTGGTGATATCCACAATAAAACTGGGTTTAAACTCAAATTGAAGCATATAGCTGAAGACCATCTGCGGCCTGAAAAAATCATGATCAGTCTGGAACTTTTGCAGGCCCGATATAAAAATAGAATCCTTTAAAAGTTTAAATGAATTCTCATGGTCAGGATGCCTGTCTTTAAAATATGGTATCAGTACCATCTTCGGCCTGTATTTACGGATCACATTTATTACCCTGGTCCGGCTTCTGGTATCATTTTTTATATTAGTATCCTCCAGCCTGAGATTTTCCCTTATATCCAATCCCAGTATACGGGAGGCGGCTGAAGTCTCCTTTTTTCTTGTCTGCAGGTCGCCATTGGTGGATAGCTCAGCTCTTGTCAGGTCCACGATTCCGGTCCTATATCCTTTATCCTTCAATTTTAAAAGCAGCCCGCCGCAGCCCATTTCTGCATCATCGGGATGCGGGCTGAATGCCAGTGCTTCTACAGGCTTTTCAGGATCCATCATGATCTCCTAGTTTGCTTTAAAAAATTTGTGTAAAAAATCCAGGGGCCGGGTCCCTGAATAGATAAAGTCCAGGAATTTGAAACCGTATTTATTTAAATAATTGATCATACTGGCTTCACGTTCCTGAAGATTGCCGCCAGGAAAAATATTCATAAATAATTTGTCCAGCCTATTCTCCAGGTGATCATCCTGCCTCTTAAATTCAGAATTTAATTTCTTGCTTAAGACCTTTATCTCTTTTTTTATATTTCTTTTAATTCTATCAAAAGAATTTGAAATATTCATCCTGTCCCCGAAAATTCTTTCTTCCATTTCTTTAAGATCCAGAAAAATATTATCTTCCAGACCCTGCATCGATGTTTCCAGGTCGATACCCATCCTTTTGCTGATGATATTCCTTAAGGCCAGTTCTTTGCCCGGTTCAAGATCCTCCCAGGCCAGCCCTTCTTTTTCCATTATCATGGCTATATTTTTATCGATTATAGTGGCTGATAACCGGGGGTAGATGATTGGAAGCTTGAGACCGGCATCATCATATACCGTCTTCAGCTGGGAAAAATAACTGACTTCCCCTGGCCCGCATACAATGCATAAAACCGGGAGGATGCTGTCTTCAAATAAGGGCCTCAACACTACATCTAAACTGACGTTTGCTATATCCTTTTTAATTTTTCGTATTAAAGCATTTCCTTCAATGCCGGCTCCACCTATCAAAAAACTATCATTCTCCCCTGAGAATATCTTTTTTCTTACTCCCCCATCATCCCAGAAAAAATCAAGAGCCCCGGGCACCGGGTTTAATTGGGCATGGTACCCGTCTTTTTCCAATCTCCTGCCGGCATCCGTGATAAGGCCAGTGGTCTCCCGGTAATGCCTTATATTATATTCCAGAAGCTCAAGGGATAATTCCTTTAAGCCTTTATCTGCCGGATCGATCACTACCAGGCCGTATTCAGAGAACATCCTGGAAATTATTACCGAAAAAAAAGAAGAAATATTTACCCTGCCTTCCCTGTCGGAAAAATTTTTTAAAGTTATGTCCAGGCAGCTCTTGATAAAATCCATTATGCCCGGCTTGTGGGTCGATGGATCAAGGGAACGGTCGATATCTTCGGCCAATCTTATGAATCTTTCCGCTTCCAGGTAAATATTGGAAAACCTTGTTTTTTCCCTGACTCCGGACAGGTCCAATTTGATATTTGTTATCCTGTTCCCTATCAGCTTCAGGTCCCCTACTGCCTTAAGATTATTATCATCTGATGCATTCCAGAATAAAGGAATGACAGGGACCTTCAGGTCCTCTTCAAAAAATTTGCTGAGCCTTATTATGGTAAGGATCTTGTATATTATAAAAATAGGGCCGGTTAGAAGTCCCGGCTGCTGGCCGCCTATTATGACAAGCGTATTATTGTCCTCGAGCCTGTCAATATTTTCAACTGTTTTTTTGGAGCACTTTAATTTTAAATTATATTTTTTTAAGGCCGATGCTACCCTGTTTCGCTTACTGTCCTTATAACTGCCTGCTATATCAACTTTCCTCTTCCGGTAACTTTCAATTTTCCTGTAATCATACTGAAAATATTTTTTTAGCCTGGAAAAATTGAAAATATAATCCCTGTATAAAGGATTATAGTAAAACCTGTCTATATCTATATCTTCTGCTTCAAACATTTGGCCTTTTTCTTCCCGGTAAAAATAGTTTATGGACAAACATGTACAATATTTTACAGAATATCATATAATTGTCCAAATAAAACAAAAAACGGCCGTGGGTAAATTGAATCCAGGATTAATGTCACACTTTAAAGATCCCCGCAATGTAGGCGAGGTCACCAATGCTGATGCAGCCGGGAAAAGCGGCAGTACAGTATGTAATAATCATATAAGGTTCACTGCCCGGATCAAAAATAATGTGATCACTGATATAAGGTTTAAGGCATTTGGCTGCAGCTATACTATTGCCGCCTCAAGCTGCCTCACTGAACTGGTAAAAAACAAAGACATCCTGGAGTCCACAAAAGTGAGTGAAAGAGAACTGGAAAAATGCCTTGGAAAATTCCCGGATGGAAAAAAACCGGTGCTGGCTGTTACCATCAATGCACTGCAAAACCTGGTAATGGATTATATCTCAAATACAGGCCTGAAACACCTGTATAAGGAAAGCAGTAAAAAAGTAGCTGTCGCATTGAGCGGCGGCATCGACAGCTCCATGGCTGCAATGATACTGAAAAAAGAGGGCTGGGATATATTCGGGATCACAATGAAATTTCTTCCTGATGATTATAAATGGAAAGATATCGCCAGGACCTGCTGTTCCCGCAAAGACATAGAATCAGCCAGGAAGGTATGCATAAAGCTGGGTGTTCCGCATATTGTGGTAAACATGATCGAATCCTTCGAGGACCTTATCATCAACCCGTTTTGTTCCGAGTATATGAAGGGCCGGACCCCAAATCCCTGCATTGAATGCAATAGGAAGATCAAGTTCGGCCTTCTTCTCGACAGGGCCAGGATGCTTGGAGCCTGCTACCTGGCTACCGGGCACTACTGCAGGATAGAGAAGTCCGGTAATGAAAAATTATTTGAGATCAGGAAGGGAATAGACCACTCCAAGGACCAGAGCTATGTTTTGTGGAGATTGGACCAGGAGCAGGCCTCAAAGATCAAGACTCCGATGGGTAGATTATTAAAAGAAAAGGTTAAAAAAGAAGTAAAAGCTACCTTTACCTTTCTTGAAAAGAAGGCCGAGAGCCAGGACATATGTTTTATTCCGGAAGCTGATTACCACGAGTTCCTCAAGTCAAGGCTCGGACCGATAGGAGAAGGAAAAATATTAAATACCGGGGGGGAGACCATCGGGACCCACGGGGGACATCCCTTCTATACTATCGGCCAGAGAAAGGGCCTGGGCATAAGCCACCCGGAACCGCTTTATGTAATAGAAATAATCCCTGAAAAAAATATTATAGTCGCCGGTGAGAAAAAAGACCTGCGCCGTAAATCATTTTTGGTAAAAGATACAAACTTTATTGCAGGCAATCCGCCAGCCAGAATTTTTAAGGCTATGGTCAAGATCAGGTACAATTTTAAAGAAACTGCGGCCAGCATAAAAATAATCGATGAAAACCGGGCAGAAATAACTTTTAGTACTGCCCAGGAATCCATAACTCCGGGGCAATCCGCTGTCTTTTATATTGACGACATCCTGGTCGGCGGGGGGATAATAATTTAGTCCTGAAAGATCACGGCAGGTTTTTATTTTATGGCCGGGATAGCTCCTATCCCCCATATACCCGGACCTGTATGGGCACTCATCACCACACTCATATCACTGAAAATCACCTCCTCCAGGACGATCTCCGGGTCGTTTTTCAGCATTTCTTCAAGCTCCAGGGCAGGTCCCTTATCATTCCCGAAACAGATCCCTATCTTGCTTTTCTCATTATCCCGGATACTTGCTTTTATCTGCCTGTAAAGTTCTATCAATGAGTTTCTTTTATTCCTTGCAAATTTCTTAAATTTTAATTTGCCGGTACTGTCAAAAGTGATTATTGGTTTTAGTATCATCGCTTTACCAACAAATTTGGCCAGGAAAGGCGCTCTCCCACCCTTTACGACATATTCAAAATTTTCAAAAGTAGCAAAAAAGCTGCTTTTCCTGATCAATTGATCCAGAAGATGATCAATTTTTTCTTCACTTTCTCCTCTTTTAGCGGCACGGGCCGCTTCCAGGACCACCATACCCTCTACAATAGCAGCCAGTTTGGAATCTATTACCTTGATCTTTGTATCAGGGAAGAGTTTTGCGGCCAGCCTGGCAGAATTTATTGTTCCTGAAAGAACTGAGCTCAAATGTATGGAGTATATAAGGGTCTTTTTCTTCTTCTCGATCAGGTCACGGTAGGCTTCAGTAAAATCCCCGACAGAAGGCACCGAGGAGATGACCTTGATTCCGGAAGCCAGCTTATCATATATTTCTTTGGGAGTGATCTCCAATCCATCCTTATACATCTTGCCCTCAAGACCGATATAAAGAGGCACAATATTTATACCATATTCCAGGGCCAGCTTTTTTGGAATATTTGAGACAGAATCTGTTACAATACCTATGTTTTCGGGCATTTCACTTCCTCTCTAAATATAATTGTTTATATTGTAGGATTTGATCAATTATTCTCTTATTGAAATACCTGATCAGGAAATGGTCCCAATACTTTCAGGATATAGACCTTCTGTCTTCTTCTCTAATCTTCGATTCCCCAGTATTTTTCAGCTTCTTCTTCCATCTTTGACAGGCGGTCATAGTAGTCTGTAAACTCATTTAAATGCGCCAGGGCGATCTTACCAGTTATCAGGGGGACATCATCTGTGACATTGGTTTTGGGGTCAACAGTTCCGTGCTCCAGTTCCACATCCATTCCCATCCTGAATTGCTCCACATCAAATCCTGTCCAATCGATCCCAAGTTCTTCCCCTATTTTTTTTGCTTCTTCAGAAGAAAAATGTTTTTTTGAAGACATGCTCGCTCCCACTATTATTGATCATATTGATAATAAAAAATTGTTTGGATATATAATATCATAATTCTTATGGTAATTTATCAAATTTTGCTGTAACTCTTATAATATTTTTTGTCTATGATCCCGGGTTCGATCCCGTGATTGAAAGCTGAAAGTGACCAAAAAATAAGGTAGATGACATGCCAGAATGGTTCGCTGTCAAATTTGCGCCCGCTACTTATTACAGGGCCCTCAAGCATCCGGGTGATACCGGCCCTTTTCATCCTCCTGGAAAAATCTACGTCAGACATAATGGGAACATCTTTAAACCCTGACAGTTTAACAAAAACATCCTTCTTTGCAAAAATCGCCCTGTCCCCAAAATAAGTCCCGGTGACTTTTGAATATATATTTCCGCCAAGAGAAAGTATTCTGTAAAAAAAACGGCTCCCTTCGACTTTCATCGTAAAGGCGCCGCCTACTGCTGTTCCATCGCCGCCAAAGTGATCTTCTATTTTTTCCAGTGCATTATCAGGAAGTACGCAATCTGCATGAAGAAACAGGAGTATATCTCCCCCGGAAGATCTTGCTCCCAAATTCAATTGATATGCCAGGTTTTTATAATCTGATGTAATGACCCGGTCGACCCTGCTCTCGGCTATTTCCAGGGTACCGTCATCACTCCCTCCGTCAACTGCAATGATCTCAAAATCGGCATTTTGTTTTCTCACACTGTCTATGCACCTGCCGATAAATTTTTCTTCATCTGTCACCGGTATTATTACTGAGATCATCATGCTCCTTTTTTTAAATCATTTAAGCCTGGCCAGTTTGATCAATCTCCTGACCCATGTCCTCCCGGCCAGCTCGGCAAACCACTGGTCAGTTGCCCTCTGCAGGGCCATGCCCAGGGTAGGATATACATGGGAGGTCAACCCTATATCATATATTCTTACTGACTTTTTCCTTGCCAGGACAAATTCATTTATAAGTTCCCCCGCACGGGGGCCTAAAATATGGGCTCCCAGGATCTTTCCGGATATTGTAGCCAATATCTTTACCTTTCCCTGTACTCTTCCCTCAGTTATGGCTCTTTCATCACCGCTGAAAGGCTGCCTGTATATATTAAACTTGAGTCCCCTTTCCCTACACTCTTCCTCTGTAAATCCCAGATGGGCCATTTCCGGATCAGTGAAAATGGTCCAGGGGATCCCCTGGTAATCAACAGCACTATTAAAAGGGAAAAGTGCATTCCGGACCGCTATTTTTGCTTCAATTTCTGCAATATGTGAAAATTGGTTTATTCCATTACAATCGCCTGCTGCCCATATGTCTTTTGCGGTCGTCCTCAGGTACCTGTCCGTTTTAATAGCAGTATTATTATATTCGACCCCTGCTGCTTCCAGGTCGAGCCCCTCTGTACTGGGTCTTCTTCCCACTGCGACCAGGAGCTTCTGTGCTGAAAATATCTTCCTGCCATCCCCTATACAGATGGTACATTTTTTATCATTTATCCTGGCCCAGTTTATGCGGGTATCCAGGTGGAGATCGATTTTTTCCTTTTTTAATATTTCAGCCAGTTCCATCGATAATTCACTGTCGCCTCCCGGCATTATAGTTTTTCCTGAATCAAAAAGATGGATCCTGGTCCCCAGCCTTGTAAATGCCTGGGCCATTTCCAGGCCTATCGGCCCTGCACCAATAATAAGCATCGATCCCGGAAGCTCCTCCAGGTCCCAGATCTCTTTATTCGTCAAGTATCCCGGTTTTAATCCTTCTATTTCTGGCCTCACAGCAGAGGACCCGGTACTTAATATGATCTTTTTGGCCCGGAGATTTTTATTTTTTATTTTCAGGTTATGGTTATCCATAAAGCAGGCATCTCCAAAGATCACCCTGACATTATATTGATCCAGTAGTATTTTTGCTTTCGAAGCTTTTGCTACCTCTTCTGTCAACTGCCTTACTTTTTTAAAAATATTTTTATTATGTTCCAGCTTGATCTTCCCGATACCCCTGATGGAGCCATAATATTTATTGGCCCTGTGAACGGTCTCGGCAAAAGACAGTAAAGCCTTGGAAGGCACGCAGCCTGTCCAGGAGCACTCTCCCCCAAGACGATCTTTTTCAATCAAGGCGACTTTTGCCCCAAACGCCCCTGCAGAAACGGCAGCGACCAGACCTGCGGCACCTCCGCCGATAATTGCAAGGTCAAACCTTAAATCACTCATCAGGCCGTCCCCCTTTGCTGTTTGATAACTCCAGGCTGCCGTGGCAGCTGCTGCCGGATCCAGCCGTACAGGCAAGGCAGTGCGGGCCTATATGTATCGGCCTACCTATATGGTCCTCCGGGCCATCATCTTCAATACCTGAAAAACCGCCTTCCGGAAAATCAAGAGCCAGGTTGAAGTCACAATCAAAGATCCTGCCCTTCCAGTCTATGGTCACCTGGTCCAGGCACATTAGCTTTGTTATGGTCTTATAATTGAAATTATCTGACAGCAGCTTGATATAATCATCATACTCCCCTGAATCATCCAGGTTTTTTTTAAAACGGCCGGCAGGTACATTATTCATGGTCAAAAGCCTGTTAAAATCTATTCCATGGTCTTCCTTTAATACCTCGCGGTATTTTTTTTCCAGGGTCGACTGGTCCGGAGACAGTACCGGCCTGCCTGGATTATAGACCAGGTCAAGTTCCAGGAAGTCACTTCTTCCATAACCCATCCTGTTCAGTTCCTTTATGGCATTGATGCTCCTGTCAAATACTGACCTGCCTCTCTGCCGATTGACATTTTCTGCTGTATAACATGGCAGGGAACCTATTAACTTGATCTTTTGTTTGGAAAATAGTTTCTTAAGGTGGCTGAACTCTATAAGGCCCAGTAAAACAAGGTTTGTCCGTATTGAGACCTCGTCAACCAGCGGCTTTATTGCTTTGACCAGGGACGCAAGTCCCGGCATCAATTCCGGAGCCCCGCCGGTAATATCTACTGACTCAGGCTTAATATTCTTAATAAACTGTTCGAGCCGGTTAACAGTACCCAGATCCATTATTTCATGCCTTTCCGGACCTGCTTCAAGGTGGCAGTGCCGGCAAGCCTGGTTGCATTTGAACCCGATGTTTATGCTTACATGCCTGATAGACCGTCTTTTAATACCGTTAAGTCTTTCCATAATGCTTAGTTTTTGTTTTTCTGCCCAAAAACAGAAGAGGGCAATAATTCTTTTGATACTAATCGCCTTATACGGCGGTAAAATCTTTTATCAATATCTTTCATTTTTTTAATAAAAAAGCATAAGCCATCCATATCGTCTATGTCAAACCATTCAGGAAGAACATGGAAGGAAAGATCCAAAGAATTGATATTATTAACAAGATCACCGAAAGCATTTGAAGTGCTCCAGCGTATCTTCTCAAACAATTGTGGAAAATATCCTGAGACGCCTATCAGGTAAAAGCCGCCATCCCTGGAGGGCCCTATTACAATATCATCTCTCTTCAGTACCCTGATAGAAGCCTGGAGAAAGCTTATGGGCAGTCCTGGCAGATCGGTGCCGATGATCACTGCAGGAGGGCCATTTTTTTTAATGATACTGCCAAAAGCAGCCGACATCCTTTCTTTAAGGCCTTTTCCCTCCTGAAGCTTAATATCCCATTTATGTCCTGCGATCTTCCCAAAATAGCCGGCTCCGCTGGAAGGATAATAGTAAAGCACTTTATTCTTGAATTCATCCATGCTATTGATCATATCGACAGTATCCTTGATCAAGGCGCCGGCAAGTCTTGCTGACTGCATGCCGTCAAGGGGCGGGGCCAACCTGGTCTTGACGGTCCAGGGTACCGGTTCTTTTGCAAACACTGCTATTGTAGCTGCCATCACAAACATCCCTTAAAAGTCATCATAATCCTTACATTAATTATATTAAAACAATCAGCTAAAGACCAAATTTAATTCAGGGATCATTTTCTTTTAGTTTAAATATTTTCAGGGATCTTTTTCCGTTTATAAAAGAACAGGCCCAGGACAAGAGCCAGGGTCACTATTAGAAAAAGATAATTAGCATTCATCAAGGTAAATAAATCAAAATTTTCATAGATAATGCCTAAAAGCATCGGTGCGACCAATCCTCCTGCTCCCCCGGATAATATTATAACGGACACAACGACATTTCTTCTGCGGGGAAAGAAGAGGCCCCCAATAGTGACGATCAGTGGCCACATGCTGCTGAGAAAAAATCCGGTAAGAATAAAGGACAGGATGATCAGGAAATTATTTCTGGCATATATGCCTGCTATAATAGATATTATTGATAAAACGATTACTACCAGCAAGACATACAATGGCCTGACCTTCCTGGTCAAAAAACCTGCCAGTAACCTGCCGGGTATAAATGCAAGCCAGAAAAAAGATAAGACCTGGGCCGCTAAAACTTTTGTAAATGATCTGTCCAGCCTGAGAAATGTCGGGATCCACGCTGCAAGGCCGACTTCGGAATAAATGTAAAAAAACATGGCAAGCATCAATAGAATTAAAAGGCCCACGTTTTTTATTTTTCCAACTTTTATGGTACTTTCTCCATTTATTGTTTTTCCTAAATCGGTTTCCTTGATATTTACAAACAAAAACAAAAATAAATTTATAAAACATAATGAGGCAGCCGCCACATAAGAGTATTTCCAGTCTATGCCTGCATTTATGAGTGTAATGGGTAAAAGAGGACCGACAAATGCCCCAACGCCAAAAAAGACCTGGGCCATATTTATGAAAAATCCCTCATTATTTTCATTGGCTTCCATTAATAATATGCTGATCTGGGATTCTATAAATCCTCCACTCAGTCCGATAAGTAAATATGCAGAGACAAATAATAAATAGTTGGCCGAAAAGGCCAATGATAAAACTCCTAAGGATAATAAAAAATTAAAAAAAGCCAGTAATCTTTTTCTCAATAAAAAATTCTTTGCTAAACTGCTTAAAAAACCCCCGATCATAAAACCTGCAAAGTAATATGAAAAAACTGAACCCATATTATTAATATCCATGCCGATCCGCTGGCTGATCTCAATAAATATGGGGGCACTTATCGTATAGCTGATGGCAAAGACTGCAAATGTGAAAAAAAAACTGGTATTTATAAGTATTCTTCTGGAATTTTTCATATTATGGCCCCAAATATTATTTTTCAAGAACCAGGGCAGCCTCTTCATCAAAACACGCAGTATGTGGTATGGCCAAAGACCTTATTCCCGTTAATCCCTTCTTTTTAGGCAGCGCCAGTATACAGGGACCACAATTGCTTTATCTGCCATATTTATTCTTGATGGATTTTATTATTGTAAAACAAATACCCTGGTCTTTTTTATCATTTCAAATCTTCCCGTTTAAAAGTATTTCTATCCGGTCAGGTCAAACTGTTTAAAGAGCGGGCTATTTGCTTCTGCCAGGATATATTTTTTCAGACTATCATCCAGTTTTGTCAGTGTAATTGAAAACCCTCCCATTTCAAGTGAAGTAAAAAACTCTCCCACATAAGTGATTACCTTTTTCATCTTATATTTTTGAAGGATTTGGGATACTTTCCTTGATACTATAAAAAGCTCCTGCAATGGAGTCGCCCCAAGGCCATTGATCAAAACACTTACCCTGTCATTATTCTTGAAGGGCAGGTCTTCTATGATCCTTTCCATAAGATAGTCTGCCATATCATCTGCACTTTTGATCTTTTCTTTTGCAATTCCGGCTTCTCCATGGTGCCCTACCCCTATTTCCATCTCATCCTCGCCCAGCACAAATCCAGGTTTTCCGGTCGCGGGGATTATAGGAGGATAGATACCGACCCCCATGGACCTGGTATTAAAAACAGCAGCTTCAGATACTTCTTTCACCGATGAAAGCGAATTGCCAGAAGCAGCTGCCGCTCCCCCGATCTTCCACATTATTACTTCCCCGGCTATTGCCCTCCTGTCGTTCATCCTGTCCTTTGGTGCTGAAGCTATATCATCATTGGCAATCACTTCCTCTACTTCTATCCCTTCGTCAACAGCCATATCCCTGGACATTCCAAAATTCATCCTGTCACCTGCAAAATTACCATAAAGATAAAGCACTCCCATGCCCATATTTAACTCTTTTGTGGCCTTAAAGATCCAGTCAGCAGGAGGTGCAGCGAATATGTCGCCAATGGCTGCTCCATCACACAGGCCGCTGCCTACATACCCTATAAAGGCTGGCTTATGTCCCGATCCTCCGCCGGTTATAACCCCCACTTTTGGTTTGGAAGGTTCATTTCTCCTTACAATGACTCTTGCATCATCGAGCTTCCTTACATAACCGGGATATGCATCAAGATAGCCCTCGACTGATTCATCAACGACTTCTTCTGGTTCATTTATAAATTTTTTCATCACTGACCCCTTTTACTATCAATAATAAATTTATTTTATTTTATATCTCCTGAAAGAATTAACAAGTGGATTTAAATACTTTTTACAGACAGCTAATATATCAATAACCTATGCGGACAGGGCGTAGATCTTTTTTACATCTTCTTTTTTTAATTCAACATACCTTCCTATGGGGCCGAACTGCATTGCTTTTTCCGCCATCTCCTCAAATTTATCTTTTCCGATATTTAGATCCTTCAGTATTACCGGAAGCCCTGATCCTTTAAAAAAGTCCATTAGTTTTTCAATTCCTTTTAGTACGATATCCTCCCTGGACCCAAAACAAGGATCTATATCAAGCACCCTGACTGAAAACTGATAAAACCTTTCCACATCTTTTTTATAGACATATTTCATCCATGCCGGGAAAATAACGGAAAGTGATGCCCCGTGGGTGACTCCATACATAGAGCTCAGTTCATGGGCTATCTTGTGGGAACCCCAATCACCGATCCTGCCTGTGCCCAAAAGATCACTGTGGGCTATAGTGCCGGCCCACATGAGCTCGGCTCTTGGATTGTAATCTTCCGGGTCTTTGATGACAAGGGGAGCATTTTCAATAACAGTCTTCAGGGTCGCTTCACATAACCTGTCAGTCAGGTCCACATATTTACTTTCAGTAAAATATCTTTCCATGACATGGGACATTATATCTGCTGCTCCGCAGGCCATTTGATAGAGAGGGAGAGTAAAAGTAAGTTCCGGATTCAGGATGGCAAATTTGGGCCTTAATATATCATGATGATATCCCTTCTTGACCATTCCATCCTCATTGGTAATAACTGTAATATTGCTTGATTCACTGCCTGCAGCAGGAATAGTCAGGACCACCCCTATTGGTAGTGCCTTTACGGGCTTTGCCGTTCCTTTTATAAAATCCCACATGCTCTCCCCTCCATAAGGCACGCTTATGGAAATAGCTTTGGCAGAATCGATCACACTGCCTCCGCCTACTGCAAGTATAAAATCTATATTTTTTTCTTTGCATAATCTTGAACCTTTGTTTACGAGCTCGAGCCCGGGATTTGGTTTTACGCCGCCAAGTTCAAAGATCTCTATATTTTCTTTTTTAAGTGATGATATTACCTCGGCATATAAACCGGATTTTTTAATACTTCCCCCGCCGTAATGAAGCAGTACCCTGTCAGTAAATTCCTTTACCTGTTTTCCAACTTGTTTTTGGGTTTTCCTGCCAAAGATTATCTTTGTTGTATTTTGATATGTAAAGTCCTGCAATTTTCTTTCCTCCTGCTCCCTTTTTTTATATCACATGAACCGGGCCTTCAAACACAATATTTGAATAGTTTGATTTATTGATTATATACAGAAATTGTTTTTCTTTAAATGATGAAACAGGCTGACCCGGCTTAAAAAATACTTATCAGCCCGGTAGAATCCAAATTATTTGAAATTATTTGAATTATTTGACTTTATTAAAACTTTTTGTTATATTATATATACTCAGGAACAGGAGGTAACTTTTAGGATTAACTGGAATTTGCAGACGAAAGGATGCGAAAAGTAAGTTATGTTCAAGGAAGGACCTTAGAAAAGTTCCAGGGGAAGGCCCCAAAGTGTTGAGTAGCCTAAAGCGTGAGCCAGGGTAAAAGATAATTAGGGGTTTTTATTTTTACCTTTTTTTACTGACGGTCCAGATTATCCCAGTCCCTGTATTTTTATCTTATTCTTACTATTGATTTAAAGCGACCACCCGGCAAATATGCCGGCACAGCTCCTTTTAAATTGCAAAAAGATATCAAAGCCAGTAAAATATTAAAAATTAAAATATCTAAAAGAGGAGAGAAGATGCCTCACCCTAAATATGCTTTTTTTGAAGGAGAGATCATTCCCATAGAAAAAGCAAGACTGGATATCAGGACCCATACATTACAATATGGGACAGGAGTTTTTGAAGGGATCAGAAGTTACTGGAATGAAAAAGACAGGGCCAGCTACCTGTTCAGGCTGGAGGATCATTATAGAAGAATGATCGTTAATTCCAGGACGATCATGATCGAGATCAAGTATTCGCTTGAAGAGCTCTCCAGCACCACTATCCAGCTGCTTAAGAAAGAAGGATATAGCGAGGATGCTTATGTAAGGCCCTTTGCTTATAATAGCGGGCTTACTATCGGGCCCAAGCTGATCGGAAACGATCAGGATCTTTTTATTTATTCTATCCCGTTGGGTATGTATCTGGACACCAATAAAGCAATAAGTGTTTGTACCTCCTCCTGGCAAAGGATCCGGGATAATGCAATACCCGCTAGGGCAAAGATCTCAGGCTCGTATATAAATGCTGCCCTGCAAAAAACCGAAGCATTACAAAATGGTTTTGATGAAGCAATAGTACTGACTTCAAACGGAAGCCATGTCAGCGAAGGCAGCGCCATGAACCTTTTTATGGTCAGGAACGATACCCTGATCACCCCGCCGGTCACCGATGATATCCTGGAAGGAATAACCAGGAGCACTATAATAAAGCTGGCAGAAGATGAAGGGCTGCAGGTCCTGGAAAGATCCATAGACAGGACTGAACTCTATATTGCAGATGAACTCTTTTTCTGCGGCACTGGCGCACAGGTCTCTCCTATCGGATTTGTTGACAGAAGGACCGTCAGGAACGGTGAGATGGGTCCGGTCACCAAAAAGTTGCAGGATCTCTATTTCAAGGTAGTCAAAAACGAGGTAGAGAAATATTCATCATGGTGCACCCGGGTATAACTCTTTATTTACCTTTATTGCAGAATCCATAGTAAGAACAGGCCTTCTTGCAACCGGAAGTCATTTCTGCACTAAAACTGCCTTTATTTATCTTTTTTATTACAGCCAGCAATCTGTCCTTGAAGCCTTTTATTTCAATATTGCTGAAGTCAAAGGTAATACTTACCCCATTTTTTAAATAAAACAGGCTTGCTGTGATGTTTTTAAGCGGGATATTCCATATATCCGTTACTGCAGAAGCGTAGGCAAGCAACTGGCTCCTGTATTTATGATTTTTTTCCAATCCTTTTCCATCAATATGCCTGGAGGCTTTATAATCGATTATCCTGAACCTGCCGTCCTTTTTTTTGTCCACCCGGTCGATCTTGCCGGTAATAAAATATGGTCCTGCCTTCCAGTAGAACAACTGCTCCAGCCAGATATTCTCAAGTCCAGCGACCTCAGATATCTCACTCTGCAGATATACTTGTAAATATTTTTTTATTTCTTCATCTTCTGCCAGATCCAATATCCTGTCCATAGAAATTCCAGGATCATTGAATCTAATAGAAGTTATATTTTCAATATATTTATGGATCTTTTCACCCGCAGCCAGGCTGTAATCGATATTATCCGGGATCAAATAAATGTGCTTTAATTTAAAAAGCATCGGGCATTCCATATAATCAAGGATCGGGGTAAGTGAAAAAGAGCTTCTTATCCGGAATGGTGTGCTGATGGATGTTCCTGGTTTTGACTTTATATTGCGTTCAAACTTTTTGATCTCTGAAGAAATATCTGTATTACTGCTTAGATCATCTCTAATATTTTTTATTTTTTTTATATTGTTCCCTAATTTTTTTTCAATACCCTTCCAGTCATATTCCACTGCCCTGGCGGCCCTGTGGGTACTTTTGCTATTACCTGATAAGAAGCCAAGAGCTTCAGAAATATGTGTTGTTTTTTTCAGGGCTGCCGTATTTATATTATCAAGATCTGATCTAATAAGATCCAGGCCATTTTTATTCAATATTTTCATATGGGGATAACCCCCTGCCAGTTCTTTAAAAAATGGGACCACCTCTTTTGGCACACTCTTATCTCCTCCTGCCCCGGCAGCGTTTTCATATTTGCTGTATGTCAGGATGAGAGCTTTTTTGGCCCTGCTGCAGGCTACATAAAATATTCTTCTCTCCTCTTCGGTTTTTATTTCGTGCAGGGCCTTTTTGAACTTTGCTGCACTGGTATATTCTTTCCTGGCCCTCCAGATATCATTATCTCTCCTTAATCCTGACGGCAGGGCATATTTTCCATCCGGCTGTTTTCCGCCAAGATAATCACTCTTCCATAGCCTGGTTAAAAAGACTACTTCAAATTCAAGGCCCTTGGCAGCATGGATACTCATTATTTTTACAGAGTTTTCCTTTGAAAAGCCTGTATTCTCAGGATTATCATTATCAGTTTTAGCAACATCCTTTAAATAATAAATAAAGCTGTCTAAATTACTCTCCAGATTGTTTTGTTGAAAATCTGAGGCGATCTTTACCAGGTTTTCAATATTTTTTATTTTCTTTCTATAATGCGGCCCGAATTTTGATTTCAAATGATCAGACAGTCCCGATCTTTTATATACCATACTTATTAGTTCCCTTAGCTCCAGGACCCCGGATTTGCCTATATAAAGCTTGAGGTCCGAGATAAATGAATCTAATCTTTTTTTTGCCTGGGGGCTTAAATACGGGCTCTTTTTGCTGGAGAGTATCCCGTCAGTAATATGTGTCCTTTTATTGGTGGGGCCGCTTCCTGTTTTTTGCAGAAAAAAAATATCCCGGTCGCTGATCTTATACTTTGGGGATTTGAGCAAATAAATAATGGATATCTCATCATAGATATTATTTACGATCCTGAGCCAGGAAACAATAAATAATATTTCCGGTTCAAAGAAAAAACTTTTCTTCCCGATAAGCTCATGTTTTATATTACCGGTTTCAAGGGCCCTTATTATGTCATCAAATTTCTTGACCCTGGAAATAATTGCCATTTCTTTTAATTTGACCCCACAGGCCGCAAGATACCTGATGGCGCCAAGGATTTCTTTGGCTTCTTCTTCAAGAGTATTGCCTGCCAGGAAAACTACTTCAGATCTTTTATTTTTATTTTTAGGCCTCACTTTCTTTATGAACCTTTTTTTGTTTTCAGAGATCACACCGCCTGTAGCTTCAATAATATTTTTTCCTGACCTGAAATTTGTAGTTAGATAATAGTTAGAGATCTTACAATCCTTGAACTGGTCCCATTTATGAAAATTTAAAATATTATCAATGCAGGCCCCCCTGAAAGAATAGATCCCCTGGTCATCATCACCGACTACCATCAGCTTATTCGATTTATGGTCAAATATCAGCGAAAGCAGGAAAGCCTGTGCCATATTGGTATCCTGGAACTCATCTACATAAATATATTTATATCTCTGCTGGTATTTTATCCTCAGGGATTTTTTTTCCAGTAATAGGAAGTAGGGCAAAAACACCTGGTCCGCATAGTCAATGCAGTTAGCTGCAAATTTTCTTTTTTCATATTCCTGGTAAATGCCAAACAGTTCTCTCTGGGGCAGTATCATTTTTTCCTCTTCCCGGCCCAATGCCCTGCTCCTGTAAGCTGAAAGAATATTTTTGTGATCAGACAGGTATCTGTCAAGCTGCGGAACAGATATTAAATTATTTTTTAAATTTTCTATATAGGCCAACAGGCCCTGGACAAACCTGCCGATATCTTTCCCGACCTTCAAATGTTCAAAAGAGATCTCTTTAAATATTTCATATAGGACCTGCCAGGACTGGCTGCTGTTGATCAACTTAAAGTCTTTGCCCAGGCCCAGCTTAAAACTATTTTCTTTTATTAATTCATGCCCGAATGAGTTAAAGGTAAATATGTTTATATTCTCAAATTCTATTTTCCTTTTTATGCTATCCCTGATCCTTACCCTCATATTTTCAGCAGCATTATTTGTAAAGGTCAGGGCCAGTACCTCTGCAGGGCTGCATGATCTATTTTTCAAGGCATTTATTATACTGCCGGTCAATACCCATGTTTTCCCGGATCCTGCGCAGGAGATCACTCTCTTTAATATGTCCTTGCTGGAAAGGACCTCTAACTGCTCGATTGTACCTTTAATTTTCGGGTCCATAATATTTGGGGCATAAGATCTTAAATAAACAATTCCGGCAGGACATATAACTTTCAGGAACAGGCTCAAATCTTTCTTTTTTTATACTGGATAATACTTCTTTCAGTATCTGGATGATCCCATCCTGCCTGTAGTGTTCCCCTGGCATTTCAGATACTGTTTTTTTGGTATTGCCGAGACATACATATTTCATTTTAGTCTCTTTATTTCTAAGCGGTCTCAGGTCTTCACTAAGGTCGACCGCAAGCCTGTATATTTTAAGCTGTAATTCCTCTTTCATGAATTTATCAGAATAAGCTGCAGATCCTGATTTAAAATCTACAAGTTCTATATTGCCGCCGTCTTCTGCATTTATCTGGTCTATCCTTCCCCTGATCCTTCCTTCCGCAAGGTCAAAAGAAAACTCTTTTTCAACTCTGGTATTTAAGGGGGTAATGGGCATATGGTTTTTATAATAATTGCTGAAGTTTTTTATTGCATCTTCCTTGAGTTCTTTTTTAAGGAACTTGAATTCAAATTCAATGTTTTCAAATTCATCTTTTAATATTCCAGATAATCTTTCCCATGAAAAGATCTTTTCTCCTGAGGTGAAAAAATTCTTCAGGACCCGGTGATATAGATTACCGATGGTGAAATTTATATTCTCTTCCCGGCTGACCCTGAAATAATAATTTATCTTATATTTAAAGGGGCAATCCCTGTAGGCACTTATTTCACTATAAGAAAATTGTCCCGGAAATAAACTATACGGATTATTTCTATTGGCAGTCGTTTTTACCGGATCCCACCATGTCCCGGGATGATAGAAGGCCTTTAAAAAACTCAGCTGCTTGTAGTATCCTGCCCCATCGATCTTTAAATTTTCCCCGGACCTGAAAGTCGAGACAAGGGCCTTTCTTTTGATCTTCCAATTACTGTCCGGGCTGTAATACTCTTCCTGCTCCCCGCTCAGGGACTCTCTGTCCTTTGCCGTTCCGTCTTCTTGCCCGCATTTACTGATTTCTCCATTATAGATCCTGCCAAGTTCTTCAAAAAATAGAGAGCTTCTTGAGGTCGTATCCGCAGTAATATAGAGAAAATCTTTTGCCCTGGTGATCCCATTATAGAAGAGCCTCACTTCCCCTTCCAGGTGTTTCCGTTCCATCTCTCCGGGTTCTGACTTTGCCTCACCATCAAGATAATTGAACAATCCTATATCAAAAGCCTGGGGAGAACTGAATTTTGAAGGAAGGTATCCATCATTTATAAATGGAATAAAAACTGCCTTAAATTCCAATCCCTTACACTGGTGAAAAGAAAATATATTTACATGTCCCGGCTGTACCAGGTCCCTGGTGCTCTCTTCCACCTCTTCCATGAACTGATTTTCAAGAATATTGTCAAGAAAATCAATAAATGATGCCGGGTCATTGGAACCAGGATTGTCTTCACTGAAATCTTTAACATTTTGTAAAAATACACCCAGATTACTCCAGGGATTCCCCTGCCCGGGGTCTTTTTCCTCTTCAGGATTAAAATCCTTTAATATCCCGATCCTATCGTCTTTTATGAATTTCATTAAATATTTAAATATATCCAGGTGTGCCAGGCGCGAAAATTCCATGGTAGCTGAAATAAAAGCTTCTATGTGGGCCCCGGGATCTTTTCCCCGGCTGTGATCATTTTTAAAGATGTCATTATTCTTTGTGCTGCCGTAAAAATTACAGGCTATAAAGTCCCATAGATCCCGGCCCTTGCTCTTCCATAAAACATACTGGTTCTTTATTTTCTTGACCAGCAATGGCTCAAAATTTAATATATCTGAAAGCAGGACGTTCTCCAGGTGGACATCGGTCCTGGTGCCGGTAGCTCCGCTATTACTGTCCGGGTTTTCGCATTTATTAACTGTTTTTTTCCCCACAGCCAGTACCAGCCTTATAAAATTTATAATATATTTTACATAATGATCATCCAGGAGGTTCCGGGATCCTCTTCTGGCAAAAGGAATACCGTTTTCTGCAAAGCCATCTTCAATAAGATGGGTCTCGTACCCCAGGCCCTTTACTATTACTGCCATATCTTCAAATTTTAATTTTCTAACTGAATTTAAGTATTTGATCCTCTTACATATGAAATTGGTCTCATCGATCATGGAACTAAATTCCCTGACCACTACTTCTCCATTTAATATTTTTTTATCTTTCTGCCTGGAGATACTATCTTTTTTTATCCGGTTTTCAGCTAATGCTATAAACTTCTGGCACAGGCCATTGATCGCTGGACTATTCCTGAAATTCTCTTTTAAAGATAATATCCTGCCGGGTCCAAGACTAAGATAGATTTTTTTAAAATTACTGGTCTCTGAACCCCTGAAAGCATAAATAGCTTCATCATCATTACCAAAAAAAATACAATTCGAATCAGAGATCATTTGAATGATCTTAAGCTGGGCTTTATTGGTCTCCTGCAGTTCATCGACAAGGATATATTCATATTTTTTCCTGTAATGGTCCCTGACATGCCTGTATTTCTTTAATATATTTACAGATTCTCCCAGAAGCATCCCATAATTATAAGACTGGCCGTCTTTGAGTTCTTTCATATACCTTGAGTAGATCCCGACCATCTCGGCCAGGACCGGATTCATATAAGGAGTGAGCCTGCCAGATAATTCTTTTGCAGGAAACAGGTTTTCCTGTGCCCTCAGGATGAAATCAAAGACTTCCTGCATATAGCTGGCAGCGATATAGGAGCTTCCATTTATATACCTGGATGTGTGTGGATAATTTTTCTTACCCAGCGACCAAATAACTTTTTTTAAAAGCTTCCACTGCCGAGTCGAATTTAATATTTTTATATCCCCGATGCGTGCAGTGTTTTTCCTATCGGTCCTGGTGCTTGCACCTGAAAAATATTTTGAATGTATAAGAACATTTGCCTTATTTATAAAATCTGTACTAAATGAGTAAAAGGTCTCTACCGGGATCTCCATGATGGTCCTGCCTATCAGGCTGGCTGTTTTTTCCCTGATAAATTTGGACCACCTCCTATTGAAGCTGAATATAAGTATTTTTGATGGTTCTACTTTCTTTGAAATTATTAGATATCTGGCAAGTTCGACCAGTAAATGAGTTTTACCTGAACCCGGAGGGCCTGTTACCAGGAAGTTACTGCTTTTTTTATTAATAACTTCTAATAATCTATCATCCAACATCGATTACTTGGCATTGATTTGTCTTAACTCAATTAATATTTCCTTTAGAAGTGTCAACTGCAATCTCCTGAAATCAATCTCACTTGAAAGCTTTGCCCATTTTCTGGGATTATCATCTGGTATAAATTTTTCCAGCTCTGATAAAATATCACTCATGCAGTACCACCTTTCATTCTACCCAGATTATAATGCCTCATTTTAAAGGCCCTATGCGTCCCCGGGATTTTCTGCCATTCTTTTTTAAAAAACACCGTCATCCTTTAATTTATGAAAACAATTCCTACGGAAACCGCACATTCAATTGACCCGGGGTCTGTATATTTTGAAGCAATAGGATAAACATCCCAGCCCAGCCTGGTTATGAGCTCAAAAACATCTATTCCTACTCCTTCCATCGACGGCCTCGCCTTTAGGGGAAATCTGCATCTTCCGCTGTCCAAAAATCCACAGGGCTGCCCTGAACACAGAGTCGTCTTGCATCCCCCGGCTGCAAATCCTGCAGCAAAATAATATCCATCATTATAGGCAGCTGATTCTACGGCGCTTACAAGGTCATGGATTTTTCTCTGATGTTTCTCGTGCCCCTTTAACCACTTTTTCTGGTCAACAAAATCTTCTACCTGTTCTACGTCATGTTTTACAACAACGGCCCACCTGTATTTTTTCATAGTTTTCCTCATGTCCGCGACACCAGGAGTATAGGGCGGGCAATTGGGGGATGACCCATAAAGATGGCATTTTGGGACACTGCATTTCAGCCTTACTCTTTCATCAAACCTGACTGTCCCGGCGGGAATGATCCTCGTATCACTGGCTCCCATTTCCACAGCAAAAGCCGTATAATTTTGCAGGTCCTTTTTTAAGGTCCTTGAAGGCTTTTTTTTGAGATCTATTATCTTTCTTGCTTTTAAAAATTTTTTTTGTTCCACAATGACCTGCCTGTGATGGTTTTAATTAAATTGCTTTTAAAAATTATAAGTGTTTTGGTTTGTATTTGTCCAGTCAATAATACTATCCTGATGGAGCGGGCTACGGGAATCGAACCCGTCTCTTGAGCTTGGGAAGCTCATGTACTACCGATATACTAAGCCCGCTTAAAATCCTGTATGATCCGGTCTTCCTGCCAGCAGCCATACTTATTTCTTTTTATTAGCCCCGGAAACTTTTTTAACAATAGCCGGTTTTTCTTTAACAGTAACCGGCTTTTTTTTATCAGTATCCGGCTTTTTTTTACCGGGCCCGGGTTCTTCCATGATTTCCTCTTCTTTTCCCGGCTCCTCTTCCTCTTTGGCTTTTCCGGAGGCCAGGTCCATAATAGTAAGATTCGCCTTTAAAACCCTGATCCCTAATTTTTCTGAAACCAGTTTTGAAGCATTATTTATAATTTCCTGTATCTTTTTCGGCAGATCCGATCCTTCATCCAGTTTAGCCTGCATATTGAGTATGATACCGTTTATCTTCGGGATTATCTTTACTTTCAGATCCCTGAGACCATTTATTTTTTTTGATGAAGTTTTAATCTGGGTAATTATCGTCTCAAGGGTTATCATCGTATTTCCTGATTTAGATGTGGATATATTTGCGACTCTTTGCTTTCGGCGATAAAATTCCAGGATGAGGATAAAAATGCTGATACCCATTACCAGCAGTAATGCCAGGGCCAAAATATAGGGGTTAATGCTATTTAAGGGAGCTAACAGCCTCAGTGCCACATCGGACCATTTAAAATACCCTACAAATCCATTGATTATAGCTACAAAAGAAATAAAAACAATACTTATCAGAAGCAACACTATTAAAATTTTATTGAAAATATTCATTACTGCACCCCGCTTAAGATCTTATATTTAAAAATCATTTTAAGATTATAATAGGCAAAATAAAAAGTCAATAAAACTCATCAATAAGAAAAAAACTTATTTTTTTTTAAAGAAATTAAATTTTATTAAAACTTATGGCCCAAAAATCAGTCAAATAATTTATGGCGTAGCAAATTATTTGTAATATATAGCTTAAGAAATTTTATCTAGAAAAAGGATTTTAAAATGAAAACTTTCATAATGCTAAATCCCAACTCAGCCAAAGGCAAGGCTGTGGAATTACAGGAAAAGATCAGGTCAGGTTTTGAAAAACTAAATATGGACTACTATATGCATATAAGTAAAAGCACCGGGGACTTGATAGACGCCGCCCATAAGAGCCTGGGTGACGGTTACTCAAACTATATTGCAGTCGGTGGAGATGGGACGATCCATAACCTGGTGAATGCCCTTGCAGAAACCGGTAAAAATATCGGGGTGATACCTGCTGGATCCGGGAATGATATTTCCAATAACCTCGGCCTGCCCGGTGATATCGAAAGCTGCTGCCGGGTGATCAAGGAATGCAAAATTGAAAAATTGGACCTGGGCCTTATAAATAATAAATATTATTATCTATGCATTGCAGGATCCGGGTTTGATTCCTGTGTAAATGACCTGGCCAATAATACAAAATTGCCGATACAGGGTCCGGCCAGATATAATTATTCAGTATATAAGACACTGATAACTTTCAGGTCAAAGAAATTTTTTATAAGCTTTGACGGCAATACCAGGGAGATCCCGGCAATGATGATCGCTGCCGCAAACTTGCAGAGCTACGGCGGCGGTATGAGGATCACCCCAGATGCCGACCCGCAGGATGGCTTATTTGATATATGTATAATCAAAAGGATGAAAAAACTTCATTTTGTGAAAATATTTCCAAAAGTCTATGAAGGAAAACATATAACTGACCCTCATGTTGATATTTTCAGGACAAGCGCTTTTAAGCTGGATAGTGAATATAATTTCAGTGTTTTTGCAGATGGCGAATACATTTGTAGATTACCGGCAACCTTTAAGATCGTTCCCAAAAGGCTCAATTTTATTGCACCCTAAAAATATCTTACCCATGCCCCATCCCTTATGATAAAAACTGTGGATAGAGGATCAAGCCTGTCACCATTGGAGTCAAATTCTATATGGCCGGTCACCCCGTCAAATGAGATCTTCTTAAGCTCATCTATATACTCTTCAGGAAAAATCGAATTAGCTTCTTTCATGGCTTCTGCCAGTAGAAAAACAGAATCATATGCATAAGGGCCATAAATACCCGGCCCATCAATACTGACATCCAGGCCTTTGTTCCTGTTAAGGAATTCGGTATAGTCACGCCAGAAATTAACTGCTTTTATGTCTTTAGAATACCTGGACAGGGATGGCGGTTCCGGGATTATAGCCATCAGCCCCTCCAGCTCTTTTGCATCGGCATAATCAAAGATCATGTCATCCATTCCCATTGTCTCCGTTAAAAACCTGCTTTCCAGGCCAAACTTTCCAGCTCTTTGCATTATCAATGCGACTTCGCTGTATCCTGCACAGAAGAAGATCACATCTGGCTCATCAATAAATAAGTTTTCAGCCAGAATGCTTGAATCATCTTCCCCTATCTTAATAGAATATCTCCTGAGTATCTCAATATTATTATCTGAAAGAGTATCACTTAAATAATCTATGAGCTGTATCGAATACTCTTCCCTATTATCAATAAGGATCAACTTTTGGGGTTTGACCTCATCTTTTAAGAAGGAAGCAATATTCTCTATTTTCTGTTTATTATTGATCACTACCCGGAAAAAATTGTTTCCTGTCTTTGAGATATCAGTTTTTTGTGCAAATGGAGATAATATTGGTATATTGTAATCCCCGTATACTTCTATGGAAACTTTGGTAGTGCCGTCAAAAGTAGATCCTATTACTCCTGACACACCCTCGTCGACCATTTCCTTTGCAGCCAGAAACGCCATTTCGGGATTACCTTCGTCATCTTTAGTGACTATTTCGAGCTTATAATCAAAACCTCCCACCCTCAGCGGGGATAACTTCGAAACAGCCAGCCCGATGCTCACCATCTGATCCTCACCAAATGTCTTGTATTCACCAGATAGAACAGCCTGGTTTCCAATTTTAATGATCCGGTCTCTCGTCTGGCAGGCAGTAAAGTTAATAGCCAGGCTGCATATTATTAATACTGCAAGCATCAAAAAAAATATCCCCGTGAAGGGCTTTCTTAAAAAAAATCTTTGTCTCATAAAAGTACCTTAAAACATAAAATGAATACAGTCCAGCAAGAATATTAAAGAGATTATATCAAAAAATGCTGAAATAATAATTATTTTTAATATAAAAATATGTTAAAATTTAAAATGTGTTTTAAATACTTTGATTTATAAATAAAATCTTCTTATATTTTATGGATGAACCTTCTTCCATAGAGAAAAAAGATTGGAAAATCTTTAACCGTAGATCGGGCTTAATGACAGGCGGCCCATGGAACTGATAGAAATAATAATAAAAAATCATAGATCGATATTATTATCTTAAAAAAGGAGAGGGAATGAGTAAAATAGCCATCGTAACTGACAGCACATCGGATCTACCGGAGGAACTGGTAAAAAAATACAATCTTGAAATCGTGCCTCTATCTGTTTTATTCGGGGAAAAATCTTTCCTGGATGACGGCAAACAGATAACTGGCAAAGACTTTTATGAAAAAATGAAATCTGCAGAAAACCTGCCGACAACTGTACAGCCCACACCAAAAGATTTTATTGAAAAGTACACCGAACTGCTAAAAAAATATGACAGTATAATTTCTGTTCATCTTTCCAAGAAGATGTCCGGTACCATAAATTCTGCAGAACTGGCAGTAAAAGAAATGGCAGGGAAAGATATAGAGATCATTGATACGGAATATGTCCATATGGGTCTTGGTTTCATGGCTATAAGGGCAGCTGAGCTGGCCCAGGCTGGAAAATCCAAGCAGGAAATAATAGAAAGCATAAATGACCTGAGGTCAAAGATGAATATTCTGTTTATTCCCAAAACCCTGGAAAACCTTAAAAAAGGCGGCCGGCTGGGCGGAGCCAAGGGGCTTATCGCATCACTTCTGGAAATAAAACCCTGCCTTACAGTAAAAAATGGCGAGGTTTCCCAGTTTAAGACGACCAGGAGATGGAACCAGGCCAAAACAGAACTTATTGAATCCATGAAGACTATGGTAAAGAACCCCGAAAATCTCATAGCCGCGGTAGGAAATGCAGATGCAAAAGAAGAAGGCAATGAGATGTTTGACAGGATCAAGGAATCATTCAGCCCGAAAAATATATTTCAGGTGGACATAGGGGCCGTGGTCGGAACCCATCTCGGGTCAGGTGGAATCGGGATAACATTCTATGAAGAATAATCCCGGGCATGGCAGTATCAGCTTCAATAAAAAAAAGCTCAGGAAAGCAGTCCAGGATAGAAGAGACGGCCTTACTCTTATTGAAAGAAAAAAAAGAAGCAAGATCATAGCGGAGAAGTTTTTCCTTACAGAAGACTATAGGAATTCAAATAATATACTTCTGTATTATCCTTTCAGGAGCGAAATAGATACGACCATGATCATCAAAAAAGCATTAAGGGATGGGAAAAAAGTGATTCTTCCCAGAGTCGGTGAAGAAGGCCTGGATCTTTTTTTTATAGCCAATATTTCTGATCAATTAGAAAAAGGCAGTTATGGTATAATGGAACCCATCCCGGAATCCTGCTCCGGGGCAAAAATTACAGATATTGACCTAATAATCGTGCCCGGTGTAAGCTTTGATAAAAAATTGAACCGCCTTGGTTACGGAGGAGGATTTTATGACAGATTACTTCAAAAAATAAGCAAAAAAGTGAAAAGAATTTCTTTAAGTTTTGAATTGCAGGTCACGGAAAATATTCCTGTCTCAGAACATGATGCCGGGATAGATCTCTTGATAACAGAATCTAATATTTACTACCATTAGACCAGGTATTTGAATTATTAAAAAAATAAAAATAATATAATTGGATAAAGAAATCTATAACAATAAAAAAATAGCGATTTTGATCCCTGCTTATAATGAAGAAATAAATATTGAAAAGGTTATAAGCGGCTGCATTAAATACAAGAAGGACATAGTTATAATAAATGATGGTTCGACTGACGGTACAGCAAATACAGTAAAAGCCGTACCGGATCCTGGAAGTCCAAGGATCATCCTGCTTGAGCATGAAATAAACCGCGGCAAGGGCCAGGCCCTTATTACAGGTTTTGAATATATTGTAAAAAATAATTATAGCGGAGTGATAACCTTAGATGCAGACGGCCAGCATGATGTCAATGAAATTGCCGATTTCTTAAAGACTGTAGCTGATGAGGATCCTGACCTCATCGTAGGTGACAGGCTGGGAAAAACCAAAGGCATGCCCCTGGTCAGATTGCTTACGAATGTATTCACTTCCTGGGTTATTTCAAAAATAGCAGGCCGGAGGATAAGCGACGTGCAGTCCGGGTACAGGTACATCAGCAGTAAGGCTCTCAGAACCATAAAATTGGAGACTAAAAATTTTGATACTGAACCGGAGATCCTGATCAGGGCCAGCTGGTATGGTTACAGCATAAAAAATATTCCCATAAAGACAATATACCATGAAAACACAGTCAGCCACGTAAATCCCATAACGGATACGATTAAATTCTTTAAACTTGTATTCAGGAGCCTTAATTGGAAGAGAGCTTTTTACAGGAATAGAGCCCTGGAGAAGTAATTAAAAGATCTGCGATATTTCATAAAAGGCTGCACCTACATACATCAAAAAAACAAGGACTATGGTAGTAATAGGTACGGCTTTGTTTTTTAATCTATATTTGCCAAGATATTCTCCCGTGGATAAAGCTATTATCCTGTAAAGCATCTCTATGGATGAAAGCATGATGACTTCAAGCGGGATCGCCGTTCCGTGCCTTATGGTACCGGCAAATAAAAAAACGATAATAAAAAAACCTGATATAAAGCTAATGGGAAGGGAGGCCCTTAAATAACCGAGAAAGAAATACCCGAGAGTCGATACCAGGTTCCCGATCAGTATGGTGAGCAATATATAATTAAAAGATATCCCTTTCTGATATTCCTGGATTCCAAAAAAACTCTGGATCATCTTAAATCTCTCGATTATGAAGACACTGGGGTCCTTAAAGAAATAGAAAAATATCAGCCCTAATGCCGCGCCGGCAATAAATAGAAGGAATACTTTAATAAATATTGAAAAAAACTTTTTAAGCATGGTCACTTAGCCTCTTCCTTTAAAATCTCAATTAATTTTTCACTGATATTTGGATCAAATTGGGTCCCTGCATTCACTTCCAGCTCTTTGATCGCTTCTGCCCTGCTTAATGCTGGCCTGTAGGGCCTGTCAGTAGTCATTGCATCAAAGGAATCAGCCACTACCAGGATCCTGGCAAATAGAGGCAGCTCATTTCCTTTTTTACCATAAGGATAGCCTTTACCGTCCTGCCTCTCATGGTGGTAGAGAATAGCAGAAGCCTCACTTTTCAAGAAGGTTATCTCTTTTACTATTTCATACCCTACGGCTGGATGTTTTTTTACTTCCTCCCAATCTGCTCTTGAAAATTTTTGAGGTTTATTTAATATTGACAGGTCCACTTGGATCTTTCCCAGGTCATGCAGATTAGCCAGGTTAATAAGCAGCTCGACATCATATTCATTTAACTTCAACTTCCTTGAGATCTTTTCACTGTATTCTGCAACACGTACCGAGTGGCCGGCAGTATAGGGGTCCTTGGCTTCCATTATCTTTACGATCTGCAAAATACTATTTAGCAGTGCCCTTCTCTCTTTTACCCTTAGCAAATAGGTATACTGGGCTATGATCAGGGGAAGTGAGGTAAAAAGCAAAGTAAATGGACCATATAACTGGTATAAAAAGGAAATCGCGAGGGCCATTGCAGCCAGGAATAATTGAAATGGGATAAGCCACCCAAAATTAAAGATCCATACATTGGCAAGGTTTATTCTCTCACTTATTGATATGGCACCGGCCGTAAGCATGGTATTAAAAATAAAAAAGATATAGGCTGCTGCAATGATCAATCCAATATTCCTGGGATTAAAAAAGTTTTCAGCATTGTGGTTATAGACTATTTCAAAAAAGAAACTTGCCGCGCCTATCGACACCAGGTACTGGCCCGCATTAAAAAGATGCTTGATATGGGGAACTCTCTTTACAAATTCCCGTATATTAAAAATAGATATGATCGTGACAATAATAGCGGTAGAAGGACCAAAAAGTATAAGACTGGCAAGTGATATCCCAAAATTTACCGAAACACTTCCAGTTCTTGGGAGTGGTGCCGAAAGATTATCCGCAGTGAAGATCAATAATCCGAAAAGCACCACTCCCAGTAAAGATATGTCTCTATATTCAGTAAGAATATAGAGAGACAGACTTATCCCGCTTAAAAAGACTATATAAGCATATAACTTTAAAATTAGAGTTTTACTGTTACTCACGAAATTCCCAGCTCTTTTTAAACAAACATAAGAATTATACCAAAAAAGGTTATATCTTTACCATCTTACTGTTGCAGCGATACCGATCAAGGAACCGAGTATCATTAATATCTTTGTTATTGTCTTCTTCATTTCTTTCACCTCCTTTTTAAAATAAGAAAAAATTTTACAATATCTCTACCATCTTACTGTTGCAGCGATACCGATCAGGGAACCGAGTATCATTAATATCTTTGTTAACAATTTTTTCATTGTTTCCACCTCCTTTAAAATATCTATGTCTTGTCTAAAGCTAGCTGCTTTCATACCAGCTAGTAAAAGCGTCCAGATATTCTTTAATCTCCTCATTAAAAATAAGCAATATAATGATCAATACAAGAATAATAATTATGCCCACGGCCACTTTCTCCCATTTTGAAAGACCTCTCCTTCTCTCATCCGCTTTTGACATCTTATATTGATTTCTCTGTCCTGCTTTTAATAAACTCTTCCAGACTGTCTGCAGGTATCCTCCAGGAACTTCTGCCCTCTCTTATCTTAAAACCAGTTAAATTCCCGTTTTTGAGCAGATTCCAGATATTATCCACTGACAATTTCAATATCTTGGCTACTTGCTCCGATGTATATAGAACAGGTTCCTCGTTGACCGCCTTTGTCCCTTCATCTCCAATAAAACTATCTATAAATCCTTCCAGGTCTTCTTCCTTTACCCTGATAGCTTTTCCTACCCTGATGGCAGGAAGCTTCTTGAGCATCACTATCCTGATGATCTCTGTCTCGCTGATACCTACTAATTCCGAGACTTCTTTAATGGTGTATAATTTTTTTTCTTCATTCATTGTTAAAAACAAATTCTTTTAAACTCTTCATCTTTACCTGCATATCAAGAATATTAAAATATCCATTGCTCCCCCTGATATATTTCTTAATATCTTCGGGGATATAAGAAATATAGTCACATATGTGGAAGTCTAAAAAATTCATGTATTTTTCCATATCCTGCATTTCGCCATTGGCCACTTTGTTAAATATAATTCCTTTTCTCTGTTCAAGCGGCAAAAATTTTTGAAAACCATTCACCCTGGAAGCTAAATTAATATCTGGCGATAGCACCAGCATGGAAGTAGTGGAAAGATTTAACATCTCAAGGCATATATTGTCATACCTGAAAGGTATATCAGCAATTATGACATTGTATTTGTTCCTTGCCGAATAAATAATACTATCCAGCATATCTACATTAAACTTATCACTCTGGTATATTGATAACGGCGGCTGGAGTATATCAATATTCTGGTCACTTAGATTTATTACAGACTTATTAAAATCATTCATGCCCTCGGAAATATTTTCTATGAACATGCTCAAGTTTGGAGATTTTTCTAATTTTAAATTTATATTCATATCAGACGGGCCCTCACAAAAATTAAGGTCCACAAGTAGGACTTTTTCATCACTCAGGTCTTTCAGGTACCATGCCAGGTTAAAAGCAATACTTGTCCTCCCGATACCCCCCTGTATTGAATAAAAAGATATTATCTGCTGTTTTAGATATTTTAATTTTTCTTCAGTATTTTCTTTCTCGCTTGTTTTTAATCTGTCAATCACTGCTAATACTTTTCTAAATTCATTTATACTGCTTATACCGTTCAGATGAATATTCCCGTCTATATTATTACTGCTTTCATTATTTATATCAGTTACTATCAGTTCGCATGCCAGTTTATTGCTAATATAATTAGATATCTCATCAAAATTACTAATATTTTCTGATAATACTACATATTTTGGCATATATTCTTCTAAATAATGTTTATAATGTTTTATATCAGTTAATACCGCTATTTTATGGTTTTTTAATTTTATCTTAGCTATATTATTGTTTATTTCGTTATTTTTTTGTATTAATAATATTATTTCCATTTATTTTTATATATTATTATAAAATCTTATATTGGTATAGTTCATATATACTTACGATATATAAAAACATTTATTATTACCAATTTTATAAAATTATAGTTATATATTAGAAATGTTAGGTTATTATAATACAATATTTATAATAATATAACAAATGCATAATAATATTTGCCATAACACAGTAAATATTGGTGACTTAATATATATAAGGTTATTTTCAGTTTATTTTTGGCTCAAGCAGGTAATGTCAGGCAATATGCGTTTAAATGATAAGATATACTGTATGTGCAGGCTTATATATGGATCTGTTGTTTAAAATAGCTGTATTATTTTAAGGGTAGCATGGAAAAGATGCCGGGATTTTCACTTGTGTCTATAAGCAGTTCTTTATAGATGGATTTTTTTCCTGATATTATCCGGATATTCCTCCTGGATATATTTAATTCCCCTGCAATAAAGTTGACTAATTCCTTATTGGCCCTGCCTTTTTCCGGAAAAGCTTTTAACCTGATCTTTAATCTGTCCATTTGCCATCCGTCAATACAATTCCTGGAAGAATTTGGCCTTACAATAAGGCTCAGTTTCTCAGTCTTCATCTGTCTTAAAGAAATCGTTTATTATATCAGGGTTTGCGATGTCGATCTTTTTTCTGTTTACTTTTGGTTTATCGGTATCATCCTCTTCTTTTTTTAAAGTTTTAAAGAGTTCATTGGCCTCTCTTCTTATTTCATCGGCATCTTTCGCTTTTGTTTCCTTTTCTTCTTCTTCTGTTTCTTCTTCTTCTGTTCCGGTACTGCCGGGAGCTTTTTCAGGAGGCGTTTCATTTTCGGCATTTTTTTCTATTTCATCAGTCTGGCCCTTTAGATCAAGCTCTAGTTTGCTCTCTCTTTCTGGAATAATCGACTCTGCCTGGTATTTAAATCTATCTCCCATATTATCTTCCGCTGGTCCTGAGATTTCTTCTGGTTTACCTTCATCTATCCTGGAAGCCTTTTCCCTGAGATCCTCGGCAAACCTTGTGATCTGGTTTTTAAAAGAAGAATAATCAGTTTTTAGTTTTCTAATATTTTCTTCCAGTTGTTTTCTTTCGGAGATCAGCCTGTCATTTTCTTCCTCTTCCTTGATCTTTTTTGCATTCAGCATCTTATCAGCTTCTTCCTGCGCCTTAAGCTTTATATCATCTGCTACCCGATGGGCAGATACCAATGCTTTTTCTATAACATTTTTCATCTCGACAGACTCTTTGTCCCCTTCAAATTTTAATTTATCAAGGCCTTCCTGAAGTTCTGAGATCTTTTTATACATTTTTTCAAATTCAACTGCAAGAATATCTAAAAAATCATCTACTTCTTCAGGCTTATAGCCCTTAAAAACTATATGAAATTCTTTTTTTTGTATAGTCTCTGAACTAATTTTCATAATTGCCTCCAGTGGAAATTCCTATATATAAAATTCATTAGTATTTATTTCTATATTCCCTGATTTTAAAGATAATTATATCAATATCGTATTATTATTAGTATGATAAAAAATAATATTTTAAATTAAGAATAATCTCATTAAAATACTTCATTCCAGCTGTTTTAAGTGATCACTCAAATGCTTTGCCCTCTTAATAGCTTTTTCCACCGCATGGTGTATGGTACCTTCAAGATCATTCCCATAAAACTCTTCAAGAGCTTTTTCAGTGGTGCCTCCGGGAGAGGCGACCATCTTTATTAAACCATCAATACCAGTTTTTGAATTCTTGAGGGTAATACCGGCCCCTATCATAGTGTTTACTACCATCTGCTTTGCAATATCTTCGTCCAATCCATTTTTAACTCCTGCTTCTATCATATATTTGCAAAAAAGAAAAAAGTAGGCAGGTCCACTTCCACTTAAAGCCGTGGCAGCATTCTGGAATTTTTCTTCTACTATTACATAATCCCCGATACTGCTGATCAGGCCCCCTGTAAACTCCAGGTCCCTATTTTTAACAAACCTCCCCCTGCTGATAGCAGCCATACCTTTTTTATATAAAGCTGCAGTATTCGGCATCACTCTTATTACAGAAGCAGGGGACTGTAGTCTTTCTTCAATAAAACCTGTTGTTATCCCTGCAGCTATACTTATAACTGTATTTTTTTTATAATCAAAGCTTTTCTTCATACCCTCCAGTACTATATTTATATCCTGTGGTTTTACAGCTATCAAAACAAAACCAGCTTTTTTCATGATTTCATCAATACTCGCAGCCCGGAATATCCCATGGGCCTGTTCTATTGATTTACTGCGGTCCTTGTTTGCATCAAAAAATATTATTTCTTCCGGGTCCAGAAAACCAGAATCCAGAACACCTCTAAGTATTGCTTCTCCAATATTGCCGCACCCTATAAAACCGATCTTATAACTGACCAAATAGATTCCTTCCTGGTAATATTATTCAATAGGATCGCGAAGGCTTTCTTCGACTAATATTTCACTATCTTCTGAGTTGACTTCTACATTATAAGGTATTATTAAAAATACTTTATCTGATACTTTCCTGATACTTCCTTCTAGAGCATAGGTCAATCCACCACAAAAATCAATGATCCTTTTTGATAGGTCCTGGTCGACTTTTTGAAGGTTGACAACAACAGGTATTTCATTTTTAAAACTATCAGCAATGACCTGGACCTCTTCAAATCTATCAGGCTCAGTCACAAAGACCCTGGATTTTGCCTCTATTTTTTCTGAACCGATCAGGGAGACTTTTCTCCTGGGACTCTTCTCCAGGCGCCTGGGCAATCCTCTTTTATCTCTTTCTTTTATTCCTTTCTTCCCCTCCAGATCTTTTTTGCCTATTTTTTCAACTTTACGGCCATCAATATCTTCTCCATCTGAAAAACCTAAAAACGAAAGGGTCTTTTTAAAAAAACCGCTCATGGATCCTCCTATACAAATATTATTTATTTAAAAATTATGGACCCCACCCTGATCATGGTGGCCCCTTCCTCAATAGCTATCCTGAAATCATTGCTCATGCCCATCGATAATTCAGTTAAGGCAAGCCCCCTGAATTCTTTACTTGATCTTTCCTTAAGAATTCGAAGGTCCCTGAAGGTGGATCTTATAAGATCCATATCCCGGGTATAGGGCGCCATAGTCATAAGCCCCTTTATTTCAATATTTTTGAAAATTTTTGCCTCACTAATAAAACCACTCAGCCTGCCGGGGTCAATACCATATTTTGTTTCCTCACCTGAAATATTTACCTCTATTAAGATTTTTTGCAGCTTATTACTTTTCAGGGCTTCATGATCTACCTTTTCAAGAGTACTGATCTTATCAATAGAATGGATATACTCTACCAATGGCACGACTATTTTAGCTTTACGGCTTTGAAGATGGCCGATAAAATGCCATATTGCCCCTTCCGGCACTTTGCTTGATTTTTTTATAAGTTCATCTGCCCTGTTCTCACCAAAATTATCAAGTCCAAGACTTAATACAGATCCAATACCTGAGGCATCGGCATATTTTGCTGCTGCTACTATAATTATTTCATCCGGATCCCTTCCCATCCCGGCACAGGCCATGTTTATTTCTTTTTTTAATTTACTGATATTTTCTTTAAGCTTTAAGTAATGATCTTCCATATCAAAAAATATGACTGTTTGTTTTTTATGCCTGTAAAATCGCAGCAATTCCTGCCTGGCGCCCTGTTATCCTGTTTCTGCGGTATGAAAAAAAATCCGGACTGCAAAATGTACATTTACCACAATCAAATATTTTCTTCTCGGTGACTCCTGAATCTTTCAGTTGCAGTTTGTTTAATTTGACCAGGTCTAAAAATATTTCTTCAGCTTCCCTGTAATAGAAATCCCAATTGCCGTATTTGGCTGTAAATTTATCCAGCATCTCCGTATCTATCCGGTAGCAGCATTTCCTGATCGATGGGCCAAAATAAATAGACAGGTCCCTGGGCCTGGCCGTATATTTCTCTTTTAAAAAAGATATTGTTTTTTTAAGTATGCCTGCTAGAGTGCCTTTCCATCCAGCATGGACAGCTGCCACTATTCTCTTACTGGTATCGGCTACCAGTATCAGGTTGCAGTCAGCTCCCATCACCATCAGTGGTGTGCCCGGCATTGAAGTGACCAGGCAATCTGCTTCAATTGTGCCACTGGATCTACCCGAAAGTTTTTCATCGACCACTATTATAGAATCTCCGTGGACCTGTTTTGCAGAATAAATATTCCGTGATCTTCCAAGGCCCAGGCACTGCAGGATAAGCTTCCGGTTGCTGTCTACATTTATTTTTTTATCTCCAACATGATAAGCCAGGTTCAAAGATCCATAATGACTGCTGCTGTTGCCGCCGGCACTATCAGTAAAACAAATGACCATCTTAAAATTATCTCGTAAATAGGGGGAGGTATATACTTGAATAGGACCTGATAAAATCTTCTCTAATGAATCCATATCAGTTAAAATTATTCTTTTTCTTTTCTCAAGAATGTTGGTATGTCAAGGTAATCTTCTTTATCCATGGATTTGAAATCATCTTCTGATACCTTGCTGGTCCTGGTTTCTTTTTCGTCTTTTCCTAATATCTCTTTTTCAAAATCATCTAATTTTTTTCCAATGTTCAGCTTATCTTCATATTTCTCTTTTTTGGCCGCTTTCCTGGCAGCTTTATCTTCAAAACCAGTTGCGATGATCGTGACTTTTATTTTATCTTCCATCTTTTCGTCTATTACTGCCCCAAAAATAATATTTGCATCGGAGCTTGAAGCATTCCTGATTATCTCTGCAGCTTCATTGACTTCAAAAAGTTTGAGATCCGGGCCGCCGGATACATTCAGAAGAATTCCCCTGGCGCCTTCGATAGAAGTATCTATTAAAGGGCTGCTGATCGCATTTTGTGCAGCTTTGATCGCCCTGTTTTCACCTGATGCTGTACCATCGCCCATTATCGCAGAGCCTGCATTTTTGATTATTGATTTTACATCTGCAAAATCAAGGTTTATAAGTCCTGGAAGTGTTACCAGGTCAGTGACCCCCCTTACTCCTGCCTTGAGTACATCATCTGCAAGTTTAAAAGCATTTAAAAGTGTTGTCTTGTCATCAGCCAGCTCAAGTAATTTATCATTTTTAATAACTATCAGGGTATCTACCTTATCCTTCAGGTTTTTAATCCCTTCCTCAGCCTGCCTCATCCTCTTTCTTCCTTCAAAAGTGAAAGGTTTGGTCACTACGGCTATGGTAAGGCATCCCGCATCCCTTGCAGCTGTAGCGATTATGGGAGCAGCGCCTGTTCCGGTCCCGCCTCCCTCGCCTAATGCCAGGAATATCATATCAGCGTCCTTAACAGCCTCTTCTATGACATCAATAGATTTTTCAGCTGCAGCTCTCCCCAATCCCGGATTGGAACCGGCCCCGAGCCCGGACTCTCCTACAAGCAGCCTGCGGTCAGCATTTGACATCATCAAGGCCTGGGCATCGGTGTTTATTGCCACAAATTCACATCCGCTCAGATTATCTTCCATCATCCTGTTGACTGCATTACTTCCTCCTCCGCCGATTCCGATCACCCTGATGACAGCATAATAATTTTTATCAAAATCTAAAGTCACTTTAAAGACCTCCTGTTTTTAATTTTTTAAAATTCTTGAAATAAATTTCTTAAACTTTTTTCCAAAACCTGAAGCCTGATTATTTTTCTCACCCATCTGTTCCATGCCCAGAAAATTTTCTAACTGGTAGGCATATTTGAGCAGACCGACACTTGTAGAATAAATGGGATTATTTATCACCGTCGCGGGCCCCTCCACATCATTTGACACTCCCAGCCTCACAGGCATCCCAAAAATTGAATTTGCCAGCGCGCTTATTCCCCTGAGTTGGGATGTCCCGCCTGTTATTACCAATCCGCATGGGGTCGAATGCATATAACCATAGTTATCGATCTTTTCCCTGGTCAGTGTCAGAAGCTCCTTGACTCTTGAGTTTACAATATTATAAAGGCGGATATTTAAGGTAGCCTTATTTTTATCGATCTTAATATCCTCAATATTGATCTTATTCAGATTTTCATAAAAATTATAATCAACATTTGCAAATTTCTTTTTTATTTCTTCAGCCTTTTGAAAAGTTATATTGAGGCCCACAGATATATCATTTGTGATAAGGTTCCCTCCCACCGGAAGGCAGTAAGTGAAGACCATTTTTTTATCCTTATAAACCGCAACATCTGTAGTGCCACCTCCAATATCCAGTACTATTACTCCGCTACCCTTCTCTTCCGGAGTCAATACTGCTTCGCTTGAAGCTAGAGCCTCTAGGATAATATCCACTACTTCTATTTTTGCAGCCTTCATGCTATTCACTACATTATTTATTAATGGTATCGAACCATAAATAGCAAGTAACTCTACAGCCAGTTTATTGGCTGAAAGCCCTATAGGGTCCACTATACCTTTTTCGTCGTCAATTACAAATTGTTTGATCAGTGTATGTATTATTTCACTCTGGGAAGGTATATTTATTTTATTTGCCTGGACTATTAACCTGTCAACATCTGATTTCTTTATTATATTATTGGCAGAGCTTATGTTTGTCTCGCTCCAGTTATCGATAAAGGAAATATGCTTTCCGGTGACTCCGACATATGTTTCATCAATAAACATTTTTGTGGATTTCTCTGCTTTCTCCACAGAATTGAGTATGGATTTGGTTGCTTCGTTTATATCGACGATCAATCCTTTTTTAATGCCCTTGCAGGCTGAAATAGCATGGCCCTTAATGGTCAGAATATTATTTTTTCCCATTTTGCCGATCAAGGTGATCACTTTTGTGGTACCTATGTCTATGCCTACGATATATGGATCATTAACTGACAAAAAAACCTCCGCTTCTTTATTTCACTATGGGACTCTCCGGGCTTCTTAAATCTATTATAGTATAATTTGATTCTTCTTTTAACAGCTGTTTTAGCACTTCGATCTTTTTGACTATATCTTCACTATTCCCAAAGATTATTTCTATATTGTCAAAAGTAATAAAAACAATATCTCCATAAATATTATCTTCAAGCCTAGCTTCTTTTATGAGCTCTTTTGTCCGCTTATCCATCATCCTGTATATTTGCGCACAGCTCAGGACATTTTTTTTCGCAATTTTTTCCCCAATATTTATA
>SDBU01000734.1_pt1 | contig 46716 bp, 43 predicted proteins | sample 2277071 | NCBI WGS metagenome assembly SDBU01 (sample SAMN10397929, study PRJNA504765) | marine sediment metagenome | isolation source: marine sediment core GS08_GC12, 126 cmbsf | place: Arctic Ocean: Gakkel Ridge, Loki's castle | collected 2008
CTTCAATGATGATTCTTCAAGCTTGCTCTCCATATCATTGACAAACTCTTCATGGAGTTCTTCACGAACTTTCTCAAGATCATGACCAAGGTCTTCCTCAATGCCTTCTAACTCTCTTACTGCATCACGAGCTATCCTTTCAGCCCGCTCTGCGTCAGAATCAAGTTCTTCAAGTTCTTTGATGGCCTCCTCAGTGAGGTGCTCGATTTTTTCCCGCCTTTCAAGTTCTTCTGAAGCCTCAGAAGCAATCTCCTCTGCAGTTTTCGAGACCTCATCAACTTCTTGCTGTTCACATGTTTCGTCAATTTCCGGAGGCCTGTACCTCTCAGTATCTTCAGAGAACTCACGCGGCACACTCAGACCCCTGCTCAGTAATTCTTGTGTGTATCGCGTCGTTTATTGTACTCCATAGGGCTTCATCGGTGGGTTCCTCAAGAATGACCCTCGCACGGGATAGTAGTAAAGATAGAACATCGGGAATAGACCCAGATGAACCCACCAAATTACAGGAGAATGCTTCAAGGAGTCGGAGAAGGGGACCGATATCACCTTCTCCTGCTTTCATCAGTCTCTCTGAATACCGATGTGCAAAATCTTTCGTTCTTACAATGGCATCGATCAATTCTAGTGATTTGTTATTGATCACAGGTGTTTCCTGTACTCTGGGAGGTTTCAGTTCCCTAAACTCAGAAGTTGCGCTCCTAACAGCTTCTATGAGTAGAGGTTTCATCATTGTAGGTAAAAGATGCTTAGGTATCTTCTTCCCAATCAATTCCATCTTGACCCGTTCATCGAGCAGGTCAATATTCAAACTAAGAATCTCTCTATCAATAGAGAGGAGTTGAGCAAGGTCCGTGATAACTTCTTCATTATTTTCCCGAACCCAGGGACTGACCACTTTCGAGAGTACCCAAATGAGATGATGGTTACAAAATGGGAGGGCATCCGAATTGTATGCTGCTGCACTCGCAATATTTCTGACTAGCATCGCAATTTGCAGTGAACTCCTTGACCAATCCAGTTTTGACAATGTCTTACATACCTTCCTAAAGAAAGGAAGTGTAATCATTGCATAGAGTCTGAATAAACTTAGTATATCAAGGGTCATTGATGAATACACAATACTAAGGTCCTGAATTCGTGGAACTCTGGTAGTAAATTCAGATTTCGCGTTGAAATGAGGATTAGCATCCTTGATTGGTTCCATATGCTTTTTGATTTCTTCATCAGTCACTGGCTTCTCAGGATTCAACTCAGGATAGAGTTCCAACGGATTGTTGATTCGAACAAGGATGGGTTTTGCACTACTAGCTGTGCGAACAACTGCAACACCTTTCTGTAAGGACCCTATCATCGTTATCTGGTCTTCATTGCAGTTTATCTGGTGTCCTATGAGTTTGCGGTCATCACGGGAATTTGTTTTATGAAAGAGGACATTCAACGGCATTTTGAAGGCCGCAGTAGCCAATTCAATTGCACTAGGAGTTGCTAGACCAAAACCAAGTCCACTACTTCGCGACTCGGTCATTGTCACACATATCGTATCAAGCGCTATGCGATGTGCTCCATGTGCTTCTTCCACATTGATATTTGACCCTCTCTTGAGAAAACGATGTGCCTCTTCTAGAACTACGTAATATTTCAAACCGACTTTGCTGGGTCCATCAGTCTTCTTCTTAGCTTCAAAATGCAAAGCAAGACTGTTTATCAGCCAGAACATGAAGAATGAGCGCTCTTCTACTGACAATTTGTCAAGAAGGATGATTGTGGATTTCGATACAAGTTCTTCGATCGACATTCCAGAAACAGTTCCAAAGATGCTTCTTAGCACGCCTTCACACACTGATGTGAATCTTCCAAATAATGCTCCTCGGAAATCTTCGTTCCCTCGTGAACTGTATTGTAGCTCACTTTCTATAAGAGGTAGGGTCTCGATAAAATCCTGCAATACGATGGGGATACCTCTTGTATTTGTTTCACGTGCCCATCCAAGACGTTTGAAGGTCAACTCGATTACTTTTTCGAGATACTCTTTGATGATCCCATCAGTGGGCTTGGCAGCGACAAATAGGGTCTTGATGCCATTTATGACCTGATTGACATGTACTCCTTCGATCATGTTAGTGAGAGAGAACCTTGCTGTTGATATGGTTTCATCGCCAAGTGTAATTACTCGAATATTTTTATCAGCACGGATCGCTCGTAAGTAATCCTCATTCTTTGAAGAAAGGATCTCAAGGGTATTGATGCCATTCTTACGTAGCTCCATAGTGATACAAATCTGTGTAGTGGACTTGCCAGAGCCAATGTCACCATATATCCCAGAATGAGAAGCCAGGTCTTCAATATATATTTTGAACTCTCCAATTTCACGACCAGATTCATCCAGGATCTTTCCTAGACTTAGATATGGTTTTGAGTTCGTACTCTCTGCAATCTGCGATTCACTGACATCAGGTGGATTGAGCGTTGCAGGATTGGAAGTGAAAGTTGCATGATCCGCTACCGGTATTCCAAGGTCGCATGTGGGAATAACAAAGAAGATTGCTGCTTCGTCTATTGACAAGAGTGTTGTCTGCCCAACAGGTTCTCCTCGAAGGATTTGACTCACTTCACGGACGTTCAATTTAGTTTCCAGAGTTAGGCTCCTATTCTTGTCAGCAGGAGCAAGACTCCCCCGTAGAGTCGTCATCAGTCTCTTTGAACTCTCTTCTGCAATTCTCTTTTCTGTGTCCCAACATATAGCTGCAACTCGAACGTCACAGAGATGATTCGTGCCTAACCGTTCTATCTGCATAGCCAGTGATGCAGCCTTGCGTTGAGCCTCTGGATTCACCTGTGTTGTTGATTCGTGTACTTCACCTGAGAATAGGGTTGACCTAGGTGTTGACACGACGCATTCTGCTCTGGCAATCTCTGCTCTGTACTTGTCTTCGAGATTCTTCAGTTTTCTTCTATTAGTCTTCTGAGGAGTTGCGGAGATGTGGATAACGCCATTTGGCAGCTTTTGCAGTACAGTGGCCATGACTGTCAATGCATCGCTCTTCTGGCTTTCATCTACAATCGATAGTGGTTCACCTTGAAGATATGAGACCACTGCAGTTTGTCGTTCATCAAGCTTTATTCCTTCAAATTGGAGAAGGATTTTGAATTTCATCCCTGAGAGATTACCCCGGAGGTTGTCCTCCATTCGTACAATGTATTCTGTGAGAGTATTCTCTTCCTTTGCCCATGTGAGAAAGAAGACCCTCGTCTTGTGTCTTATTCGCTCTAATCTGAGAGTAAGTGGAATGTTAGCTAGCGTTAGTGCTCTGAGTAGGTCTAGAAAGGGTCTATACTTTAACAGATCAGATGATTGAGAGAGATGGTCCTCTGGGATTTGAACTAGTTCTACTCCACCAATTAGTACTTGCTTTGAAAATGGTTTTCTGGAAAGGGAGAAAACATCCATGGTTTTTGTTACAGCGCTAGGAGTAGCTGGTTGTTTCCGTGACATATATTGACGATAGATGTAAACACCAAGTACAATTAGAGTGGCTGAAATAACAAGAGCCTCGACAGGATACATCATCACCAGGATAGCTGTAAGTTGAAGAATACTGAGCACAAAGACAACCACTGCAATTACAAAGCCGAGAACCCAGAGAGTCACACTTTCTCTTGAAGCTCCAAAAAATGCAATGAGCGCTGATCCTACTAGAAAACATCCTCCAGCAAGTAAGAAGGCATTGAAACGGATTGTACCATCAACGTAGGAAGCATATATGAGAATCCAGAAGACTATCATACAAGGAATCGTTGTTAGTAGGAATACAAGAAATATCCTTAGTGAAGTAAAGAAACCAATATTCGATTTTCCCTCATCAGTCATAACATTTCACAAGGGAAATGAAGAACACAATACCTATTGATTGTGCCCTTGACGATAGAAGTTCAACATGCGTTCTGTTCCTGCTCTTTCTGCATTTCAAACCCAATCAAGTCGCCAAGCAAGCAATCTGCTCGGTTGTTTTCCTACAAACTCCCCTCATGTTTGACTTCTGCAATAGTGTTTGGCCTCACTTTGCAGTTTTTATAGTATTTCAGGAAGAATTCCTAGGTCAACTATCACTAAGAATGAGCAAGGCGCGCTAACCTACGACCAACAACTATCTGGCTCTCAGCTACCTACTGAGAGGTAACAGGCTTAAGCGGCATGACGCAATGCGCGTCTAAAAGCTGTCGCTTTTGGGGCGGAGTTCCCAAAGGAACATCGCTCTACCAACTGAGCCACGGTGGCTTACTCTCGGTTTCGCCCGAGATTACAATATTAACGTTGCTGTTTGTAATCAAAAAGGTTTCATACAGCCATTAAAAGAAAAGGTCTGCTGGAATGGATTGTGATTAGAATCGGTAGTGAATCCATTGATTCTATCAGCTCACTTTGGATATAGCGGACTTGGTGGTCAGGAGCAGATGGAATATCCCATCCACTCCATAAGCTCCATCCTTTCTGATTGAGTTCAGCTGTTGTTGATTCAATAATATCCTATGTTTCGCTTACCCCACAAGAACCAACTATAGAACCAGTTGTCTGTGAGCATTGCATTATCATTGCTCATATAGGACATCACACTGTAGGAATCAGAGTCATAACACTCGTTTCCAATTTTGTTGACCATTGATATTCCAATTGAGTGCCCCGCCTCATGCATAGCGACGCATACCTCGCCACCAAGTACCCAATCAATTTCGGAATAGCTTTCTTCTATCATTCCCTTGAATATGGCTGAGTAGTCCCCTCCAAGCATGTCTGAGTTACAACGTCCTTTCTTGAGGTCAATAGCGACATATGTAAAGCCGCCAACATAGGGATCAGCTTGACCTGGATTATAAGGGTCTTCCATGTGGTCTGCCCAGAGCATCCATTTTGTATTCCTTGTATACCATCCATCCACTTCAGTTTGCATTCCAGCTCCGAGGGAATTGTTGTTGTAGTCAACCTCAATCAACCAAAAGTCTTTCATGGTCAGGGAAGACTTCCATGGAACTGATTGATCTACAGTATAATGCACGAGAATAGCATGGTCATTCCAGTAGTCCGCCCAATATTCCAATGCAATTGGATCAGGCATGAAACCTTCCATGTAATCAATCTCATACCACAACTCTGCCTCGTAAAGGCTCACAATCTTGAACTCATGAGTATCCTCTATGGGTTTCCTCAAGAAGTCTGCATTACCAGTCACTGTAACTGTGTGATACCCCTCATCGTACTTATCTGGGTCAATGTACCATGTTCCATTGTATACAGCCGCCAATTCTCTATCAGGTTGCCAGTCTGCAATTCGAAACATTGGTCCTACATATTCATCATCTATGGAGAAATCAACAGTCACATTGTTGCTCCCAAAAACCTGAGCGATAACATTGACTGTAGCTCCGATTCTTAGATGGTCCTCTATATCACCATGACCAAGGTTACGTACATGAATCTCAGTCTTGATGGCACCACTCTTTCCACCACCAGGATTTGGTGGTTTTATGTTTACGACCGTGTAATCTTTGACAACAGCAATGCCAGGCTCCATCACAAAGGGAAATGCAGCCACCACAGACAAAGTACCAAGCATTATCAGTAGGGAGATTGCCATAACAGTCCGCTTTTTTCTCATTTTATCATCACATCCGTATAGATAGAACTTCTATCATCATTCTTCTGCTGGGGTGGACTGACACCAATGCATCTTGGACAGTTGATGATTATCTTAGATGTTCAATGAAACCGATACTTGTAAAATTACAGACTGATTGAATTCTTTAACCCGCAAAGTCAATATCACTAACCCCATTCCTCTCAGCAGAGCGAGTTAACGAACATGGCAGAGAGGAGTTAATATTGAAATGATAAGTTGCTTAAATATTGTTTGATGAATAATCGTGTTCTATGAAACTTCACGCGGCATGGTGGAGCCAATATTCCATTTCATTATACTAAGTCCAACTTGAACCGTTCATTGTAAATTGTACAATCTTGGACACCAGAGTGATGTACGTCCATAAACGGCAATGGATTGGACTCTGTGAGGTCATTCTACGTGTCCGGTCAACCTCACATTGGTGTAGTCATCTTTTGATATATAAAGACCCACAGCTTTTCAGGCTTTCTTCAACCAGTCATTTAAATGATGTTCAACTTCGTCCAAGAATTAGGTAACTGCTTCCAACCCTCACAATATGTGGTGATAATGATGTTTGGTGCTATCATCTGCATTTATGGCATCAAACAAGGAGTGCTGAACTGATCTATCCCGCTCCAAACAAGAATGGAAACACATTATCAAGAATCATCATGATGAAGAAACCAATCATCAATCCCCACGTTGCAAGTCGTTCATTACCACCAGCATGGCTCTCCGGAACCATCTCATCCCCAACAACGAATATCATTGCCCCTGCGGCGAAAGCTAGTCCATAGGGAAGAAGACCTACTGCAAAAGTTACTACAGAAACGCCAATAATTCCCCCAATCGGCTCAACAAGGCCTGTCAATAGTGCTAGTCCTACTGCAAATTTTCTTGAGTAACCTTCTCTTACCAATGGTGCTGCAACTGCAAGTCCCTCTGGTATATTCTGCAATCCAATTGCTACAGCCACAGACATTCCAGTCATAATATCTCCGCCACCAAACGATACACCCACTGCAAGCCCCTCTGGAAAATTGTGAATCGTTATCGCAATGACAAGAAGCCATACTCTGGCTAAGTTTGATGAAGGTCCTTCAGATCCCTTCTGAAAGTGTTCATGGGGCAAGTATTTGTCAGCCATATGAACAAACAAAGCACCTAGCAAGAACCCTGCTCCTACTATGGTAAATACTCCAGTCCAGCCGGCATCTACTACCGCCTGTTCTTGAAACGCAGGAACAAGCAGACTAAATGCTGAGGCTGCCAACATTACTCCTGCAGCAAATCCAAGCATCAGATCTAATGTTCTTCTACTGAAATCTTTCTTCAAAAGGATCGGTAGAGCGCCTAAACCTGTTGCTAAGCCAGCCAGGAGACTTGCAAGAAGTCCCATTGAAACTGGGTCTGAAAAGAGCTGCATAGCAGTTACCTCGAATAGAATGGATATACGTCGTAGTATAAGGTCATTGCTGTAGATGGCTCAAATAGGAAATAGTTGACCTCACTATGAGGCCAAAAAAAGAACGAATTGGGGGTGGTTGCGGCGTGTTTAGCGTATTCTCACCAAAGTACCTCCGAATACTTCATCGTCATGATATAATCAGTTTGTTACCTTATTATCTCCTATCTCGGAGTTAGTGAGATAGATACGGCAGAAAATATGGTGGGCCCGTCGAGAGTTGAACTCCCGACATTTCAAGATAGCTTAGCAATAATTTCAAAACCAATACATATATCATTTCTAATCATAAGCTATCAATGAGTGGTGGAGTAGTTGTCAAATACTGGTATTATCGAAGAAGAAACCGATAGTGAGGAATTGTCACAATCATTACTGGATATTATCGCTGAAGAAAGAAAAGAAAAAGGAGCCCGACTCGTCAAAATATCATTTGGCATTCTTGTATTGATATTGGTTATCCTATTATTTCAACCTACCTTCATAATAGTACCTCATCTAATTTTAGCTGTTGCCACAATCTATTGGTCTTTCTTTCTACAGGTATATCGTGAAAAGTCGGAATTGAGAATTATTTTTCTTATATTGGCCTTGATAGTGACTGCATTTAGTTTTTCAATTTTCTCAACTTTCTTATTCGAATCACTTCCACTTTACTATTGGCTATCCTTTGTAATTCCAATTCTAACTGTTGCAATAATTGTAACAGGTATGAGTGACTTCCGTGAAGGAAGAATCACGTTTTGGGTATTTGTTTCACTTGATATTCTAACTGCAGGAATTGTTCTGGTTCTTCTAGGCACTGGGATAGTCTTCTCTGATATGGTAATTGAGATGGCTGGTGCCTTTGTTGGTCTTGGTTCTGCTATTGCATTAGGCGAACTCCTTAAAGCTCTCCAAATTCGGGGAGAATCCAAGAGGCTATATCATACTCTTCTTGAAGAATTAGACGACATCTTGAAAGAATTGAGAAAGAATAGAGAAGTAGATCTAACGAATCGTGATGATATACCATATACAATGTGGTATGCTGCTCTAAACACACGAGAGATGCTTGATATTGATTTCGATATTCGAAAGAAATTGACACAGGCATACTATATGATATCAAAATATAATGAATCTAATACCGACACAAATATTGACATTGCAATTGAAGCCATAGAATCATTCATCACCCGTGAAGAAGAAGATACGGAATCAGATAAGGAAAATACCGAATCCGAAGTTATGAACGAAACCACTCACGAGTAATTATCGAAATTGATTGGTGGGCCCGTCGAGATTTGAACTGGAGCTAATACAAACCTAACGCTACTCTATGCTATGGACTTGCTTTTGAGGAACTCAATCATCTCTTCTAATAGTTCACGGATTTCAGAGGGAATATCGTCAATTGAAGTGCATGCTCCAGCTAGTATTCTGGCTACAGAAACTTTCCAGCTCTGTTTATCACCAAGAATCTTACTAATCTGTTTGGCTACTCCGCCTTCTTTCATTCTCTCAATAGAAGTCTTTAGCTCTTCACCCATCTCTATCTCAGAAATCACTGCTGATTTTAACTGTTCTAAAGCGTAGTAGTCTTCAATAGTTCCCTTGTTGAGTCGCCACACTCTATTTTCTGACTGTATAGCTATCCCGATATCATCCTTATCTCTAGGTGAAAGGTCTGAATCAAAAACAAGTCCCAATCCAAGTTTTGGTAAGGCTTTTGCAACACTACTCCAGAAGTTTGCTTTGTACTTACCAGCGTCTTTCCCATTCATTTCCATCATGTATACTACAGGTCTACGTATTGGAAATCCCATTACGTCAAACCATTTAGTGAATAATATTCTATCAGATTTGCCTTCAACAAAAAACAAACAATTGCTCTGACCCGCATAACTTGGAAGAATACCTAGTTCATCTGCGATTCGCGGAAAATCTGCATCAGTTTGGATCCTCTCACACTTTGTACCTTCTTCCCCTTTTGTGACTAGCCAGATATTAGAGAAATCTGCTTGATCAATAAATGTAGTTGAATGAGTGGATATGAATATTTGACGATTCTCACTCATTTTCTTCAACTCATGAAAGAGTTTTTGTGTTAGACGAGGATGCAAATGGGATTCAGGTTCTTCTAATAGCAAAATATCTGAGTCTTCACTCAGCTCATATGCAAGCTGAAGCATTTCTTGGATTCCTCCACCTACAGTGTGGACGGGAGTTTCTGATTTTCCTTCTTCAATGACAATCCTAGTTCCACTTGCTTTTACTTGACAACCTGATGTAAGAATGCCAAATAGCTTGTTAATTTCCTTTCTACGCTTAATATTAGCGTCAGTCCACTTTGTGAATATATTGACAATACTCTCTAGTGTTTCATTAGGAACAATTGAAGAGCGACTACCAGTATATTGTGTTCTATTAGCTTCATCCCCTCTACTTACTGATCCTCTGACTAAATCTACCCGTTTAATACTTTCAAAAATCTTCTCCATTATCTGAGAGTCCATTCTCCCAATCACATCAATATTGATGTCAGGTGTCCATTCACCTGATGCAAAATAGATTAAATCATTCACTTGGACTAATTCATTTCTCCATCTTTTGCGATCACAACCTAGGGAACGTTTAATCTTGACAAATGGAAGACCGCTTACTTTCAATCCTCCAGTTGCTGGAGTCCACTTACCTGGACCAAATTGTTTCATAACCTTTGTTTGATTCAACCCTGACTTCTCAATAAGTTCAGTAAATTCTGTAGTTAAGAAATCGATTTCTGCTTCCCACTCAATATCCTGTTCTCGTATTGCACCTGGCCAAAGTTCATCTGGATGGTTAGTATTTCGGTTTGTATTCATTGGAGCTGAATTAGATATGAATACGTGAATCGCATCGATTATGTTTGACTTCCCAGTATTATTCTCTCCTACCAATATTGTAAAATTGTCCAGATTCTCCATCCTTATGTCTGTTATACTCTTGAAACCTTTCACCCTAAAATTTCTTAATCTCATTACACAGTACCTTCTGAATCAATGAATTGTTTGGATGGACAGGTATGCTGAACTCCTAACACGCAACTGGTAAATGTGAATCCTATCTTATCAACTTTTACGCATTGAACTATTCAGAATGAGTGGTGGGCCCGGGGAGATTTGGACTCAAGTCATCTTATTTGATTTCCAATATGTTGAAGGAATTTTAACAGATTCATTAGTGATTTTCTTGCACCTAAGAGGTACTCTTCATCCGCAAAACCACTCAATTGATGTACATCAACATCGAAATCGTTCTTCAATATCTCAAAGTAGTTTTTCAACTTAGCTATCTTTTTACTATTGATGGAGGGTGAATACTGAATGATATGTTCATCAAATATTTCCCAGAATTTTGCAAGAACTTTGCCGAAAGCTTTTGTTCTATACTCCCCATTCGAATCTTGGTAGAGATAGTATGTACGATGTTTCTTTCCAAATTTCCTTTGAAGAATCGAGATTACTAGACTCTCTAATAGTTTACGAGATAGAAACGCTGTGCATACATAGCAATCAGCATCAAAAGCGTCATTAATTTCATTTACAAGATCAAGAAATAATCCTTTGAATTCCTTAGGGTCAATAAAGAAAGTTCTCTCCCTTCGAGTTCTAGTATGTTTCTTAAATTTAATTTCAGATGAAGAAGTATCAATAACTTTCACTTCTTGCTTCAACGATTTTATCCACTTTGGAATTGGTTTAATTGATTCGTAATTCTTTGGAACCCACAAAGCCAAATCATCGTCAATACCAAGATGCTGAAAATTGGGACAATAAAGAAGTGGGCTAATATCTAATTCTTGAATCTGATTATAATTCAATATTACTTCTTTCAAAAGACGACAATTTACAAGGGGTGAAAGATCTATCTCTCTAATTCTATTAGACGCGAAATTCACCCTTTCAAGAGATTTCATATCTGAAAGTGAAGAGAGATCTATATCTGATATTTTTGCATTAGTACATTCTATTACTCTTAGTGAAGAAATATTCCGAAGAGGTGTAAGATCAATTTCTGTAAGAGGATTATTTCCTAATTCCAAGTGCATTAGGTTTTTGCAATCTGATAATTTCTCTAAATTAATTGAATCTAGTTGATTATTGTACAAGTGGACTGAAACTAATTTTGGCATTCTTCCCAACGGTTCAAAGTCGAAAGTTGTTAAGAGATTCTGTACTAGCCGTATTCTTTTCAGATTAGGATGCCCCGAAATTACAGAGAAGTCAATCTTTGTCAGTTTATTCTCTGTGAAATCCAATGATTCCAATTTCTTACACTTAATTAAAGACTCTAGATTTACTTCTCTAATCTTGTTAAACGAAGCTGAGATAGTTTCCAAACGTTTGCATTCTTGAATTCCATAGAACGAGAGATAATCAAATTGATTACTGTCAAGGTCAATACTATTTAGAAATGGGAAATTCGAAAATTGAGCAAATTCTATTGATGTAATTTTCAGTCCACGAAGTGAAATATGTTTTGTATCTTTATCGAATTTGAGTGACTTCATTTCTTCAAAACTATAGTAGAATATCTCTTGACTAATTTAAAACACTCCCTTATTGCTCTAGTACCTTACCCATATTGATTTTTTGAAACCCCAACTTATCAACTCTTAGGAAGTCTATGAGTAGATTGATACGCTTCAATCAAATTGTTATCTCGAAGGAACTTCCAGAATCCTGCTAGAATCTCTCCGAGTTGTCCAGTACGTTCTAACGCTTCTAACTTCGAAGGATCTGCTGGTGTATTCGCTATTATCCGCCGAAATTCTTGAGAGGCTAGTTTCCAATCTTCTGGTAAGTCATTCCTGTGAAAAATATGACATGCTAGTTTAACAATTAGAAGATGAAATGTAGTTGATGATTGGACTTCGGAGAAAACCGATTCTGGTATCTGCAATGGATTTGACCATTCACCCATTCGGTTCGGACCAACATATAGTCCAGCCTTTTTCAAATCATCAAGAAGAAATGTACCCTTTTCAGCCAACGCTCGAAGATTATCTGCTCTTTCTGCTGTAACCTTCCTTGTAGATTCAATCATTTCTGGTGATGTAATTTTTTTTCTGAATTCTTCCATAAATAGTTCTATCAAGTAGGATACAAATGTATTAACCAACCAACTACTTGCAATTTTGTATCTATGCCATCTAAAGCATTCATCTAGTTCCTCTTTTACACTTTCATCAGATACATCATAGAATCCTGATGAAACAAAAGCCATCAATAGACATTTCTGGGCTTCCTCTCTACTCAGAATCATCAAGCTAGTCGCCACTCCATAATAACCTTCTTTACCAACCAGAGAAGCAGCGTTATACATACGCTGAGCATTATCATAGACCGCACTAGTTGATTCCCAATTGATGATTTCTTCATACTCGATAGTTGGCATAATGAAACTGTGCAAATGAAAACTAATCTATCATTCGCTCTATCAAACCGAGAAAGGTATGGTGGGCCCGGGGAGATTTGGACTCCCGACCGACAGGTTATGAGCCTGCTGCTCTACCAAGCTGAGCTACGGGCCCTTGAAATTGCTTGGCAAGGCTTGTCCGTTTACTTTGAGATATTAACGTTGCGAATTAATACCAGTCTGCCTGAGACCGTAAGTACACGCGATAGATAGTATTTTGCTATCTTAGAATTATACAGAATTAGCAAAATTATCCAATTTCACACTCAAGATTTCTCCGACTTTAAATGCCTGCAACAAAACAACGAGAAAACTTGAACGAGTTGTACATATGATTCTGTTATTCACCTCTGATCATTGTGTATGGTGCGACGTACTCAAGACTATGTTAGATGAGGAATCCGAGGAGCTTGGACTACATCAATCAGTATTCGAAGTTAATGTAGACAAACATTATCACATAGCAGAAGCGTACAGTATTCTCGTTGTTCCCACACTCGTATCAGGAATGCAGAAGATTTCGGGAGTCCCCACATCATCCGATTTGAGGTCGTTTATTCTCCAGTTAAATGCTGGATCACGGTTTCGAAAGAAAGATGCACCAAGCTCAGTACTTCGTGAGGCTAGAAAACTTCAGAGCTCCAAGGTCAATGAAGACACTGTTGTCCGAAGTGCATGAAATCAAGGCCCCTACACAATCTTAATAACCGTAAATCAAGGACCGAGGCTAAACTGGCCCCGATAGTGTAGCACGGTCCAGCATCGCGGGTTTTCGACCCGTAGACCCGGGTTCAAATCCCGGTCGGGGCACCATATTCTTTCTACAATATACACTATATCCAAATCTTATCATCTGTGTCTATACCTAGTTCCGTCTTCGGAACTCATCTGCGGCAAGAATCAAGGCAACGACTCCACCGGCTAGGAAACACAAGCTAAGATAGTTCACCCATGATGGCGGAGTAGTATTGAAGCCACCAAGAAGTATAAGGACTACACCTGTGATTGCTAATGGACGCCACTTCGTTTCTAGTATATCTTGATTGACTATCTCAGACATGGACAGACCCAATCAAACATACACAATTCTCTCAATAATCTTGCTGTTTGTTACGACACCAGCCCGCAACGAGAGTCATCTTTTTTCTGATGCAATCCATTTGGTTTCCCATAAGCCAAGGACTAATAGACCAACACATAGCAGAATCGGAGCTGGCACACAAACGAGCGAGCCTACTGGGGGCGCAGGTATCGTTATCAATGGTCCTCCGGGTTCTGCGGGCAATTCAATGTAAAACGGATTGAAGTAGTAAAAGACACACGCGGCCAATAGCTGGAAGACGATTAACACTGATGCAAGAAAGAACTCTCCGGGTTGGTTCTTACCTCGAAGAAATCTGTTAATGACTAACACAAAGAAGAGGCGTGGAGAAGCAAACAAAAAAACGAGTAGACTCGCCTCAAGAGGGGGTAGAACCAATACAGTTTCACCCGTTTGGGTCAATGCATTGCTCAGATTGAAGAATGACCAAGTAACTGCAGCAACCAAGTATCGGGTTGAATCTAACAATTCTTGGTAGAAAACTATGTATGGCGCAAATAGAGCAAGCAGAATCAGTGTAAATGTTACCGCAATGATGGTAGGTTTCTCCGAGCTTGGAGATACCTTTTCCGAATTGTCTTGCATTCGCACCACACCGAAACACGAGTTGGTCATGTTCATATTCGTGAGGTGTGATATAACCAATTCCATAGTAAGAACATTGTTCTACCAGACCCGGGTTCAAATCCCGGTCGGGGCACCATTTTCATTCTAAATTTTGAACCCATTTTTTGTGAAGCATCTTCTTCAACTTGTCAACACAAGTCTTTGGTCTAGTCTGCAACCAGTTTTCCAAATGTTGCAAAAACCTGTGAATCATTACGAGTTTTTCGGATTTTAAACCAGACATACTGATTCTGTCAGTCGAACAAAGGAGGATACTGATGAGTGATAGAAGACATAGAAATGAAACTAACATAAATTCAATGTCAAGAATACCCTTAGAGAGGAGAAACTTCCACTGAAAACTGGGAAAACAGCTGAGATGTCCGAGTGTCGTTTACAAGGTTCTTTTAATCCTCCGTAATCTAAAACCGACAATTACTATTACAGTGATTAATACACCAGTTAACATCAAGATGTAGTCATTGGGTAATGAGTTAATAGTAGAGGTAGAATGAGATATGTTGTATAGCGACATGTTTAGCTTTGAGGGGTATCTATCATAACTCCCAGCTGTTCCTTCAATTTCATACCAGCCTGCTCCACTATAATCGCTCCAAGAATTACCTTGTGACGACCCGTCATCCCAAGTGTTAGATGACCCATGATCCTCTCCATTTAATGCATTGCAACCTAATAGATTGTGATAGACTCGGTTGTACATCGAGTTAGCTGTTAGTCGGATGCCTACTTGAGAACAGTTGAAAACTTTGTTGCTAACTATCTTACAGTATTCAGAAAACCACAGATCAATGCCAATATGACTTGACATGACTGTATTGTTGAATACATCACAATGGGTATTATGCTCTAAATATACTGCTTTATGCGGTGAATATTTTATTGTGTTATTGTAAAATCTGGAATGATTAGTATACCAAATGTACAATGCTCGCCAATTACTGATAAGTTTGTTATAGGCAATTGTCATTTTTTCTGTGCTATGTGAGTATACTCCTTCAAAATTGAATATGAAACTGTTGTTAATAGATCCACATCCAGAACAAGAATATAGTGCTAGGCCTGCCATAGTATTATTTGAAATCGCACTGTGTTCTAGATTCGAATTCACACAATATCCAAATTGAACTCCAAAGGTAGTATTTGTGAATAGACCATAATTTGCAGTCACATTATTACATTCAGCAAGAATCAACTGTCCATATTCACTTACATTTATGGACGAATTTGTAAGCTTGTGGAAATAGCCTACTGGTTGTCCATTCACGGTATTCCCAAAGAGAGTATGATTCCAGTGCATGGCACTGCCGGATTTATCAAAACTTATACCACTATTCATGAATCGGTTATTGGCTATTTGACACTCAATAGATTCTATGAGATGTAATCCTAATCTACTCCCTGATCCATCAATTGTTTGATTCATAACTATGCAAGAATTCGCTTTTTTGAGTAATATTGCGTCTTTATTATTGAACAAGTTATTTTCATTGACGATACAACTATTTGATTCTTCTATGGAGATACCTTCCCAAGACTGACTAATCTGATTCTGTTCCAAGACACATGAAGAGGAATCTTTGATACTAACGGCATAGTAATTATTGAAGAAAATATTGCTAGTGAAATTACATGAATCAGACGATTGAATTCTAATTCCAAATCCATAGTAGGTATCGATAATATCACCCATCAATTTGGAATACATGTATCCAGAGTCAATTTCACAGTCAACTACGGCTCCATTTGCTACTTCATGAAATTCAATGCAACACATTGAGCCCCCTTGCAGTGACCTCAAAAAGCAGTCCCTTATTATGAAATGTAACGAAGTGCTATAGATTCTGATGCAGATTTCGTTAGTTGTAATGTTTAGACCTTCAATGATATACGGATTCTCTATAGTACCATCACCCGGCCAATTCTGTGTTTTGAAATCATTATCATTCAAAATGACAATTGGATTATGATGTACAAATTCCGATCTGATGTAACCTTTAACGCAAGATGTACTTGGTTGAAAATCATTGATTGAAATGGGTGAAAATACAGTAAGTAATATTATAGTCAGGATAGCTCCAATCTCACACTTGTGCACTCGTTTAAATTTCAAATTACTACAGCTCTCAGACTATGTTATTAATATAATTAGAAATTCATAAGGTCTTGAATCTTTTCACATTGGGTGGGCTATTCTTGAAGTAGTCCAGTAAAGGTGAGCGAACGAGCAGGTGGCATCCATCACCCCGGAAATCCCGGTCGGGGCACCATTCCTATTTTCAATCTTCTTTTCTTGAACGGTAATACTTTCGGCTGTAACTGAACTCAATTATTCCCCTATCATAATCTACAACATCGCAATCAACAAAATCCATATCACTTTCAGGTACAAGTTTTATTCCCAAAAGAGGAACTGAAACCTCCGCATAGTAATGAAGTTCATCCCACGGTTCAAGCACATCTTCTCTGGTCCTAAGATCATCGAATTCACGCATCAATGGTGGAGGAAGCTCATACTCTCCTGCCGATGAAAGAAGTGGCTTCTTACCTATATTTCATTCGGGGGCTAATGAGTTCATTCTAGATTGGCTTCATTTTCAACTTGATAATACTATTAGAATAGCTAATACTGGACTTGTAAGAAAACCTTTAAGATATTAATCAAATAAAGCATAATATTGAAGGGGTGGACAATGAGAGGTACTACAAGACTATTCTTGTTGATAATTCTGATACTATCGATTTCCTCGCTATCCAATTTCTCAACTTCTTTTTCAATAGACGAAGTACCAGTTCCAATTGAAGAAATAGCACTTTCTGATATTGAATTTGGGTCTTTGAATGAAGATGAAGCTGACATGTATAATTTCGTAGTGCTAACTACAGCAACACAATTGAGCCTTTCACTGAGTGGTCCTAGTGGTGCAGATTTTGATTTGTATTTACGGTTGAACCTTCAACCAACTCTCTATACCTATGATTATAGTTCAGAATCGTTATCATCCGATGAAACAATATCGGTAAGTAATCCTACAGCTGGGATATGGTATGTGATGGTCTACGCATATTCAGGGAGTGGATCATACTCGCTCACACTTGATGTAATATACCCCGAACCTGAGCCTGAACCAGTTCCCACCACATCGACTTCAACCCCAACACCTCCACCAACAAGTTCAACACAAACTACTACTTCAAATAGGGAAACCCAATCTCCAAATTTCAATAGTAGTCCAATGCTAATTTTCGGAGCCTTCATTATAGGTGTAATAGGATTTCTGTGGGTAGTAAAAACCCGACCTAAGCAAAAAGATACCACTGCGCAACGAAGTCAGTTTTCTGACCAACACAATTGGGGGATTGAAAAAAGAACAGAAGCACCATCACCATATATTGGACGGACAGATAGTGCAATTGAACAAGAATTTTCAAGAGGTTTTGTCCATTATATATCGGGAAACTATGAACTTGCATCGCTTGCCATGACTCATGTTCTTAGAATGAATCCAAATCATGAAAGGGCAAAAATCATTCTGATGAATTCTATACAGAAACTGAAAGATAAAAAATCCTAATTCAAATCCCGGTCGGGGCACCACTCTTTTTTCGTAATTCGCTAATTCAAAGAGAGTCGCATATTGAAATCTGCAGAATCGTAGGAATGTGTCAATGAGCCTGATGATATCACATCAATTTCATTTCTTGCATATTCTCTGACATTATTTTCGTCAATACCACCTGAAGCCTCAAGAATGACATTACCGCGAAGCCCCTTACTCTTGAGAACCTCGACAACTCCTCCCACATCTTTTGGTGAGAAATTATCAAGTAGCACAATGTCTGCTCCTGCACCAATTGCTTCTTGAGCTTCTTGGAGTGTACGTGCCTCGCATGATATCTTCTTACTAAATGAAACAGCGTCTCTAGCAGCACTTACGGCTTCATGCACTCCTCCCACTGCGGTGATGTGATTATTCTTGATTAAGACCATATCATCGAGTGCATATCTATGAGGGTCTCCTCCACCAATGACAACAGCACGTTTCTCGAAGAACCTGAATCCTGGAGTTGTCTTTCTGGTGCAAGCAACCTTAATTTTTGGATTTTCTTCTCTTGCTATACTCACCATTCTATAGGTCTTGGTAGCAATACCGCTCATTCTTTGAATGATATTGAGACATAATCGTTCTACTGTGAGCAGTGTTCTTGCACTCCCCCTAAGGCGCATGACAGGATCCTGTGGACTTACCCAGTTCCCTTCAAATGCAAGGATTTCGTAGGTTAAACCAGTCAAATGCGCAATGACCTCTACCTCTTTAATACCTGCAAGTACAACTTTCTCCCTAGCGTAAATTGTAGCAAGGGCTGTCTTATCCGCAGGAATTGTTACGTTAGTCGTTAAATCTCCTGATCTAACATCTTCTTCAAGGAACTTTTTCAGGGTTTCAACAATCTCGGGTGGGAGTGTGTTCACATGATCACCTTCACTAACATTTAGGATGTTTTGGGTTTCTTACAACATTACCTCTAGGGGTTTCCTCACCAAATATCTCAGCTTGAAAGGACATGAACTCTGTCTTTGGGTCTTTCCACGCATCTTCTGGAAGTCCTGCTTTATTGCATGTGTGCTCTATGAACTCCAGAGTATTCCAGTTCCAGTCAACTGGTACTTGGGGGAGTAGAAGACCACGCTGCATTCCTTTTATTGCAATCAATCCATCACGACCTACTTTCACAAGATTCAGTAAATCCTCTGGATTTGAATACTCAATTTTCTTTGGAGGTGTTAAGACGCTAAGGTCAATTATGATAGTATCAAGTTCTTTCGTAGTAACTGCTGGAAAACGTGGGTCATTAACCGCAGAATCCACTGAGGAATCAATAGTCGCTTCGACAAGAGGTTGAGTTGGATATGGTCGTCCTATACATCCGCGTAATGAAACTTGATTTCCAGTTATGGAGTTAAGAGTGACGAACACTCCAGATTTGAGTCTAAGCTGTTCTGATGTGTCCTCAGGAATTTCAGATTTCCTCTTTTGAGTGACATAGTCATCTACTGTCTTTCTCGCAAGCCTAACAAGGAATTTACCCTGCTCATCTGAATACACATTGGACATGTGGTATCAACTCACTATATCTGAGAAATCTCACCGTTATTTGTTTTGCAGTCATCAAACTTTGCGTATTGGAACTCTTCCTGCAATTCCTGGTCCAACCATGAATCTACCTTCATGATAGACAACCTCACCACCAACGATTGTTGTCACAGGTTTTGCAAGCACACGGCGCCCTTCAAATGGTGTGATTTTCGCTTTGGAGTAGAAATCTGCTCCTGAAATATACCATTCCTGTCTACGTACGAGAACAATATCCGCATCATATCCTTCTGTCAGTATTCCCTTACTTGGAATTCCAAGTATCATAGCTGGTCCAGAGCAACAGCACCTAAGAAAATCAACCCAACTGATTCTCCCCTCAAATACTTCTGTAAGTATTAATGGCAAAGTAGTTTCAAGTCCTGGAATCCCTGAAGGTGCCTCAATGAAAGGCATAGTCTTCTCAGAATTAATATGAGGGGCATGATCAGAAACTACGCAGTCTATGGCACATTTCTTGCATAATGCTTGAGCAAGCATCTGGGAGTCATATGGGGACCTGAGCGGCGGTAGCATTTTGGCCACTCCATCGTCATGTGAAAAATCACCACCGGATAAAAAGATGTGATGTGGTGTCACCTCTGCAGTCAGGGTATGTTCTGCTCTATGTTTCAAAATCAGTCTTGTAGTGGCCGCACAGCTCACATGGCAGACATGGAGTCTTGCTTCATATTCGACCTTTGCATCTAAAAATGCTTGAAGCGAGTTGACTTCGCTCTCACAGCTATGAATAAGGAAGAACTCCTCTCTTGTTTCAGGTTTTTCATCCTCTGTTGAAGAATCTGGATGGAAAAGGAGTGGGAGATTATGTTTGTTGGCAAGTTGGACACAATTCCTTATCCGTTTGATATCATAATTCACTCCGTCCGTTAATGGTGAATGTGGATATACCTTCAAACCTAGAATATCTGGAACCATAGAAGTGTCAAATCTCTTGGCGATTCCTGCATAAAAACCAACATTCACGTAACGTTTAGTTGTAGCACTCGTAATTTTTTGGTCTAGCACTTCACGCGTTAAAACAGGGGGACTCGAATTTGGCATATCAACGATTGTTGTAATTCCGCCAGCTGCAGCAGCCATAGTACCTGTTTCGTAATCCTCTTTCTCTGACTGATTCAAGTCTCGAAGATGTACATGTATATCGATAAGTCCAGGAAGAATGTAGAGTCCTCTACAATCAATACTCCTTTTACTTTCTGGTTCTTCTCCGTGTTTATAGAAACCCTCGATTTTTCCTCTATCTATAGCGAGAGATCGAACTGTTTCCCTATCATTTACAATGACTATTCCATCTATGAGGACTAAATCTACAGCCATTAGACAACCACGCCGGTGTGGTCAATTATACGCAGTGACCAATAATATACAGATGCATTCTACACCTTAAACTTGTTTGCAACGAAACGAGTTAGGTCAGTAGCACTGATCATACCGACTAATCTGTTACCCTTTTCCACCACTGGGAGTGTATTCAGATTTGCATCAAGCATTTTAGTCGCGGCTTCAGCTATGGAATCTTCAGGAGCAACCATAGGTGGCTGTTGCTTCATAGCATCCACAACACGAATCTGTCTCACTTGATTTGCTCTGTGTTTGTCTGGAACTTCTACAGTAAAACGTGCCATTGCTTCGGCAACCATTCTCTCAGTAATCAGACCAAGCACACGTCCGCCATCAGTCACTGGAAGACCAGAATATCCTGCATCAAGCATATCTCCTCGAGCTTTCACTAAACGTGTTACAGGATTTACTTGAAGAATATCCTCTGTGGTCATAAGTTCGGAAACCTTGACCTTGTCGAATCTATCTACTAGTTTGGAAATCTGTACTTTGGTAATTACACCAACTAGTTTACCATCTTCATCAACCACTGGGCACCCACTCATACCTCTTTCAATCATAAGTTGGGCAACCTCATTTACATCATCATCAGGTCCAACAGTAATGACAGTATCAGCCATTGCACTTGAAACATGGAGTCTCTTTATTGAAAGGGCTACAACCTTACTTACTCCCAAACGATCGGCTATGTCTGCGTATGTTAAGATACCTGTAACCTCTCCATCTTGAACAACAACCAGTCGTTCTACACCCTTCTTGTCTAGCTGTTCTAGGGCATATGAGAGTCTTTGATCTTTACTTATTGTAACTGGCTCAATCATAATCTGACTTACTTGCATATTTACATCCTCCAATATGGTATATCAATCATAGAATGACAGGAGTAATCAATCAGTGTCTTCCCAACCTTCACGGCAGGACTCGCAGAGATATTCACCATCCTCAAGAACTAGGTCCGTTGAATATTCCCCACAGCTTGAACAGTCGCCGCCATAAGCGATGAGGTCGTCATCTACATCCGCTGTTCTACTTGAGGCCACTTCATCCTTGAGTCGCAATGACTCTACTAGAATATCGATAAGTTCGGGTGACCAACGAAGAAGATCCCTTGATGTAATGATGCCTGCAAGGGTGTTGTTCTTCAATACTGCTACTCGTCTAATGTTGCTTTTTGCCATTATCCTCATAGCATCTGTAAGCCCAGTTCCTGGTTCTACATGGATAATTGGCGATGACATAACCTCTGATGCAGTAGTTGTCTTCGTATCCTTTTCCTCAACTATCACACGTCTAACGATATCTGATTCCGTGATGATTCCTAATGGTCTATCCTTATCAGCTATAATAACGGAACCAATGTCCATCTTAGCCATAGCCTTAGAAACCTCAAATACAGATGCATCTGGAGGCATTGATACTACATTGACCGCCATGATGTCTCTCACAAACATTGAATGAGTGGGATTTGACACGAATTATCCTCCAATCGTAAGAAGTTGGTTTGACACTCGTTGACCACTGGCAGAGTGTCTTCTCAGGCTGAGTTGTCATTTGTCAGATTTTAAATGTGTCTGTAGTAGTCTCTTTCTGATTTCTAGCTCCCTCATAAAGAATCAAGAATGCACAATATTTTACAATTTTTAAATTACCATTATTTCAAAGTGTAAGATTTGCTACTGAGAAGATGATGACCTATCCCTTTCAGCTAGGGCTCCAATCGTCAGATGCAATCTCATTCGACTACGACGAGTCAGTTCATCTGGAATCTGGACCTCAGCTAGATTGTTGACTGATGTCCATGTTGGATGGCGTTTCTTCATGTCAACATCGATTATCTGCTCACATTCAAAGAGTAATGCAATATCATATTCTCGTATGAGTTCATATACTCACAGGACCATAGAATATTATGAACGGACTAGGGACGTGGTTCACCTCTAAGGATAGAGCCATACTGAAAGCCCGGAGGAAGACTCGTTCTTCTTATGGGAAGTCCGCACTCCCCCAGAGGACACCAGCCTCGAAAGGGGAGTCCGTGGCCGACTCTTATGACCAGACCTCATTTGTGGAGTTTGCGAGGAGTAAAGACCCTGCCATGGTAAATGCTGTGGAAATACCGTCTGCTATCACACCATCTGGTGCGTGTGAGTCAACGCAGCGGACAGAAGCCGGGTCCTATCGGAGGAACGATGTTCCAGTGAAGAGGGGCAAAGCTCGTGACAATGATACTGACTCCGGTCAGGAACAAGCTGGCGACAGCAGTCGTGAGAAAGGTGGAACACGGGAGTTTCTTACAGTTCACTCACAATTGTAAGATATGGGATCTTGTGTCTGTATCGTCTGTATAAAGCTCAAATCATAATCACAAAGAATCACGACTTATCTACTACTTTTCCACCACCAGCAGGAAGAGCTCGCATAAAATCTTCTTGTGGAATCTGACTGATTAAATGAGATTGTTCTTCTGGAACAAGTTTCTTCAGCTTAGCCTGTATTTCTTTGACTAGCTGTCCCTTCTTTCCATCAGCAGGTATAATTCGAACAAAATACTCGGTATTAGCTTCTATAGCTGATGGAGGACCAGACACTGCAATTGCATAGTCCCCTTCCAATAATACACCTACAGCCAATTCCACAGCTACTTTGCGTACGAAATTCTTTGTTCCATACAGCATAACGGAACCTGTAGGCAGATGTTCTCCTGATGGTGGAGAGAAACTAACTTGCTCTGGATTTACCCAAAAAGCGTCGCCTCCTGATAGACCGTCCTGCCATGCTCTAGAGAAAGTCACTGCAAACTGTGCAGCTTCTTCTATTGTTTGCTGCCCTGGTGCTTCATCGGGGACCTTGATCACTGTGTATGGTGCCCCATGAATTACAGCATGCAGAAAGATATCGTTCGCACTCATTTGACGCTTAGCAATATCCTCATTACTCTTGATATCCCGTCCTCCAAGAACCAGATATCCTTCTGATGATGTGAACCAGCGGAACTTTTCGTACCACCGTTTCTTTCTTATCTTTACGCGAACCCTCTTGACTTCTGGTTCTGCTGCTATACTCACTTCAAGTTTCTCTAGTTTTGCCTTTGTCCTTTCAATCTGTATATTGGCCCCTTTGATTTTAGCCTCAGATTTCTTTGCTTGATCGTATGCACGAGAGGCATTATCTTGAGCAGTGAGTCTAACATCAAGAGTTACTTTAGAATCATTCAGGTTAACTATGATTTGTCCCTGTGATGGGCTTATTTTCTCAATTATTATTGCTGATGGAATTCCCTTTGTCTTTCCTTCTTCAATTCTCCGAATGATTTCATCCCAGGGAATGTCGTCTGTTCTGGCCTTAGTCACAGTTCCGAGGACTTCTTGAGTAATAGAAAAATGAGAGTAAATGAGCTCACCTATAATCCTTAGTTTGTCTGCCTTTGCCTTTAGGTTTCCTATTCCCTCGCCCTGTTTGTCAATGATTCTTTGGAGACGCTTCTGCTCCTTGGTAAGTGCGCTTTGAAGTTCCTCATCTTCAAGCTCACTATCAGATACACCGAAGAACTCGTCGATAGCTTTGCTAAAAGTATCGAAGTTTTCGGATGGTAGTTCATTATAGAGTTGGAATTGGAAAGGTAAGAATGCTACATAGTCAGAAGTATCTTCATCCTCGGATGGTTCATCATTAAGGACCAAATTAGGTTGAGATACACCTGTCTTTAGCTTGTTTGTAAATTCTGCAAATCCACTCTTCAAATCTGAGAGTGTTTGGCCATCAATCTCTGGGACCATAACTTTGGGTGAAACTGTTGATAAGGCACATATTTCCTCACAGCTTAGTGAATCAAGATTTAACCTGCTTGCAAGTGTTCTCACTATATTAGCATTTGAATCCACTAACAATTGCTCAAATGAATCATCATCAATACTGAACAAATCTTCCCCCCTTTGTGGAGGGAATAGATACTGCGCCTTTGGAATGATATTTCGATCTCTCATCCGCTTATATCGCATAGCGACGAAAATCATATTCTTAGGGTCTAAGAGAAGCATATTCCCTGTTCCAAACATCTCTGCAACAAGCTTGTAGGTTTCATCCTCGCTTCCAATCTCAATAATCATAATTCTATCAAGATCGTGTTGTTTAATTGAGAGAACTCGTTTCTCTCTCAAATACTTCCTTAATACTGTGCAAAAATGTGGAGGTTGACGTGGTGCCTTACGAGCATATTCTGTAAGGTGGACTCTTCTTCCTGGGTGAATGAGTAGGTTTGTTGTGCCTCCCCCTGGCCGATACAGCTTGAGAACAAAGATATCTCCATACTGGTAGACATTCTTGATGAAGGCACCTTCTGCAGCCTCACGTAGCTCTGGTAGTATAAGGTGAATGTCAATATTACTCATTGAGTCCTTCATTGAAGTTCACATCGTCAACAAACCGACATGATTATAACATAGTCGATTGAACCACCTTCAACTGGTCAGTGATTGATATGGATCTTACCCCTCTAAAGAACGTCTTTAATCGAATGTTTGGCAAATGGGCTGATTCACCAAATGACCAGCAGTACTATGTCAAAATCTTCTTTGCATTCATTAGTGCCCTAATCTGTGGTATCGGTGGACAAGCTTTTGCTGGCACAAGAGGTGTTATGCTAGGCTTCTTGATCTATGCTATGGCCCTCTTTGTTATTCGTTACCTGTTGGAAGTTGAACCTGAGCAGCTTGGGGGTATGCAAAAGATGATCACAAACTCGCTGTTCTCATATCTCATGCTTTGGACAGTGATTTGGACTCTTCTCTATGCTTTCTCAATCCCTGAAAATATTCTCCTTATCATCAATAATCCCGTAGTGCCTTGAGAAAATTACAGATTTCAAACAAAGTGATTGTAGTTTTGTGTTCATATCTAGTAGAATCTTCAATATATTCCAAATAGATTGCGAATCACACAAACAATCCTTAATAATATACTAGAGAAGATATCTGGTGCGCAGAAATCCCCTCCTGACGGGGAAGGTGGTAGTCTACATAATGGACCAGCTAGATAGAAACCTAATTCGAATCCTCCAACAGGATGCAAAGAGACCATTTACTCAGATAGCTGAAGAGCTCGAAGTACCAGATACTACGATTCACTTCAGAGCAAAACGATTGAAAGATAACAAAACAGTAACCCGATTCTGTGCATTAGTGCGCCCTGAGGCTCTAGGATTCACAACAGCTGCTCTCCTTACCATTGAGATTGGTGGACATATACTACCCGAGATTAGTAAGGACCGTACTCGAACCTTTGCAGCAGAGCTCGGCAAAGAAGACCAATACCTCTGGATTGCAGTGGATGATGGACCGATGATAATCCATGCTGTAATAATGGGTGAGAATGATCAAGATTTGAAACAACGAGTGGAAACAATACGAAAATCTCCCGATGTTGTAAAAGTTACAATTAATCCAGTGAGTTCGGTTGTAAAAGGCTGGGAGATTAGTGGAACCCCTGAAGAACGAGATGATTAGTATATGACTCGCACGAAAACCGGAATATCGGGCCTTGATGAGTTGATAGGGGGAGGTCTTGTTGAAGGTAGTACCATTTTAGTATCCGGTGGGGCCGGTTCGGGTAAGACAATATTTGGTCTACAGTTTCTGTATAATGGTGTAGCTAAGTACGATGAACCTGGTGTTTTTGTGACCATTGAAACAAGACCAAGAGACCTCAGACTTGAAGCTCAACAATTTGGATGGGATCTAGAGGAACTTGAGAAGAAGAATGCACTCATTATTGTAGATGCAGCATCAAGTAAGGCTGGACTTCCTACTTCTGAGAAATATGCGCTACGCAGGGGTTTTGACGTTAGTACACTTGCTGAGGAAATCTATCGTGCAGTAGAGGACTCAAAAGCTAAGAGATTAGTTATCGACTGTATTTCCGCTCTTGGTATGAAATTTAACGAACCATCTGAAGTCCGTAGTGAATTATTCCGAATTAGTGCATTACTGAGAGAGCTCAATGTCACATCACTATTGATCAGTGAAACGATTGACCCTGAAACCCATAGTAGAGCTGGTGTCGAGCAATTCGTTACTCAGGGACTGATATCACTCAATCTTTTCGAGGATAGTGGAACTCTGAAACGTAACCTACTCGTCTGGAAAATGCGCCAGACTTCACATAGTCTCAAGAAGCACACATTCATAATCGGTAAGAATGGAATTGAGATTAAGTCAAGAAAGAGTTCTACCGCAAAGAGTCGCTAGAGTAGAGCCAGAACTTGCAACACAAGATATGCAGTAAATATTATTGGAATTAACGGGACTACTTCAGTTCCAACCGTTTTTCTTTGTGAGATTATATATCCAGAAACTAACGCAATCACAAGCAGTAGTCCTATTGCCAAAATAGCTTCCAATACTGGGTCACCCCAGCTTCCAAACTCAATACCTGGACTTATGATTGCAATTGTGAAGATGGCCTTCACATCTGCGCCACCAAAAGAACCTATTCTAAAAAGGATGTATCCAAGTACCAGTGTGACTAATACTGCTGTTAGATGTAAAATTGCTTGTTCTACAATATGACCCGATAGTATAACGATAGCTAGACCTACAATCGCACCACCAAGTATTACCTGATTTGGAACTTTTCTTGTACGTAAATCAAAGACTGAATAGATGAATAACAAAATGGTTGCAAACGTAAAGGAAAGAATTGCAGAGACTGTAATTTCCAATACCATCCAGTGTTCAACTCCGTTGAAATTTATGTACTCTCTCCCGTATATAGTCCCAGTGGTTCAATAGCAATATAGATTAGATAGCACTATACCACACGGAATTTGTCTGGGGACTAATTATAGTTCTTCAAAACAACTGTTCAGAAGATGATCAGATGGAAGATCCTTACCAAGTAATTCATGATACAACATTTCGTTTACTCAAGATGGCTGTGACAGAGCTCCCAAAGGAAATCAAGGAAGCTCTTGAAGCTGCAAACGAGCGTGAAACGAATGAAACGGCGAAGACACAGCTGTCTGCCATTCTTACTAATATGGAAATTGCTGAAACCGGCGTCCCGATGTGTCAGGACACAGGAATCATGATTTTCTATGTCAAAGTAGGTGATAAGTTTCCTTTCATTGGGGAGATTAAGAAAGCACTTACTGAGGGGACAAGGAAAGCAACAGCTGAGGTTCCACTTCGCCCTAATGCAGTGAATCCTATTGTGGGTGGCAATTCTGGTGATAATACCGGCGTGAAAATCCCGTGGATAAATTGGGAGATTGTTGAGGGTGATTCCCTTGAGATTACCGCATTTCCAAAGGGTGGCGGAAGTGAGAATGTCTGCATCGTTGGTATGCTCAAACCAGGTGTTGGTCTTACTGGTGTTAAGAAACTAGTAGTTGATAACGCCATGAGCTACATGGGCAAGGCGTGTGCACCAAACATAATCGGTGTTGGAATTGGCGGTGGTTCAGATATTGCCATCAAGATTGCTAAGCAACAGCTCATGAGACCGCTTAGTGATAAGCATCCTGAGCCTGAAGTAGCTAAGATTGAGGACGAGATTATGGAAGCTATCAATGCTACCGGTATTGGACCAATGGGTCTAGGAGGTAGTACAACAGTCCTCGGTGTAAAAGTCGATTATGCAATGAGACATCCTGCTAGTCTACCTGTTGGTGTTGCAGTGCAATGCTGGGCTGCACGACAAAGCAAGGCTGTAATCTCTAAGGATTTGAAAGTCACATATGTGACACACCCAATGGAGGGTAACTAAATGGTAGAATATCATCTAACTACACCAATTTCTGAGGATGATGCGCGAAAGCTCAAAGTTGGCGACATTGTCTATGTTACCGGTGAGCATGTGTATACTGCACGTGATGAAGCACATGAACGTGCTTTGGAAATGTATGAGAAAGGCGAGAAACCTCCAGTGGATTTTGAAGGTAGTGTGGTCTACCATGTAGGACCTCTTGCTTGGCAAAAAGATGGCAAGTGGAAAGTTGTATCTGCTGGTCCCACAACTAGTGCCAGGATGGAGCTTTTTGAAGATGAGTTCCTCCGGAAGTACAAGGCACGAATTCTTGTTGGAAAAGGTGGAATGGGCCAAAAGACCTTGAGTGCTCTGAAGGAAGTAGGTGCAGTTTACACTAGCTATACTGGTGGATGTGGTGCTTTAGCAGCAAAAGGCTTGAAGGAAGTTCGCGAGTACCTTTGGGACGACCTCGGCATGCCAGAAGCGTTGTGGGTCATTACTGCTGAAGAGTTTGGACCTCTTCTTGTAACCATGGACTCTCATGGTGATAGCATACACGATGAAATGGATGAAATGGTTGCAGCTCGAAAGGCTGAAGTCTACTCAAAAATTGGCATCAAAGAGTAAGCTTCACGGCATGAGTACAATCACTAGTGACAACAATGTTAGTACGGTCACTAAGGATAGTAAACATCGAATGCAACTTGCCTCTCCTTGGTACCAAATCTCCCCAGATTTGAAACCAAGGACTCCACCAACAAATGCTGCTACCCAAATGGCAGTTTGTGGAAGTAGATTGTATCCACCACCACCTGGCCAATCGTAGAACGCAATGTTATACAATGGAACGGATACAATTATTATTCCAATAGGGATAGCTATTGCAGACACAACAAGAGCTTGTAGCATTCCCGTACTCGGACTCCGTCCAAAATAGTGGCCCACTAGAATTGTAGAGATAATCGCAACCATGCTGAGAAATATTGTTAATGTTAGTGTTGTAATCGCCATCTCAACCACATAGTCAACTAGGGTCTAAACAAAATAAACATTCACTTAAAATTAGAACATCATAATATGAGAAATCAAGCATTCGTGTTACAGTACTTGATTTTCTGCTTATTCTATCTAATGATTTTATCAACCTCAACAGTAACTCTTAAACGGGGAGCACAAACTCGACGGTCCAACCAATGGAGAACTCTCTACTGGAGGTCCGTAGTTGGATAATAAGACAATAATGTGCGACATTCTCATTGTCGGTGCTGGCGGAGCTGGCTGCCGTGCTGCAATTGAGGCTGCTGCAAACAACCTTGACGTTATTATGCTGAGCAAAGAGCTCCTTGGCAAGGCTCACACAGCCATGGCCGAGGGAGGATACAACGTGTCCTTAGGAAATGTCGATCCAGACGACAATCCTGAAACTCATTTCAAGGACACTATAGTTGGAGGCAACTACCTCAACAATCAGAAGCTTGCACAGATTCTTGTTGATGAAGCACCACAGAAGATCTTCGATTTAGAAGACATGGGTGCAGTCTTTGATAGAACTCCTGAGGGGAAGATTGCCCAAAGAGTCTTCGGAAAGCAGAGTTGGCGAAGAACGGCATATGCTTCCGATAGGACTGGTTCAGAGATTATGGTTACCCTCACTGAAGGAATCAGAAAGACCTCGGTAAGAGTGTTTGATGAAGTATTCGCAACAAAACTTCTCATTACAGATGGTACGATTTCCGGTGTAACTGCAGTTGACCTGAAATATGGAGACTATCTTGTATTCCGAGCTAAGTCTGTTGTAATGGCTACTGGTGGTGCTGGAAGAATCTTCAGCGTCACAAGCAACGCACAACTTGATGTTGGTGACGGTTATGGCATGGCTTACGAAGCTGGATGCGATATGATCGATATGGAGATGATTCAGTTTCATCCAACTGGGATGGTCAAACCTGAATCCGCAAAGGGTAGACTGGTAACTGAAGCAGTACGTGGTGAAGGTGGAATTCTCCTTAATAACAAGGGCGAACGCTTCATGAACAAGTATTATCCAGAAGTCATGGAACTTGCTGGTCGTGACCAAGTTGCAAGGTCAATAATGACAGAGGTTCTTGAGGGTCGAGGTTCCCCAGATGGTGGTGCCTATCTTAGTATAGCTCACTTACCAAAATCAATAATAGAATTTCGTCTTGAAAGCATGATTGAACAGTTTGATGATGCAGGTATTGATATTCGAGAAGAGCCAATGCAGGTATCGCCAACCGCGCATCACTTTATGGGTGGAATCAAGACAGATGAGCAAGCTGGTACCACAATTCCTGGTCTCTTTGCATCAGGTGAATGTACTGGCGGACTTCACGGAGGAAATCGTCTTGGAGGCAATGCTCTTGCAGATACTCAAGTATTCGGTGCAATTTCAGGAGATAGTGCTGCAAAATTCGCCAAGAACACTAACCATCTCGGAATAGACCGTGATGAAGTCAAGAAAGAGTTCGAGAGACTAGAAGCGATGCTCAGCCGAAAAGAAGGAGTTTCTCCTGCTGATGCAAGGCACGAATTGACCAAACTCATGTGGGAAAAGGTGCAGATTTTCAGAAACGAAGAGGATATGCAATATGCAGTCAAAGAACTCCGCAGGATTCAGAAAGAGGTTGTTCCAAATATCAAGGTCGATGTACCTGTGAAGAGGTTCAATCCCGGATGGCATCAAGCAATGGAATTCGTGCACATGGTCAACTCCGCAAGGATGGTGGCTGAGGCTGCAGTTATGCGAAAGGGTAGCAGCGGTGCACACTATCGTGTGGATGCTGACCCTAATGATAAGGGCTACTACAACATCGTAATCCGTAGAGGAAAGGATGGAGAAATGGAGCTGAAGAAGGAAGAAGTTGTGATCACCAAGATTGCATTACCATAGGAGGTCAACAAAATGGCAAAGACATTCAAAACAAGTGTCCTACGGTACAATCCTGACTCCGATGATCAACCATATCTCCAAGATTTTGATGTTGAATACGAGCCTGGAATGACAGTATTAGATGTTCTTCTCTATATTCAAGACAAATTTGACTCAAGTCTAGCATTTCGCTGGGAATGCAGAGGTGGTCAATGTGGTTCCTGTGCTGTTAGAGTGAATAAAACTGCTCGAATCGCATGTAGGACAAAGGTTGAACCTGATGAAGATCTCGTTCTTGAACCAATGGAGAAGATGCCCGTAATCAAAGATCTTGTCTGTGATATGGCTCAAGTAACTTATCGATTGCGACGGATTCGTCCTTATGTTGCACGAGATAAAAAACCAGTACACCCTGAAATCATTCATTCTGAACAGATTGAGAAGTTACGTGAGATCAGAAAGTGCATCGAGTGCAGCGCCTGTATCTCTAACTGTCCAATTGTACATGAAACTTGGGACTATCCTGGTCCAATGATCATTCGTCAGATAGCACGATTAGAGCTTGACCCTCGTGATGTGGAAGACCGTGTAGCAATGGCAATGAATGAGGCAGTATATTCGTGCACTACCTGTAAGATGTGTGAGGACATATGTCCAAAAAGCATCAAGATACCTGCTCTTGCTGTCGAGCTTCTTAGAGCTAAGGCTGTTGAGGCTGGATATCCGCTTGATCCAGGCCAACAAGCGTTCCTTGATGAAGTCAATAAAACTGGACGATCTGTAACTGTGAAGGATACCCCTCTTTTGGAAGACCTTGGTACAGAGGAGTTCTTGGTGGATAATCCACGAGGACGAGTTGGATTCTTTACTGGATGTCTAATTGACTATCGAATGCAGAGTACTGGCAAGGCACTGATTGATGTCCTTAATCGCAATCATATTGATGTGATTGTACCGAAGGAACAGTGGTGCTGTGCAAGTCCCGCCTTCCGAACTGGTGATTTAAACACAGGTAGAGATTCAGCAAGAAGAGTCACTGAGATATTCGAAAAAGCAGCTGAAAAATACAACTTTGATACTGTTGTTGTGGCATGTGCAGGTTGCGGAAAGACTCTCCGTGAAGATCATTATCCTCTTATTGAAGAAGAGCGTGGTACACCGCCAACGTACAAGGTCTATGATTTGGCAGAATACATGCTTGATGTGATTGGCAAAGAGAATATCGTACCTCCAAAGGGTGAGATTAATCTGAAAATCACTTACCACGAACCTTGTCATCTTGGTCGTGGTCAGGGTGTTGTCGATCAACCTGTTGAATTGTTGAAACTAATACCTGGTGTTGAGTATATTGATGATCCCATGAAGGATCGTTGTTGTGGTGCAGGTGGAGGAGTTCGTGCAGGTTATCGAGAACTTTCCCAACAGATTGCTAATACCAGGAAAGAGTACATAGAAGAAACCGGTGCCGATATGGTGACCACAGAGTGTCCTTTTTGTACAATTCAGCTTAACGATATGATGAAAGGTACAGAGATGACGGTACGGTATATTCCTGATTTACTTGCTGAGTCCTACAAAAAGGGCGACGAGTAATCTACCACAGATTATGTGAGAGAGGGCAATCCTCTCCACATTCTTCTTTTTACATTCCATTTAGTTGTTCTCTGAGAAACCTATGAACCTGTAATGCAGCAAGAGAATCTGAAACCAGCTGATTATCAACTAGACCCCACACAGATTGGGTGAAAATCAATGGATGTGAGGCTTCCATATCTCCAGTAAATGCAACCATCGCGTATTGTAATGCTCTTATTATTGGCCAAGAATCATCATCCATCTCAAGAATCATGTTCTCAAACACTGATGATTCTTGATGAAACATTGCATCCCAAAGATCCCCATGTTCTGCACAGATCCATTCTCTGACTTTCTTTGAACTTGGTAAACTAATCTCTGTGGGTTGGATGTCCCAGTTAGTACCTTCTTTCTTACTAATGAGGTCTGTAAGAGACAAGTCTTCCGCACCATCAATATTAGATCCAACATTTCGTTCAAGTTTTTTCAGAAGCCACTGGATTGTTTTTGTATTAACAAGACCTAATCGTGCCGCCTCTGATATTCTATGTGCAAAAATTGTATTATGCCCTAAGGTCCCAATATTAATTATTGAATTCAAGAATAGATTTTGATTAGGCGATAGGTCAGTTAGTTTTGCAAATTTTCCTATCCTTTCATCCATACTGAACCCTTCAACAGCCTTGGATGATACTTTTCTTGATAGATACTCTGTGAGATGCCATAATGAAGCAATATGTGGTCGAGTATATTCTGGTGCTGGAAGCTCCATGGCAAGAGAAGTAGGCATAATGAAACCATGTCCTAGCCTATCTGGTTCTTCTGCTGCTATTGATGCTGTAGCTCTGATGAGCATAGTACGATCGGCTTTCGCTCCTAGAACTGCAGCAGCTTTCAGAGCACTCATTTGTACATGCTCTCTAATTGACTGAACATAGATTTGAACTGCATTTCCTTTTGAATCAAGTCGAGTTCTAATATCATATCGCGGACCATGTTCAGGTCGCCAGTGATCTGTATCGGCTAAATGATATGCTAGCCGTTCGACCAATACCTCCTGCAAGCTTGTCCTTTGTTCATCAGGAAGGTTAATTGTCTGCGACGCAAGGGCATTCTCTGTTATCAGGCTTGAATGTTCACCAAGACTCTCAATCATCCGATGAACTGTATATACTGCAATTGTAGCATGAGATGTATCATATGATCGTTCCTCATGCCATGCTGCTGCGTGCATTATTATTGCCCAGATTGCTGATGGTCTAACAGAAGGTAACATAGCTCTGACTGCTTTCACAGCCTCTCTACCCTTTGCCTTTAGACATGATTCAACAAGGTCCATATGAGAATATCACCTGGTTGAGAATTGATTATGATACAATGAAGGACTCTCTACACACTGAACAGGTAACTGTTTCTCCCTTCACTGCTACTCTCTCTAACTCAGTTCTACAATAGGGACAACCATGAATAGTCTTAGGTGGAGGACCGGTTCCTGTTCCAAGAATGAAATCACCTGCATCGTGGTCAACTCTGCCAGAGAGTTCTCTTCCATCAAGAAGGTCTCCTAAAATCTTGGTAACATTGTGTGCTGAAACTCCAGACTCCTGAGATAATCTCTCTATTGATATCCTTCTCATTGCTTGAACAGTTCTCTTTACAGCCGTAACAGGATCAACAGTAGCTTTCTTTTTTATCTGAGGTGGTTGCAATTTGGCAGTCTGTATCTCTGATGCCTCTATTTTTGGAGTAGGCGATGCTGATGGGGTTCCTCCAGCTGCTATCAAACTTGATTTCAGTCCATTCATCTTTGTCTGGTATTCTTCTTCTGACACCCATCCACGCATATAATCTAGGTCAAGATCTTTGATTGCAGCTTCAAGTTTAGCAATTTCACCATGGTCTTCCATACTTACTGCCTCCGGGTTTCAGGCTTCTAATATTCAACGATTACTTCAGCAATATAAGAAGAGCTAGCTCATAGTATCTTTGATTTGAAGGAAGATTGCTCTTAGTCTAAGCGTCGACCTTCAGGTAGTTCATCAAGAAGTAAGTTATCGTTTTCAGCCTTTTTGACTGCTTTCTTTGCCTTTGCACTACCTATATTTTCAAGAGCTCCTGCTACCGTTTGTCTCACGAAAATTGATTCGTCCTGAAGGGCATCGATTAGAGCATCGACTGCTTTCGAGTCCTTTCGTTCTCCAAGCTGGGCTGCTACATGAATTCTGACCATATGCCTTGGGTCTTTGAGTCCGACAATCAAAACCTGTGTTGCCTGACGGTCCTTCATGAGACCTAGTCTTCCAATCGCCCCAAGACTGACCTGTTCGTCTTGGTTTCCAATCTCATCTTCGAGTTCTTTTAATACAACGCTATCAACAATAGTTTTTGTTGGGCTTTTCTTCTTTTTACTCGTAGTTTTCTTTTTTGGAGCTGGTTTCTTCTTTGCTGTCTTCTTCTTAGGAGCTGATGTTTTTTTCTTCTTAGCAATTTTAGGGGTTTTTACATTAGCCTTCTTTTTGGGCTTACTCCCTTTCTTGGCTGTCTTAGTAGACTTTGACAAGATGATAACTCCTCAAACGTGAAAGGAATAAACACTGTTTCATATAAAAAGTGTCTTAGCTGCTTTCGCCACAGCATAAATGCCTTAACTGGCATAAGACATCATTAACACGGTGCCTCCATTTGCACGAATTCTCTGCTGCATGTTCAATTGTTGATACAGCTTTAGAAGCTGCTAAAAGCAACAATGCTACAAAGATTTCAGTAGTTAATATTGAAGTGGGCGAGTTTACATTTCTAATTCCTGAACAGCTTTCATTCAACTTTGAAATCGCAAGTAAGAATACAATAGTGGAGGGTGCTGAACTTTGCATAAAGAAAGTCAAAGGTCAGCTTCTATGTGGTGATTGTGGTTTTGAAGGAGAATCGAAAGTTGATCCTGATATTCCACCTCAGATAGCTGTCTTTGCTCCTATGAAATGTCCCAAATGTGGATCCAGCTCGACGACAATCACTGGTGGAAAGGACTTCATCATTGCCAGCATAGAAGCAGAGATTTCAGAATCCACTACATAGTGAAAAACTTTGCAGGAAATAATCTAACAAAACTAGATTAGTATGGCGTTTAGAATACCATCTTGACCTGGGCGATTTGTGACCTTAGCACGACCCTTTGTAGTCTTGATGATTGTACCTCTGGTGATGACCTTTCTCCGTTGGTAGTCCATGTTTGCAGGATTCGTTTCAACATCCTGAATCTCTGCACGAAATGTAACTCCCTTTGCAGGGTCTGTTACGTTAACAAATTGAATTCTAAGGGCTGGTGTCTTCTTTACCTTACCCCTACTATCGACTATCCTCCTCTTTGTTTCACCCATCAGGGTTTCAGTTGGAGTGCGGCCCATCTCATACTTTCTCTTGCTACGGAATCGCCTTAATCGAGATCCAGTGCTTGTACGATTAGATCTTCTATGCCAGATGGCCATATTTGACTACCTCTTTGTTAGGTCAATGACGCACTCTGTGGAGTGGTTTTAAATCTTGCTTAGTGGCGAACTTCCACAGACACTAGGATGTCCAGATAGTTCTCTTCAAATAGAATCGAAGATTATCTTTACGTATATAGGAAACTCGGAGAATGACAGATGCCTACAATAGAATCCGCTCACGGTGCTGGTGGTAAGATTATGCAACGATTGTTGGAGGAAGTAATCATTCCCTCGTTTAGTCGAAGAAAGATTGGTTCTATCGGCCTTGATGAGATGGATGATGGAGCTACTGTCCAGGTATCTGGAACTAATCTGATTGTATGTACTGATGCACATACTGTTCATCCAATCTTCTTTCCAGGCGGCAATTTAGGTACTCTAACTGCTTGTGGTACAGTGAACGATATTGCAGTCATGGGAGCTCGACCAATTGCAATGACAAATACAGTCATTATTGAAGAAGGAACTAAGATAGAAACACTTCAGACAGTGCTTACGTCATTGAATAGTATCATAGAACCACTAGGTATTGCAATGGTTGCCGGGGATACGAAGGTCATGCCAGTTGGAACCCTAGATGGTCTCATCATGTCCACTACAGGTATTGGTGAAATCTATCTTGACCGACCAGTGTCCGATGGAGGTGCAAGGGCAGGTGATGACCTCATAATCTCTGGTCCCATCGGAGACCATGGTACAGTCCTCTTGGCGCATCGAGAAGGTTTGGAGTTTGAAACCAGTCTGATTAGTGATGTTGCCCCACTTTGGAATCCAATCCGTGATTGTCTTGATGTAGGGGGTGTTCATGCTATGAAAGATCCAACAAGAGGCGGTACAGCGGTTGCGCTAAATGAAATAGCATCAAAATCACAATTGGAACTTGAAATTCAAGAGAGCCTTATTCCAGTCCGCCCAGCAGTCCAGTCCCTCTGTGAAGTACTGGGTCTGAATCCGTTACACATGAGTAGTGAAGGTAAATTCGTAATGGCTGTTGATTCAAATTATACAGATGATATTCTTGGAGTTCTTAGTAAGCATGAATCTACCAAAGATGCAAAGCTCGTAGGGAAATTCCAGAAAGGATCATCGAGAGTTCTTATGAAAACTGCAATCGGTGGAAGAAAAGTGATACAGGTACCTTATGGTGAACCAGTACCTAGAGTCTGTTAAAGTTCACTCAATCTCGGAATTTTAATAACTTGGTTATCAGTGACAATACTTGTGAAATAAATGAAAATCGCCCATCCGCTTGTTATCTTCCTTACTCTGTTGACTACGATATCAATTGCTGTAGGATACTTCTTTCCTACTCAAATAGCACCATTCGCCTTCTCTCCCACAATATACCTGCTTCTTTGTTTTGCAATGGCCGGTCATTTACTTGAAGAAAATTATACTAAAGCATGGGAAATGGAAGCGAAACTGAGGAAGAATGCTGATGGAACTCCAAAAGAGCCTCTGGGTACACGAAATTTCTTTGTTGCTTTCAGTCATGTCTTAGTATTGTTGAGTTTTCTGTTCTATCTTCCGGTTACTGCTGGTGCTCCTTGGGCAATAATCTACGGTATTGGTATAGCATTCAATGGAATTCTTAATGGTGTCGCCCATACAGCAATCTTAATCAAATTTAGAAAAAATACCGGTTTCATTTCAGGACTCTTTCTACTAGCTCTTGGAATCTTGCTTCTTGTATCAATAGGTACACCATAATGAAGTACAGTCAAAAATTAGGACTGGGGCACAGAAACCTCTTCTGCTTCCCGCTGATCTTCAAGTATTTTTTTCATTTTGAATTTGAGTTGAGCTTTAAGTTTGATTCTATCACTGTCAAGTCCAAAGTAGTCAGCAAAGAGTGGAGTTGTTGTCAGAGTTTTCGACCTTCCTTCTGGTACAGCCTCAACAAATTTCTTATCGATGAGTTCTTTCACATGATCGTAGCAGTGTGTTCCTCTTTCTGTTACAAGCACTGATTGAATAATTGGTTGTTTTATTGCGATAATCACCAAAGTTTGCAATGTTGCATATGATAGAAGACCACCAGGTATCAATTTTCCAACACTTGGTGTGAGTTCAGGTCGAAGCTGCATTGCATAACGGTCTCTAGGAAGAGCTACAACTTCCAATGCTCCCTTTCGTTTACTGTATTCAAAACCAAGTTCGTCTAGAAGTTTCTGTGCAGTTGATTGTGATTTTCCTATGATATTGGATAACTCTTCAAGTGTTAAAGCTCTGCCTGATACATAAAGGGCTGCTTCAAGTGTTACCAAATCTTCTTCCATAAAATCACCTTAGCTCTTTATCGTTGGTGTAGTGTCTTCAGCTTCTTCTTCATTAATCTCCGGTGGCTCAATCATCTTCACCCAAATAACATTTTCATCCATCCAGATGTCTATTAACTTACGATCATGTAGAAACAGGATTGAAAAGAAGACACGAACTATCTCTTTTCTAGTGTTGTTCATCAATATTTCTGTGAATTTTGAAGACTCGCCTACTTTCAATAATCTTTGCAGATCCACATACACCTCTGCTAGGGTTTCCTCGATATTCGCCTGGTCCATGTTCATTGTGAATGTAATTGGATCTGCCTTTGTTCTGTATTGACGTTTGGTGGGAATACTTCTCTTTCTGACCCCCTTGCTCAAGACATGGTCCATTGCAATTAGTAATTCTTCTATAGTAACTCTACGGTTAGTCAGTCTAAATGGAGGACGAATCAAAGGAATCTCTAGTTCCTCATCATCGTCATCTTTCTCTGGAAGTATTCCAAGTTGAACAAGATCTCGCGTCTTACGCATGAAGATGACCGATGCAGAATAGAGAGCATTTCCTGATATGCGGAAATCAATATCTCCCATTCGCTTCATTTCATTAAGGAAACCAACAACAAGTTTTCCAACATCTACGTTCCAAGGCTCCACTTTATCCAATTGAAGGACATCAGTGAGAAGGATATATGGTGGAGTTGCCCAGAACGGTGAATCGTCTTCCATCATGATTCAGCACTCACCTCTTCTAGATCTACCGATACAATCTTTGATATTCCATCTTGGTTAGATACGCCAATGAGAAGATCGGCTTTTCTAACAGTAGTGTCTCTTAATGATACCACAACGAACTGAGATGCCTTAGCCATCTCAGAGATTAGCAGAGCTACATTGTGAGCATTAACATTGTCTAGAGCTGCATCAATCTCATCAAAAATGTAGAAACTAGTGGGATTATACATCTGGATTGCAAAGATTAGAGCAAGACCAGTTATGGTCTTCTCTCCACCGCTCATAGCATCAAGAGTGACTAATTCTTTACCTCTTGGTTTTGATCTTACAGTAATTCCTCTCAATAATGGGTGCTCGGGATTCTCAAGCATGAGAGTAGCTTCACCACCAGGTGACAGTCGAGCAAATACTGTTGCAAAATTATCAGCAATCTCATTATAGACCGTTAGGAATTTCTGAGTCTTCTCTGCCTCAAGTTCTTCCATAAATGCAAGAATCTCTTTTCGTTCCTCTTCCAGCTGGGTCTTTTTGTCTACTATCTCATCATAGCGATCTCGTTCAGATTCGTAATCAGTTAATGCTTTCAGATTTACAGGACCCATTGCTTCAAGTTCTCTTTCAATCTCTTTGATTTTCTCTTGAAACTCTTCAAGTTCTCTGTATGTAAGTTCACGTTCATCCTTTCTATCTTCAAGAGCTTCATCTGTGTCAGTGAGAGTTCCAAGTTCTGCGACGAAAGCAACTATGTCCGTTTCAAGACGATTTTGTTCAGTCTGTAACCGATACACGGCTTTCTCATTCGATGTTTGAGCTTCACGAATCTCCTCATGTCTCATCCTTAGGTTACGTAATTTCTCCTTTAACTCTAGTTGGCAGACTCGTTTGTCCTTAACCGCCTCATCAATCTCTTCACGCTCACTCTTCAATTTGACAAACTCTTTCTCTCTCTCCGCGAGTCCCATCCCAAAACGCTTGACTTGTTCCTCCAATCCAGGTAGCACTACATCTAGTGCTTGGATTTTAGACTCAATCTCAACGGCCTTTGGTCCGAGTCGTTCATCAAGTCCAACTCTAAGGGCTGTAAGGTTAGTCTGCATCTTTTCACGTTTCTTCTGGTACTGCTCTAGGACCTCTTTTAGATCTTTAATATCTTGATTTAATTTTGCAGAATCTGATTTTGTGAGGTCTTCATTGTACTGGTCGCGTTGTGCCATTACACGTTCACGTTGGACAGTAAGCTCATCATCGCGTTCTTGGAGATTTGTAATTTGAGCCTCAAGTGCACTGATTGTGAGTGTGCCCTTCTCGATTCTTTCTTTCAGAATACTACTTCGATATTCTTGTTCATCATATCGCTCTTCTTGTTTTTCTAAATCGAGTCGACCACGGTAATTTTTCTTTGATAGTTCTTGAATCTCAGTATCAATTTCCTTTTTCTGGCTTCTCAATTTCTCTTGTTTCTCGCGGAGTTCACTCAAAATAGCATCTAGACCCTGAAGCCGTTTTGTTATTTCTGGACTAGTATCTTCTACTTGGAGTGATAGCCTCGCTGCACCTTTTTGATAATAACCACCAGTCATAAGACCTGATCTTTCAACTAGGTCTCCTTCGAGTGAAACAGCGCGTTGACCCTTGAATCCTAATCGTTTAGCAGTATCAAAATCTTCAGTTACAATGGTATCTGAGAATACGAATTCGAATGCTGGCGACATCTTCGGTTCAAAGCTAACAAGATTAAGAGCAAAATCTATGACCCCCGCATCATTTGGAAGTTTTCTTGGTGAATGTGTTTTGATTTTATCAAGGGGTATGAAAGATGCTCTTCCCACTCTATCTCGTTTCAGAACATCTACACATGCAGTAGCTACATTATCATCTTCTACAACTATGTGGGATAATCTATTGCCACCTGCAATCTCCATAGCTGTGGCATAATCTGGATTAATAGTTCCCAATTCTGCAACCGTACCATAGATACCTTCGATAGTACCAGTGTCCCTTAGTTCGAGGACTTTTGCAAGAGCTCTTCGCCTCTTCAGAAATGCATCTTCTGCTTCTTGTAGCGCATCTTGACGTGCTTGTACCTTGATCAGTTCTTCTCGAGTTGCTGCAACAATCTTTGCACTCTCATCGACTTCTGCTCCTACTACCTTCAACTGTTTTGCAATCTCTTTGATCTCAACTTTTCTTTCGGATTCAATCTGTTCTGTCTTTTCTAGTGATTCTTTCTTTTCAGGTATGATTCCTTTTAGCTGTTCAAGGTCCTCAGTTGTTTTCTCAAGATTCTCTGTTGAATCACGAACATCTTCATACGATGTACCAAGTTCTCTATTATCAGATTTAATTGATGATCGAACTTCTGAAACACCCTCATCAAGTGCACGTAGTTGATTATTCAAATCCTGTAGACGAAGAGTTGTTTCGTAATATGTAGTCTGTTCTTTCTCTGCTAAATCTTCCATTCGAATAATCTGAGCTGAAGTTCCTGAAATCTCCTTTTCCAGTTTTTGAAGATCATCGTTCTTTTCAGTCAACATTTTCTCATTTTGAGCTATCTCATCCTGGGTCTTTTCTAGCTCTTCCACCAACCCCGCTCTATCACTTGCAGACCCGTCATGTTCTCCTTGTGCACGTTCAAGATCAGATCTAACATGGTTCACAGCTGCAGAAACAATACCGTATTGTTCAGAAACTCTTGCTGAATCTCCTCCAGTTATCAGATCAATCTCATGATCAATAGTATCAATCTCGGTTTCAGTTGTGCCACTATTTGTTTCAACCTCAACTAACTCTGTGACAAGTCCTTCAGCTTCTTGTGCTCTTTGGGCAAGAGTCTCATTGATAGTGTCTATCCTTAGTCTACCCTTGATGACACTCCAAGATTGAATATCAATTTTGAATTTCTCTATCTGGTCATTCATTCCTTTATGACGCAGAGCATCTCCCCTTTCACCTTCAAGTTTCTCAAGCTGGCGTCTACGTTCTTGAAGTTGAGTATCTACTTTTCCAAGATTACTCTCGCTCTCTGTTAGTTTCTTGAGCGCTCGATCCTTCTGTTCATCATAGGCAGATATTCCAGCTATCTCTTCGATAAGTTTGCGGCGCTCATTGGGGCTGACCTTGACCATCTGGGCAATCTCACCCTGCAGTACAAGATTGTAACCATTAGGGTCGACACCAATGCTTCCAAGCACATCAAGAACTGCACTACGAGTGTAGGTCTTACCATTAATACGACAAACTGACTTCCCTGTGTCATCAAGCTGCCTCTCAATAACAACACGATCTGATTCGACCTGCAGTTTTCTATCTTTATTATTGAAATGAAGTTCAACAACTGCAGTCTTGGCTTTTGGTGGCATATGTGGTTTTGGAGGGGAATACAACAAATCAGAGAAAACTGTAGCACGGAGAGTTTTTGCGCTCAGTTGGCCTAGCACAAATAATATCGCATCAATTACATTTGATTTCCCTGAACCATTAGGACCAACAATGCATGTAAATCCCTTGTTGAATTTTATAGTAACGGAGTCTCGACCGAATGATTTGAAGCCCTTGCATACTAGCTTCTCTATGTAAACCAAGTCCCGTTCCCTTCCCGGCAATTTCAACCAATTTGACGTGTCTGCGTTTGTATTATTCAGATGTTACAGAGGCCTAAATATGGTTAGTATGACGTGGGTAATACCCTAGCTATATTAGAATATACCTCTGTTTCTCGTATGGCCCATTAACCTTGGGCACAAAAAGGTAACTCTAGTGCTGTTTTACTATATCACTTACCCAATATTGCGAGTAAAGTTCTACGTAGCGATATCAATAGGAGACCTTGACTCTCACGGGCTCCTTCTCCGGCGACTGCAGCCATCACTACTTTTGCATCACCAAGAATAATCACAAGTCCATGATCAGAGGATATATTCACCTCTTTGAGGCCTCCCTTGTCAAGACCTGCCGTCAGTTGAGAAGAGTTACCTGCTATTTTCACCGCAAGACTTGCAACATCTTCGTGTTTGATACCTCCAGTAATAGTATGTCCAAAGAGCACCTTTCCCTTTGCATCGCAAACGATTATTCCTTGGATGTCTGCGTTATTCGACATTGTTTCAGTAACAATCTCTTCAATCTTAGCTTGGTCTACCATCTGTGAGTTCTCCTCTTAAGAGGTTTCAACTTTCTAGTATCGTGTTGAACGTTTGGAGTCTTTAAATCTTGTGCGCTATACCGCGCCCTTTCTCTCATAACCAAATTTTGGTACATTGAAGGACTCAACAATCGTCGATTGACTTAAATCCACTCGCGAAAAGGGAGGCTAAGAATTTTGGAGGCGAATAATTAGATGCCTATGTTGAGAACTAGCTCAGAGGCCTTTCCTGCGTCGAAAGACATCATGAGCGATATTCCGTACGTCTTGCGTGTAGAGTTTAGCTATCTTGCACACGAGACCACAAAGATAGTTGGGAAACCAATCGCATGCCACAAGTGTAATGGTTTCCTTCTTAGTTTAGATCAAATTCAGGAAGACCCGAAGGTAGGTAAACATTTCATCTGTCCGTTCTGTGGTACCCTGAACATTATTGAAGGCGAGATTGTTGTTGCTGGAACTGACACAGACTTTGTTGTAGAACCACCAAAAGATACGACCGATACTGGTACCGGTGTTCTATCAACAGGTGGTAAGTCCTTCCTAGCATTGATAGATGTATCTGGATCTATGAGTGGTGCTAATCTTGCCGCAGTCAAGCGAAGTTTGAATACTTCTATAGACAGCCTAGCTGCAAATGCTCCAGAAACGATGTTTGGCCTCATCGAGTTTGAGAGCACTGTTGTATCGAGAAATCTGGAAACTGGAGAAGCTATAACGCTTCCTCATGACTCCTTTGCAAGTCTTAATGCTATAATGGAGTCCACCAAGAAACTCCTAGATAAAATCAAGCTAGTCAATGTTGGAAAGAACAAGGACAGCCTAAAGGGTCATATTCAAGCATTACGCGACCAGGGTGGTACTGCTCTAGGACCTGCAGCCGCAATGGCTTTTGTTATTGCTAAACATCGAGATGTGGGGAGAATTGTACTTCTCACCGACGGTCTTGCAAATGAGGGAATTGGCGCCCTTGAAGGTTACCAAGTCACTCCTGCAAGCAAGTACTATGAAGATCTAGGAAAGATGTTCTTAGATATTGGAGCCGCCGTTGATGTTGTAGGAATTGCTTCTGGTAGAGGAATGGAACTGAAGACACTTGGTTTACTACCTGAGGCTACTGGTGGACAGATGTATTATGTCACACCAAACGAGCTTGACCGAAGCCTCTCCGAATTAGCGGGTGCAACCATGCTAGGTCGTGATGTAGAGGTCCGTCTTGTTACACCTCCTGGTATCACCATAAAAGATGCTTCAGGAGTATCACGGGCAGTAGTTGAAACACTCAAGAATGAGAGCCATAGCAAAATCGGCGTTGTTGGTGAAGACCATGAACTCTACTTTGAGATTGCTCCTGAGAAGGAGATCAAAGAATCTGAAGTACCAATTCAGATCCAAGTCACATATACTGATGAAGCGGGAGCTCGCCGTGTTCGTGTAGTCACAACCAAGCTAAAAGTTTCAAAGAAGGAAGATGAGATTATGGCTACTCTAGACCCAACTGTTGGTGCAACTTTTGTTACACAGAAGGCTGGAGAAGAGTCATTTAGTGGCGATCGAGAAAAGGGTCGCAAGAGAATCGCGTCTTTCAGGGCTGCTTTGAGGAAGAAGGCTGGAGCCGCTCCAAAATCTGTACAGGCAATGCTTGAGAGGGCAGACAGAGCTCTAGATTCAGAAGAGAAAGAGATTCAACGTCAGGAGCTAATGATGGAAGCAGCTCCCGCATCCGCTCCGTCAGGTGCTGCAGATGAAGCTTTCACGCAGAATCTTGCTCAGATGAAGAGAAGCTCAAAACGTCTCTTTAGCGATGAAGATGAAGAATAATCCTAAGATACAAGCTCACAATAGAATATACCGTGCTGAATTCAGCACGGCTAACTTTATTTTAGTATAACACAGCATTGTATATGTTCAAAATGCGCATTTTGAACAGGTGCCTAGCAGCATATCTCCACAAGTCTAAAATAGTCAACTGCGGGGTAAATGTTGTTAGTGCACAGTTGAAAAAAGCGGGGATTCCGTACATTGATCACACAAGAAAAACTCCAGAAAATCTTAGCGCGACTTAAGTCGCAAGAAGGTGTACGAGGAGTTGTTGTGACCAATATGGAGGGTCTTCCACTTAGCAGTGATTTAGATCCCGAAACAACCGAGAATGTCGCAGCAATTATTACCTCTCTTGTTGGAAAGTCCCTCGATGCAGTAAGGGAACTTCGTGAGGGGTCGTTACAATTCCTGACCTTGGACACAACCAAGGGTCAGATCAACATCGCACCTGATGTGAGCGAGGGCGTAATATTAGTAGTCCTCAAAGATAATGAATAAATGGAGTGTACTTGAATGAGTGATCCGAAAGCCTTCGATAAAATATTGACTGAGATCATAAGACAGGACAAGGGCATTAAGAAGGTCATACTTGTCGACAAAACAGGGCTCACAATCGCTAATGTGTCAAAATTGAGTTATTATCCTGTTGATGTCGATTCAATCGGTGCTATCGCTAGCGCAGTTTTCTGTGCAAGTGAGGAGCAGGGCAAGAACCTGCAGATTGGGGAGCTTGAGATAGTCACTTCTGAATTTTCGGAGGGCAAAATCTTCGCCTCGGCCTGTGGGAAAGGTGTACTCTGTGTAGTATCAGAGGCTGAAGTTAACATTGGTCTGATCCGGCTTGTGATGAAGAAGCAGGGTGTACAACTTGCTAACGAACTTGACAAATTCTTAGCAGTCGAGCCATTATCCCCCAAGGAGAGTGAGCTTGATGAAGAAGACCTCAAGTCTGCTCTAGCTGAGCTCGAACGTGTATGACCAAAAGCAACACACAATTGCAGTGGTTGTTTTGTCCTATCTACTCAAGATGTATCACGGTATAGTTAATATTACTTGAAGATACAATTCACAGGTCTAGATTGGTGAGATACGAGATTCTTGTCCCACAAAGGCTTTTATGAGACATGATTTCTAACTCAATCAATCTCTCGGCACAGGACCCAAGTTTCGATATAATGAGGTGTTGACAATTCGCAAAGACGACAAGGGTAGAATTCATTTGAAACTGGTCTTTTACGGACCATCCCTTGGTGGTAAGAC